>ENA-OSEO01000219-OSEO01000219.1-sediment-metagenome-genome-assembly--contig:-NODE-219-length-163040-cov-7.541749_pt1 | contig 163040 bp, 130 predicted proteins | sample MGYA00237883_ERZ534232 | MGnify/ENA metagenome assembly ERZ534232
AGGCGAATCGGGAGTAGCTACCCGGTTCGGACTGCTTAGCCTATTCGGCAGTCAGCCGCCCCCTTTTGTGATCTTGAGAGTAGGCAGAAAGAGAATAGGCAGATGGCAACTGAATCGGACAAAAAGCTCAGAGCGGCTTCATACTGCCGAACGAGCGGCGAGGGCCAACGGGACAACACTTCCATCCCACGCCAGAAGGCCGACAACGAACGATTTATCACATTGCAAGGCTGGGAATTCGTCCGCCACTATGTCGATGAGAGCCTGACCGGGAGCAAGATCGAAGGCCGTGAAGACTTCCAGCGGATGATGCGGGATGCGGCCAACGGCCACTTTGACATCGTGGTCATCTATGATATCAGCCGCTTCGGGAGGGATGGTTTCGACATTCTCAGTGAAAGCAACACCCTCAAAAAGACTTTCGGCATAGACGTTCTGGACACGAAAGTCTATGACACGCGGGACCACCGCCGCACCCTGAGCAATTTTGTTTCCGCCGGGGTTGCAGAGAATGAACGGCTGACCATTCTGGAACGTACCGTCGGTGGTCGCATCCAACGGGCCAAAGAAGGAATGCCCTGGTCCTCCAATCCCCCCATCGGCCGGGCCTTCCAACGAACCGGCAAACATAGTGGACAATGGATCATCACGGATAAGGGCCACAAACTTGCCGAAATGCTCGGCAAGTACGCCGATGGCGTTCCGCCTAAAGTCTTGTCCGAGCAATACGGTTGCGATGCCCCTACTGCGATCAGCACGGCCATCAAGACGGGGCACCTGTCCGGTCCCTATGTTGCCATCTTCAACAGTCCGGAAATCGGTATTCATAACCTCGAAGTCTCTGTGCCGGGTGTCCCACCGCTTATCTCACCACATCTCGAAAAGCGGGTCCGGGATCGGGCTTTTCATAATCGGCGATGGAACAAGCAGAATCGCAAGAAGTACCTACTGACGGGCTTTGCCCGATGCGGCCACTGTGGTCGAGCCCTCCGGGCTCAATGGAATAGTGGACACATCTATTATAGACACCTCACTCATGGAAAGTCCGGGCAGCGGTGCCCCTTCCATAGTATTCGGGGGGACCTCCTGGAACCGGCTGCGCTGGACTTTTTGTACCGCTTCTTTTTGGATGAGCCTACCTACAACGAAGCCATTCGCCAAGCCCTGCCGTCTGACGACGACCGGGCCGCACTGGAGAAGGATATTTCCGCCGTTGAAAAGCGGCTTACTCAAAACGCACGGGAAATCAACAATCTGGTCAAGGCCATTGCGGCCGGGGCGGATGTGTCCTTGCTGTTGGATAGGCAGGAACACCTTAAGGCTGAGCAGCATCACTTACAAACACGACGGACTGAACTCACTGAGACCTTAGCCGCCATGCCGGACCCGGCCCAAGTCCAGCACCGGTCGGCGATTTTGCGTATTCTATTGATGGAGGAACACCGGGACCCCGACTGGCGAAAACTGCCCTATGACCAAGTGCGTCGATTTCTCCATTTCCTGTTCGGGGACAATCCGATCCCACCGGGCCGGAATAGGCACCTCACCGGCCACGGCATCGCCGTTAGCTGGATTCAAGGCCGATGGCACCTGACCTTCTCCGGGGTGCTGGACTTCCATCACGACGTCGTGGACGGACGACCGGTAAGCCATGCCCTACAAATCGCAGCCCAGGCCGAGAATACCCGACTCCGGCGGCTTGTCCAACAGACCGTTTCCGGAGCAAAAACCGCACAGGACACCAACAGGCAGGTCCATACTGCTATCGTAAAACCTTCCGGCGATAACGTACCACGATACGGATGCCGAGGCGTTTGTGATGGATGATCTCGGCGATCATGAGTTGCTTTTAGACGCGATTCACACGATGAACACGATGGAAAGGACTGCGGTTGAATGGAGGTCGATGAACTGACGGAGCGGATTATCGGATGTGCCTTCCGCGTTCATAACGAGTTGGGATCGGGCTTTCTGGAAAAGGTCTATGAAAATGCCCTGGCTTTGGAGCTGACTGAATCGGGCCTGCTCGTTCAACAGCAGCCTCCGGTTCCGGTGTTCTATCGCGGCCGGATGGTCGGCGATTATGTGGCCGACCTGATCGTCGAGGGAAGGGTTGTCGTGGAGGTCAAGGCGGTCAAGAGCGTGGCGGCCGAACATGAGGTGCAGTTGGTCAATTATCTGAATGCCACGGGGATTCAGGATGGGTTACTGATTAATTTCGGGACCTCGGTCCAGGTGAATCGAAAATTCGGCCGCACGTGCGCCGGGCGATTCACACCTCGTCCGCCAAAACCAAATGCATAATCCTGTAAATCTTGTTCATCGCGTCAAGAAGAAAGAACCTGCGACGTTCGAGTACGTCGGAGGGATGTGCTCTAAAAGAGCGGGAATATGCCCCTAGAGATCCAAAACAGATTCCACATATTGTTGTTATCGTACTTTATCTTCTCTGTAAGGAGGTTGTTATGATCCGAAGGTCCGTCTGGCCGCGCTATGTTCCCGCACATATTGTCACACTAGCGCTTCTAGCCAGCATACTCTGCAGTAGTCTTCTTGCCGAGATTCCGCCAATATCCTTGCCCCAGACAGTGGTGTTTTTCCGAGCCAGCAATCAACCAGAGCCAGCCGATCCAAACAGCGTCACAAAGCGGGAGACCCGCTATGCAACTGCCTTCGTTGTCGAGTGGAAGGGGCTGCTATACCTTGTAACCGCCAAGCACGCTGTAGAGCCACCATTCATCTACGGGACGTATCTCTTCAAGCTAAAGACGGGGAAGCTTGACGGCCGAACACTTTCACAGGTCCGCACGCTCTATCCAGCGGCGAAGTGGTTTGTCCATAGGACGAGAGATGTCGCAGTTCATCCCTGTATGTTTCCACGAAACCAAGTGCGCGCTACTTTCATACTGCCGCGAGATTTTTCTATTGAACCACCGCAGTTGTTGGCACCCGTTGCCGTAGTGGGATTCCCTCTCGCCCTCGGAATTGCCAGGGATACGTTCACGCCGATAGCGAAGCACGCCTACGTCGCGAATCCCCTTGTCTCAATACAAGTGGCGGGCACGGACCCGGCAACGCAATACATGCTGCTTGACGAGCCAATAGCAACTGGTTTCAGTGGAAGTCCCGTCTTCAGCCTCATACAAGAAAGAGGGCCCGAGCATCTTCCCAGTAACACGGCAAAGCTAATTGGAATAGCATCAGGTACAAGATTCGATCGTCGTACTGCTGGGAACTTTGGGTATGTGACGCCGATAGAAAGCCTCCTCGAGATATTCGACTATCCTGAATTCAACATATTTCACAGGCTATACGAGCCAAAGGCGCCTTAGTGGCGAACGTACTAGCGAGGGCCCGGTGGGACGGTATGAAGAATCAGGTGGCGAAGACGTGTCGGGGCGGTTTGGGCCTTGACAGGATTTACGGGGTTTTGAGAGAAGACTGAATGCAAGCCACTGAATGGAAACGGGGTTGAGCCTTCGATTCTCGCCACAATAGGTAACTCTGCCCGGTTTTCCAGAGGGATGTTCTTTGGGGGCATACAGGCGCGTGTAGCGAGAGAAAGGGTGGCAACATGGAAGGTAGGTCGAGCAAGAGGAAGTGGGGGCGACATTGCAAGTATTTACTTATTGTAGTTGCACTTTACTTTTTTCTGCCGTTTCCGTTCTTGTCTGACGGGGGCGCGACGAAGATTCAAGAAAGCACTATACGTGCAGTTCTGACCTGCAGATCAGACGAAAAGACTGAGGTGTACTTGATAGGAGTTCTAGATCCAGAGACTGCCATTGATGCTGGCGATGTTATTGTGCATGATCCGTCTGACGAGTTGTTACGGTGTCTTTCAGATATTGCAGTTCCAGTCCTGCCTGTCTCGTGCCAGGACGGGCTTAATGTTACTGCTGTGATTGACGGGCAAGTGCGTCAGGGGGCAGGGATATCCACTAGGTCCATACGGAGGCTGACGCTCGGTGTTTCGGTCTGTTACTGCAAGTACTATACTGGAATGCTCGCTTCCACAGGCTACAGGGTATGGCTACTGTGGACCCCTGTGGGTTGGAGAGCGATCTGGGCCCAGCCACTCTGGACGTCTTAACGATGACCGGCTGTCCTTTTCCTTTCAGAAAATAATGGGTAAAGGGGAGGAAATCGAGGTGCCAGATAGACTTGATGGTTCCTTAGGGGCTTTGGCGACATTCGAACCTGCGTTACTGGGCCAGAAATGCGGCTTCGGGGCATCAGCAGCCGCTTAAGGAACCGCCATTCATTCCTGACACCTTATTTCCTTATTTGCGCACGGGCTCAGCGGCGCAGAAGCTCCACCCGGTCGTGGCCGACCAGCGCGCGGAGCTTCTCGCAAAACTCCACATCCGGCCGCACGCTGAGCCGTTCATCCGCGACGGCGCGGATGCGAAAGCCCGCCGGTGTGGTCAGGCTCACATGCAGTCGGCTGGCCCCGCGGTACCCCTCGCACAGCGACCGCACACGGGCGACGAGATCCTCGGTGACCTGGCCGTGCTCGAAGTTCACCCGGACGCGGGCGGCCAGCCGCTCGGCCGCCTGCTCCAGTAAGATCAGCTCCTCGCAGCGGACCTGCGGCGTTTCGCGGCTGTGATCGACCTTGCCCTTGACGAAGACAACGCGATCGACGGCCAGCAACGTGCCGAAGCGCTCATAGATCTCCGCGAACATGACCACTTCGCACTTGCCCTGCAGGTCTTGCAGCTCGAACACCGCCATCTTGCTGCCGGCACGAGGGCCGTTGCGCGATACGAGCTGGCGGACCTTGGTGACCATCCCGCCCAGCACGATCTCCGCATCCTGGGGCCGGTCGGCCAGATCGGTCGTGAACCCGCTGGCGTACGCGTCCAGCTCCGTGGCGTGGTGGCTGAGCGGATTGTCCGTGACGTACAGGCCCAGCACCTCTTTTTCGTGGGTCAGCATCTCCATCTCGGTCCAGGGCTGGACCTTGGGCAGGGCCTCGCGATCGCGGGCCAGGGTCTCGGCCGGATCGACCGCAGCGCCGAACAGGTTCATCTGGCCGCTGTGTCGGTCGGCCTGGAGCTGTTGGCCGATCTGCATGGCCTTTTCCAGTCCGGCCATCATCTGGGCCCGGCTGCCGCCCAACTGGTCGAAGGCCCCGGCCTTGATGAGCGCCTCGATGACGGGCTTGTTGACGGCCCGCAGGTCCACGTGCTCGCAGAAGTGAAACAGGCTGCCGAAACGGCCGACCTCGCGGCGGGCCTCGACGATCTTCTCGACGGCCTTGTCGCCGACGCCCTTGACCGCCCCCAGACCGAAGCGAATCACGCCCTTCTTGCCCTGGGACCCTTCCACGTAGATGACCGTGAAATCGGTATAACTCTCGTTGACATCCGGCGGCAGCACGTCGATGCCCATCCGCCGGCATTCCTCGATGTACTCGACGACCTTGTCGGTATTACCCGATTCGTAGGTCAGCAGGGCCGCCATGAACTCGACGGGCCAGTAGCACTTCAGCCAGGCCGTCTGATAGGCCACGAACGAGTAGCGCGTCGCGTGGCTCTTGTTGAAGCCATAACCGGCGAATCGCTCGATCAGGTCAAAGATCTCCTCGGCCTGCGCGGCGGCCAGCCCCTGCTCGACGCACCCGGCCACGAACCGCTCCTTGGCCGCCTTGATGATCTTGTCCTTCTTCTTGCCGATGGCCTTGATCAGCGTGTAGGCCTGGCGCAGCGGAATCTTGCCCAGCCGATTGCAGATCCGCATGACCTGCTCCTGGTAGACCATGATGCCGAAGGTCTCTTCCAGCACCTCGCGCATGATCGGATGGGGCACGTCCCAGCGGCCGCCGTGCTTGCGTTGGATGAAGTCGGGGATCAGGGCCATCGGGCCGGGTCGATAGAGGGCGTTGGCGGCGATGAGGTCCTCCAGACGGTCGGGCTTGAGCTTCATGAGCAGGTCGGCCATGCCGCCGGATTCAAACTGGAACACGCCCTTGGTGTGGCCCGTGCTGAAGATCTCGGCGTAGACCCGCGGATCGGTGGTGTCGATCCGCTCGATGTCGATCCGTTCGCCGTGCAGGGTCTCGATCAGGTCCACGGCCCGCTGGATGATGCTCAGGGTCTTGAGACCCAGGAAGTCCATCTTCAGCAGCCCCACCCGCTCGACCGTGGGGCCCTCGAACTGCGTAATCAGGTCGTCCGAGCCGGGCGCCTTGTACAGCGGCAGATAGTCGGTCAGCGGCTCATCGGCGATCACCACCCCGCAGGCGTGCACCGAGGCGTGACGGGTAAGCCCCTCGAGCTTGCGACCGATGTCGAAGACCTTGCGCGTGCGCTCATCCCGCTCACAGGCCTCGCGGAGGTCCGGCTCGATCTGCAACGCCTTGTCCAGCGTCATCTTCAGCTCGTTGGGAATGAGTTTGGCCAGCCGGTCGGCCTCGGCCAGCGGCACGTCCATGACGCGGCACACATCGCGGATGACGGCCTTGGCCTTCATCGTCCCGAACGTGATGATCTGGGCGATCTGGCCGTATTTGGCTCGGACGTATTCGAGCACGCGGGCGCGGCCATCCTGACAGATGTCGATGTCGATATCCGGCATCTCGTTGCGCTCGGGGTCCATGAACCGCTCGAACAGCAGATCGTACCGGATGGGGTCCACGTCGCAGATGCCCAGGCAGTACCCCACGACGGTGCCGACCGCGCTGCCGCGGGCGCCGACGGGGATGTTGTTCTGTCGCGCGTAGTTGCAGAAGTCCCACACGATCAGGAAGTAACTGGCAAAGCCCTTGCCCTCGATGACCTCCAGCTCGCGGTCGATCCGCTCGCGGATCTCGGGCGTCAGCTCGCCGTAACGCTGCCGAGCCCCGTCCATGACCAGCCGCGTGAGGCACGCCTCGGCCGTGCCGCCGTCGGCGGGGCGATACACCGGGGCGTGCCGCGTGCTCAGGTCGAGCTCGACGTTGCAGCGCTCGGCGATCGCCAGCGTGGTGTCGCACGCCTCGGGCAGATCGGCGAACAGATCGCGCATCTCCTGCGGGCTCTTGAGGTAGACATCGGGCGGGTACATCATGCGGCCCTCGTCCGTGACGAGTTTGCCGGTGCTGATGCAGCACAGGGCGTTGTGGGCCTCGTAGTCGTCGGCGTTGAGGAAATGCACGTCGTTGGTCACGACCAGCCCCACGCCCATCCGCCGGGCCAGATCGACCAGCGGAGCCCGCACATCCGGGGTATCCGGCTGAGGGCTTTCGTGCTGCTGAACCTCGATGAAGAACCGCTCCGGACCGAAGATCTTGAGATAATTCTCCACCGCCCGCCGGGCCGCGGCTTCATCGCCCCGCGCCAGCGCCGCCGGCACCTCACCGGCGAGGCACGCCGTGGTGCAGATCAGCCCCTCGTGCAGTTCGGCCAGCACCTCCTTGTCGATCCGCGGGCGATAGTAAAACCCCTCGGTAAAGCCGATGCTGGCCAGCTTCAGGAGGTTACGATAGCCCACGAGGTTCTCGGCCAGGAGGACCAGGTGATAGGCATTCTCCTTGACCCCCCCGCCGCCGGACTTGTCGAAGCGACTTTTCGGGGCGATGTAAGCCTCGATGCCGAGGATCGGCTTGACGCCCGCGGCCTGGGCCCGCGTGTAGAAGTCAATCGCGCCGAACAGGTTGCCGTGATCCGTGATCGCCACGGCCTCCATGCCCAGTTCCTTGACCCGCCCAAACAGGCGTTTGAGCGGAATCGCCCCATCCAGAAGGGAATACTGCGTATGCAGATGAAGGTGTGTAAATCCCTGGTCCGCCATGACGGTCACCTCCCCGCGGGCCGCCATCCATCGGCCCGCCTCTCACGGCACGATCACGGAGCGATCTTGCCGTCCTTCGCACTTCAATTTCGCGTCACTTCTCTTCGATGGTGGCCTTGGCCTTCTCGGCGTCGACGAAGCGCTCCAGCGCCCGCTGGCGCGCCGCCTCGGTCAGTTCCTTGACGATCACCGGCCGAACCTCGTCCAGCGGACAGGGTATGGCCGGCCGTCGCTCGAGCACCGTGGCGATATGGAAGCCGTACTCCGTGCGAAACACGTCGCTGATCTCGCCGGGCTGTAAATCGAAGACCACCGCATCGAACGCATCAACCATCTGCCCCCGCGCGAAGAAGCCCAGGTCCCCGCCGTTGTCCGGACAGTCGGAGTGCTCGGCGGCCATCTTCGCGAAGTCCGCCCCGGCCTGGAGCTGGTCCTGAATCTGCCGCATCTCCACCTCGACCTGCTGCGGGTCCGTCGCCGGGGTGGGATGCTTGACGATGTGGGCCGCGCGGACCATCTCGGGCACGGTGAAACGGTCGCGATGCTGCTCGTAATACCTCGTGATCTCCTTCTCCGTCGGTTCGGGCACGGCCTCGGTGATCTGTGCGATAAGCCGCTCCATCTGCAGCCGCCGGGCCAAGTCCCGGCGAACCCGGTCCTCCTGGTCGGGCGGCAGACCCGTATTCTCGAAGAAGGCGTCCTTGCCCCCCGCCTGGGCCAGGAGGTGCTCGTAGGCCCGCTCCACGACCTCCTCCGGCGGCGCGGGCACCTCGCGAGCGGCGGCCTGTCGCATCAGGACGGCCTCGACGACGTTCTCGCGGGACCACTCCTGCAGTTGCCCTTCACGCTCCTCGGCGGGCATATCGGCGAAGACCTGCTCATAGCGGGGCCGCAGTTTCTCGGCCTCGCCGTGGATATCCTTGTCGTCGATCGCCTCGCCGTTGACATACCACGTCATGTCACATCTCCCGGACATTGACAATGCGTTGGTCGGTGCTCCCCCTGTCGGACGTTCACTGGAACGACCGCACCGCTGAGGCACCACCCTAGCAGATTGCCCGGCCCTTGCCAACCCGCAACCGAGCGAATCACCGCCGGCCAGCGTGTACCGGCCGTGGGCACCTCGCGGGCCCCCAGCGCCTGGCCTTCCGACAGGGACAAACCGCCCGGGTATACGTGAGAAATCCGGCCTGGCTGCTTTTGTTCACAACAACAGCGTGTACAATGAGCGGCGCGGGAGGGGTCCGCTCGTGCCCCGGCGTCCCTCCAAAAGGGCAGCAGGCCCCTGGAAACCTGACACACGGGCGCAACACGGGTGCAAGAATCCATGGCAAAACCCAAGCTCATCATCTTCGGCGATCCGAATCGCCGGCACGCCACCGAGGCGATGGAGCATTTCGTCCGGTTCTCCAAAGGCCGGGCCGAGATCCTGGCCAACGCGTTCGGGGATTGCTGTCCGGACGAGGTGCTGCGACAGGCGGACTTCGCCGTGGTGTTTGGTGGGGATGGGACCATCCTCTCGGCGGCCCGGCGGCTCAGCGAGACCGATATCCCCGTCATTGGTGTTAATGTGGGGCGTTTGGGGTTTCTGGCGGAGTTTGGCCCCGAGGAACTTGAGCGGCTTTTCGACGACGTGGTCGCTGGTCGGGCCACCGTGGAAAAGCGGATGATGCTCGATTGTCACGTTCAGCGGGATGATGGTGAGTGCTTCAGCGGCGCGGCGGTTAACGAGGTGGTCATCGCCGCCGGGGCGCCGTTCAGCATGATTGAACTGCGGTTATCGGTCCAGGGGCAGGCGCTGGCGGCGTGTATCGGCGACGGCGTTATCCTCTCCACGCCCACCGGCTCGACGGCGTACAACCTCTCGGCCGGAGGGCCCATTCTGGCCGGCAACCTGGACGCGGTGGTCATTACGCCGGTTTGCCCGCACTCCCTGAGTTTTCGCCCGATTGTGATCAGTGCCGACAGTTGCGTGGAGATCCAGCCCGTCCGGATCAACCCCGGCACAGCGGTTCTTTTGGACGGACAAGTCGAACATTCGCTCGAAATCGCCGATAGAATAGTGATAGAGCGTCATCCGGGCTCGTTTCGCGTGGTCCACAACCCGTTGCGGACCCGATGGGACACCCTGGCCGGCAAGCTCAACTGGGCCGGGCCGCCCAAGTACAACACCGAGACCAGGCCCGGCGGACCAAACGCGGACGCAGCGGAGAAATAGCGAGGTGACACGGATGAATCAAAGGCCCATTGTTGCGGCGATCCTTCTGACCTTGGCCCTGCCCGCTGGGGCGCAGCATTCGCGATACTCGCCCGTAGCCAACCCCGCGGCGGATCGTTCGGCGGTCTCCGGTGCGCGCGTGGGCGACCGGCGGGTGATGCCGTCCAGTCGCCTGACCCCTATCCCAGCGCCCGACTTGCAGTATGGCAACCGGATCGTCTCCGGGGACGTGGCCGGCGGCAAGCACTTCCGTGGCGAGGTGCCCTATCTTTCGTCCTCTCGATTCAACTCGCCACTGGCGGATACCGGCTCCCAAGCCGTTACCTCGTTCGTGCGGCGTTCGGCGGGCAATCCGTTCTCGGGCGGCGCTGCGCCGTACTACGATCCACGGCAGACGGTCACCTCGCTGACCCGCAATGGGCAATCGGGCCTGACGACGCCCCAGTGGGTGCCGCAGAGCACCGCCCGAGATCGCGCCCTGACGATGCCCAACCTGCCGGAGGGTCTGCGCTACAGCGCCGAGCCGATCAGCACGGCGTCGGCGGAGATGGAGCGCATCATCAACCAACAGCGCGGCCTGCGCGAGATCGCCCTGGAATACGACATGCTGCGTCAACGGGACGAGACGCAACCGTCCGCGGACCTGGAGAGCCAATATCTGACCGACCCTGAACGACAGGCCCGGCTGGATGCATCCTTGCTGCCGCCCACGCCTCCGGAACCGGTCGAGCCAAGCACCGCCGAGCAGGAAAGACAGGCCCAGGTCGAGAGAATGCACCGGGAGCTTCTGGCAGCGCTTTTCGACGTCGACGAGGAGCCCATCGACGACGCCGTACCACAGGCGGATACGACGTTGGCCTCTGACCGCAGGACGAGGACCGACACCCCAACTGCGGATTCCCCGACCGAGACGGACAGAGATCGGACGACGCTGAGCGGTGGGGACGTGAGCAGCGATCCGATCGAGGCCAGGCGACGGGCCCTGGCGATTCTGGGTGAGCACAAGGACTTCGAGAGCCTCGCCGAGGCCAAGTTCCAGGGCTACTTCGAACAGGCCGAACAGTATCTGCATGAGGGCAGGTTCTACAAGGCCGCCGATACGTACACGCTGGCGTTGGTCTGGCGACAGCAGGATGCGAAGGCCCACTTCGGCCGGGCGGTTGCCTTGTTCGCCGCCGGCTCGTACCTGTCGAGCTACTACAGCGCGGCAGCGGCGATCGAACTGGACGCCGCCCTGGCCCTCGGCGCGCACGATATCCCGGCGCTGGTGGGCGGCCGGGACACGTTTGAGAATGCCCTGATTGAATTGGAGAGGTGGCAGGGCAGAACGGGATCGGCCGAACTGGCCTGGTTGATGGCGTATATGTACCACCTGGACCGCAGACCGGACAACGCCCGCCTGGCCCTGCAACTGGCCGCCGACAAGCTCGGCGAGACACCGGTCTACAAGCAGTTGCACCAGGCCGTGCATGGCCCCGCGCAAACGCCCTGACGGGACACCGCCTTGATCGCCTTCGAGGAGCAACGGCCGCTCGACATCGAGAAGATTCTGGGCCCCTCCGGGCCAGTGGCCCGCGCCTTCGCCGGATTCGAGGTCCGGCCCCAGCAACTCGCCATGGCCCAGGCCGTGCAGCGGGCCTTTACGGTCAACCGCCACCTGGCCGTCGAGGCGGGCACCGGAACGGGCAAGAGCTTTGCCTATCTGCTGGGGGCGCTGGACGCCATCCGCCAGAAACAGAAGGTGCTCGTCAGCACGTACACCATCACGCTGCAGCAGCAGCTCATCAACAAGGACATCCCCTTCCTGGCCGAGACGCTGCCGGTGCCCTTCAGCGCGGTGCTGGCCAAGGGCCGCAACAACTACCTGTGCCTGCGCCGGCTGGACTACGCCCTGCAGCGGCGGCAGCGCCTGTTTGACGAGGCCGTGCCCGCCCTCGCGCAGATCGCCGCGTGGGCGGCCCACACCCATGATGGCTCATTGAGCGACCTGGACTTCGTGCCGCCGCCGGACGTGTGGGACGCGGTCATGAGCGAGCACGGCAATTGCCGCGGCCGCAAGTGTCCCCATTTTAAGGACTGCTTCTACTGGCGGGCCCGACGGGAATTGAAGACCGCCGACCTGATCGTGACCAACCACGCAATGCTCTTCAGCGACCTGGTGCTCAAGGAGACCGGAGCGGGCATCCTGCCACCGTATGATCGGGTGATCGTCGACGAGGCCCACACCGTGGAGCGCGTCGCCGAGGACCATTTCGGCATCGACGTGAGCAACTTCACGTTCAGCCGGCTTCTCGACCGCCTTTACCAGGCGCGTCGCCGCAAGGGCCTCCTGGCCTTTATGACCGGCGCCGAGGCGGCCCTGGAGTGCCATCGGGCCCTGCAACAGGCCGCGCGGGTGTTCTTCGCACAGGTGCAGGCCTGGTACGAGCACGCCCATGCCGACACGAACGGCCGATGCCAGGCCGGCTGCGTTCAGGACAACGTCACCGAGCCGCTCCGCGAGCTGCGTCTGGCGCTCGGGCGGCTGGCCAAACAGCAGCAGGATGAAAACGAGCAGGCCGAGTTCACCCGCTACATCGACCGCTGCCGAGCGCTGGAGCTGGAGGTGGCGGATTTTCTCACCCAGCCCCGCGACAGCCACGTGTACTGGGTAGAGGTCGGCTCCGGCCGACGCCGACGGATCGCCCTGCGCAGCGCGCCGGTGGACGTGGGGCCCGATGTGCGACGCTGCCTGTTCGAGCGGTTTCCGTCGGTGATTCTCACCAGCGCCACGCTCAGTTGCGGCGGCGATGCCGAGGGCTTTGACTTTTTCGCCTCGCGGGTGGGCCTGGAGAACTTCGACGCCGTGCAACTGGGGTCGCCGTTCGATTACGCCCGACAGGTAACCGTCTACGTCGAGGCCGACCTGCCCCCCCCGACGCTGGACAGCTTCGAGGCGGCCGCGGCGGCGGCGATCGAGAAGTATCTGCTGATGAGCGATGGCCGGGCCTTCGTGCTGTTCACCAGTTATACCATGTTGCGTCGCCTGGCCGAGCGGCTGGAGGATTTTCTCGCCGAACAGCACATGGAGATGCTCGTCCAGGGCGGCGGCCTGGATCGCGCGGTACTGCTGGAACGGTTCAAAGCCGACGCCCGCAGCGTCCTGTTCGGCACCGACAGCTTCTGGCAAGGGGTGGACGTGCCCGGCGAGGCCCTGAGCAACGTCATCATCGTCCGCTTGCCCTTCGCCGTGCCCAACCACCCGCTGATCCAGGGCCGCATCGAACACCTCCGCGCCCAGGGCCAGAATCCCTTCTATACGTACCAGTTGCCGACGGCGATCCTGCGCTTCAAGCAGGGATTCGGCCGCCTGATCCGAAACAAGACCGACACCGGCATCATCGTCGTGCTCGACAGCCGGATCGTGACCCGCCCGTACGGACGGCTCTTCATAGAGGCCCTGCCGCCCTGCCGCGTCGAGATCGTCGGGCGATAGCCCCGATCCCCGGGCGGCGGGCAGCCACAAGGCTCACTCGAACGCGTCGGCCTCCCCACGGCCGGTGTACTGTTCGACAAAGTCGCGTACCTGCGGGCGCAGATAGACCGCATCGAGAGCCACCACCTCGTTGACCGCCCGGGCCGCCTGGATCGCCGTATTCAAAAGCGGCCCATCGCTATCGACGAAGAAGACGCGCCTGTCCTTGAGGACACACAGCCCCGCCCCGCCGCCGCCCATGGCCTCGGTCCGCACCACCACGCCCTGGGTCTGGAGCAGCTTCAGCAGATCATCAAGAATCGCCTGCGTGTCCATCCTTCAAGCAAACCCTTCCGGCTGACCGATAAAAGCCTTATGATGGCGCCATCAGGGTAGCAAGACCCGTCTCGAAAGCAATCGTCCGCTGTGCATGAGGCACGGCGGCAACCGGCCATGGCAAGACTGCTCGAAAAGCGACGCTCGTTGCACCGCCGGCTGCAGCAGCAGTCTCGGCAGAATGACCAACTGCGCGATCACCTCGACCAGATGCAGAGCCTGGCGAATCTGGGTCTGGTCACGGCCATGATCGCCCACGAGATGAACAACATCCTCACCCCCTTGGGCACCTACGCCGAACTGGCCCTGCAACACCCCGACGACCGCGCCCTGGCCGAGAAGGCCCTTCGCAAGGCCGCCGTGAACAGCGAACGGGCTGGGCGAATCCTGGAGAGCATGCTGGCCATGGTCCGCGGGGAGCGGGGCCAGCGGGACCGCCACCGCGTCGCGCTGCTGATCGACGAAGTATTCGCCTGTCTGGGTCGGGATTTTGCCAAGGACGGCATCCGGGTGATCCGCGACATCGACGACGACCTGGAGGTCTTCGGCGAGGCAACGCAACTACAGCAGTTGTTTATGAACCTCATCCTTAACGCCCGACAGGCGATGCTGCCCGGCGGCGGCACCCTCACCATCCGCGGACAGGATGAGCCGGATCGCACGCGGATCGAAATTCTGGACACCGGCTGCGGCATCGCGCCGGAAAATCAGGAGCGCATCTTCGAGGTGTTCTTCTCGACCAAGGACGCCGAGCCGGGTGCGGCCCAGGGCGGCTGCGGGCTGGGGCTGGCGTTCTGCCGACGCGTGATCGACGAGCATGGCGGCACGATCCAGGTCCATTCCGAACCCGGCGCCGGAAGCTGCTTCGTGGTGGGCCTGCCCAAGGAGACGGCCTGGCGGGTGGATGCGCCGGGGGACGCCTGATCGTGACGGTGCTGCTGGCCCACCTCTGGCGGCTGGTCCTGATGGTCCTCCTTCTGGTCGGATCGGCCTTCTGTTCGGGCTCGGAGACGGCGTTCTTCAATCTCTCGCAGCGCGAGTTGCGGCAGCTTCGCGAATCCCCCCACGGCGTGCCGAAGCTGGTGACGGCTTTGATGAGACGGCCGGAACAACTGCTCACCACCCTGCTTCTGGGCAACATGCTCGTCAACGTCTTGTTTTTCTCCCTGGCCAGCGTCCTGACCGTGCGGCTCGGCCGCCAGGTCTCGCCGGGCGTCGGGGCCGCGGTCGCGACGGGGGCGTTCGCGGCCCTGTTGCTGTTTGGCGAGATGCTCCCCAAATCGCTGGCCTATTCAAGCTCGCGGAGCGTGACGCTGGCGGCCGCGCCGATCGTGTACATCGCCGTCCGCCTGCTGGGCCCGGTGCTTCAGGGCTTCGATACGTGGCTGGTCCGGCCCCTGCTGCGTCTGGTCTGGACGCAACCGAAGCCGACGGAGGTCGCCGAGGCCAGCGTGCGGCAACTTCGCACGCTGCTGCGAAGCAGCCGGCACAAAGGCCTCTTGAGCCCCCAGGAAAGCCAGTTAATGGTCGAGGTGCTGGAATTCGGCCTGCTCAAGGCCCGGCACGTGATGGTCCCCCGGGTGGACATGCTCGTGTGCAGCATCCAGACCGCGCCGCGGCGGGCCGCCGAGCTCATGGTCCGGTCCGGGCTGGATGCCATGGCCGTATACAGCGGCCATGGAGACAACATCGTGGGGCTGGTGCGCCTGCGGGAGGCGGTCTTGCGGCCTGATGAGCCGCTGCGGGCGATGGTGGAGCCCCCGGTGTTCATCCCCGAGCAGAAGAGCATCGAATCGCTGCTGGCCCTGTTCCGCCGCACCGGGCATAACCTGGTGCTGGTGGTCAATGAATACGGGGCCGTCGTTGGCTGGGTCCGCGAGGACCAGGTCATCGACGCCCTTTTCGGCACGCCCGCCGAGGGGCCCGCGCGCGAGGTCGAACAACTGGGCCCCATGCGGTACCGCCTGGCGGGCAACCTGCCCCTGCACGACTGGGCGCCCATGTTCGACATCGACCTGGCCGACATGCGCGTGGCCACGGTGGGCGGGCTGGTCGTGAGCCTGCTGGGGCGATTGCCCAAGCCCGGCGACGTGGTGCGCCTGGAGAACATCGAGATCCAGGTCGAGGCCGTTCAACGGCATCGCGTGCAAAGCGTGATCATCACGGTCGGTCCGCTGGCCGGCCCGGAGGAGGGCGCATCGCGATGATCTGGGCCGTGCAACTCCTCCTGTGCGTGCTGCTGATCGGCCTGAGCAGCTTCTTCTCCGGGTCGGAGACGGGCATCTATCGGCTCAGCCGGTTTCGCCTGCGGGTGGGCCTGCAACAGGGCCGCTCCGGCGTGCGATGGCTGGCCCGCGCCCTGCGGGATGGGCATGGCCTGATGCTGTCCCTGCTGACGGGCAACAACCTGGTCAATTACCTGCTGACCAGCCTGGTGACGATGATGCTGCTGAGCCGAGCCCGCGACCCCCACGCCGCGGAGCTGACCGCCACGCTGATCATCACGCCCACGCTGTTCGTTTTTGGGGAGATTCTGCCCAAGACGCTGTACTACCATCGCGCCGATGTGCTGCTGGCCCGATTCGGGCCGGTGCTGTGGTTCTTCCATGCGCTGTTCACGTACACGGGTATCGTGCCGGTGCTCAAGGGCGCGACGGTCTGGCTCAATCGGCTCATGGGCGTGCGGACGGATACCTCGACGGCCCTGGCGGCCAGCGCCCGCCACCAGGTGCACCAGTTGATCCAGGAGACCCGCGAGGAGGGGCTGCTGAGCCCGCTGCAGCGGCAGATCCTCCAGCAGCTTATCGCCGCGCCGAACATCCAGGTCCGCCAGGTGATGGTCCCGCTGCGGCAGGTCGAGGGTGTGGACGTGCGGACCGACCGGGCGGGCCTGCACGACGCCCTGGCCGGGGCGCGGCACGACCGGCTGTGCGTCTGCGACGAGCGGCCCGACCGGATCATCGGTCTGGTCAACGCGCCGGCCCTGCTGGCCGGGGGCGAGGCGTTCACGGACCTGCGGCGGTTCGTCCAGCCGCTTCGATCGGTGTGTACCACGTGCTCGGTCCTGGATGCCCTGGTGCAGATGCGGACCCGGGGCGAACGCACGCTGATCGTCACCGCCGTCCCGCGAACCGCCAAGGACGCCGCCCCGCCGCCGGCCGTCGGCATCCTCACGCTCCAGGACCTGCTCGAAGAACTCACCGGCCAAATCCGCCCCGCCTGACCCGCCACGCCCTGCGTGACACGGGTATTTGGGATAGTGCAAAGACTGTGGTTCGTGTTCTGGACACGTGGCCCCTGCACCTTAAAATCAGGCGGAACCCCAGAGAAAGGGACTGTGATGGACAAATCGACAAACACGTCGGCCAAGTCGACAACCGTGACCATTGATGCGGTACTCGCTGAGTTTCTTGCGGACCAGAAGAAGCGGCTCAAGCCCACGACGGTCCGCAAGTACAACACTATCGTCGAGTTGCTTAGGGCCTACCTTGACAGCTACGGAGGGCAGTACCTTGATGAGCAGCAAAGCGCCGTCTTTGACCGGCTCTACGACGCTCAGGGGGATGCCCATCGGGAGTTCTGCCAGATATTCGGGCCGGACAGAATCCCCCCTGGCACAGGCGAGTTTCTGAATTACTTCATGATCCGCAAGGTGGCGTGCGGAAAGGAGCTGATGAAGGCGGCCGGCACGGTGATCCGCAAGTTGGGCCGATGGCTCCAGGAACGGGGTTACCTGGAGCCGCAAGCGGCTGAATCCATGACGCAACACGGCGCCGCGGCCGCAAAGACACTGCCCGCTCTCGAAGACCTGGCCCGGATGTTGGCGGACTATGTGGAGGCGCATCCGGTCGATTGCGGAGAAGTTCTCGAGGATCATTTCACCATCGAGGCGGTCGAGCCGGGGCTGTTGCGGCTGTCGCCGTTTTCGGAGTTTGACGAGATGACCGTGCCTGTCTCGCGAAAGATCAGCAATGCCTGTCGCGAGGGATTGACCATCTCCGGCGCCATCGGAGTAACCACCAAAGGCTGGCGCCTGGTAGAGGTCTGGAACGTGTACCCGTGATCCCTGTCGTCCGAAGTTCACCCTGAACACACGAGGGGCTGCAACGCCAAGGAGACGGAGGTACGACATAGATGGCTATCCGGAACCGTAGAAAACCGCTCCTTCTGGTGCTGATCGTCATGGGAATCCTGATTGTCGTGGCTATGGTCGTCAAGTCGGACCGGCCGCGTCTGATCGCAGCCTACAAGAAATCGCTTGGAACCTACAGCCGTGCAGCCAATTTCACCCCCGAAATCCGCGAATTCCCGGGCATAGCAACCGGGCAAGGACTTGCCCGGTACGGTTTGGACCGCAACCAAGTTCAGGTGGCGATGAACCACGTAATGGCCGGGGTTCCCCGGCAGGTCCTTCACAACCGTCAGTTAACGATTGTACTGCTTGCGCCAGCGGACGTCACAGTGAGCGAATCCGAGTTCATTTCGCGATTTGGCCGCGCCCAGGATGAGCTGGTGGTCCCGGAATTAACGGCGGTCACTTCGGCGCTGCAGAAAAAATCCGAGACGATTCGGCGGATCGTCTCCGACTACATGCAGAGACCGTTTACATATCGGTTGGAGATCATGACGACGCAGCCGAAAAGCCCCACCAAATTGTGGACGATGGCGCGGTCCGAGTTGCTCTACTACCTGTATGGCTTCTATCAGAAGTGTTACATGCTGCCGGAATCTCGTGAGATGGGGTTCTTCACGGCGGGGAACCTGGCTGGCTGGTGGAACCACTGGCCGCAGTACACTCATTCCGTGGAGGGCAAGGCTATCGTTTCCATGACCGATTTCTCATTGGTGCGTCGAATCGCAGGCCAGGAGGAGGATTTGGCGACGATTACCCTGTATTGGCATGAACGACGAGATTCTGTTGACCTTCAAATCGTGGAAGACCTGGTGACGCTCGCCATGACCGCCCTGCCGAGTGAAGAACCATGATCGGCGATGCAACCCCCATGGTTAGGCTGGCGTGATAGTCTGTGCTGAGCAGCCCGACGAAGGTGTTGTGGAAAGGGACCTGTGACACATGCTCTTATTCATTGACGAAAGTGGGCAAGGCGGCAGTGGCGGCCCGTATGAAGTGCTGGCGGGCGCGGTGATCGAGCAGGCGAACCTTTGGAATCTCGTGAAGAGTGTTCGGGCAGCTGAGCGAGTCTTTTTCGGAGACTACCTGCGTAATCTCCTGGACCGGGAGACCAAGAGTAAGGAGTTACTCAAGCGTAAACGATTCAGGTCGGCGGCGCGACCCGTCAGCATCGAGGATGACGAGTTGACGCCGTTGGCTCACGCGGCCCTGGTGAAGGGGAGGACTGCAAGGCGGACCGGCCGGAACAGCAGTCTGGCCACAGAGCGAGAACTCGTAGCGTACAGTCGACAGGTCCTCGCATTCGTCACCGAGATCCTGGATATAGCGGGTCGCCACGGCGTCAAGTTTGTGGCGGCCATTGTTGACGCCGCCGCCCCCCTGTCGCAACGCGATCACTGGCTGGGCAAAGATATGCTTTGTCTCATGGAGCGCTACTACGAAATCCTGGATACACGAAGGCCGTCTCACCACGGTCTGATCGTGTGTGATGAGATTGAGAAGAGCAAATCAAAGCAACTGGTTCAGCGCATGGCAAGGTATTTCTTGGGCAGCGACAAAGGAAGCAAATACAGTTCCCTCATCGTGCCCGAGCCATTCTTCGTCCACTCCGAGTTGACCACGGGCGTGCTGTTGGCCGATCTTGCCGCATACCTGTTGAGTTGGGGGTGGCGACTTCCGGAGATGACCGAGCCGGCCCGGCCAGAGTTGAGGCGTTACATAACCCAACTTGAGAACATGCGATTCGACAGTATCCGGGCAAAGACGGATGAGGCGGGGTCCCTCATCTTGCATGGCTTCCGGTACCTGCGGGACATGCGGCACTCAGCAGAATTGGACAATGGACGCGAGACTCGTTAGGCAGGCGCAAAAGTAAAGGCAATGCCCGACCCGAAAGCCGAACAAAGCCTCCAGTAATAGTATCGGATATCCCGGCGGATTGTTCAAGCATATTCTGGAAAAAACACAGCCCGTTCAAACGCCCGCGGTTACGCCACTGGCTCCTTTGTTGGTGGCCATTGCGGCCATTGTATGCCCAAGGGTCATCGCGGACCGTGGTCAGGGGGCCTCGTCGAAGATGGCCTTGACGATGTCGCGGATGGCCGCGTAGGTGCTGGTCCGCGGGTATTCGGTGAGGATGCTGAAGACGACCATGCCGCGGGGCGTCTCGGCATAGCCCGACAGGCTCCGCACGCCGTCGAGGTAGCCGGTCTTGCCGCGGATGCGGCCCTTGTAGGGCTCCTCGCGGAAGTAGCCGTCCAGCGTGCCATCGACGCCGCCGACGGCCAGCGAATCGCGGAACACGGGCCAATCCTCGCTGCGATAGCGATCCAGCAGCACCGCGGTGACGGTGGCCGGGCTCAGGCGGTTCAGGCGGCTCATCCCGCAGCCATCGTCCAGGTGAAACTCCTCGGCGGGCACGCCCAGACCCTCCAGATACCGCCCGATCAGCCGCAGGCCGTGCGGCCATTCGCCGTTGATGCGGCCGATGGTGTTCTCGGCGCTGATCGTCTTGACCAGGCACTCAGCGGCCACTTGCAGGCTGTTCTTGTTGCTGCGCTCCAGGACCTCGCGGATCGGCGTGGGATACGTGCGGAGCACCTCCAGCCGCTTGTCGTGCCGCAGGTACTTCTCGGCGAGCTTGCCCTCCACCCGAATCCCCGCCGCCTGCAAGCGCTCATACAGCAGCACACCGAAGAAGGCCGTCGGGTCCTCGATGGCCAGCCAGAACCCCTCGCTCTTGCGGCACACGCCGCGGACGATCACGCGGTTGGGCTGGTCGGTGCGAAGGCCCTCGACGGCCGAGGCGCCCCGGCTGGTAGGCTTGACCTGGTTGACGACGGTCACGTACCGGGTGGGCGGATCGAGGTTCACCACCGTCGTCGAGCCCTTGTTGTGCACCTCCACGCGGATGCAGTTGTTGTTGTAGTTGAGCCCGCTGATCTCCGCACAGTACCAGCGGTTCAACTGGTCCGGCGGCCAACTGGGCCGGATGCGCTGCCGGTCGAAAAAGGTGCCGTCGACGAACACGTCCGGCAGCGTGGTGATGCCACGATCCTTCAGGGCGCCGACGATGTCGTCGAAGACCCAGCCGGGTTTGCGGCCGTGCCGCGGATCGATCCGCTCATCGCCCAGCAGCGGGTCGCCGTAGCCGATGACCACCAGCGCCCCATCCAGCAGGGCCACCTCGGTCTTGAACGTGTAGTCGGGCCCCAGGTAATGCAGCGCCGCGGCCGTGGCGATGAGCTTCATGTTCGAGGCGGGGATGCGCGGCGTGGTCTCGGCGTGGGCATACAGCGCCCGGCCGGTCTCGGCATCGACCACGTGAATGCCGAACTGGTTCTCCCGCTGGGCGGTGGACTGCAGAATCCGCTCGATCCGCCCGGCCAGGGAGGCGTGCAGCGGCGGCGTCCAACAGACGACCGCCAGGACCGCCACCGTTATCATCTGGGCCCATCGTCTACGCATCGGGGCGGACCTTACCAAATGGGCCGGATGGATGCAAGCCCGGATCGGCGCCGTATCACCTTGCAAAAGCCGATGGCGACGGCGATAATGGGACAACGCGACTATGGGAGCCTGTGCTTATGCGAATTGCCTACTTCGATTGTCCCGCCGGAGCCGGGGGCGACATGATCGTCGCGGCCATGCTCGACGCGGGGCTTGAGGCCGACCGGCTGCGGGAGCAACTGGCCACGCTGGCCCTCGATTTGCCGCCCATCGACATCCAACGGGTGCAGCGGGCCGGGATCGCCGCGACGTATTTCCGGCCCGAGCCCGTCGAGAGCCATTCGCATCGGCATCTGAGCGACATCGTGGAGCTGATAACCGCCGCGGACCTGTCCGAACGGGCCAAGACGCTGGCCGTCGCGGTTTTTCGACGGCTGGCCGAGGCCGAGGCCGCTATCCACGAGACCGATCCGGAGCACGTACACTTGCACGAGGTCGGCGCGGTCGATTCGATCATCGACATCGTCTCGGCGTGTATCGGCTTGGACGCCCTGCGGATCGGGCGGGTGGTCTGCTCGCCGTTGTCGGTCGGTGGCGGCACGGTCAAGTGCGATCACGGGACGATGCCGGTCCCGGCGCCGGCCACGCTGCGTCTGCTGCAAGAGGCCGGGGCCCCCTTCCGCGGCGGTCCCGTGGAGCACGAGCTGTTGACCCCCACCGCGGCGGCGATCCTGACGGAGGTCGCCGAGGGCTTCGGCCCGATGCCGGCGATGACGGCCGAGGTGGTCGGCCACGGGGCCGGCACGCTCGATATCGACACGATACCCAACGTGCTACGGCTTGTGCTGGGCCGCGCGGCGACTGAGCCGGCCATGAGCCAACCGCAAACCGTCGTGCTCCTGGAATGCAACCTCGACGATGCCGATGGGGAGCTGGTGGGGCACGCGGTGGATACGCTGCTCGCGGCGGGGGCGTTGGATGTGTGGACGACGCCGATTGGAATGAAGCACAGCCGGCCCGGCGTGCAACTGTCGGTCCTGTGCGAGCCGGTGCAGGCTGAGGCCCTTCAACAGTGGGTCTTCGAGCAGGGACTGACGCTGGGGCTCCGTAAGGAGGTCGTCCAGCGGCAGGTATTGAACAGAAAGACCCTCACGGTCGAGACGGCCTACGGGCCCATCCGTATCAAGCAGGGCTTTCTGGGCGATCGATGCGTGAGCGCGAAGCCGGAATACGCCGACTGCGCCGCAGCGGCCAAGGAGCACCGCGTGACGATTCGCACGGTCCGCCGGGCCGCACTGGCCGTGTTCTTGGAGGAAACCGAGGACGACAAACCCAGCGGTGGACGGACCGGCTGATACGCCCCTTCCCAGGCCGGACCACGCGGGTCATCGGGGCAACATCCGAGACCGCATCGAATGCCGTAAATTCTTATGGAAAAAAGATTTACAAATCATTCGGTTTTTCTTTCGGGAAATCAGGGCGGCGTGGTTGACAGCGGCCGGCTCGACGGGTATACTCGCCCACCACATGAGGGACTTTCGAAGGAAGGCCTCCTTGCGGCGTCAACCGAATCTAGCGGCTTTCTTCAGCCGTGGCTTGCTTCCGGGGTATCAGTGGATGAATATTCCGGAAGCTTTTTTGTAGACAGGCCGCGAAACGCCGTAAATCCATATTTCACAAGCACTTAGAGAGATCGTGCATTGTCTGGGAAACGTCCCTTTTCGGCAACGGTCTTCAAGAATCGAGCGTTGCGAGCCCGCATCTGGCGACTGGATGTGGACGTGGAGCCGCCCCAGGCTCAGACCTTCCTGGCGGCCATTCCGGGGCAGTTCATGGAGGTGCGGCTGTCCGACTTGTCGCTGCCGCGCGGCACGGAGATACCCGAGGACCTTCGCGACGCGGCCCGGCGGCAGATCATCCTTCGCCGCCCGTTCAGCCCCTGCGATATCCGCAAGACCACCAAGGGCGCCCGGCTGGGCATTCTGTACCAGATCCGCGGCCCCGGCACGTTACGGATGTCGACCTTGGTGGCGGGCGATCCCTTGAGCCTGATCGGGCCCCTGGGCAACGGGTTCGACGTTCCCGCGGACCTGCGGCGGGCCCTGCTGGTGACCGGAGGCATGGGAGCCCCGCCCATCGAATATTTGGCTGAGTACCTCAGGACGCGCCGCCCGGACGTGGACGTGCGGGCGTTTGCCGGGGCCAGAGGCCTGGAGGAACTGCCCTACGAGGTGCGGTTTGACAACGAGAAGGGGGCGATCCTCGACGAATTCCGGCGACTCAACGTCGAATCGTGTATCGCCACGGACGACGGCAGTGTCGGCTTCCACGGCTTCGTGACCCAATGCCTGCACCAATGGCTTGAGCGCCACCGGCCCGGTGACGGCCGCTGCATCGTGTATGCCTGCGGCCCGGAGCGGATGCTTTCGGCAACGGCCGCGGTGGCGCAGACGTGGGGCCTGGAATGCCAGGTCAGCATGGAGCGGATGATGGCCTGCGGGATCGGTCTGTGCCAAAGCTGCGTGGTGCCCGTGCGGGGCGAGGGCGGGACCGCAGTCAACAAGCTCTGCTGCAAGGACGGCCCCGTGTTCGACAGTAAGGACGTGATCTTTGAGTGACGCGATCGACCTATCGGTGGATTTCGCCGGTTTGCGGCTGGCCAACCCCGTGTGCACCGCATCGGGCACCTGCGGGTACGCCGACGAGCTGGCCGATTACCTTGACCTGGATCGGCTCGGCGCGTTCGTGACCAAGAGTATCACGGTCGAGCCCCGGGCCGGCAACGCCACACCACGGATCGTCGAGACCGATGCGGGTATGCTCAACGCGATCGGCCTGGCCAATATCGGCCTGGAACGATTCCTCCGCGAAAAGGTGCCCCTGCTGGAGGGCATGAGGCCCGCCGTGTTTGTCAACGTGGCCGGTCGCCGCATCGAGGAGTACGTGACCGTGGCCGAGCGGCTGGCCGGATGCCCGGCCATCGCGGGTCTTGAGCTGAATGTCAGTTGCCCCAACGTCAAACAGGGTGGGATCACCTTCGGCACGGACCCGGAGCAGATCGCCAAGGTGACTGCCGCGGTCAAGGCGGTGGCGGGCGGTAAGCGTCTGATGGTCAAGCTCACACCGAGCGTGACGGACATCACGGCGTGCGCCCGCGCGGCCGTCGACGCCGGGGCCGACGCCCTGAGCCTGGTGAACACCTTCCCGGCCATGGTCATTGACGTGGCGTCCCGGCGGCCGGTACTGGCCAACGTCACGGGGGGCCTGAGCGGACCGGCCATCCGCCCGATCGCTGTGCACCTGATGCATCGGGTCTGGCGGGAGGTGGCCGGGCCCCAAGGGATTCCCCTCATGGGCATGGGCGGCATCCGCACGGCCTCGGACGCGTTGGAGTTCATCCTGGCCGGGGCGACGGCGGTGGCCGTGGGCACCGCGACGCTCATCGACCCGGACACCGCCGAGCGGATCATCACCGGTCTGGCGGCCTACTGCCGCCGCACGGGAACGACCCGGCTGGCCGATTTGATCGGCGGGGTGCAGTAGGCTTGCAGTCGGTCCGAGCGGACGATACAATGCGGCCAGGTAACGGAACCAACGCCTTGGCAGGGATCGGTCATGGACGTGCTCAAGCTTCTGTATGACTATTTTCCCACGGCCGTCTACACGGGCAAGTGCCTGCTGTTCATCAGCGAGGACTGGCGCGTGGAGCTGACGGAACTGAAGGACGCCAATTTTTGCACGATCGGCAGCACGATGCCCACCATCCGCGTGCGGCTCTTCAAGAAGGCCGTCGACGGACAGTTCGTACCCGGCCACTACGAGGATTTCCAGCTTGACTCCCTGGGCGAACTGGCCCAGCAGATCGAGCGGTACGTGCAGTTCGCGGTCGGGCACAACACACACGAGGGCGTTTGAGGATGAAGTCGCCGGCCGTGGCGAAGGAGGATGGAACGGTGGTCCTGTCGGTCAAGGTCGTGCCGGGCAGCAGCCGCACGGTAGCCGCGGGGGTGCTGGACGGCGACCTGAAGATCAAGGTGGCCGCGCCGCCCGAAAAAGGCAAGGCCAACGCCGCTCTCATGGCGTTCCTCTCGCGCCGGCTGGGTGTCCGCAAGAACGACATCGCGATCCTGACGGGGCACGGCAGCAGCCGCAAGCAATTGGCCATTCGCGGCCTGTCGTGCAGCGAGGTCTTGCGTCGCCTGCAGGGACCGACCGCGTAGCGATCATGGGCAAGGAGGCAGCATGAGGGCGCAAACGAGGGGCCCGATACGAGGGCGGATGAGGGGATGGATCCTGACGGGGTTCGTCGCGCTCCTGGGGTTTGGGGCCGCCGAAGCGCGGGCCGCCCGGCTGGCCAACGAGGACAAGCGCGGCCTGAACGTCTTTTCCATCGAGCAGGTACTCCGCCTGCCGGAGGAGGAAATCGACCTGTGCACCGCGGCCCTGTCGCTCTCGCGGCAATGGGGCACCTCGCAATCCATGTACCGCTACCGGGACCGCGTGGACGAGATGGCCGAGGAGGTGCTCAAGCGCCTGGCGCAGCGGCGTCTGCGGCCCGACGCCCGGGCCCTGGTGGTCATCAACGAATACCTCTTCGACGAGCTGGGGTTCGCGATGGTGCCGACGGCGGACAACCCCGAGGACCTGTTCCTGCACGCCGTGCTGGACAACAAGCGGGGTTACTGCCTGAGCCTGTCAATCCTTTACATGTCCATCGCCGAGCGGATCGGCATGCCCGTCTACGGCGTGGTCGTGCCGGGGCATTTCTTCGTGCGCTATGACGACGGCCGCAACCGCTACAACATCGAAACCACCAGCCGGGGCGGCTGCGCGACCGATGAGCACTACGCCGAGAAGTTCCAGGTGCCCGGCGGGGGCAACCGCATCTACCTGCGAAACCTGACCAAGATCGAGACGCTGGGCTGCTTCTTCAACAACCTGGGCAACAGCTACGACACCGTCGGCGATATCGAGCAGGCCCGCGTCGCCCTCGAGCGGGCCGTGGAGATCAACCCCGGTCTGGGCGAGGCCCACACGAACCTGGGCAATATCTACCTCAAGCAGGGTCGCGTCAAGGAGGCGATCGCCCAATACGAGTCGGCCCTGCGGATCATCCGCTCTGATGCCAAGACCTACAACAATCTCGGCAACGCCTACGCCCGGCTGGGGCAGTTGAACCAGGCCGTGGCGTACTACCAGATGGCCCTGCGGCTGGATGGGCGTTTCGTGGAGGCGTACCGCAACCTGGCCCAGGCGTATCTGGAACAGGGCCGGGCGGATCGCGCGATCGCCGAGTTGCGAAGAGCTCTGAGTCTGCGGCCCGACGACGCCGCGACCTATACCCAACTCGGCGACGCGTATCGCCTGGCGCAGGACCGGCCCAAGGCCGTGGCCGCCTACACGCGGGCGCTGGAGCTGGCGCCCGACCAGGTCGCCGCGCGCGTCAATCTGGGATTCTGCTACCTCGATGACGAACAAATCGGCGCAGCCGCTGAGCAGTTCCGCATCGCCCTGGACCAGGACCCGGCCGAGGCGAACGCCTATTTCGGGCTGGCCCAGTGCTACGCCCGCAGCGAGATGAGCACCGAGGAGATCCAGACGTATCAGGCCCTGCTGCGTATCGCGCCGGACATGGTCGCCGCGATGCAGAACCTGGGCAACGCCCACGTCAAGCTCAAACAGTACGATCAGGCCGTCGTCCTGTATGCCCGGGCCCTGGAGCACCAGCCGGACAACGCCGGACTGCGTTATAACCTCGGCGTGGCGTACGCCAGCAATGAACAATACGACCTGGCGCGCGACCAGTATTTCTACGCCATCGAACTGGACCCGCAGATGGCCGCGGCCCACAATGCCCTGGCCATCTGCTGCTACATGCTCAAGCAGTACGACCTGGCCCGCAAACACACGCGGATCGCCCAACAGTTGGGCTTTCCCGTGCAGAAGGCACTCTTGGACGCGCTCAAATGAGCGGCTGTCACGCAAAGGAAAGGCAAATCGCATGAGCCCGAAGGCGAAGAAGATCATTGTGCGGGGCGGCATCACCCTGCTCGTCCTGATTATCATCGTCGTGCTGGCGGTGCCCATGTTCGCCGGCCGGGCGGTGAAGCTGGGGGTGGAGACGGCCGGCTCGCGGGCGCTGAACGTAGGCGTGACGCTGGAAAATGCGTCGCTGGCGATCCTGGGGGCCGACGTGAGTCTGGAGAAGTTGCGGATACAGAACCCTGAAGGCTACACCCGGCCCAACCTGTTGGAGTTGGACCGCGGACGCGTGGAAACGCAGTGGTCGGGTCTGTTGGGCAATCCCGTACAGATCGATCGAATCCGGCTGGACGGGGCCGTCGTGGTCCTCGAACAGAAGGGCCTCAAAAACAATCTGCAGGAATTGCTCAGCGCGATCGCCGAGCAGGATCCGCAAGGCACACAAAGCCAAGGCAAGCCGCTGCGCATCCAGGAGTTGCTCATCAATGACGTGAAGGTGCAGGCCAAGCTGCTGCCCCTGCCCGGCCGGGCCCAGGACGTGGAGTTCACCCTCCAGCCGATTCGCATGACCGACTTGGGCACGGACCGCAAGCTCGACCTGGCTGAATTGACGGCCCGCGTCGTGGTCGCCATCGCCGGCGGGATCATCGAGCAAGGCGGCGACATGCTGCCCACGGAGCTGATCGGACCCATGAAGTCCATCCTCGGCGAGTCGGGCCGGATGCTGATGCTCAGCGGCCAGGAGGCCCTGGAGCGCGGCGCCGAGGCCGGCAAGGACCTTGTCGAGAAGGGCAAAGAGATGACCACCGAGGCGGCCGACAAGGCCAAGGAGATCGGCGAGGGCCTCAAGGACGTCGGCGAAGGCCTCAAGGGCCTGCTCGAAAAGAAGGACTAGCCGCCTCCGCGCTCTACTTATCTTTGTCAAGCCGTTCGAGGATGTAGCCGGCGAGCCTGCGGACTTCCTTATCAGGGTCATCCTGCACGGAACCGGCGATTGTTCTGAGTTCCACGGCGTCGTCCTTCAGGAGTTTCTGTAACTCAGCAAGGGCCATGATCCTCTGCATCCTATTCTCGGCCCTGAGCCATTCCTTGCAGCGAGTAATTCGGTCTGCCCGCTGCTCTTCAGGGCTTGGCTGACTTCCCATCTCCCTGTATTCACCTTTGGGATCAACCTCGAATGCCTCCGTCGGAATCGGCACGTTCAAGTGGACCGCCTCCACCTGATACGACTCCCGGCGCAGCATGTTGCCGGCATCGTCATACTGGACTGTGGTGACGCTGTGAGGGAAGCCCTTCGAATCAAAGTCACTTCGCGTTTCTTCCCACAGCAACACTTCATGGACCGTACGTGCTTCGTAGGAGTAGACTCTTGCATAGTCCTCTCGGTCACAGACAAGGAGCATTTCCAATGCAGGTGCAATCGCCGTGCCCCAGACGATCCTAAGCCGCACAGTCGCCGCTGGATTCGTTGTGTCTTCATCAACAGCAATGTCAAGGCCGGCCAGGGTGCCCTTTTGCAGTTGCTCCATTTTCAGCGGATCCGGTTTGACCATCCCGCCTGATACCTGGTCGAATAGCTTTATTCTCACAATGTCCGCCGGGCCACTTGGCATCATCGCGAATCTGGTCACTTCATCGAGCGGCCTTGCTTGGCGCCCTGAGCTCGTCCTCATACTCACAGTCTTGGCATTATGGATATAGGTGCATAGGCGTGTAACATTGTTCGGATCAGTTATTCTAATCTCTGACGTGGTGAAGTCGGTCGACGAGTCGAGCTTCTTGCCGGGAGTAAAACGTTCCTCATCAGTGCCCCTGAAGATCGTCATTGCCGGCGAACCCCTCACATGATCAATCCGATGACGACCTTCGCGGTAACGAATCCGGATCTTGAATTTCTTGCCCACGTCCTGCTCTTTCAGGCAACTTTCCACATTCCGCTGGATCATGCGTTCTCGCCGTTTCGCCATGGCCGGTGTGAGATCCTCCTCAGGACCGTACAATTCAGTGAAGGCCTCTTCATATATCCGTCGGAAATCCTGCCGGTTCTTGCTCAGGTTCCAGACTGTTCGATAAAACGTGATGTCCATGCTGCCCGGGGGTTCCTTGCAGAGGGCGGCCACAAGCCTCTCGACCTGGTCTGCCGTGAGAGCGGCATGGATCTCGCCCGGACACCCCACCCAAAGCACGGCCAACAGAAGAATCTCCACCCCTCTCATTGCGTCGCTCCCCAAGAATCCAAAGACTCCAAGCATTCTCTGCACGATACATGATACCATGGACGTCGCCATGTCCACAGTCTCGTTGTGTGCTTTTTGATTTCAGACCAAACACCCGTCGGGCAGGCAAAAATGCGTGCGTGCGCGGCCGGTTTTGGATAAGATAGGCGGGCCCGGTGGTGGGCTTGAAACGGCAAGACAACGATCGTGAGCGGAGGAGATGTGCTATGGCCTCGAACGACGTGAGCGTGGCGGACCTGGGTTTCAAGCGACGGGGGATCGAGCAACAGGCGGGCCCGCCCCAGGGGCTGGATCGGCGGGATTTCCTGCGGGCGGCGGGGTTTGGCGTGCTGAGCCTGTCGGCGGTCGGATGGATGCGGCCCCTGTTTTGCACGGCCGCCCAGCCGGGCGTAGCGCCGGACCACTTCGTGCCGGTCGACAAGCAGCTCAAGCCCGCGTGGATTCAGGCTCTGCCCGCCCGTGGCCGCAAAGAGGTGTTCCGCGGCAAGGAGCTTGAGACGATCGCCATGCCCGTCGGCGGTGTCTGCGCCGGGCAGGTGTACCTCACCGGCGACGGGCGGCTGGCCGATTGGAAGATCTTCAACCAACGGAACTTCAGCGGCTACGGGGCGACGAACTACCAGGCCGGCCGCACGCCCGACCTGAGCCTGGATCAGGGTGTGGCGTTGCGGATCGAAAGCCCCCAGGGCATGATGGTTCGGACCCTCGACGGACGCGGCTTCGACGAGGTCGAGTTCTGCGGCCGATACCCCATGGCCACGGTTCGCTACCGCGACAAGGGCGTGCCCGTGGAGGTCGAGCTGGAGGCGTTCTCGCCGTTCATCCCGCTCAACGAGGAGGACTCGGCCCTGCCCGCGACGATCCTGCGGTACACCGTGCACAATCGCTCCTCCCTGCCGCTGCGGATCACGCTGGCCGGCTGGCTGGAGAACGCGGTCAACCGGTACAGCGGCCAGGAGCTGGGCGGGGTGCGAGTCAACGAGGTCCAGACGGGTAACGGTGCGACGACGGTCTTGGGCCGGGCCAAGAGCGCCGAGGTCAAGAGCGTCCAGCGCGAGCCGATCGTGTTCGCCGACTTTGAAGGGGAGAACTACGGCGACTGGACGGTCGAGGGCGAGGCGTTCGGCAAGGGGCCCGCCCGGGGCACGCTGCCCAGCCAGCAGACCGTCAGCGGCTTTTTGGGTAAGGGACTGGTCAATACGTACCTGGGCGGCGACGACCGCCTGCAGGGCAAGTTGACCTCGCCGGAGTTCACCATCGAGCGGGATTTCATCAACCTGCTGGTCGGCGGCGGCGCCCACACGGGCAAGACGTGCGTGAACCTGATCGTCGACGGCAAGGTGGTCCGCACGGCCAAGGGCGAGAACCAGGAGAAGCTCGCGTGGAAAAGCTGGAACGTGCGCGACCTGGTCGGCCAACGGGCACGCATCGAGATCGTCGATGCCGAGAGCGGCGGATGGGGACACATCAACGTGGACCAGATCGAGTTCAGCGACACCACCCGATCGGGCTACGCGGGCAAGATCGAAGAGCAGGTCGACCATGGTACGATGGCCCTGTCGGTGCTGGGCGATGAGGGGGTCGTCAGCAGCCGCGCCCTGCCCGATGGGCCGGCGGCCGAACGGATGTTCCTCAACGGGCGGCTCGCCGAGGAGCGATCCTCGGAGCGGCCGTTCGGCACGACGCTGCGCGGGGCTGTCGGCAAGCAGTTCGCCCTGGCACCGGGGGCCGAGGAAAACATCACGCTGATCGCCTCGTGGCATTTTCCGAATCGGCTGTACGAGGGCCGCTTTACGGGGCATTTCTACGCCAACCGCTTCGGCGATGCGGCGCAGGTGGCCCGCTACATCTCGATCCACGAATCACGGCTGGTCGAGGACACGCGGCTGTGGACAACGACATACTACGATTCGACGCTGCCGTACTGGCTTTTGGACCGGCTGGGCTCGACGCTTTCGACGCTGGCCACCGGCACCTGCCAATGGTGGAAGAATGGCCGCTTCTGGGCGTGGGAGGGCGTGGGCTGCTGCCACGGCACGTGCGCCCACGTGTGGAACTACGAGCACGCCATGGCCCGGCTGTTCCCGCGGCTGGAGCGCAGCGTGCGGGAGATGCAGGACTATAACCCCGAAACGGGCTTTGTCGCCGAGACGGGCATGGTCCGGTTCCGCGGCGAGGGCTGGGGGATGTGGGCGGCCGACAGCCAGGCTGGCGGTATTATGAAGGCCCTGCGCGAGCACCAGATGTCAACCGACAAGGACTTCCTGGAACGCAACTGGGCGAACATCAAGAAGGCCCTGGAGTTTATGATCGGCCAGGATGGCAACGATGACGGCTTCCTGGAGGGCCAGCAGCACAACACGTTCGACATCGATTTCTACGGGCCCAACCCGATGATCGTATCGCTATATCTCGGCGCGCTGCGGGCGGGCGAGGAGATGGCCCGGCTGATGAACGACACGGCCTTTGCCCGGCGGTGTCGGCGCATCTATGAGGCTGGGCACAAGAACTTCGTTGAGAAGCTGTTCAACGGGGAATACTTCATCCAGATCGTGGACCTGGTCAAGCACCCCGATGCCCAGTACGCCGATGGCTGCCTGAGCGATCAGGTCTTCGGTCAGGGCTGGGCCCACCAGGTCGGCCTGGGGTATCTGATACCGCCGCACACGTGCCGAACCACGCTGGAGTCGATCTGGAAGTACAACTGGGCGCCGGACGTCGGCCCGCACAACAAGGCCCATCCGCCGGAGCGGTGGTTCGCGACGCCCGGCGAGGCGGGCCTGTTCACGTGCACCTGGCCCAAGAGCCGACACATGGGCAACAAATCCGTCCGCTATCGCGACGAGGTGTGGACCGGCATCGAGTACCAGGTGGCCGGGCACATGGCCTGGGAGGGCATGGTGACCGAGGCCTTGGCGATCTGCCGGGCGATTCACGAGCGGTACCACCCGGCCAAGCGCAATCCGTACAATGAGGTCGAGTGCGGCGATCATTACGCCCGGGCCCTGGCGAGCTGGGGCGTCCTGCTCGGATTGTGCGGCTATGAATATGATGGCCCCAAGGGACATATCGGTTTTGCACCGCGGATGGGTCCGGAGGATTTCAAGGCCGCGTTCACCGGCGCCGCGGGCTGGGGCACGCTGATGCAGACGCGGTCCGGCGACACGCAGACCAACCGCATTGCCGTCCGCTGGGGCCAGGTGCTGATCCGCTCGGTGGCGGTCGATCTGCCTGCCGAAGGCACGACCGCGCAGGTTCAGATCGAGGCGCCCGAACAGCGCCGCCCCACGGTCCGTCGTGAAGGCACGCGGGTCGTGATCGAGCTGGACAAGCCCCTCGTCCTGCACGCGGGCCAGGAACTGACCGTAGCGTGCGTCGTTTGAACATCGAGGCGGCACGGGCCGAATCGGCCGATCCGGATGGCGCACAGACAGGAGAGCGACCACGCGGCAACGTACACTCTTCACATCCATACTGATGGCCGGCTTGGCGGCAGCGCATGGCTTGCACTGTCCGTGTTTATCGCAGACAGCGTGGCCGACGCTGCACCGGGATTATCAGCGCAGCGGCTACACGGACGAGGTGCTGGAAGGGCCGTTTGAGCGGAAGTGGTTCCGAGATTTTCACGATGAGATGATCGCATCCCGCGTCGAGGCGATCGTGGCCGAGGGCCTGTGCTTTGTGCCGACGTTCGCCGGCCACGTATACGCGCTGGATGTGCGGGATGGCCGCACCGTGTGGCGGTTCGCCGCCGACGGTCCCATCGGCCATTCGCCCTGCCATGGCCAAGGACGGCTGTACTTCGGGGCCGATGAGGGCCCTGAGCAGGGGCATCTGTACTGCCTCGATGCGCGCCGAGGCACGCTGGTATGGAAGACCGACACCGGTGCAGGGATCTGGACCAGTCCAGCGTGCGATGGTCGGCGGGTCTACTACGGCGACCGGGCCGGCGTGTTCCACGCGCTCGACGCCAAGACCGGCCAACCGATCTGGCGTTTTGAAACGGGGTACATGATTCTGACACCCGCCTCGCTGACCGGAGATGGGCATATCGTATTTGCCTCGGAGGACATGCACGTTTATTGCCTCGATCCGTCGGGGCGGCTGCAATGGAAGTCGCGCACGCTCCCGGGCCTGTCGCTGCGGGATCATGCGCCCACGATCTGGCGGGGCTTGGCTATCGTGCGCACTAACCCGGCCGACGGATTCCACACGGTGATGGGCCGCAACGGCGAGATGCTCGAGGCGGTTCAGCGCGCGATCCCGCTCGGTCCGGAGGACGAGGTGCTCCTGGACCGCTGGGGCGACTACCTCGTCAAGCCCACCCCGCAACGCCGCCACGCCGAATACGAGGCCGTGACTCGGTACCTGCGCGAGAATCCGCACGATCAGACGTTCTTCGCGTTGGACCTGGCCGATGGCGCGGAGCCGTGGATCGCGCCGGTGCTCTACACGTGCGGACTGCACAATCCCGCCACGCCGCCGACGTTCAACCCGCACACCGGCGAGTTGTATACCTTCTACCGCACCGCGTTGACCCATTATCTTCGCGGTATCCGACGGTACTCCGCCCTGGGGCGGGTGGATCGGGAAACGGGGCGTATCGTATGGTCCTGGCCACAGGCGGGGCATGAGGGCTGGCACGACTTCCCGATGATCGGGGATGAGACGCAGGCACTCTCGATGATGGGGTCGGTGCTGATCAGTAACCATCAGGGGGAGCTCAAGGGGCTGCACCTGGGCACCGAGCGGACGGTTCCGATCTGGTCCGGCCGCGACACCTACGGGGGCATCTTTGGGCCGGCGGCCCTGCCGGGCGGCAAGGACATCTGGCAGCAGGCTCAGAAAATGGCCGCCCAAGGTTACCTGACCGGCATGCCCAATGAATGGCACGGACCGGACCGGTCGATTGTGGCCGTGGCCGAGGGGCGGCTGTTCTGGGTTGTCGGCTCGCAAGTCGTATGCCTGGCCGGACCGCAGGTCGCACGAGCCGACACGGGCGGGACCGATCCCCCCGGTCTGATCCGCGACCGGCGCCGGTTCGTGATTGGAGGCAACATGACCGAATCCCGCGGCACGTTCGACGCCACGGTGTCCCGGCCGACCGTGACGGAGGCCGAGGCTGAGGCGCTCTGCCGCCAAGACCGTCCGCGTCGCACCCCGCCTCCACAAGAACCCCACGCACTGGCCCTTCAGCGCCGGCTGGATGCGGCGGTCGGCGAGTTGACCGACAGCGGTCCGTGGGCCCCGTTCATTGTCGAGCTGGGCATCGTCCGTGAGGAGGCGTACTTCCGCCGGACGGCCGAAACGATGGGCATCGTGGCCCTGGCCATGCCCCACCTCTCGGCCGGGGTAAACGACCGGGCACGGGACTACCTGCGCGGCCTGTTACGGGACGGCATGCCGATGGCGCGCCCCCTGTTCGAGGCCGACGGCCGACATCGGGAGTTCTACGACTACGGGCCCGGCATGCGCGCGTTCGCCCGTCGGCCGGTGCAATACGAGACCGGCATCGAGGACGTGTACGGTCTGTGGGCGGCCGTGCACTATGCGGACGTGAAGGCCGCCGGCGCCGAACAGATGGACGCCGTTGAGCGGGCGTGCGCGAGGTTCCTTGCTCAACCGTTTACGTTCGACCATGATGATGACGCCGGTGACGCGGCCGAGCATCTCAACGCACAGATTGCCGGCCTGATCGGTTACCTGCGGCTGGCGGACATCTATGACCGCGGCGAGTACGTGGCTGGCGCCCGGCGGCGATTGGTCCAGCTCCTGGCCGAGCGGCTTTACCACGAACAGGCCGATTCACGCCTGCTTCGGCACAGCGACCTGGGCCAGGGCAACATGCGCCACTATACCAAAGTGCCGCGCTACCTGCGGCTTGTCCCCGAGCTGAGTGACTGGCTCGGCCAGCGAGCGCCGGAGAGTCTGCGGGCGCACGTGGAAGGACTCACCACCGACCTTCCTCTGTGGTATCAGGCGTGGGGTGAGCGCATGATCGGCGGGGAGAACTACGTCACCCCGCCCAATCTCTCGCGGGGCCTGTTCATGGCCATGGCCCACGGTCTGGGGGCCCCGCCGCAGCAATTGCTTGGCCGACTCGATCAGCCCTGGTGCCGCGCCGACCTGTACTATATCGAGAAGCTCTCAGCCCTGCTGCGGACGTGGGAGACCGAACGCAATCCGCAGAGCCTGACTGGCCGTTGAGAACACCGGTGGATTGGGGGCACCGGACAGTATCCGGTCTGGACGCTATTTCAAGGGCCAGTCCGCCGGGCAATGGTCGAACCACCAGGCCGAGAGCGTCGCGAAGTCGGTGATGTCGACGTTGCCGCTCTTGTCGAAATCGGCCGGCCAGTACGGCGCGCCGGGACTGGCCAGCATCCACTGCTCGGCAAAGACGGCCAGGTCCGTCAGATTCACCATGCAGCCGAAGTTGCCCGGCCAGAAGCCCGCGCTGAGCACGTACGCATTCGCGCTGCTGACGCCGGTATCCGCCTGCCCGATGGTCCCTTCCAGCACGTACGGCCCGCCTTCGCTGCGGCCCCCGCCGCCGTCCATCGTGTACCACGTGAGTTCATACCCCCCGGCCACCGACACCGCCGCCAACATCGAGACCAGCACCCACTTCAAAGAAGTCCACCTCATCGTCCGCCCTCCTCAAACGGGCGAACGGGGGAATCCTCGGCGGCCAGCTTTTGAACCAGCCGCTCCAAGCGGTTCATCCGTTCGGTGAGGATCTGGTTCTGCGCAGCCAGCTCGGCATTACGCCGGTTCAGTTGCTCAATGTAAATGTGGGCCTTCTCCAGCTCCTCCACGATTCCCCGGCGATGGGCGCCCACCTCGACAACATCCGTCCCATCGGGGTCGGTCCGGGCCTGGGGAATCGCCGGCAGGTGCCGATGCGTCCACATCCACGCGGCATGTTCCTCGATCGATTCCAGGCGGTATCCCTCTTCAAACACGTAGTCGGCGTGCAGCTTGGCTCCCCGCTGGTAGATCGGCCCATGTACGTCCAGCGCCGCATCCGCCGCCGGCGTCAGCGTGCGAATGCCCACGCCCCCGTTGACGACGGTCATCACGTCCTCCGTCCCACTGCCGAGGATCAGGCGGTTTGTGCCGCCCTGCGACCGCAGGCGCACATCGCCGGCGCCCCCTCCGCCGACCGCGACGCCGATCTTGAACCAGTGGGCGCCGTCCCCGATGCTGAAATCGCCGTCTGTCGTGGCCGGGTTCCAGCGATAGCCGATAATCCGCACCGCCCCATCGAAGTACCCGGCGAACCCCTCGGTGCTTTCCGCGTGAACGCCATAGTATCCCTGAGCCTTGACACCATAGCCGGTCATCACGTCCCCCATGGCGTCAACGCCGACCTCGCCCACCGTGAACACGCCACGTCCGCCCGGCACGTACGAAAAAGTGCTCAATCCGGTCTTGTACGCGCCCAATACGGCACCGATCGAATTGTCGGCGGTACGGGCGTCCAGCAGGTAGGAGCTGCCCGCCAGAGCCACCTTGTTGCCGCTCGAGGGGTTCTCCGCGTAGACCCCGACCGCTCCGGTTCCGTAGATGCCGTACTTCGAGGCGCTGGCGCCTCGGACCCCATAGCCGAACGGGCTGGACCCGAATACGCCGGGCAAGTCAGCCACTTCCGCCTGGCCAAACACCCCGGCATTACCCGTGCCAAGGGCTCCCCAATTGCCGTTGTTGAAGCGGCCATAGACCCCGTGGTCCGAATGGCCCAGATATCCGTAGTTGCCGCTGTCGGGGTGTTCGCCCCGGACGCCCTGGACACCGGTGCCATACACGCCGTATTTGGAGGCGCTGGCGCCTCGGACTCCGTAGCCGAACGGGCTGGACCCGAATACGCCGGGTACGTCAGCCACCTCCGCCTGGCCAAACACCCCGGCATTGCCCGTGCCAAGGGCTCCCCAATTGCCGGTATTGAAGCGGCCATAGACGCCATAGTCCGAATGGCCAAGGTAACCGTAATTGCCGCTGTTGGGGTGTTCGCCCCGGACGCCCTGGACGCCGGTGCCATACACGCCGTATTTGGAAGCGCTGGCGCCCCGCACGCCGTAGCCGAACGGGCTGGACCCGAACACGCCGGCGACGTCCGCTAGGCTCGTTTCACCAAAAACGCCCGCGTTGCTTACACCCAGCGCCCCCCAGTTGCCATTATTGAAACGGCCGTAGGCCCCAAAGTCCGAACTGCCCAGGTAGCCGTAGTTGCCACTGTCGATTTGCAGCCCGTAGACGCCCTTGGAGCCGGTGCCATAAACGCCATGACTGGATGCGCTCATGCCGTGTACGCCGCACCCCTGGACGGACGAACCGAAAAGGCCCCGCCCCTCGCCGGCGTTCTCGGCCCAGACCACCGGCTCGGCCCCCTCGTGCAAAAGCACCCAGGGGGGCTGCGGTGCCGGGGCATCCGCCGCGTAGAGGGCATACGGCACCGGCGCCAGCCGTTGACGAGGGGACAGGACCGTCAGGTCCTCGGGATCGCTGCTGTCCAGGGGCCCCACGGCCACCTCCAGCCAGCGCTCCTCTCCGTCGAACACGTTCAGGCCGAAATCGAGGCTCGCCCGGAAATACCCGCCGGTGACGGTCACATCGTCCAGTGTCACTTCACCCAGAAAACCGGCCATGGCGTCCGGCCCGTCCCAGAGGCTGAACCGCATGTCATAGAGGCCGTCGGCCGGATCGCCGGCATCGTGGAGCCGTCCCTGATAGTGAAACGCCGTGCCCACGGGATTCGCGGCCAAGACCTCCACGGCACCAAGACAGACCACGGCAAGGAGCACCCATCTCGTTCGTTGCATCATATCCGTTACCTTTCCCATCACCGGTTAGCGGACTCATAGGGAGTCCCGCCGTATCTGTCGCGCCGTGCGGGCCTGCACCCCGGACCCTACAGCCGCCCGTCGAAGAACACACGGGTGCAAAACGGCCCCTTCTTGTTATTCACGCCCCGGCTCAAATGGGGGTGACGTAAGGAAGGCTCTCCGTCAACAGGCCGACAATCCACGACAGCACGCTGGACGCGCACAAACCGCCATCGGGCAGGCCGTCGACAAGCCACAAGAATCGCAGGATGCCTCCTCACTGGCTGGAATCTCCACGCACGCAGAGTGTTGCTATTATACCTTCCAGAACACTTCAAATCCAGCGCAAATTGATTTCAGAGAAGAGTTAACGTGCGTCCGGCCGTCAGACAACTCGCGGGATCAGGGGCACCGGATGGGGGCAGGCTCAACCGGCATGGCGAGCGATGTCTCTCGAATTCGGCAACCTGACACAACACCGTGCCCTGCCATAGGATGGCTGCCCGTGGGCCAGGATGGGTGAGCCGCCTCAGCCGTTGCGCAACTCGGGCAGGTCGGGCTCGACGTGCACCATGATATTCAGCGGACGGGACAGGCCCTCGTGCAAGGCGTGCTCCAGGGCGTCGGCGATGGCGTGGGCCTCGGTGATCTTGAGGTCCGGATCGACCAGGATGTGCACGTCGAGGAAGATCTCACGGCCGACCGTGCGGGTGCGCAGCTTGTGCCAGTTGCGAATGCGGCCTTCCCCCTCAATGATGCCGTGGATTTGCTCGATGGTCTGCTGATCGACGGCTCGCTCGGCCAATTCATGGAAACAGCCCCCGAGGATTCGAACCCCGACGAAGATGATCATGAGCCCTACGGCGATGGTGGCGATCTGGTCACCATGCTCGTAGCCGAAGGCCAGTGCGGCAAAACCGATCAACACCGCCACCGAACTCAGGGCGTCGCTGCGATGGTGCCAGGCATTGGCGTAGAGGGCGGCGCTGTGCGTCTGCAAAGCAACGCGACGCGTGACCCAATACAGGGCTTCCTTGGCGATCACGCTGGCCAAGGCGGCCCCCACGGCCAGCGGGCCGAGCCGAATGTCCGGACTGAATCCGGCGTGAATCCGCGCGATGGCGACCGCCGCCTGCTGCACCATCAGACCGCCGACCGCGACGAGTGCCACCGCCACGAACGCGGCCGCGAAGGTCTCCGCCCGGCCATGACCGTAAGGATGCTCGACGTCGGGCTCCCTCGATCCGAAGTGCGTCCCCAGCAGGATAGCGGCGTCGGTTGCCATATCGGAAAACGAGTGCACGCCATCGGCCACCAGCGCCATCGAGTGGGTCACCATGCCCACGATCAGCTTCGCCACCGACAAGGCCACGTTCACCCACAGGCCGGCGTACGTCACTGACCGGATCCGCCGGTTGGCCTGTAGCAGAGTCTCTCTGGGCATCGCCGCGTGCACTATCGTACCTCGTCGCGGATCTGTTCGACGGCTTGAACGTAGCCCCTGGTCCGTTCCGGGCTGCCCGTCTCGATGATGGCCCGCATGACCGGCTCGGTGTTGCTGGTGCGCAGGTGAATCCACCCATCCGGCAGGTCAAAGCGGAAGCCATCGGAGGTATCCACGTGGGCCTCGGCGAACACCTGCCGCGCCCGTTCGAGGATCCGCCGGGCCTGTTCGGCATCGGCGGGGAACTTGAGCTTGGTCATATCGTAGCGGCCGATGCCCTCGGCCAGGGCCGCTATACTCTGGCCGCTCCGCGCCATGCCCTGCAGGATCAGGGCCATGGCCACCAGACTGTCGCGGACGGGGCCGACGCGCAGGTCGATGACCCCACCGTTGCCCTCGCCGCCGATGACACAATCGTTCTCGATCATGGCTTGGGCGACGTTGGCCTCGCCGACGGGCGTGCGAATCACGCGGGCCCCGACCGCCGCGGCCACGTCGTCGATCATCCGCGACGTGGACAGGTTCGCCGCCACCGGGCCGATGCGATCATCCAGGACAACCTTCGCCGCCAGGGCCAGCGTGTATTCCTCGCCGATGTAGCGTCCCTCAGCGTCGACCACGGCCAGGCGGTCCGCATCCGGATCCTGGGCGAAACCGACGTCGGCTTTGGCCTCCAGCACGTGACGCCCCAAGTCGGCCAGGTTCTCGGCAGTCGGCTCGGCGCCATGGGCGAACAGACCCGTCGGCTCGGTATTGACCTCGACAACCTCGCAGCCCAACGCCCGCAACAGCCGCACGCCCGGCCGTCCGCCGGCGCCGTTGACGCTGTCCAATACGACGCGAAAACCCGCCCGGCGGACTTGCTCGCGGTCCACGATCGCGAGAACCTTCTCCACGTGCACCGCGTCGGGGTCATCGGCCGAACGAACCCGCCCGCACTCAACCGATCCGACTGGATCGAACACGCCCTGCTCATACAGCGCGCGGATCTCCTCGGCCTGGGGCTTGGGCGGCGCGATGCCGTTGTCCAGGAGCAGCTTGATGCCGTTGTATTCGATGGGATTGTGGCTGGCCGTGATCACCACGCCGCCGCCGGCCTGCATGTGACGGGTGAGGATACCGACGGTGGGCGTGGTGACGATGCCCAAGTCGATCACCTCGCAGCCGACCGAACACAGTCCGGCCGTCACGGCCGAGGCCAGCATCGGCCCGGACGGACGCGAGTCGCGTCCCAGACACACGGGGCCCCGCCGTCCCGAACGCCGCAGGAATGTCCCAAAGACGGCTCCGTACCGGGCGGCGGTCTCGGCGTGCAAGTTCTGGCCCACGATCCCCCGCAGACCGCTGATGCTGATAATCAACTCAGGCATGAGGCCTCCTACATCTTGCGGGACCGTTCCAGGGTGTCGCGCAGCTTCTCGACGACCCGGCCGACCTCCGCCTCCTTGAGCGAAAGGATATCCCGCAGGGCCTCGCCGATGGGCGGCAGATAGGTCTCGATGTAGCTGCGCTTCTTGAGCTCCTCGCGGATGCGGCGCTGGCGGCGCACGTGCAGGCCGAGCTTGCGTCCGCACTCCTGGATCGCCAGCTTGATCTCCTTGATGATTTCGGGGTAGTGCGCGACAGCCTCCTTGCTCTCGGAGGTGAACGGCACCCAGACCGAGGCGACGTGCACCATCAGCACCAGGGGGCCCGCCGGCAGGGCGCCGCGGCTCTGGCTCAGGCCATAATTGCGCCAATTCGTATCCAGGACCGCCTTGTAGATGGCCCCGGCCGATTGCTGGTACAGCAGCGGCACGCGGTTGGCGATTCGCACCAGCCGCATCAGCGGCTCCTTGTCCGCGTCGCCGTTGGACTTGCCGCCGTCGTCCTTGCATCCATAGGCCAGGGCGGCCTCCACCAGGAACGGGTTGCCGCGGTACACGGAGGGCTTGCGCGTGCACGCGGTGTAGAACTCCGCCTCGACGACCCGCGCAAGCCCCTCGACGAGCTTGTCCTCGCCGATCGGGCCGATGCAGTCGCTCGATGGGGCCATGATCTTGGTGGCGTTGACGGCCTCGTACAGCCGCTCGGCGTCCTTGACGGTGATCTTGCCGGGCTTGAGACGAGAGGAAAGCTTGGCCTTCTTGACGATATCCGCGGCCAGGCGCGGGCTGATGCGCGAAAAATCCTGCCGCAGAAACTCCGAGAGCGTCTTGGCCCGGCTGTTGCGGGCCATCTTGAACAGCACACCGATCTCCACGCCGTAGGGATGCGGCTTGATTTCAACGGGGATAAAGGGCATTTCCTGCGTCTGGCGCTCGTACAACGTTTCCTGACCGGTCGGATCGCGGTAGACGATGCGGGCATGCGGGTTGGCCATCGCCGTCTGGGCGATGTAATCGTCAACCGACTGCCGACCCTTCTGGTACCGTCCCTCCAGGGTGATCGTCACGCTCGTGCCGTGCGGCAGGTCGAACTCGCATTCCTCGTCGAGGACTACTTCGGGCCGGTTGCGGGTCGTATCGATCTGCACGTGATAGTGCGTCGCCGGCTTGGCGGGGTTGGTGCGGGTGATGATCTGCACGGGGGCCCCGGTGGTCAGCAGCCCGTACATCCCCGCGGCGCTGATGCCGATGCCCTGCTGACCGCGGCTCATCTTAAGCGTATGGAACTTGCTGCCGTAGAGCAGGCGGGCGAAGATATTCGGCACCTGGGCCTTGAGGATGCCCGGCCCGTTGTCGGTCACGTTCATGCGAAAGCGATTCTCGCTACCGTCAACCGGGTCGATCGTGATGCGCACGTCGGGCAGGATCTGCGCCTCCTCGCAGGCATCCAGCGCGTTGTCGACGGCCTCCTTGACGGCCGTCAGCAGCGCCTTTCGCGGGTTGTCGAAGCCCAGCAGGTGGCGGTTCTTCGCGAAAAACTCGCTGACGCTGATATCCCGTTGCTTGGCCGCCATGGATTCGGCCGTCGCGGCCTCGGCGCCGCGCTTTCGGCGTGAACGCGTCGAGGGCGCTGCCGCTGCTTCAGGAGCCGGCGCCGCGCCGGTCCCTTGGTCGGTTCCCGACGACGCAGGAGCAGCCTTCTGGGTCCCCTTGCGCTTGGTGGCCTTGCCTTTGGCGGCCTTGCCCGTTGAGGGCGTCGCGCCCCCTTTGGCCGGCTTGCCCCGCGCCTTTCGGGCGGATGAAGCGGCACGCCCCTTGGCATCGGGCCGGCCTCCTGGGGGCTCAAAGTCGAACTGAAGTTGCCGGGTGTCCTTGCCCTTCGTTGCCATGCACGAGACTCCCTTGATCGGCCCGGGGCCCGGCATCAAGCCTTTCCCAGCCCGATGCCGAGCCCCTGCGGCGGGCCGCTCGTCTAATCCAGCTTGCAGACGTACAGGTCGTTGACGAATTCCAGATTCCGCAGGGCCTGGATGGTCTCTTCGTTGGGCGTCTTGTCCAGGCTTACGGCGAGGACGGCCTTGCCCTCATCCAGTTTCTGGCCCACGCCCATGGTGCTGATGTTGATGCCGTACTTGCCGCAGATCGTGCCGACGGACCCGATCACGCCCGGTTTGTCGTCGTTAAAGATCACCATCAACGTGCCGCGGGGCGTCACCTCGACGTTGAATCCGTCGATTTCGAGGATGCGCAGCAGGCCCTCCCCGTAGACGGTTCCGCGGACGAGCCGTCGAACCTTGTCGGTCTCCACGCGGGCCGTGAAGCTGGAGACCACATCCTGCACGTCGGCGTTCTTGACCTCGTCAATGCTGATGCCGCGTTCCTTGGCCAACAGGCCGACGTTGACCATGTTGATGGGCATGTCGAAATGCGGCTGCAACAGGCCGATGGCGAAGGCCGTGGTGACGGCCTCCACGGGCTTGTCGGCGAGGGCCCCGCGGTACTCGGCCTGCACCGTGCGCACGTGACCGGGGGCGATCGCGCTGACGACGGCCCCGATCCGCCGGGCCAATTCGGCATAATGGGCCACGATGGGCGGCGCACCCGCACCCAGCGCCGGGGCATTGAGCGCGTTGCGAATCGGCCCGCCCTTGATCGCGTCGCACAAAATCTCCGCTGCCTCCACGGCCACGTCCACCTGGGCCTCTTCGGTACTGGCCCCCAGATGCGGCGTGACCAGACAGTTCGGCAGGTCACGGAAACGCTGATTCTGCGGCGGCTCCTGCGCGAACACGTCGAGCGCCGCCCCGGCAATCACGCCCTTTTGGAGGGCGTCGTAGAGGTCGTCCTCATGGATGATGCCGCCGCGGGCACAGTTGATGATCCGACAGGTCGGCTTCATCATCGCCAGTTGCCTCGCCGCGATCATGTTCGTCGTCTGCTCATTGCGGGGGACGTGCAGCGTGATGAAATCGGCCTCTTTGAAGATCCGCTCCAGGTCCTCGGTGATCTGCAGGCCAAGCTCGGCGGCCTCCTTCGGTGCGGCGAAGGGATCGTACCCCAGCACTTTCATGTTGAAGCCCAGGGCCATCTTAGCCACGGCCATGCCGATCCGGCCGAGCCCGATGACGCCGAGCACCTTGTTGTTCAACTGGTTGCCCATGTACGTCTTGCGATCCCAGGTGCCCGCCTTGAGGCTGGTGCACGCCGGCACGACGTTGCGGCTCAAGGCCAGCATCAGCGCCAGCGTGTGCTCGGCGGCGCTGAGCGTGTTGCCGCCGGGGGTGTTCATCACCAGCACGCCCTTGCGCGTGGCCGCGGGAACGTCGATGTTGTCCACGCCGACGCCCGCGCGGGCGACGCCTTTGAGCCGGCCGGGATTCTCGAGCACCCGCGCGGTGACCTTGGTGCCGCTGCGGATAATCAGGCCATCGTAATCCCCAATCATGGACGCCAACTCGTCCTCACTGACCCCTGTCTTGACCACCGCCTCAAACCCCTCCGTGCGGTTGATCAGGTCGATGCCCTCCCGGGCCAACTTGTCCGTAATCAGAATCCTGTACATAGATCTCTCCATCCAGTCGATATTACCAGCCGAAGGCCTCGGTGCCATCCATTTCGTCGGCGGTCCGATAGCGGGCGCGAGGACAATCGTAGAAGTGACGTACGATGCAGTGGGCCGTCGCCTCAGCCAGACGCGTGATCGTCCTATCACGGCCCTGGGTCTCCAGCTCCACCTGGGCGCGAACCGCCAGTGGCTCGCCCGAGGCGGGCCAGAGCACCCGGTCCGCCTCGGCGCCGACCAGCGCGGCCCTGGAAAACAACCGTCCTTTCATGTACTCATCCGCCATGCCTTCAATCCGGAAGTCCTCAATGCGAACATACAAAGCCAATCCCGCTCCGACCGCCTCGGCGATCCGAGCGGGTCCTTCGTTTGTGAGTGCTTCGATCTTCGCCCTTTCGGGCGACGAGTCGTCGGCCGCCACGAGATAGCGGGTGTTGACCCGGGCCCGCTTGACCAGATGCCCATTGATCGTGTTGACCACCTGACGACAAACCGAGGGTGTGACGTTCGAGCCGTGGGCTGCATCGACGATCACCACGATGCCGCGTTCCTGCAGCTTGGCCAGGCGCACCTGTGCAGGCACGACGTCCTCGTTGGCGGTCGGCGCGGCGAGCCAGCCGATGAGGCTGCACCCGCACGACAAGATCATCGTCGCCAGAGCCAAGACCCCGATTGTCCAGGTTGTCACCCGCATATTCACGTCCTCATGGCATTCCCTGCGCCCAGGCACGGGCGAGCGTGACCGCCCAGCCTCCCAGTAAAATCACGACCGCCGCGATCAGGGCGTACCGCACTATGCGTCCCCTTGCGGGGGGGTGAAGAAACGCGAAGTTTACCCCGGCGCCGGCGACAAGTAAAGCGAAAACGCCCGTAATGAGGGCCGCACCGTAGAAGACCGTCGCCGCCGGCTGCACGACGAACGCCCGCACCAAGTGTCCCCGGACGAACTCCATCCCGGCCGTCGTCCAGTAGCAGCCGGGGCACGGCAGGCCGTGGCGCTGGCGGAATCCGCAGACCCCAAACCAGTCGATCAGGTCGATCCAGCCATAGGCCGCCGCGGCCAGCACGCCGAACCCCACGGCCACCGTCACCGCCACAACGGCCGCCCCGACACGGAGCTGCAACGACGCCCGATGCGACATTTTGCCCGAATTAGGCTGTTGGCTTGCTTGCATCGCGCCAGTAGAATACACGCCATCCGGACTGTCAAGGGCGGCGAGGGCGTCATGAAACTCGAACACAGTGACATTCGAAATATGCTGGAAGTGGCCATCGTCGCCGCGCGGCTCGGCGGCCAGCGGGCGATGGAGGAAATCCGATACCTCAAGAGCACGCTCAAGGGCGATGAGGAGATGGTCAGCAACGCCGACGTGCTGTGCCAGAAACTGATCATCGAGCGGATCAAGGAGAACTATCCCGATCACGGCTTCCTGGCTGAGGAGGGCGGCGACAGGCCCCTTCTCAAACAGCCGCCCCGCTCGGAGCACGACATCTGGTGGGTGATCGACCCCATCGACGGCACAAACAACTACTGCCATGGATTGCTGTGCTTCGGTGTCAGCATCGCCGTGGTTCATCAGGGCCGACCCATCGTGGGCGTTATTTTCGATCCGGCCACCGAGCGGATGTACACCGCCGCGACGGAGATGGAGGCGCAGTGCGACGGTTCGCGGATCACCGTCAGCGATGAGAAGATCAGCCGCCTGGCCTCGTTCGGGCTCGACAGCCACCTCCGACCCGAACAGATCGAACCGGTACAGGAAATCCTGCGGCGCACCCGGTTCCGGAATCTCGGGACGACGGCCCTGCATCTGGCGTACGTTTCCAAGGGGTCGATGGTGGGAATGCTCAGCAACGACGCCAAGCTGTGGGACTTGGCCGCGGGGGTGTTCCTGGTGACGACCGCGGGCGGCCGCGTGGAGCCACTGGATGGCGGCGAGCTGTTTCCCATCGACTGCGCCGCCTACGAGGGTCGGCCGTACAGCGTTTTGGCCACCAACGGCAAAACACACGACGAGTTCTCAAAGATGTTCCGCCTCTGAGCGAGGGTTACGCGAGTTGGGCATGGAGAGTGAATCATGAGGTTTATCCGTAATACGCGCTCCTGCGTCCTGGGAGCGTTGACCACGATCATGGCTCTGTCGAGCGCGGCGACGGCCCAGGTCGGCTCCGCGGACATCGGGCGAGAGACCTTGCGACTGCTGAGGGAGCAACGCATTGGAGAGAGCGCCTTGCGTCCGCGCCGCCAGCAGTCCAAGGGCGCACCCAAGCGCATCTGGCAGATTGAGCAAAGCGCTCAAGATGCCCAGGACCAAGAAGCTGCTCAAGCCCCCCCTGCCGCTGAACCAACGCAAACACCCCCGCAAGCCGCAGCCGGCGCAGACAAGGGTGCGATCAGCCAGCCTGCACCGCGCGTGGTGGTCGAGCCCGGACCTGTCGCTCTGTCCGCCGGAAGAGATGTGCTCGACCTGGTGCCGGCCGATGCCTTGTTCTGCGTGCGAATCCGTAACATGCAGGCCGCCATGGACCAACTGGACCGGTACCTAGCGGGCGTCAGCGAAACGCCCGTGTCGGTCTCGGCGATGGTGCAAGGCCTGCTGGCCGTGGCGCTGGGCGATGCGGAGCTCAAGAACGTGAACTTGCAGGGCCAGATGGCGCTGTTCGGCGTGACCGCCCAGGCCGATGCCGGCCAGGCGCCCATGCCACAAATGGCGATGCTCCTGCCGGTGAGCGACTACGACGCCTTCGTCGCCGGCCACCCGGCCATCGGACCGCCGAACTCATTGGGCATCTCGATGATTCAGGTCCAGGAAAGCCCCTTGGGTGAACTGGTCTGTATGGCCTCGCCGGATCCGCACTGGGCACTCCTGACGGCGAGGGAGGCGCAAACGCGACTGGACGCCGTCAAGGCCCACATGCAAGCCGCTCCGGACCGCCTGGCCGCTCGATTGCCCGCCCAGGAGGCCTCACTGGCCGCCACCGCACCGGTGTGGGCCCATGTCGACGCCGGGGCCGCGGCCCAAATGAGTCGGGCCCTGGCCCAAGGCGGGGCCGGTCAGGGGGCCGCCGCCATGGGGGGCATAAACCCCCAACAAATGCTTGGGCAGACCGAGGAACTCGCCGCCCTGCTGGAGCAAATGGAATGGATCACCCTGGCCGCCGAGCCGTCCGAGGCCCTGTTGCGGCTGAATGTGCATACCCGGTTCGTGGCCGGTTCGGACCTGGCCGGGAAGGTCAATAAGCGTTTCTTCACCGCCCCGCCGGCCCCCGATGCGCCGGTCCTGGTTCAGCAGCTTGGCACGCTGCTTCAGCACATGCGCACGGCGGCCCAGAATGACCCCGCCGTCCGCTCGTTGACCTCACGCGACAAGGCGGACTTTGTCGGAGCATTCAACCCGATAGAGCTGGCGGGAATGGCCCTGGCGATCGCCATGATGCAGGAAGGCCAGGACAGTCAACAGGCCATGGCCCCGGCGATGATGGCCATGATGCTCACGCAGATGGGCCAGCAGGTCAAGACGAAGATGGCCGTCGCGATCACGGTCGACGAACGGGACCTGGCCGCCGAGCTGGTCGTGCCCAAGGCCCACCTGATCGAGCTGGCCCAACTGGGGGCGAAGATGCAGGAGTCCATGGGAGGCGCCGCCGCGGGTTCGGGCAGCCAGAGTCACGATCAGGGCGAGTTGAGCATGACCTTCCCCATGCAAATCACCCCGGCAGACGAGGTTACCGTCGTGGTCCTTGGTCCGATTGACGGGAATCGGGAGGATGAGATCTGTGACGATCTGATCGAACTGACCGGCAGCCAGGACTGGTCGCTGAGCTCCATGCGGTCCGGCGATAAGCTGACCGTGACCGTGGGCCCGGTCACGGACGTCAAGGCCTATGCCGATAAGATCACTTTCGGCACGGTCACGCAGGTACAGGACCGGACGATCACCGTGCAGGTCCGATAAGTCAGGTCTCCAAAAAATCTCACTTTTTCAGATTTTTGGGCTTTGCTCAGCCGACCAAATATGGCATAATTGCTTCTATGGAAAGTAACGCTGCGGCCAAGTCGTTCTTGTGGTGGTGGCCTGTCGCGGAATGCGGCAGGTAGCGGCGTTTCTGCAACCTCGAAGAACCGTTCGAACCAGAATCGCAACCTGCCGCCCGGCGGGTTGCGATTTTTTTTGTACCCGCCGCGGCAGGTTGGCCCCGTGGACAAGGAGAACAGAGAATGGACGAGCATCGACAGGCCATCGACCAGGCCCGACCGGGCCAGATTGTGCCGATCGTCAAGCAGATCGACATGGGCGACCCGCTGAAGTTCTTCAGCAAGCTCAGCGATTTCGGGCGGAACCGGCACTGCTGCCTGCTGGAATCGCGGGATTACCTGACCAACGGCCACGGCGATGAGCTGACCTTCGGGACGGCCCGGCCCGCCCTGTATCTGACCGGCCGGGGCCAGGACTTCACGATCCAGGCCCTCACCGATACGGGCCGCCGCATGCTGCGGCACTTGTCCCGCAACAGGGATCGCTTCGCCTTTGCCCGCGAGGTGCACTTCGGCGAAGACGTGATCCACGGTCACCTGCAACCGACCGAGGGGGTGCTCGATGAGGAAACGCGGCTCAAGAGCGTCAACCAGATGGACGTGCTGCGGGCCGTGGCCTTCGCCTTTGAATTGGCCAGTCGCCCCTTCCGCGTGACCTGCGGCCTGCTGGGGGCGATCAGCTACGATTTCGTGGACCAGTTCGAGAGGCTCCCGGCCAGCCGCAGCGACATCCTGGGCAACCCCGACTACGAACTGTACTTCGCCGACAACATCTTCCTGATGGATCACGGCACGGGCCAGGGCTACATCGTCGTGAACGTCATGATCACCGACGATGACCGCGAGACCATCATCGAGCAGGCCCAGGAGACGTTCGATCACTACTACCACACGGCGTCAGCCAATGGACGGACCGCCCAACGCGAGCCGTTGCCGGCCTTTCGCGGTGGCACGGATACCTCGCGTGAGGAATACGAGCAGATGGTGGAACAGGCGCGGCGGCACATCATCGACGGCGACGTCTTTCAGGTGGTGCTCAGCCGCACCGTCGCCGAGCCTTGCCCCGATGAGCCGCTGGACGTGTACTGCCGCCTGCGGGCGTTGAATCCGTCGCCCTATATGTTCTACCTGAACACGCCGACCACGATTCTGACCGGGGCCAGCCCGGAGCTGAGCCTGCGGGTCCGCGGCACCGAGCAGCGGCAGGTGGAGATCCGCCCCATCGCGGGCACCAAGCCCCGCGGGCGGATCAATGGACGGGTCGATCCCGAGAGCGACCGCCGCTACGAGGCCGAGCTGAAGCTCGACCACAAGGAATTGGCCGAGCATATGATGCTGGTGGACCTGGCCCGCAACGACATCGCGCGGGTGGCGGCGCCGGGCAGCCGGCAGGTGACCGAGCTGCTCGTGGTCGAGAAGTATGAATCCGTTCAGCACCTGGTCAGCAACGTCCGCGGCACGCTGCGCGACGACCTGGACGCCCTGAGTGCGTACCTGGCGACAATGAACATGGGCACGCTGACGGGGGCGCCCAAGATCGAGGCCATGAAGATCATCCGCCGCCTGGAGAAGAACAAGCGCGGCTACTACGGCGGCGCGGTGATGTACCTCACGGTCGACGGCCAGTTCGACAGTTGCATCACCATCCGCAGCATCCAAATCCGAAACAAGACGGCGTTCATCCGGGCCGGCGCGGGCATCGTGTACGACAGCGTCCCGGCGACGGAGTTCGACGAAACCGAACACAAGGCCGCCTCCTGCCTGCGTGCGGTGCGCGGCGTACAGGAGCCCAGCCATGCAAGGTGAATCCCTCCGCGTGCTGTTCATCGACAACTTCGATTCGTTCACGTACAACCTCGTCGACGAGTTCGCCAAGCGCCGTTGTCCGACCCGGGTGTATCGCGCGGACACGCCGTTGGCGGAACTGGAACGGGTGGTGGAACAGTTCCAGCCCGGCCTGCTGCTGATCTCGCCCGGGCCGGGCAATCCCGATTCGGCCGGGGTCACGCTCGAGGCGATCGGCCGCTTCAAGGAGGTGCTGCCGATCTTCGGCGTGTGCCTGGGGCACCAGGCCATCGTGCAGCACTTCGGGGGGCGGATCGACCACGCGCCGTGCGTCATGCACGGCAAGGCCAGCCGCGTCAGGCACGACGGACGCGGCATCTTCACCGGCCTGGAGAATCCCCTGCACGCCGGGCGCTACCACAGCCTGTGCGCCGCGACGCTGCCGGATGAGTTGGAGGAAACAGCCCGCTATGAGAACGTGGTCATGGGCGTGCGGCATCGCGAGCTGCCCATCCACGGCGTACAGTTTCACCCGGAGAGCATTCTGACGCCCACGGGCGGCCGCCTCATCGAGAATATGATTCGGATCGCGGTCGAGCACGGCGTCTCGTCGGGCCGCCGCGCGACGAGCGGCGCGAACGCACAATAAGCGCAGGCAATCAGGCACGGGAGCACAGACATGGGACAGATGGTGGAGTATCTTGAGGACCTCGTTCTGGGCCGGCCCCTGAGCTTCGAACAGGCCGGGGCGCTGCTGGATACCGTCTTCGAGGGGCAGGTGCCGGAGATGCAGGTGGCCGCGTTTCTGACGGCCATGCAGGTCCGAGGCGTGACCGTCCCCGAACTGGCGGGGCTGGCGGGGTCCTTGCGGGCCCACGCGGTGTGCGTAGACTGCGGGCTGGACAATCTGATCGACGTAGTGGGCACGGGCGGCGCCCGCGTGAAGGTGTTCAATATCAGCACGGCCGCGGCTCTGGTGGCCGCCGGCGCCGGGGCCCGCGTCGCCAAGCACGGCAACCGGGCGATCACCAGCACCTGCGGCGCCGCGGACGTGCTGGCCGAGTTGGGCGTGAACATCGCGCCGGGCCCGCCGTGCGTGGCCGAGTGCATCCGCCAGGCCGGAGTCGGCTTCATGTTCGCGCCGGCGTATCACCCGGCCATGAAGTACGTCCAGCCCGTGCGCAAGGCGCTGGGCTTTCGGACCGTGTTCAACATCCTCGGACCGCTGGCCAATCCGGCCCGGGTGCGGCGGCAAATGACGGGCGTGGCCGACCGGTCGTTGATGCGACCGGTGATCGAGGCGCTCCAGATGCTGGGCATCGAACGGGCCATGGTCGTCCACAGTGACGGGCTGGATGAGATCAGCACGATGGGCCCGACCGATGTCCTCTGGCTGGACGACGGGCGGATCATGGAGCGAACGATCGTGCCGGAGGACTTCGGCATGGAGCGGGCCAGCCTGGAGGAGCTTCGCGGAGGCGACGCCGCCACGAATGCGGCGATCATCCGGGCCATTCTTGCCGGCCAGGAGCGCGGAAGGCGCAAGGACATCGTGGTGCTCAACGCCGCCGCCGCTATAATGGTCGCCGGCCTGGCCGACGATTTCCCCGACGGAATCGCCCAGGCCGACCAGGCGATCCAGGACGGGCGCGCCCGGACCGCTTTGGAGCGGTTGGTCGCGCTCTCCAACCAAACCGCGTAAGGATGCAACGGTTGTCGCTGCTTTCGGTGAAAGTGAAGATCTGCGGAATTACGAACCTCGACGACGCCCTGGCCGCCGTGGACGTGGGCGCCGACGTGCTGGGTTTCAACTTCTACCCGAAAAGCCCGCGCTATATCGAGCCCGACCAGGCGGTGGCGATTATCCGCAAGCTGCCCACGTTCGTGGACACGGCCGGCATCTTCGTCAACGCCGCCGTCGAGGAGATCGCCGCGATCGCCGAGCGGGGTATCCTGAACTGGATTCAACTGCACGGTGACGAGTCGCCCGACATGTGTAACGATCTGAACTGGCTGCACGCCCGGACGATCAAGGCCATCCGGGTTCGCAATAGGCAGGACATTGCCCGAACCGACGCCTACCACACGGATGCGATCCTGTTAGATGCCTTCAGCCCGGCGGCGTATGGCGGCACGGGCCGACGGTTCGACTGGAACGCGATGGAAACGCTCTATCGCCGCGTGTTCCTGGCCGGAGGGATCACGCCGGAAAACGCCGCCGAGGCCGTCGAAACCGGGGTTTATGGGATCGACGTGTGCAGCGGCATCGAAGCCGAGCCCGGCCGCAAGGATCACGAGAAAATGCAGAGGCTGTTTGCTAACATCCGGCACCTGCTTCATTGAGGCCATCCATGAGACACAACGGAAGATTCGGAACGTTCGGCGGATTTTACGTGCCGGAGGTGCTGATCGGCGCCCTCGAAGAGATCGAGCAGGCCTTCGACCGATGGAAGGACGACCCGCGGTTCTGTGAAGAGCTCGGGGCCCTGTACCGTCACTACGCCGGTCGGCCCACGCCCCTGTATTACGCCCAGCGCTTTAGCGAGCAGGTCGGCTGCCGCGTGTACCTCAAGCGGGAGGACCTGCTGCACGGCGGGGCCCATAAGGTGAATAACACGCTTGGCCAGGGGCTGTTGGCCAAGTACATGGGCAAGACGCGGCTGATTGCCGAGACCGGCGCCGGCCAACACGGCCTGGCGACCGCGATGATCGGGGCCCTGTTCGGCATGGAGACCAAGATCTTCATGGGCACCACCGACGTGGCGCGGCAGAACGTCAACGTGCACAAGATGAAGCTCTGCGGCGCCGAGGTCATCCCCGTCGAGGGCGGCACGGGCACGCTCAAGGACGCGATCAACGATGCGTTGCGGTATTGGACCGCCCACGTGGAGGACACCTTTTACCTGTTCGGCACGGCCGGCGGCCCGCACCCCTATCCGATGATCGTGCGACATTTCCAGACGCCCATCGGCCGCGAGGCGCGCCAACAGTGCCTCGATCAGGTCGGCCGGTTGCCCGATGTCGTCGCCGCGTGCGTGGGCGGCGGCTCCAACGCCATCGGCATCTTCAGCGCGTTCCTGGACGATGCAAAGGTGCGTCTGGTCGGCGTGGAGGGCGGCGGCCGGGGCCTGGAAAGCGGGCAGCACTGCGCGACGTTGGTCGCCGGCTCGGTGGGTATCCTGCACGGGTCCCAGACCTATGTCCTGCAAGACGCCCACGGCCAGATCCGCGAGACCGAGTCGATCAGCGCCGGGCTGGACTATCCCGGCGTAGGGCCCGAGCACGCCCATCTCAAGGAGACCGGCCGGGCCGAGTACGTCTGCGCCGACGATGAATCGGTGCTGGACGCCTTCGCCCTGCTGATCCGTACCGAGGGGATCATCCCCGCCCTGGAAAGCTCGCATGCCCTGGCCTGGCTGATGCAACAGAAGGGACAACTGCCCCCCGATGCGGTCGTCGTCGTCAATCTGTCCGGCCGCGGGGACAAGGACGTCGGCATCGTCGAATCCCACCGGCCCCTGCAATGAGGAACACCCGCATGAGCACCTACAAGGAGACCTTCCGCCGGTTGGATCGGGCGGCCTTGATCCCGTTTTTCGTGATCGGCGATCCCGACGAGTCGCGCAGCTTCGAGCTGGTCAGAGCCGCCATCGACGCCGGGGCCGACGTGCTGGAGATGGGCATTCCGTTTTCCGACCCCATCGCCGACGGCCCGACAATTCAAAAAGCTGATCTGCGGGCCCTGGCCGCGGGCATGACACCGGCCAAGGCCCTGGCGTTCATCCACCGCGTCACCGATTACAGGCCGATCCCCATCGGGCTGCTGGTGTACTACAATCTGATCTGGCAGTACGGCGTGGAGCGGTTCTTCAAGGATTTCAAGGCTGTCGGCGGCTCCTCGGTGCTGGTCGCGGACCTGAGCATCGACGACGCCGATGAGGTGATCGCGCCGGCCCGGGCGGCCGGTCTGGAAACCGTCTTCATGGTCACGCCGAACACGGTGCCGGACCGTATGCGGCGGATCGCCGAGAAGACGACGGGCTTTATCTATACGGTTTCAACCCTCGGCGTGACGGGAGCCCGAAATCGCCTTTCGGATACGGTCAAGCCCCTCGTGGCCCGGCTCAAAGAGGTCACCGATGTGCCCGTGTGCGTGGGGTTCGGTATCAGCAGCCCTGAGCAAGCCGCGGAAGTGGCCGCCGCCGGGGCCGACGGCGTGATCATCGGCTCGCGGATCGTCCAGATCATTGAGGATCACCTGAACGAGCCTTCTGCCGCCGTCGAGGAGGTGGGCCGGTTCGTCCGGCAGGTAAGGGAGGCCTTGTGATGCGGTTCGAACATCTCGGTATCAACGTGCTCGATGCCCGGGCGATGGCCCGGTGGTACGAGCAGCACCTGAACATGCGAACCGTCCGCGGCGAGCAGCAGCCGCCCTGGGCTCACTTTCTGGCGGACGCCGGTGGCCGAACGGTCCTGGAGATCTACACCAACACGGCCGACCCCATCCCGGACTACGCCCAACAGCATGCCCTGCGTTTCCACCTGGCCTTTGCCGTTGACGACCCCGGCGAGGTCGCCGCCCGGCTCGTCGTCGCCGGGGCCCGGCCATTGTCCGATCAGACCCTCGACGATGGCTCCCGGATTGTCGTGGTACGAGACCCTTGGGGTCTTGTCGTGCAGCTCGTCCACCGGGCCACGCCGCTGCCCTGACGGCCGCCACCGCCGACAGGGACTCTACGCCACCCTGTGGGGGGCACCGCTAAGAAAGCCACGGCTGGTTTTTCCTTTACTTTGGCGACATCACGCCGTATTAGAGGGGCGTTGTAGATCCACGTCTTGTGTCTCCCGAGCCCGGCATGGAGGCGGCACGGGACCAGGCCGTTGGGTCGTAATGGTTGTTCGGGCCGCCCGACGGATACGCAGGTCAAACACATGGAACAGGTCAAGATCTACGATACGACGCTCCGCGACGGCATGCAGGCCGAAGGGATCAGCTTCTCGTTGGCCGACAAGCTCGCCATCGCCCGCCGTCTGGATGCGTTCGGCGTGCATTACATTGAGGGCGGTTACGCAGCGGCTAATCCGAAGGAGATGCAGTTCTTCCGAGAGCTCAAGGGCGGGCTCGAGCACGCCCGGCTGGCCGCGTTCGGCAGCACCCGCCGCGCGGATCGCACGGTGGATGAGGATCCCTCGCTGCAGGCTATTCTGCAGACGGGCGCCGGCGTCGGCACCCTGGTCGGAAAGACCTGGGACCTGCACGTGACCGAGGTGCTTCGCTGCGGATTGGACGACAATGTCCTGATGTGCGACCAGTCCATCCGGTACCTGAAGGGCAAGGGCCTGGAGGTCATCTTCGACGCCGAGCATTTTTTCGACGGGTACAAGCACAATCCCACGTACGCCCTGCGGGTGCTCCAGGCCGCCGCCGAGGCGGGGGCGGACGTGCTCGTTCTCTGCGAGACCAACGGCGGCGCCCTGCCGCAGGAGGTGTACGACATCACGCGGGCCGTCGCCCGCGCCCTGCCGGGTGTCGCGATCGGCATTCACTGCCATAACGACACGGACTGCGCGGTGGCCAATTCCCTGGCCGCGGTTCACGCCGGGGCGCGGCACGTGCAAGGCACGATCAACGGTCTGGGAGAGCGGGCGGGCAACGCGAACCTGTGCTCGATTCTGGCGAACCTGTCGCTGAAGATGGGCTTCGAGACCGTCGGCCGCGAGAAGATCGCCTCGCTGACCGAATTGTCGCATTTCGTTTTCGAGGTGGCCAATCTGCCGCCCGTGCCGAACATGCCCTACGTGGGAGAAAGCGCCTTTGCCCACAAGGCCGGTCTGCACATCGACGCTCTCCGCAAGCACAAGGCCACCTACGAACACATTGAGCCGGCCGCCGTGGGCAACGAGCGGCGGTTCCTGCTCAGCGAGTTGAGCGGATCGTCCAACATCCTGGCCAAACTGGAGAAGGACCGGCTGACCCAGGATCGCGACCTGGCCCGGCGGCTGCTGAAGGCCCTTCAAGACCTGGAGAACGAGGGCTATCAGTTCGAGGCGGCCGAGGCCAGCTTCGACCTGCTGGTCAAGAAGGCCATGGGGACATACCGTCCGGCGTTCGAGCTATTGAAATATCACGTCAACGTGGAAATGGATCAAGCCGGACAGGTCACGACCGAGGCCACGGTGAAGCTTCGCGTGGATTCCACGGTCGAACACGTCGTGGCCGAAGGTGACGGTCCGGTCAACGCCCTGGACAACGCCCTGCGCAAGAGCCTGGTACGGTTCTATCCGGCCATCCGCGACATGCACCTGATTGACTACAAGGTGCGCGTTGTGAATGCCCAGGCCGCGACCGCGGCCCGCGTTCGCGTGATCATCGAGACTCGCGATCATGACGCGGTCTGGGGCACGGTGGGCGTCTCGGAGAACATCATCGAGGCCAGTTGGAAGGCCCTCGTTGATTCGGTCGAGTACAAGTTGCTCAAAGACGCGATTATATGAATCGTTGAACGCGCGGCCGACCTCTTCACGCGTCGTGGTCGTTTTTCCCCACGGCGCCGGTCGCCACCAGGTGCACTTTCCCCAGCGTCACACCCTTGAGGCTGACAATGCGCTCGCCCAAACGACCGATCTGGCCGACGCGGCCGCGCAGGAGGACTACTTCCAGGCAGTTGTGATGATCGATATGGACGTGCATGGAGCTGACCGTGTGCAGATGGTGCTCATGCTGAAGCTCGGTCAACTTCTGGGCCAGCCGGGCCTGATGATGATCGTACACCATCACGACCGCCGCGACGGCCGGCGTCTCCGGATCGGCCAGCTCCTCATCCGTCAGGCGCTCGCGGATCAGGTCCCGCAGGGCCTCGCTGCGGCTGGCATAACCCTGACGCTCGATCAGGCGATCGAACGGCTCCAAGAGGCTCTTCTCCAACGACACCCCGATCCGCTGCAGCGACTCCATAGGCCGTCTCCCGGTTTTTTGTCATAGCCGCCTGTTAGAAAAAGGGCCCCTTGGTGTCACGTGGGACTCATCCGGGTCCACGCTCGGCGTTCAATCAATGCACGCTCTGCACACAACACGTGGCCTCCAGCCGGAGCCCGCCCGACTCGACCGGGCGGCAATGACAAGAAGGCCCCCTTTCCGCGACCCGTGGTCTTCTCAACGGGCGAACGGCATCATTGTACCTCGGTGTGGCCTGGAGGCAACACGCGTCTGCCTGATCCGGACACGATCATCACGCTCTGTCCTGGGCATCGAGCGCGCAGAAAAAGCCCTGTCACAAACCGACAGGGCTTGAGGAGTACTGTGAGAAACTACGGCAGCACAGGGCTTACCGACGGCGGCGGAGGAAAAGACCGCCAAGTCCCAGCAGACCAAGCGTCAACGGCTCGGGAATGCACTGCGTCTCAAGCAGCACCGAGTCGATGTAGACTTGGCAGTCACGGGGCCGAATGTAGACGTATTCCCAGAACGGGTTGAACGGCAATTCCAGTTCGAACACCGCATGGTAATACATGTCGCCAAGCGGCGTTACATCCACGACGTCCATCTTGGGAACCGGCTGGGTATCATCACCCTCAGGCAGCACGTAAACGTTCGGTGCCTTGCCTTCCTGAGCGTAGTACACGACCTGCATCCAGATCTTCTTGACGTCGTTCTCCTGCTCGACGTTGGGCAGGTAGATTCGCATCTCGCTGGTGCCCTCCCAGCCCTGTTGGGCGGTGCCGGCATCGACAATCCACACACCCTGCTGGTCATAGTCGGTCGGCAGATATACCGTGTTCTCCAGGAAGCCGCCGATCATGTCCACCACCGGTGCGCCCGGGCTTTCCACAATATCTGGTGCGATCCCGGTCGAGCCCGTGTACTGATCGAAATACCACGCTTGGGCGGTGGTCCCTTCCTCTCCGCGGAACGGCGCCGGTGCCAAATCATCTTCTCCCAGCGTCACCACGCCGAGAGCGCTACCGGCCATCACCATCGCCAGTACTAACGAAAGAGAAATCGCGCTTTTCATGGGGTTCCTCCAGCTAAAGACTTTTCTCACAATACCTCCGAGCTTCCCCCGATGTCCCACACCGGGAGAAAATCACTTAATCACCCTAACCTTTGGAGATAGGCCATGCAGGTCCCTCTTCCTATCACCTCACGCTCACCACCAATGTACCGCTTTGCCCGATAAACGTCAAGCGAAAACGCAAAGAAACCCAAAAAAATCGGGCCTTTTTTTTGTCGGCTTTTTCCTGGCTTCGGTCTTGGCGACGCGCGGTCCGCCCGTAGTGGAGGGGCAAACACCGCCGCCTCGCCTGGAAGTTTGATAAGTCATTTCCAAAAAACGACTTACATATAATCCATCGCGGGTCATGGCCCGGTTGTCCGTGGGTTCTGGACCACTTCCAGGAATCTCGGGCAGGTCCCATAATGCAGGACTCCCGCGTCGCCATATCCACATAAAACGACAATTTTCTCTGGCGTGACGATGCTCCCGGCGCCAGCGCGAGGCCACACGCCGACAGACCTGGAGTCAGGTGATGGGTTTGCCCACCGGTTTGTTCGATGGTGGCGGCGCGGCGCACCGGGGCATCCTGGCATGCCGCGCCGAAGCCCGATGCCGTTGGACGCCGGCGTGCACGAAGCGAGTGCGGGCCCTCCCTGAGAACCGCGCGACCCGCCCACGGATTGAGCACTGCATGATGTTCCGCACAAAACGATTTCGTTCCGCACCCAAGGACTTGCATGCCCCAGGCAAGGTGAGTATACTTCGCGTTTCTTCGCCTCGGGGAGTAGCTCAGCTTGGCTAGAGCGCTGCGTTCGGGACGCAGAGGTCGCAGGTTCAAATCCTGTCTCCCCGACTTGGCCGCACGGACATCCGTCCGGCAAAAACGGAGCGACGCTTCGACACACCCGTTGGGACGCTTGACCCGCATTGTTCAATCGACCTCGACCGGGGATTGCTCCAACCAATGGCCGGCCAGCAACAGCAAGTCCTCCAGGTCGATCTGCAGGTTCCTGTCGAAGTCGGCGGCGGCATCGTAAGTTCCCGATACATGAGCGGCGGCCCAGGCGGCACTGAGCCGGGCCACATCTTTCAGACCGATCGCGCCATCGGCGTCGGCATCGCCTTCGGCCAGCGTGCCCATGTCCACGCTTGCGACCGGTGCCGCGATGACGACATCCCGCTTCACGTTCATCAATGTATGGTCCGCCGACGCGGCCACATCATAGACGCCGGGCGCCAGCGCCGGGAGCGTACACGTCGCCAGGTCACCCTGTTTCTCGGCCCGCAGATGATAGAAAGCCGCGGGCGCCTCGCTCATCACGTCCGCGCCGGGCTCGAAGCAACGGATGCGCAACGGAATCCGCCATCCCTCCGGGTCCGGACGCTGTGATCCCTCGAGGCCCACGGAGACACCCACGCCAGCGCCACCGGGCAGCAGGAACTCGTAAACGCGCCCGCGCCCCACGTCGGTCACCCACAGACGCCGCGTGGGCGCGTCCACCTCCAGGCAACCGGGCTCCAGCGTGCCAAAGCCATCGGCCACGAGCACAACATCACCGGTAACCGGGTCCACCCGGTACACCGACCGACCGTTTCGGCTGGCGATATAGAGGGCGTCAAGCACCGTGTCATAAACGACGCTGGCGATTTGCGTCACGGCGGAGTTCAGCGTCAGATCTCCCAGACTCCCATCCGCCGTGAGCACGCGCAGACGGTTGGCGTCCAGGTCATCGGCGATGTACACCTTGTCGAACGCATCAGCGGCCAGATCGAAGTAATCCACGTTCCCAGGGTCGGGTATCACCTGCCGTTCGTTCTCAGGTTCCGCCGTCGAGAAGGCCCATATCAAGTCGGGCCCATTGAATCCACGGTCGGCGACGAGGATATCGCCGGGATTAACGCTCGTCCCGACAAACCCCGGCGGCGCAATCGTCATCCCGAACGGGTCATCATCGCCGGCGGCAAACCCGCTGACCCAGAGGGCGGACACCCCTTCGGGGCTACGGCGATAGATGTTGCCGCTGTAGTCCTCGCTGATGTAGGCATTACCGCCGTCATCGAAGATCAGATGCGCAGGCCGGTCATACGTCTGGAGCCGCACGCCCCGTTGTGGTCCGGTGACCGCATACAGGCCGTTTGTCGCGGTGCGAACCACTCCATAAAGCCATCCATCCCGGCGGTTGTAGGCGGTGGCGTAGATGTCGGCCACGCCATATCGATCGGCCACGTGCATCTCCGGATCATGGACGACCACGGTGTCATCCGGCGGGGCGCAGTCGGCCATGCCGCGGCCGAAGTTGTCCAGCCCGACGACCTCGGAGCCGGTGAAAAACTCCATGTAGATCCGACACTCCGCGACGTCGGCCAGCAGCGCGGTCCACTGTCCGGCGTCCACGGTCCACACCGCCGGGTCCAGCGGGTAGCGGATGTGCTGCCAGGCATTGCCGACGGGCGGTAGATCGGCCGTGTCCAATGTCACGTAGGCCGAGCCGCCGGGGCCCGACAGGCGAATGAACTCGGTCAGGCCCAGCCGCTCGCCACTACCGCTGAGGATCCGCACATCCAGGCTGACATAGCCCAGACCGTCCATCGGCGACCAGTCGCCCAGAAACGTCGCCGGCGCCAACATGACCGAGATGCCAGCCGCATCGGCAATACGCAGGTAACCGCCCCCGTTGCCGCCGCTGCCCGGATTGGTCACGCCGCCGGTATTCTGATAGCTCCAGTCGCCTGTGCCGCCGGTGGTGAACGTGTCCCACAGGCACGGCTCCCAGACGACCGCGGGCGAGCCGCTGAGCACGACGTTGTCCACCCGACAGGCCTCGTTGCCGTTGACGAACTCCCCCGTGATCCGCAGGGTGTTCACGTTGGCCAGGATCGCATCCCAGGTACCCTGCTCAATGACCCATTGGGATTCATCCAACGACACGGTATAGTGCGTCCAAGCGCTGTCGGCCGGGTAGTACGCCGCCCCGCTCAGGGCGTGTGCGGAACCGCCGGGGCCGGCGATGCGGAAGATGTATTCGGGATTGACCACGCCGCCGCCGAGGTTCTTGAGGTAGATGTCTACAGAGAGGCTGTCGACCGCGGTCATGCCCGTCCAGTCCCCGTGATAGGCGGGCGGCGCGATGACGTAGTTCATGGCCCCCGTGGCACGGTCGTTGACGGCCAGGCAGCCGCCAGGATTGCCGGTGTCGGCCTCCCAGGCGGCACTGTTGTCGCCGGTGACGCGCCAGCCTTCCAGGTCGGCGTCAAAGGTGGAAACCACCTGGGCGCCAGCGCCGATCGCTGCCAAGACCAAAACACCCAGGATCGCCCACAGGCCGCATTGCGCGCACGGACCGGCGCGTCGTGCATCATTCGATTTCATGACTCTCCTCCAAACCACGGTTCATCACCACCCTTGGCCGTCTTGTCCCTGGTCCGTTCCTGGCTTACCCGCCTGGCAGTCCGTTGAAAAACGTACGGGCCACAGAATCGGACCTTTCTTGTCATTTCCACCCGCCTGCGGCGCGTTTCCACTCCGGCGGGAATCCACGCTTTGCGTGCAGAGAGCACACCACACGTGGAGCGTGGACCCCGGATCAAGTCCGGGGTGACACTTTTTCAACAGCCTGCTGGCACGACAGCACAAGACCAGTCACGTGCTCACTATACTGTTTTTGCACGCTTGATGCAATGGTCTTCGAGCCATTCGGCGGCCGCCGTACATCCCGTCCGCCCCGTCAAGGCGGGGCCCAGTTCGCACGAATAGGCGTGCAAGAGACCCCCGACGCCGGGTAGAATGCAGGGATCGAACGAGAACGCCCAAGTTGAAAGGACGAACCATGAAGAAGCTGTCAGCCATCGGCCTTGTCGCCCTCGTCGTCATCGCAGGCTACGCCGTCACCAACCGCGCAGCGCCCCCCGCCGATCACGACCCGGCCGCCAGACTCCTGCAATGGCGCGACCTGTTCAACGGCAAGGATCTGACCGGCTGGGTGGACGTCAACACGGCCCCCGATACGTGGTCCGTCCGAGACGGCCTGCTCGTATGCAGCGGCCAGCCCATCGGCGTCATGCGAACGGACCGGCAATACGAGAACTTCATCCTCCAGGTCGAATGGCGGCACATGGAGCCCGGCGGCAACTCCGGCATGTTCGTCTGGAGCGAGCCGACACCGGGACCGGGGCAGCGACTGACGCGAGGCGTGGAAGTCCAGATGCTCGAGCTGGAATGGTGCGTCCAGCACAACCAGACCGATGCCTACGTTCACGGCGAGCTGTTCGGCACGATGGGCCTCGAAACGGTGCCCGACAACCCCCGCGGCACACGCAGCAAGAGCATCGAGAAGCGCTGCAAGGGCAAGGGCCAGTGGAACGAGTACATCGTGGTTTGCGTGGACGGCGCTATCAAGTTGAGCGTCAACGGTAAGTTCGTCAACGGCATCAGCAAGGCCCAGGTCAAGAAGGGCTACCTCTGCCTGGAGTCCGAGGGCGCGGAGATCCACTTCAGGAACATCCGGATCATGGAGTTGCCCCCGGGTGTGACCACGCCCGAACAGACGGCCTGCCTGGCCCCGTGAGTTGACCGGCCCCCCTCGGCACTCCATGGTGCCCGCGTGTCCGCGCGCGGGGTGGACCGTGTTCACGCGCTGTTCATGCCATGCAGGCCCTCCCAAGCGTGGGTGACCCGATCGTCGTCATTCCGAGGGCGCGGTGCGAAGCAGAGCGAAGCGCCGCGGATCGAGGAACCCGTTCTTCAGCGTCGCGCGGCGACACCGCTGATGCAGTTGTGGCTTGGCGTCCGGTGCCTTGCGGAAGGGCTGTTCGAACCGATCCCTCCACTCCGGGCCTTCGGCCCTCCGGTCGGGATGACGGTAAGGAGGGGGCTGTAAATCCGTTGGGTGGCATGGCCACGCAAAGCGTGGCCATGGGACGACGAACGCCCCCCGCATCGCCAGGACATGCCCACGCGAGCGTAGGCATGCCACCCGGCGCGGGCGGGTCAAGGCGAGCGTGGATACGCCACCCCGACTCCCCGAACGGGTGGCCCCATCATCGTCATTCCGAGTGACGCGGTGCGAAGCAGAGCGAAGCACCGCGGATCGAGGAACCCGTTCTTCAGCGTCGCGCAGCGACACCGCTCATGCAGTTGCGTCATGGCGTCGGGTACCTCGTGGAAGCACTGTTTAAACGGGTCCCTCCACTCCGGGCCTTCGGCCCTCCGGTCGGGATGACCGTGATAGGGGCCCCTACACAATCGTTGGGTGGCATGGCCACGCAAAGCGTGGCCATGTCACCCGACCTTCGGTCGGGATGACGGCGTGGGGGCGACGGACGGCTCCACCGCCCTAGTCATCCACTGGACTACCGCCACGCAGGTCGGTACCATACGTAGCATGAGAGTCTTTCATGTCTACATTATGGCGAGCAACACGTGCACGCTGTATACGGGCGTGACGGGGGACCTGAAACAGCGTGTGTTCCTGCACAAAACGCGCCGGGCAGACGGTTTCACGGCCAGGTACAATGTGACCCGTCTGGTGTATGTCGAGGCCTTCAGAACAGCCGAGGCGGCGATTGAACGTGAGAAGCAGATCAAGGCGTGGCGGCGCGAAAAGAAGATCGCCTTGATCGAACAGCACAATCCCGCCTGGAGCGATTTGGCGCAGGGGTGGTTCCCTGCCGACACGCCCATCGCGCAGCAGGGCCCTTGAAGGCGGGCCTGCTTTGCACCGTCTTCCGGCCCCAAAATCGGGACAGGATGCTTCTTGACGGGCCGGCCGGGATGGTATCATGGAGTGCGGAGCACGTGGCCGCATGGCCGGGAGGCGATTTCCAGAACCGGATGTCGGCGGAGGGCGTGTGCGCGGGTCCGGATCATGTCGTTTCATATAAGGAACAGGCCATGAAAGCGGGATGGGTGTGCGGGGTGGCGGTCGGGCTTCTGTACGGGTCTATGGCACTCGCGGTCAAGGAGGTTGTGCTGTTTGACAATCTCGGTGACGGGCTTCAGTACGATGTTCACGAGGGGCGAACCCTGTACAACACCCGGGCGCAATTCTCGTCGGGGCCCTGGATACGCACGTACGACGCCGTCTCGTTTGTGCCCGACGGAACCATGCAATTCGCCCGTGTGGAGCTGCCCCTGAGTCTGGAGGCGGGGTACAACGAGGTGAGCATCATGATCTTCTCGGATGATCAGGGCCTGCCCGCCGGGTCCGTGGAGACGATCCACCTGAGCGACAAGATGCCTCCGGCCGACGGCTATGTGTATCCGCTCATGGTGGCCACGTCGACTACACGGCCGGAGCTGGTCGCCGGGCGCAGGTACTGGGTGGTGGTCGCGCCCGGAACGGGGCAGATCTACAGCCAGGTGCGCTGGCATTACAACGTCTCGGGCACGACGCAGCCATCGGCGTATACCTACACCCGCGATGGAACGTGGTTTCCGTGGACCGCGCAAAGCTACGCCTGCGGGATGCGCGTGGTGGGCAGCTTTTCCGGCTGTGCCCGGCCCCGCAGCGACCTGGACGGCGACTGCAAGGTGGGACTGGGTGATCTGGCGATCCTCGCCGAGGATTGGCTCAAGTGCGGCTATGAGAATCCGGAGGATTGCCTGTAGCCCGCCCCTGCATCGTGCGAGCGCGGGCAGATCGCCGGTTGCGGATGGACTCAAGAAGCCCCCTTCGGATGCACCAGCCCCGGCGCTGCGGGCGGTCTCTGCGCTGATCGGTTTCGATTGGATAGTAGAGTGACCCCAGGCATATAATCGTACCGGTCTGTCGCGGGTGCCCCGGCACTACGTTTGGACCGGTCGTTGAAGAGGTGAATTGTGTTGCACGGACGGCCCGCGTATGGTATCTCCATGGCCGAACCGCCGGCGTGCGCCGGGGTGAGCCCGTGGCTGTGAGCTGGTAAGGAGGTCCGCCTTGATCGTCGTGAACACGGAGTATATCCCCGGCAAGAGAATCGTGGCCATCAAGGGGCTCGTGCAGGGCAACACGGTCCGGGCCAAGCACATCGGCAAGGACATCGGGGCGTCGCTGAAGAACATCGTCGGCGGTGAGCTGAAGGGATACACCGAGCTGCTCGTGGAATCCCGACGCGAGGCGTTGAGCCGGATGCTGGCCCAGGCCGAGGAGCTGGGCTGCAACGCCGTGGTGAACGTGCGGTTTGCGACGAGCTCGATCACCTCCGGCGCCGCGGAGCTGTATTGCTACGGCACGGGCGTGGTCGTGCAGGATGCGCCCGCCGCCGGCGAGACGGTATAGGAGGCGGCCATGGAAGGGGTGTATGTATTGGGCATGAGCATGACCCTGGTGGTGGTCGGGCTCCTGGCGGGTCGGGCGATCGAGGCCCAGCACCTGCGGAATCTGACGACTCGGGAGGCGGCCCTGCGGCATGTGGCAACGTGCAATCTGCGGCGCCTGCCGGCCAACCTGGTGGTGAAGGAGGCGTTTCTCGTAACCGGCACGGTGGCGGTTGCCAATGATGCCTTCAAGGCGTTCGCCTCGGGGCTGCGCAACCTGTTCGGCGGCGAGATGCGCGGCTATCGCTCGCTGATGGAACGGGCGCGGCGGGAGGCCATGTGCCGGATGCTGGCGCAGGCCGATGCGGCCGGGGCGCGGATCGTGTGGAACGTGCGCTACGAGACGGCGTGCATCCACGGCCAGGAGCGCAACAAGCCCGGCGGGGTGGAGGTGATCGTCTACGGGACGGCGTTGAAAACGGCGTGAAAGACGAGTATTTCAGTGCGAATCATGAGCCGGCCTTGCACGGCGGCGGGTTCAAGCCGGACCCGGCCGAGCGTCGCGCGGATCGTTCACGCGTGCCGCGGGGGAATATCGAGGCGGCGCGGGATTCGGTCCTGAACGAGCCGGCGCTGGGGGCGGCCGGGCACGAGGGGCAGATCGGGGCGTGGATCGCCGAGCGCCGGGCGACGTGTTCCACGGCGGGCAACATCGCGGTGACGCTGGCGGCGGCCTTGGCGGCCGGCCCTTTCGCCGTGGTGGGGGCGTTTCTGTCCGGCCAACAGGGCTGGTCGGGCGTGGCGTACATGGTGTTCTTCGCGCCGATCATCGAAGAATTGCTCAAGCAGTCGGGGATGGTGTTCCTCCTGGAGCGGTATCCGTATCGATTGTTCGCCCGCTGGCAGTTCGTGGTCTCCGCGGTGGTGGCGGCGTTGTGTTTTGCGGCGATCGAGAATCTGTTGTATACTGGTCTGTACGTGCGGCCGGGGGACGTGCGGTCCTGGGAGATGTTCGTGGTGTTTCGCTGGACGGTGCCCACGGCGATGCACGTGGCCGCGTCGGTGGTGGCCTCGCTGGGGCTGGTGCGGGTCTGGCGCAAGCAGCAGGCCGACGGCCGGCCGGCGGACCTGGCGGCGGCGTTCGGGTACTTTGTCGCGGCCATCGCTGTGCATGGTGTGTACAACCTGCTGGCGATTCCGCTGGGTTACGTGCTGTTCGCCCGGTAAGGCCGGGAGGACGGATTGACGCGTTGGGCGTTCGTGTGGCGGCCGGGTCGTCGCGGGTGCTCGGTTGTTCTTCGGTTCGGGAGGTGCGTGATGAAGAAGCTGATCGTGGCGTTATGTCTTCTGGCGGGGTGGGCGAGTCCGGTGGTTGTGGCGGTCGAGCCCGTGAGATTGTACCCCGTGCAGGATGGGCAGATCGTGCGAACGGGAGACGGCCATCTGGTTCCAAATGAGGTTCACGGGCAATGGTGGTGTAATGTCGCCTTCAACGGCTCGGAGGAGAAGCAGCTTGTCCTGGAGTTTGACCCGAACGAGCTTCCCGGTGGCGTCGTTGTCAAGGCCATGCTGCACGTCTATGTGGACCGCGTGTGGGCATTTGACGTGTTGTCGCTGGAGGTCTTCTCCGGGCCGGGCAACGGTGTGGTGGATGAAACCGACTACGAGGCGGGCATCCGGGTCGGCTCGTTTGGCTGGACAAACCCCGTTCCGGGCAGCCACGAGAGTATTCTGGAGGAGCACGTCACCGTCGATGTGACCGACGCCCTGGTCGCGGCGAGAGAGGCGCCGGGGGTGATGTTCGGGCTGCGGCTCGCCGGGGATATTCCTGATTTTGTGGGCAACGTGTTCAACCTCTCCGGCTCCCCCGCGGTTCTGGTGCCGATGTCGGAGAACATCCCGGACCTGCGGCCCTACCTGGACGTGTACGTCGGTCAGTGCACCGAGCCGCCCGCCGGCGATTTGAACGGGGACTGTAACGTGAACCTCAAGGACCTGGCCCTTCTGGCGGTGGACTGGTTGGTGTGTCATCTCGAACCGGCGGAGCTGTGTGAGATGTAATGGCCATGGTCGGCGCGATGGTCGCGCCGGGGAAGGGCGGCGTTATGGGCAAAACGGCGGTCATCGGGGGGATGCTCCTGGCGGTATTCGGCATGGCTGAAACGCTGGAGCAGGCCACTGCGACGGAGCGGACTCCGGGACCGGTCGACATCGAGACGGGTTGTGAGATCCCCTCCGAGGGGTATTGCGATCAGCCCTACGTGGTGAAGCTCGCGGATGGCACGTGGCTGTGTGTGATGACCACGGGCGCGGGGCACGAGGGCAACCGCGGCCAGCACATCGTCAGCACCCGCAGCCGCGACAAGGGCCGCACGTGGGGCCCCTTGGTGGACATCGAGCCGGCCGATGGGCCCGAGGCCTCGTGGGCGATGCCCTTCCGGACGCCCGGCGGGCGGGTCTACGTTTTCTATACGTACAACGCCCGCAACCTGCGTGAGGTCCTCGCCGACACGGACTACGCCCGGCGGCGGGTGGACACGCTGGGCGAGTATGCGTTCAAGTATTCCGATGACGGCGGGCGGACGTGGTCGAAGCAACGGTGGTACATCCCGGTGCGCGTAACGGCCATCGACCGCGCCAATCCGTACCGGGGCAAGGTTCGGTTCTTCTGGGGCGTGGGCAAGCCCATGGAGCACGATGGGGTGATGATCCTGGGGTTTGCCAAGGTCGGCCGATTTGGCGAGGGGTTCATCGCCGAGTCCGAGTCGTGGTTTCTCAAGAGCGACAACATTCTGACCGAGCCGGACCCTGACAGGCTTCGCTGGGAGACCCTGCCCGAAGGCGACCGGGGCCTGCGCTCGCCTGAAGGACCGATTGCCGAGGAGGTCAACCTGGTGGCCCTGTCCGATGGGTCGCTGTTCTGCACCTATCGCACCGTGGCCGGCCATCCCTGCCACGCCTACTCGCGCGATGGCGGCCGGACGTGGACACCCCCGGCGTTTATGACGTACTACCCCGGCGGTCTCCTCGTGGACCATCCAAGGGCGGCGAACTTCGTCCGCAAGCTCACCGCCGGACCCTACGCCGGGCGGTACATCTACTGGTTCCACAATCACTCCGGCCGCGGGTACGAAGGCCGCAACCCGGCGTACCTGCTCGGCGGCGTCGAGCACGATAGCCCCCAGGGCAAGGTGATCCATTGGGGCAGGCCCGTGGCGGTCCTGTATGCGAAGGACCCCTCCGTTCGCATCAGCTACCCCGACTTCATCTGGGATGATGGACTGTACATCACCGAGACACAGAAAGCGACGGCGAGGGTTCACGCCGTGCCGGATGCACTGCTGAAGGCCCTGTGGTCGCCTGAGGCTGGGGATTGAGTGATATTTCGTGCAACAATCGGACTTCGGAGGCGACTGTACGTACATAGCAGCCTGTCGAAAAAGTGTCACCCCGGGCTTGATCCGGGGTCCACGCTCAACGTGAGGTGTGTTCTGTGCACGCAAAGCGTGGATTCCCGCTGGAGTGGAAACGCGCCGCAGGCGGGCGGGAATGACAAAAAGGGTCCATTGCTATGGACCGTACGTTTTTCAACGGACTGATAGGGCCCGGACGGAGCGATTGGAAAGGAACCGACGATGAAAGCAGAGAGGGTCGTGGTGTCGCTGGCGGCCTGTCTGGCCTTGAGTGGGTGCATCATGGGTGTCAGCAGCCCGCCGGTGCGCGTGGAGCGGGAGGTGGAGGTCGTCCAGGGCATGGAGCCGGGTCGGTGGCTAACGGCGTCCACCAGCAACGGCGACATCACGGTCAGCGGTTGGGGTGACCCACGGTGCCACGTGCGGGCCCGGATCAGCGCCCGGGGCTGGAGCGCCGAAGAGGCCCAGGCCGTGGCGGACGCGGTGAACATTACGATCACGGAGATGGGCCAGACCACGGCCGTGCAGGTGGAGAAGCCCCAGTGCGAGTTGGCCAAGCACGTTGCTGTTTCATTTGACATCATCGTCCCGCGCCAAAGCAGTATCGACGTCCATACCAGCAACGGCAATGTGGCGGGCCGCGACCTGGCCGGCATGTTGAAAGGTCGAACCAGCAACGGCAGCATCACCAGCGAGGGCGTCACGGGACCGCTCGATATGCACACCAGCAACGGCAACGTCCGGTGCCTCGACGTGATGGCCGACGTGAAGGCACGGACGAGCAACGGCGAGGTGCATATCCGATACGCATCCGCCGCGACCACGACCCCGAACGTGGAGGCCAGGACCAGCAACGGAAGCGTAACGTTCATCGCCCCGCCGAACCTCTCGGCACAAGTCACCGCCGAGACGAGTAACGGCGCGGTGACGACGGACCTGCCCATTCTTGTTCAGGGCAAGATCAGCAAGAACCACCTGCACGGCACGATCGGTGACGGGCAGGGACACGTTAGTCTGCGAACCAGCAACGGTTCGATCCGCATCCGATAGAATTGGGGGACGCTTCTTCGTCGTCGGGTGCCCGCCGCGGATGAATCACCAACAGAACGGGCACGTGGAGGCCGTTCCACGTGCCCGCTGCCACGGTGTGGCCAAGAAACGCAAGAAACCTATCCGGCGATACTCAGTTCCTCTTCCTGTTGGATCTCGTCCGCAAGGCGGGCACGCTGTTCCTCGATTTCAGCACGCTTCCGCCGTTTGATGGTACGTCGCGGCTTGGGGACTTCGGAGTCCTCCGCCGAGGCAATGCGAACGGCCTCGGCGGCCGTGGGAGCGTACAGGTCCGCCCCGATCTCTTCCCACAGGCCCGGAGCCCGTCCGAACACGCCGCCCGACAAAAGGATGCGCATGTCGGGGAAGGCGTTGACCTCGCGAATGTGGTCGATCAGTTGGCGGATGCGAGGGGCATGGGAGGCCGTAATGCCGTACAAGACCAGTACATCGGGTCGAAAACCGTGCACGAACTCCAGGATATCGTTGTTGTCCACGCTGCCGCCCAGGAACCGGGTCTCCCAGCCGTCACTTTCAAAAAGGTCCGCTGTCATCTGGCCGCCCAACTCGGCCGTCTCCTCGGCGACCGAGCAGATGACCACCCGTCGTCCACGGGTCGGGTGCCGCGGCAGCTTGTTCTGGAGTTGGTCGACGATGGTGCGGTTTATGCGGTTGGCCAGCGACTCCTGGGCCGAGCTGATTCGATCCTCCCGGTAGAGACGCTCGATCTCCAGCATGATGGGCCAGATGATGTCCATGTACACTTGACAGGCCGTCACGCCGCTTTGAAGGGTCTCCTCAATGATGGACCGACAGGCGGACCGGTCACCTGAAAGAAGGGCGTGCAGGTACCGCTCAAGGGTGTTCGATCGAATCGTTCCGGCTTGCATTGGTTCTCCTGAAGTTACCTGAATGATCTTCATATACATGAAAAAGACCGCCGAATGTTTACATGGGCAATTTGGCGAACCCAGGTACTTTTCTATCGGGGCTGGCCACGAGAAATCTTTAGTGAAATTGGGCAATCTGTGAAAGGCTTCCAAGAGTATATTTAGGGGCTTTGATAAGAATTGTTAAGTTCTTGGCCTTAGTTCATGGCTTCTCCAGAGCCGTTCGTCCAAGGGGCCTGTGAAGGTCTTATAACCAGACGGCCACTCAGTACGCTGTCGAACGGTGTCGATGCCTGGCACCGTGTGGCCGGGCCGCCAGGCCAAGAGGCTGGTTTGAGCGGGTTTTTGGTGAAACCGCGGGGGCGATGGGCCGATATTCTTGCGAATTGTCCGGACGTGCAAGCTCGCTGGGGCCCTCGTATGGCGATGATTGAACAGGTTGGCGGCTTTACGGTTCAGGGTATGGAGAACCTGGGGCGTTTTGCCCGGTTCTGTGTTCGGGGGGCCGTGTGCTCGGTTTCAGCCCTGTTTCGCCCCCGTACCTGGCCCTTGATCTGGTCGCAGATGCACATGATCGGGGTGCACAGCGTGCCGGTCATCATGATTACCGGCGCGTTCGTAGGCATGGTGCTGGCGATCCAGGCCTACGACCAGTTGGCGGGGATGGGCCTGCAGGAGCGCCTGGGCGTACTCATTAACATTGCCGTGGTCAAGGAGCTGGGGCCGGTCCTGGCGGCGGTGATGCTGGCCGGACGCGTGGGCGGGGCATTGACGGCCGAGCTGGGCACGATGAATGTCACCGAGCAGATCTCCGCCGTGGAGAGCATGGGCGTCGATCCCGTCCGCTACCTCGTGGCCCCGCGGCTGCTGGCCTGCGTGATCCTGACGCCGCTGTTGATCATCTACGCGGATTTCATGGGCATCGCGGGGGGCTACCTGGTCAGCGTCGTGCAGCTCAAGATCAATAGCGCCGCCTACCTGGAGTTCAGCGCTCAGGCCACCGAACTGTGGGACCTGACAACGGGTGCGCTCAAGGGCGTGTTCTTCGGCGGGGCGATGGCGATCATCAGTTGCTACAAGGGCTTCACGTGCAAGGAAGGGGCCCAGGGCGTCGGGCAGGCCTGCACCGAGGCCTTCGTCGGCAGCTTCGTCACGATCCTGGCGATCAACTTCTTCTACGCCGTGCTCGTGAAGACCCTGTACACCACCTTCTGGCCGATTCGGCAGTTGTTCTAACGGAGCCGGTGCGTGCGAAAAGACGTGAGCCAAGACGACGGCATCATTGTCGTGCAGAACGTGACCAAGCGGTTCGGCGAGCGGCTCGTGCTCGACAACGTGTCCCTGGCCGTGGAGAAGGGCAAAACCACCGTCATCATCGGCCGCAGCGGCTGCGGCAAAACCGTGCTGATGAAGCACATGATCGTCTTGGAGCGGCCCACCGAGGGGCAGGTGTTCTTCAAGGGCCGCCGGATCGACCACCTGCCCCCCAGGGACCTGGCGGAGATCCGTCGACATTACGGTTTCTGCTTCCAGATGGGGGCGCTGTTCGACAGCCTGACCGTGTTCGAGAACATCATCTTCCCCATCCAGCAGAAGCAGCGGATCACGGATTGGGAGGCGATGAGCAAGCTGGTCAAGAGCAAGCTGGCGATGGTGGGGATGGACGGGTTTCAATTCCAGTTTCCGGCGAACCTGTCGGGCGGCCAGCAGAAGCGCGTGGCCCTGGCGCGGGCCATCGCCCTGAACCCGGAGGTGATCCTCTACGATGAGCCGACGACCGGACTCGATCCCGTCCGCTCGGATATCATCAACGAGCTGATCCTCAAGCTCAAGAATGAGCTGGCCGTCACGAGCGTGGTCGTCACGCACGACATGAAAAGCGCCTACAAGATCGCGGACCGGATCATCATGTTCCACGAGGGACGCATCCTGGCCGATGGGGATGCCGAGCACATCCGCAGCCACCCGAACCCGATCGTACAGGAGTTCATCAACGGCCAGGTCAGCGAGGCCGAGCTGGCCGCGATTCGCTTGGGCGGCACCTGCTTCGAAGCGCAATTCGACCCGAAGGATTTCCAGCCCGCCGGCTCGGGCCATTGAACGCCGGGGTTACCTGCCCTCAAGCCAGTGCTCCGCCAGAATGCCCAAGTCGAAAAGGTCGACCTGGTCACTGTAGTCCACATCGCCCGCCGGATGCCTACGCAGGTAGGGATACGTCTGCCCCTCGCCGATCCCCCACGTATTGACGAAATCCCAACCAGCGTCCGTGAATGTCGAGAGGACCCTCATTTTGGTGGTCGTCTTGGCGTCACCCCCGGCACTGATTGTTTGCCCGGAGGTCTCGACATCCCAGAAGCACGCCGTGATGGAACCATCGTCATTGTAGCCCACTAAGCCTCCAACGCCATCTTCTCCCACCACCAAGCCGGTGCTGTAGCAGGTGGCAATGGAATGGTTACTGCCATTGTAGCCTACAAGTCCCCCAACAGATGAGCTACCCTCAACTGTTGCAGTGCTGTAACAGTTCGCGGTCGCCCCCCCCCAGTCGTTGTGGCCGTAGCCTATGAGGCCGCCCACGCAGTCAATTCCTGTAATTGCTCCCGCACTAAAAGAGATCGTAATGGAGCCAGCGTTCGTACCCACAAGGCCGCCGACGCTCTGCTCCCCTGTGACTATCCCGCTATGAAACGAAGCCACGACCAAGCCACTGTTCATTCCTGCCAATCCGCCAATACTCCCGGCCCCGCTTACCGTACCCTCGGTATGACAGTTCATGATCATACCCTGATTCACACCGATCAAAGCACCGACAGAGTTGCCTTGGGATTGAATGTCCGTCGTCACCAAGTTCAGATTCGAAACCCTGCCGTTACGGCTTAGCCGACCGATGAAGCCTACATAGCGGTCTCCGGTAACGCACAGGTGACCGATGGTATGACCTTGCCCATCAAGCCAGCCGTCGAACCAAGGAACGGGAGCCACCAACCAGGTGGTGCCTGACAAGTCCAGCGACGCATTGAGGCGGTAGTGCCTTGTCGGCCTAAACCACAGCGTTCCAAGGTCGTTGGCGTCTCGGATCACGTATGGCACGTCTGCCGTCCCATGTCCTTCGAGGTATGGAATCGGCCCGATTTGCCAGCCCAATTGGGGGTAGTGACCTTCCTGCAGGTACCAGTAGTTGCTGGTGCCGTTGGCGCTTTCGCCCCGGCTGTCCCATCCAGCATTCAAAAAGGTGGACATCTCTTTCATTTGGGCTGTCTTCAGGCCCGTTCCGCCCCCACTTGTAGTCTGTCCTGAGGCCTCCGTATCCCAGAAACAAGAGGTGACGCCATCGGGCGTGCCGCCCACCAAGCCGCCGACAATCGACCGGCCTTCCACGACTCCTCTGCTATAGCATGCATGGATCGAGCCAGTGTTCCAACCGACCAATCCGCCGGTCTCGAAATCACCCCTGACCGCCGCCGTGCTGTAGCAGGCAATCATCGCCCCGGAGTAATTGTACCCCACAAGACCGCCGGCATCAACCTCTGCCACGACCATACCGTCGCTGTAGGACGCGACGATTAGCCCCGATATCTTCTGCCCCACCAGTCCGCCGACATCGCCGAGTCCTGTGACTGAGCTACTGCTATGGCAAGCGCTAATAGTGCCTGCTATATCCTCGCCGACCAAGCCACCCACTCCCGATCCCTCCCCGGCAACTGTTCCGGTACTATAGCAGTTGGCGACTGAACCATTGTTCATGCCTGCCAACCCGCCGACTCTACTACCTCCTGTGACTGTAACGGTGCTGTAGCAGTCGTTAATTGAACCGGAATTTTGCCCCGCCAAGGCACCCACATAGTCCCCATCCCCCTGAATCATTACTTCCTCCAAGCCCAAGTTCCGGATATGTGCCTCAGGCTCAGTCCTGCCGAAGAGGCCCAAGTAAGAGTCGCCCCGGATCGTCAGGTTCAGGATGAGATGACCGCCGCCATCGAAAACGCCAGCGAAACTCCAAATCATGGCGCGGTTGAACGTGCGGATGCCCAAGTCGATATCCGTTGTGAGAAGAAAGCACTTGTCATAATCTTCCCAGCGTTGGCCCAGGGCGATCAGGTCCTGGGCCGTGGCGATTTGGTATGGGTCGTCGGGTGTGCCGGAGCCGCCGGAGTAGGCGCCGGCCACGGCCACGCCGGACAGGTGAGACACCAAACCGATTCCGCACAGAAGGACGAGCTTCTTGTACATGGCACAGCCTCCTTATGACATAGTCGTCGAGACCACAACGAAACCATAGTACCGGACAAGCCGGGTGCAGTGCAAGCGAAAAATCGCGACGACCTATCAGTTCGTTGAAAAACGTACGGTCCACAGCAACGGGCCCTTTTTGTCATTCCCGCCCGCCTGCGGCGCGTTTCCACTCCAGCGGGAATCCACGCTTTGCGTGCAGAGAGCACGCCTCACGTTGAGCGTGGACCCCGGATCAAGTCCGGGGTGACACTTTTTCAACAGGCGGCTATGGCTTGGCCTCTAGAGAAGAGCAGCGGCAGGGGCCGCGAGTCGATATAATGGGCAGATGCATGGGAATAGAACCGTGGGGCCAGAGTATTGGAACGCGTGAAGGTCATCGGATTGCTGGGTGGGATCGGTTCGGGCAAGAGCACCGTGGCGCGGGAGTTCGCCCGACGGGGCTGTCCCGTCATCGACGCCGATGCGATCGGGCATGAATTGCTGGATGCCGAACCGCATCGGACCCGGCTCGTAGAAGCCTTCGGCGAAGAGATCCTCGGTGTCGATGGCCGGGTGGAGCGACGGGCCCTGGCGGATCGCGCCTTCGCCTCGGCCGAGGGGGCAGCGGTGATCAACGGGATTCTCCACCCGCCGATCCGGCAGCGGTGCCTGGAGGAGATTGGCCGCCATCAGGCAAAGGGCCGGGGCCCCGTGATCGTGCTGGATGCTCCGCTGCTGGTGGAGGCGGGCTTGGCCGAGGCGTGCGATGTGCTGGTGTTTGTCGAGTGTGACCGCTCGCGGCGGATCGAGCGGTGGGCCCGGGGCGATCCGGGCCGGGCCGCGGCCCTGGAAAAACGCGAAAATTTCCAAATTTCTCTGGACATGAAGCGCCAAATGGCGGATTATATTGTTGGTAACAATTCTGGCTTATCAGCCATAACTGAACAAGTCGCTCGAATTCTCTCAGCCTTGTGATATCGACGACTTGATGCGTGCAGGGGTGTTTGGATTTCCCGGTCGCCAGAAGGAACGGATTCGTTTTGGCTTCTCTGAGTACGGTTCCTTAACTTCCACGGAATGTGCGACCCCTGCGGGGGAACCTGATCGCCGGACGGCGGTGTAGACAGTCAGCAAGGAGTCATGATGGCCAAATCAGCAGCGGACACCCAAGACAGGGATCCCGTGGTGGAGCCGATGCCTGTCGAAGACGTGGATAACGAGGGCGCAGCGCCGGTCAAGGCCGAAGCGCCAACGCCTCGCCCCAAGGCCAAGAAGAAGAAAAAGAAGCGCAAGGACGCCCCCCCCACGCCGGCGGTGGAAAGCAAGAACGGCGGCGCCGAGACGGGCGCCAAGGACGAATCGGTCCACGCCAAGTATGAGCGGATCAAGAAGGGCAACCTGCACCTGACGGATCTGCAGAACCTCGACGTGGTCGATCTGCACCAGATCGCCAAGAACGAAGGCATCACCGAGTACATGGGGCTGACCAAGCAGGAGCTGGTCTTTAAGATTCTTAAGGAGCGGATCCGGCAGAACGGTCTGATGTACGGCGAGGGCGTACTGGAGGTATTGCCCGACGGGTTCGGGTTCCTGCGCAGTCCCAAATACAGCTACCTCTCGTCGCCGGACGACGTGTACGTCTCGCCGTCGCAGATCCGCCGCTTCGGCCTGCGCAGCGGCAACATCGTGGCCGGGCAGATTCGCCCGCCGAAGGAGAGCGAGAAGTACTTTGCCCTGCTGCGGGTCGAGGCGATCAACTACCAGGAGCCCGACAAGCTCGCCGAGAAGGTGGTGTTCCGCGATCTGACGCCGCTGCACGCCGAAGAGCGGCTGATGCTGGAGACCGCGCCCGAAGAGATGAGCATGCGGATCATCGACCTGATCACGCCCATCGGCAAGGGCCAGCGTGGGCTGATCGTCGCCCCCCCCCGGACGGGCAAGACCGTGCTGCTGCAGAAGGTGGCCAACGCGATCAGTACGAATCATCCCGAGGTGAAGCTGATCGTGCTGCTGATCGACGAGCGGCCCGAAGAAGTCACGGAGATGGAGCGCAAGACCGCGGACGACGTCGAGGTGATCAGCTCGACGTTCGATGAGCCGGCCAGCCGTCACTGCCAGGTGGCCGAGATGGTGATCGAGAAGGCCAAGCGGATGGTCGAGTACGGCGAGGACGTGGTGATCCTGCTGGATTCGATCACGCGCCTGGCGCGGGCGTACAACACCGAGATGCCCCACTCCGGCAAGATTCTGACCGGCGGCGTGGACGCCAACGCGATGCACATGCCCAAGCGGTTCTTCGGAGCGGCCCGGAACATCGAGAACGGCGGCTCGCTGACGATCATCGCCACGGCCCTGATCGACACGGGCTCGAAGATGGACGAGGTGATCTTCGAGGAGTTCAAGGCGACGGGGAACATGGAACTGCACCTGGACCGGCGGCTGGTCGAGCGGCGGACCTTCCCCGCGATCGACATCAGCAAGAGCGGCACGCGGCGCGAGGAGCTGCTGCTGGATCCCCGCGAGCTGGAGCTGGTGTACCGGCTGCGCAAGGTGCTCAGCGAAATGAACCTGATCGAGTCGGTGGAACTGCTCAAGAGTCGGTTGGCCAAGTTCAAGACCAACGCCGAGTTCCTGATGAGCATGAAGCTGGACTGACGTCCGGACGCGGGACCATCGTCCGGGCGATCTGACGAGCAGATTCCGTTCAGGATAGCGGGTTGGCGTGTGCGCCGAGCCCTGTCGGTTGCTGTCAGGCATCCTGCGTTCATAGTCACGTCGAGCGGGCCGCTCCCCGGTAAAGCCGTGGGCGGCGCGCCGGCGGCGTGGCCCCTTGCCGTAGGCCCTTCGATGCACCCCGCGCCCCGCGAAGCCCGTTTTTTCATTTGACGGGCGGGCCGGATCGTGTAGGATGACCCGACTCCGAACCGATCGAAAGCTCAAGGACAGCCTGAACAGGGAGGCGATACGTGGCATACAGATGCGTGGTGCTGGTCAAGCAGGTGCCGGATACCAAGCGGATCACGGGCCAGGCGATGAATGAGGACGGCACGGTGAACCGTGCGGCCCTGCCGGCGATTTTCAATCCGGAAGACCTGAACGCCTTGGAGCTGGCGCTGCAGATCAAGGACCGATACGGCGGTCATATCACGGTGCTCACCATGGGTCTGCCCGCGGCGGCGCAGGTGCTTCGCGAGGCCCTGTACCGCGGGGCGGATGAGGCGATTCTGATTACGGATCGACGCTGTGCGGCCAGCGACACGCTGGCGACGAGCTATATTCTGAGCTGCGCGGTGCGGAAGCTGGATTACGATCTGGTGCTGTGCGGCCGCCAGGCGATCGACGGCGATACCGCCCAGGTGGGACCGCAAACGGCCGAGAAACTGGGTCTGCCGCAGATCACGTATGTCGAGGAGTTGCTCTCCCTGGACGGCGACATGATCACGGCGCGGCGGAACATCGGCAACGGCTGGCAGGAGGTCCGGGCCCGGCTACCGATCCTGCTGACGGTGATCGACGAGGCCAATGAGCCGCGGGTCGCCTCCGCCAAGCGGTTGATGAAGTACAAGAAGGCGAAGGTTCCGGCCGAGTGCGTCGACAAAGCGGAGAAGGAAGCCCTCGAGGATCGGGGCCTGTTGATCGGCCAGTGGGACCTGGATGTGCTGGAGGCCGACCTGGCATGGTGTGGCCGCGAAGGGTCGCCCACCAAGGTGCATCGCATTCAGAGCGTGGTGCTGACGGCCAAGGAGACGCGACAGGTGGACCCGACCCAGGAGGGCATCAACACGCTGGTGCACGCGCTGATCGAGGATCACACGATAGGCTGAGTCGGCGGCGCCGACGCAGAAAGGAATCGGACGCATGATCGAGGTGAACACTGCGGGAGAGGTTTGGGTCTTCGCCGAGCAGCACGCCGGCGCGATCGAGGACACGTCGCTGGAGCTCCTGGGCAAGGGCCGAGAACTGGCCGACACGCTGGGTGTGCCGCTGGCCGCGGTGCTCGCCGGCGATGGCTGTGCGGACCTGGCGGATCGTCTGGGCCACTACGGGGCGGACCGCGTGTATCTGGTCGAGGACCCGCTGCTGGAGCACTACCAGCCGACCTCCTACGCCAAGGTGCTGGACACGCTGATTATGCGGCACAAGCCGCAGATTGTATTGTACGGGGCGACGCCCTGCGGTCGCGACCTGGCCCCGCGGGTGGCCAGTGCGATCAAAGCCGGTCTGACGGCGGATTGCACGGACTTGCAGATCGGCGACCACACGGTCGGCAAGACGGGCCAGGTGTACAAGAACCTGCTGTTTCAAATTCGCCCCGCCTTCGGCGGCAATATCATCGCGACGATCATCAACTTCGACCGCTGGCCGCAGATGGCGACCGTCCGCGAAGGCGTGATGCCCATGCCCCAGCCGGACGCCTCGCACAAGGCGCACATCATCCGTGAGAAGGTGAGCTTGGGGCACGAGGACCTGGCGCTGGAGATCCTGCGGGAAGAGCGGACCGAGCGCAAGGTGAACCTCAAGGCCTCGCGGATCATCGTCGCCGGCGGCGCGGGGGTGGGCAGCCGGGAGAACTTCAAGCAGATCTGGGACCTGGCGCATTGCCTGGGCGGGGCCGTCGGCGGGACGCGGGCCGCGGTGGACCTGGGCTTCGTGGATCGCGACCACCAGGTCGGGCAGACGGGCACGACCGTGCGGCCGAGCCTGTACATCGCCGTGGGCATCAGCGGCGCGATTCAACACCAGGCGGGCATGAGCGAGAGCCAGAAGATCATCGCGATTAATAACGATCCGGAGGCGCCGATCTTCCAGGTCGCCCACTACAAAATCGTCGGCGACCTGAACGAGGTGGTGCCCATGATGATCCGGGCGGTCAAAGGCAAGGCCTGAGCCCGCGGAGCCGCCGTGGCGCGGGCGCGCTCCAGGATCGATCTGGCATGATGTAAAAGACCCTGCATACGAGGGATCGAGAGATGGCGAACTTTTATCGGGACAACGAGGACATCCAGTTCCTGCTGGACCACATGGACCTGGCCGAGATCGCGCGGCTCCAGGAGGAGGACTTCGCCTTTGCGGCCGAGTGCGAGTACGCGCCGGCGGATGCGGCCGAGGCGGTGGCGAACTACAAGCTTGTGCTGGATGCCGTCGGGCAGTTGTGCGGCGACTTCATCGCCCCGCGCAGCGAGCAGATCGACCAGGAGGGCAATATCCTGTGCGAGGACGGCAGGGTGCAATACGCCAAGGGCATCGCCGAGTGCCTCGATGCCCTCGCCAAGGCGGATGTGATGGGCTTCACGCTGCCGCACCGGTTCGGCGGACTGAATTTCCCGAACCTGGTGTACACAGTGGCGACGGAGATGGTCTCGCGGGCCGATGCGCCACTGATGAATATCTTTGGATTGCAGGGCATCGCCGAGACGATCAACGCCTTTGCCTCGGAGGACATCAAGGCCGACTACCTGCCGCGGTTTGCCGCCGGTGAGGTGACCGGGGCGATGGTGCTCACCGAACCCGATGCCGGGTCGGACCTGCAGGCGGTCAAGGTGCGGGCCTTCCAGGATGATGAGGGCAACTGGTATCTGCGCGGCGTCAAGCGGTTCATTACGAACGGTTGCGGCGAGGTGCTGCTGGTGATGGCGCGAAGCGAGCCGGATCGCAGCGGCGGCCTGGGGCTGAGCCTGTTCGTGTGCGACCGGGGGCCGACGGTGCACGTGCGGCGGCTGGAGGACAAGCTCGGGATCCACGGGTCGCCGACGTGCGAGCTGTTCTTCGACAACACGCCCTGTCGGCTGATCGGCGAGCGGCAGCGCGGCTTGGTGACGTACGTCATGGCCCTGATGAACGGGGCGCGAATCGGGATCGCCGCCCAGTCGATGGGCATTGCCGAGGCGGCGTACCGCGTGGCTCGCGACTACGCCGCCAGCCGCGAGCAGTTTGGCGGGCCGATCGAGCGGTTGCCGGCCGTGCGGGACATGGTAATCGAGATGAAACTGGCCATCGAGGCCGGCCGCGCGCTGCTGTATGAAACCTGTCGCGCGGTGGACACGGAGGTGGGCCTTCTCAAGCGGATGGAGCGCGGCGGGCTCGACAAGGCCGAGGCCAAGGAGCTCAAGGACCGGTCCCGCAAGAGCAAGCGTCTGACGGCGATGCTCACGCCGATGAGCAAGTACTATTGCTCGGAGATGTGCAACCGCGTCGCGTACGATGCGATTCAGGTCCTCGGCGGCAGCGGGTACATGAAGGACTACCCGTGCGAACGGTACGCGCGGGATGCCCGGATCACGACGATCTACGAGGGGACCAGCCAGTTGCAGGTGGTCGCGGCGGTGCGTGGCGTGTGCGGGGGAACGGCCCAGAAATACCTGGCGGACCTGGCGGGGCGTCCCTACGACCCGGCCGTGGCGGACCTGCTGGACGTCCTCGCCGAGGGGACCGGGCACCTTGACCGGGCGATCGCGTTTGTCAAAGAGGCCGGCGTGGACTACATGGACCTGTACGGGCGCGACCTGGTGGATATGACGATCGACCTGATCATCGGGTATCTGTTCTGCGACCAGGCCGGTACGAAGGTGGACCGGCCCGTGCCCGTGGCCGACGGCGGCGATGGCGGCGGGACGATCTCGATGAAACAGCGCAAGGCGATGGTTGCACGGCGGTTCATCACACACAATCGCCCCCGGATCGTCGCGATGGCCGAACGCATCTGCGGCGGCGACAAGTCCACGTTCCGCGAGTACGAGATTCTGGCCGGCCCGGTGCCGCAAGAGGGCTGACTGACACGGGGTTCCGATGGTTTTGCAGGCGGTCATATTCGATTTCGATGGGGTCCTGGTCGACTCCGAGCCGGTCCACTGCCGGGCGTTCTTGGACGTGGTGGGGCGGTACGACATCGGCCTGACCGAAGAGCAGTATTATGCCAAGTATTTGGGCTATACGGATGTCGAGTGCGTCCGGGCCTTCAGCCGGGACTTCGGCGTGGACCTGTCCGGATCGCGGGGCGAGGCGCTGCTGGCCGAGAAGACAGCCCGGTTTGAGGCCCTGGCGCGGGGGAACAATTGGCTGATCGATGGGGCCGAGAAGCTCGTGCGGACGCTGGCTTCGAAGGATGTTCACCTGGCGATCTGCTCGGGAGCCCTGCGAGGCGACATCGAGCTGATGCTGGAGGGCACCGGCCTGCTGGCCTGTTTCGAGGTAGTGGTCACCGCGGAGGACGTGAAACGGGGCAAGCCCGATCCGGAGGCCTTCGTCCTGTGCGTGGATCGGCTGCGGGCCCTGGACGAGACGGTGCGACCGGAGGGGTGCGTGGTCATTGAAGATTCGCACTGGGGGCTGGAGGCCGCACGGGCGGCGGGGCTTCGGCGGGTGGCCGTGGCCCACACGTATGCCCAGACCCGATTGGAGCCCAGGGCCGACCGGGTGGTCGAAAAGGTCGGTGATCTGTCTTGGGAACTGCTGGTCGAAGTAGTCGGCTGAACGTCCCGTTTGACCAGGTGTCGCAGTTTCCTGTAAGTCCGCTTTCTGTGCTGAAAACGCGGATTCTGTGCGAGTTGCCTTGACTTCTGCGGACTTTTGACTATACTCTAGTGTCTGTCCACATTTTTCCGGACTTCTCCGGATAGCAGGATCGTTCCAAGACGCGAAAAGAATTCGCGACCGGCACGGTGGCCGGCGGGGGGTTGCCCCCGTCTCAGGCGGCCGGGCAGGTCGTGTTCAGGGGCTCTTAGCAAACGGACGTGCCAGTGCGGTTCGACGCGAACCTGATAGGCCGGGTGCAGCAGGCCAACGACATTGTGGATGTAGTGGGCGAGCACCTTCGGCTGGACCGGAAGGGCAAGGAGTTTGTCGGTTTGTGTCCGTTCCACGCGGATCACCGGCCCAGTCTGTACGTGAGCCCGGACAAGCAGTTGTTCAAGTGCTTTGCGTGCGGGGCGGGGGGAGATGTGTTCAAGTTCGTCCAGCTCCGGGAGAATGTCACGTTCCCGGAGGCGGTGCAGCGATTGGCCGAGCGGGCGGGCATAGAGGTCCATGTGGAGTCGGGTCGACGGCCCTCGGGCTCGGACGCGGATCCCCAGCGGGTGGCCCGGGTCAACACATGGGCCCTGGAGCATTGGCGAGCCAACCTGAACGACCCCCCAAAAGGGGCCCAGGCCCGAGCGTATCTCGAGCGTCGGCGGATTGATGCCGCGGCGGTTGCGCAGTGGCAGTTGGGTGTGGCGCTGGAGGCGTGGGATGATCTGCTGGGCGCCGCCCGCCGGAAGAGGATACCCGATGTGCTGTTGGTGCAGGCGGGCTTGGTGGTGGAGGGAACGGGCGGGCGGCCGCATGACAAGTTCCGCCACCGGCTGATGTTCCCCATCCGGGACGTGACGGGTCGTGTCATCGCCTTCGGCGGACGCACCTTGGGCGAGGACCCGGCAAAGTATCTGAACTCGCCGGCGACGGTGCTTTTTGACAAGAGTCGTTGTCTGTATGGGCTCGACGCCGCCCGACACGCGATCGGCCGCGAAGAGACGGCGGTCGTGGTCGAGGGCTACACGGACGTGATCATGGCCCACCAGTTGGGCTGTACTCACGTCGTGGCGACGTTGGGCACGAGCCTGACGCAGGACCATGCACGGATTCTAAGGCGTTACGCCAAGCGTATCGTGCTCGTGTTCGACAGCGATACGGCGGGGATCGAGGCGGCCAACCGCGCCCTGGAGGTGTGCCTGGCCCAACGGATCGACGTGGCCTTGGCGTTCATGGAGGCGGGGCAGGACCCGTATGATTTCCTGCTGACCGCCGGGGCCGAGGCCTTTCGCGAGCGGTTGGCGGCGGCGGTTGACGTCCTGGAGTTCAAGTGGCGGCGGCTCATGGACGCGGCCGAGCGGGCGGGAACTCTGCAGGATCGCAAGGCCCTGGTGGAGGAGTACCTGCGGGCCGCGGCGCTCATGGAGCGGTTCCAGGGGCGGGATGCGATCGCCGATGGGCTCATCCGGGCCCGTTTGCGCCAGATCACGGGGCTCAGCGATGCCGAGCTGCGTCGAGAGATGCGTCGGCTGGTGCGGCCGGGCGCGGACCAGACGCTTCGGGATGAGAATCGACGGGTGGTGCGATTCGATCTGGGTCAAGGGTACTATGCGGCGGCGCAGGCGGACGTGCTGGAGGTGCTGCTCAATTCGCCGGGACTGGGCGCCGGGCGGGACCCCGTGATCCGGGCTGAGCGGTTCGACGTGCCGGTCCTGCGGCGGATCGCCGAGCCGCTGCTGGAGATGGTGGACCGCGGCGACGAGGTGACGGCCCAGGGGTTGCTTCGGCGGATCGAAGACGTCGAAGCAGGGGCCCTGGTGGTCGAACTTCAGGAGCGTGGCCGGCGTAAGGGGCGCTATGCGGAGCGTTTGGCCGCAGCGGGCGGCGCATTCGAGCGACACGTCGCCGAGCAGGAGAAGGAACGCATGCGGACCGGGTTGGGGGCCGAAAGGGACGAAGCCCACCTGCGGCAGATCCAGGAGTTGCTTCGCCGCAGCGATCCACGGCGGCCGGGGATGATTCGCGGATAACGATTGAGAATAATGGGTTACAAGGCGGTGTAATGGCGAAGGCAAAGGCAAAGACCAAGACTCGCAAGACAACCATGTCACCCTCGACGGCGGGCCGTACGTCGCGCAAGTCGGCCAAGTCCAAGCGCAAGGACGAGGCCCAGACGTCGCCGGCGGACCCGGTCACCAACGAGGTCCTGGAGACGGTTCCGACCGAGGGCGCCGAGGGCGGCACCCCGGTATCGGCGGACAGCGCGCTCAAAGGGCTCAGCGGCGCCGCGGAGGAAAAGATCAAGGCGATCATCGAGAAGGGCAAGAAGAACGGCTACCTGACCTACGAGCAGATGAACGAGGAGCTGCCAGACGAGGCGATCACGCCGAATCGGCTGGACTCGCTGCTGATGACGTTGGACGAGATGGGCATCCAGATCCTCGATGAGGCGGATGTACCCGAAAGCGATGAGGGCTTCGAGGAGGAGGACACGGACGAGGAGGCCGAGGCCCTGAGTGAGGAGGATGATGAGGCGGTCGAGCGAACCGTCGGGGAATCGGAGGGACGGCGGATCGACGACCCGGTGCGCATGTACCTGACGCAGATGGGGGAGATCCCCCTGCTCACGCGGGACCAGGAGATCAGCCTGGCGCGGAAGATCGAGCTGACGCGCATGGCGTTCCGGCGCAAGGTGCTGGAGAACGACTACTGCGCGCGAATGGCTATTGAGACCTTGCAGCAGGTGCAGGAGGGGGCCCTGCCCTTCGACCGCACCATGAAGATGAGCACGAGCGAGAATCTGGTGCGCTCGGTGGTCAAACGGCGGATGCCCGAGAATCTGGCGACGGCGATTGCGCTGCTGGACCGCAACGCGGCGCTGTTCCCGCTCGTGCTGGCGGGCGATGCGTCCGAGGCGGGTCGCAAGGCCCTCAAGCAGATGCATCGTAACCGGCGCAAGGTGGCGACATTGCTGGAGGAGCTGAGCCTGCGGACGAGTCGGATTCAGCCGATGATGCGCAAGCTCCAGGGCATCCAGAAGAAGATGCACCAACTGGAGCGGATTATCCAGGGTGGACCGACCCGGGACTACGGGGAGGAGGACCTGGCCGCGATGGCCCAGGAATTGCGGGGTCTGCAGGAGCTGGTCCTGGAGACGCCGCAGCAGTTGGACAAACGGCTGCGGGCCGTCGAGACGGTCTACACCCAATACGAGCAGGCCAAACGCGATCTGTCGGGCGGCAACCTTCGCCTGGTGGTGTCCATCGCCAAGAAGTACCGCAATCGCGGACTGAGTTTTCTGGACATCATCCAGGAGGGCAACACGGGCCTGATGCGGGCGGTGGACAAGTACGAGTACCGCCGCGGCTACAAGTTCAGCACCTACGCCACGTGGTGGATCCGTCAGGCGATCACGCGGGCGATCGCCGACCACGCCCGGACGATCCGCATTCCCGTCCACATGATTGAGACGATGAGCAAGCTGCGGACGATCAGCAAGAACCTGCTCCAGGAGTTGGGCCGCGAGGCGACGATCGAGGAGATCGCCAAGGAAGCGGACATGAGCATCGCCGAGACGCGGCGGGTGCTGAAGATCTCCAAGCATCCCTTCAGTCTGGATCGGCCCATCGGCGAAAGCGAGGACAGCTACTTCGGCGACTTCATCGAGGATGAGAGCGTCGAGTCGCCCGTGCAATCGGCCACGCAGGAAATGCTCAAGGAGCGGATCGACGAGGTGCTCAAGACACTCACGTACCGCGAGCGGGAGATCATCAAGCTGCGCTACGGCATCGGCGATGGCTATACCTACACGCTGGAAGAGGTCGGCCGGATCTTCAAGGTCACGCGGGAGCGCGTGCGTCAGGTGGAGGCCAAGGCCATCCGTAAGCTGCAGCATCCGGTGCGGTCCCGCAAGCTCGAAGGCTTCCTGGAGCACAAGGTGCCGTAAGGCGCCTGCGGTGGCTGTACGGCACGCCTACGTCGCCGCACCGGACCCGGGTGGGGGGTGTAGATGAGGGTCAGATGTCGACCTTCATCTTCCCGGCCAGGCCGCCGCGGCCCTTATGCGGCTCGAAGCGGGCACACCAGTCGTTCGCGAAGGTCACGGGCCACAGGGCCAGTGGTTTCTTCTGGCCGTCGGCTCCGGCGGTGCCGAGCTGGGGCACCTCGACGCGGCACTCGCCGATGACCTCGCTTTGAAGCCGCTGCACGCGGGGATTGTTCCACCCCTGCTCCTGCGGCCCGCCCTGGCACCACCAGCGACAGTCCTGACACCGGCCGTGCTCCGCGGTCGGTTTTTCGTCCTTCAAATGCGCCAGTTTGTATTCACCCTCGGGCTCGATCTTGTGTGTCATCGGTCCTCCTTTCCACCTCGGTTCTGATGGTCAACCGCCCGTCGGCGGTGCGCCTGCGCGGGGTTCGGGGACGGCCTGAAGCGGCCGGTAGAAGTCCGCGGGTGCGGCCCCCAGCGTGTTGACCAGCGTGCCCAGATGCGTGATCGAGGCGTCGATCCGGTCACCGGGCTGGAGGAGGCGGCCGTCGGCCATCCCCACACCGTGGGGTGTACCCGTGACGATGACGTCGCCGGGCTCAAGCGTCATCAGGTGGCTGACGAAGGAGACGACCTCGGCGACGGAGAAGATCATCTGGCGGGTGCAGGCCTTCTGGCGGACTTCGCCGTTGACCCGCAACTCCATGTCCAGGGTCTGCGGATCGGCGATCTCATCGGCGGTGACGAGCCACGGACCGAGAGGCAGAAAACCATCGGCCCACTTGCCGTTGAGCCAGTCGAAAAACTCGTCCCACGGCCGCTCGATCCGGCCGGCCTTGAACGTGACGCTGCGGGCGGAGATATCGTTACCCACCAGGTAACCGGCGACGAAATCGAGGGCCTGATTGGGCCGCACCGCATGTGCGTGGCGGCCGATCATGACGCCCAGCTCGATCTCATAGTCGACCTCACGGCTGAACGCGGGCCAGGGGATGGTCGACTGCGTGCCCGTCACGACGGTGGGGGGCATGAGAAACGGGCGAGGGACGGTGTTCTCGCGGGGACTGTCGCTGAGCCCCAGTTTGCGGCCGCCTTCGATGATGTGTTCGGCGTAATTGCCCGCCAATCCGATGAGCTTGCCCGGCCGAGGAACGGGCGCCAGGAATCTCACTTTCTCGGGTGGGTAAACGTGCCGGGCCTCATCGCGAACCTGCTGGAGCATGTCGAAGGCGGGCCGGCCCCGCATGAGGATTTCCTTGACGCTGTGCAGCCGGATGGTTCCCGTGCAGCCCGATGGGATGTCGATAAGGCCCTGCTCCGTGACGATGCCGCAGGAGACGGTCTTGTCAAGCATGTAGCTGGCCAGCTTCATCGGCGGTTCCTCACAGGCTCGGTTGGCTCACCGCCATGATAGCAGATGCGGCCGAGGGTCCAAGCAAAAAGCCCATCTCAGCCCTGCTTTGGGTGCGAGGCGTTGAGTCGGCCAGCATAGCACTCGCCGTCAGCGGTTCTCGACGAGGGCGACCCCGATGGCGTGCCGTTGGCCGTCACGCTCGACCACCAGCGTCACGTGCTGGCCGGGCCCATAGTGGCTCAGAATGTCGTTGAGCGTCTCGCTCGAGCCGACGGGAATGCCCTGGACGGTGATCAGGTCACAAGGCAAACGCACCCCCGGCGGAACGGGCTCCCCGCGGAATCGCGTGACCCACAGCCGGCCCTCGCGGACCTGCACATCCACCGGCAAGGCGCCTCCCGCAAGCAGGACGCCGCAACGGTTGCGGAACAGGTCCTCCAACTTGGGCACACGGCCATCGTTCCGTTGGCGCACGGCGTCGCGAAGGCAGGTCAGGGCCTCCTCCGCGGCCGGTGTCCGCACGGGCTGGGCGAACAGATAACGGACGGCGTTCTCCACGGCCTGTTCGGTCTGGCCGGCGCTATGGGCCTGTCGCATGGGATCCAGGAACCGCCAGGAGGCCTGCCACACGAACTGCTCGGCGAGTCGATAGAGACGCTGGAGGGCATGATCCTGGGCCGCGGCGATGAGCGCGCCATCGTCCGGCAGCTCCAACGGATCGCCTGCAACACCGTGTGCCGGATCGGGCTGGATGAACCGGTCCCGAGCGGCATGCTCGCCGCCGACCTGCTCGGTATGCAGGATGCGGCCTGTCGCGGCATCGACCAATCGCACGAGGCAGACCACCCGCGCCGTTTTCACGAGGTGCACCACCGGGTAACGATGGTCGGCTTCGACGCGATGCTCCGTATGCGTGGGCAGGGACGCCAACCGACTCCGGGCGGTTTTCAGAAGACCGGTGAGACGCTGGATCTGTGCCTCGATGGGAGCGAGAGAATCACCGGGCGGCTCGACGGGTGCGAGTTGGTCCTTACGGATGCGGAGGGGCTGTTGCCGGGTCCCTTTTGCCTGGCCGCGGGCCTCGGCAAGTTGACGCTCGGCGGCCGCGAGCTGGGCCGTGAGGTCCTCGACCTGCTTGGCGGCGGCGATGTGTTCGGGATTGGGCACCTTGTCGACGTGGGCGACGTAGGTACTGGTCGCATACTCGGTGGTTCGGTGCACATCGACGTCGCCGGCAAGGACCTGACCGATCAACAGGGCGTCCACATCTCGGGGCCGGCTGGGATCCAGCCGGGGGTCGGCAATCTGAACCTCGACGATACTGCCGGCGATCAGCGCCAGCGTGCGCCGAAACGGCATACAGTCGATCAGAACCACGTTGGGAGGTCGGACCGTTTGCAGATGGACCAACAAGGCCGCGTCGAAGGCCTCGGCCAAAGGACCGTGGCGCGGAGCGGCGCCGAAGCCCACGTAGCCCAAGGCGTAGACCGTCTGCTGTCGGAGGGCCACCGTAGCCGCGTGGACCTCGGCGACGGCCTGGGGCATATCAGGTACATAGGACAGGGCCAGCAGACCATCGAGCAGGGCGTTACCGTGCAGGTTGTTCTGCCGCATCGTGCGGGCCCGATCCACGAAATGCTCGGCCAGCGCACGGCGCACCTGCCCGATACGAGCCGCCGTATCGCGGTAATCGGGCAAGAGCCCGTGGCAGGACTCCAGCAGATCAAGGGCCTCGTGGACGCGCGAGGCGTCGATGAGGGCCTCGGCACGGGCGATTCGTATGTCGCAGACGGCTTCCCTGGCCCGGCGCAGCAGACCCGGCACCTGAGGGTGCGAGGGGTACAGCCGCCGGGCACGCTCGAGCAGGCTCAGCGTCGCTTCTGGTTCCGCGCCGCTCTCCATTCGCGCCTGGGCTTCTTCGATGAGATTCAGGGCCTCGCGATAGTCCCCGACCTGGGCGATCACCGCCTTGGCATCACGGCCGTTAGGCTCATAGGTCAAGGCGCGGCCGGCCTGGGCCACCGCGCTGTCCCAGTCGCCCTCGGCCAGGTGGGTCTGGGCCGCGGTGCAAAAGGACTGATAGGCTCGATGTCGGATGTCGCTCAGGTCGCGCTGACCCGAGGGCATCGAGCGGTACCGCGCCAGGGCCCGCTGGAGCGTCTCAATCGCCTGGTCCCAGAACTGCCCATTGGCTAGCTCCAGGGCGCGGCGGCGGAGGTCCTCCGCTTGAGCGATCCCACTGAGGATCTGCGTCTGCAAGGCGTCATAGCGGGCATCGCCGGGCCGGTAATGTTGGGCCCGGGCCAGATGCTGTTGCGCTGCACCCAGGTCCGTCTCGGCGAAGGCCTTTTGAGCCTGCCCGAAGAAATGCTCGGCGGCGACGCCCTTGGCCTCGGCGAGCCGGGCCTCGTACAGGCCGCAGGGTTTGTTGCCCTGCCGCCGACAAAGGGCCAAGGCCTGGTCAAACTCCGTGACGGCCTGCTCGTAGCGTCCCTGCTCAAGGTGCATGGAGGCCTGCTTGTAGGCCTCCAGGGCCCGATCGCAGCCTCCGGCGAGCGCCAGCACGAGGACACCCATGCTGAAGAAGACCTGGGAAAACGATAACCGACCGGATGAATTGCTTTTTGCGCGCATCGGACCGCCCTTTCCAGTGCTCACGTCAAGCCGCCCGGCCATCCGGTGAGACGCCTCTATTCACCGGGCGGCCGTCTCCGTCGGGGCCGTCCATTAATCCAGACTATCCAGCCACCCGACATATTTCAGAAATCCGACGGAACCGGTCTGTCAAACGACGGCTGGCCGGCACTTACTCAGTGGCCTTCATCATCGGAGGGTTCTTGCGGAGCCGATGGTCCGCGGCCGAGGCCCAGCGTGCGGGCCATACAATAACCGAACAAGCCCAGGATCACCGTCCAACTGACAAGCATGAAGATCCAGCCGCTTAGGCTCATGCAGGCATCTCCTGATCGACTTGGGGCAGCGGCGAGCGGCGCTTCCACACGATATGCACCATCAGCGCCAGGAAGGCGAACAGACCGAGCAGCCCCACGCGGGTCATCACGACGAAAGGCTTCTGCTCGGGCGGGACCGTCTTCATCAAGATGATCGGCCACCATTCCTGCCACAACCAGACGCCCAGGATGACCAGCAGGAAGGTGGGCGTGACGTAGCGAATAATGAGTCTGTAGAAGCGGGGAATACGGATGTCCGAACCGACGTGCAACTCGCTCCAGGACCGCTCCATGCCGAAGACCCAGGCGAACAGGATCGCCTCCACGGTGCCGAAGACGACCAGCCCCACCGTGCCGCCCCAGAAGTCCATTTCGTCCAAAACCCCGTCGGCGACGAAGAAGATGACCGGCTGACACAAGATGAACGCGACCACGGCAAAGACGGCCACGGCCTCACGCCGCGTCAGGTTGAACTCGTCTTCAAGAAAAGCCACGGCCGGCAGGGCCAATGAAATCGAACTTGTGACGCCGGCCACGAACAGCAGGAAGAACCAGAGAAAGCCGAAGATTCTTCCGAAGGCGATGTTCTGCAGGATGAGCGGCATGGTGACAAAGGGAAGGTCCCAGCCTTGGGCGGCCATGTCCTGTACACCGACGGTGCCGAAAAACGCAAAGGCCGCCGGAATGATCAGGCTGGCTCCGAGAACGACCTCGATCATCTCGTTGGTCGCCGCCGCGGTCAGGCCCGACAGGGCGACGTCATCGCGTTTGGTCAGGTAACTGGCGTAGGTGAGGATCACGCCGATGCCGCAACTAAGCGTGAAGAAGATCTGTCCGGCGGCGGCGAGCCAGACCTTCCCGCTCTTCAGGGCGGACCAGTCCGGATTCCATAGATACCCCAAGCCGTTGAGGATGTTCCAGTCGGGGTGCGCCGGATTCGGTGTTCCGAGCGTCAGGACGCGAATCACGAGGATCACCGCCATGATCAGAAGCAAGGGCAGGGCCCACTTGCAGAAGCGTTCGATCCCGCGGCTCAGGCCGAAGGCGATGACGCCGACATTGACGGCGAACGTTGCGAGAAAGAACAGATAGCCGGCGGACAGGCTGCTGAAATGCTCGTTGACCTCGATGCCCTTATAGGCGCGGAGGAATTCGAGCATGCTCTGTGAATCCGTGCAGCCGGCGTACTTGCCCGTCACGGCGAAGACGCTGTACCCCAGCAGCCAGCTTTCGACGTAGGTGTAGAAGACGAAGATGACCAGCGGACCGAAGATGCCGATGACGCCGAAGTACTTGATGAAGCGGCTTTTCCGCCACAGGGTTTGAAAGATGCCCGGCGCGGTGCTGTGCTCAAAGCCGCCCCCGAATCGGCCGATGGTCCACTCGATCCACATCAGCGGCAAGCCCAGCAGAATAAACGAGATAAAGTAGGGGATCATGAATGCGCCGCCGCCGTTTCGTGCGGCTTGAATGGGGAACCGCAGAAAATTCCCCAGTCCCACGGCACTGCCGGCGACCGCCAGAATCACCCCCAACTTGCTCGACCATCGTTCCCGCGCCACGCGTCGCTCCCTCTGGTCCTGATGGATCGTTCGTGTGATGCCGGGCGGGCCCTTGCGATTAGGACAGGCCCAACTCGGCCAGGGTATCCCTTTCGATGATGCCGCGCAGTTGCTCCCGCGGCACGGTGGGCAGTTTGGTGTCGGCCAGAAGCCGGTTGAAACCGAGCAGCGTCTCCATGCAATGACCCGGATCGTTATCCGGAAAGCCGCTGCCGAACAGCAGCTTGTTCATGACGCCGGCCTCGCTGGCGTTGACGACGAGGTTATACACCTCCCAGACGCGGCGGGGCCGGATGGTCAGGTCGGCGTACACGTTCGGGTGTTTGGCCAGCAGTGCCAGCGTCTGCGGCACAAAAGGCAAGCCCATCCGACCGATGATGATTTTCAGCGTGGGAAAACGCCGGGCCACCTCATCGAGCAGAAACGGCTGGGCGTACTCGATCACAGCGCCGGTCGCGAAAGGCCCACCGTTGTGAAAAAAAACCGGCAGTTGCATTTCAGCCGCCGACTCATAGAGGCGCATGGCCCGACTGTGGGTCGGGTGGAAGCCGTCCTCGCAGCAGTACAGAACCAGGCCGCGAAACCCCTCGTCGCGGAGGTTCGTAAGGCTACGGACGCCGATCTTATCCTCGGTGGGGTTGATTGCGGCCAAACCGTGCATCGGAGCCCGGCTCTGAAGGTATCGGACCAGTTGTTTGCGGGCGCCCGCACGATCCTTGCCCCGTCGCTCGAGGACCAAGGCGGCATCAAGACCGGCGCAAGCTCGCTCGTGGGCCTGTTCGGCCTCGGTGGTGTCGCCCGGAGCGACGCCAAGGTGCGTGTGACAGTCAACAATCATGCCCAATTACGCTTCCAGTAAACGAAAAGAGGAAGGCCCTTTAGATGGTTGCATGATAGCCGACCCACCGACCCTGTCAAGGCCAAACCCAGCCCTGCCGGCGTACGGTGGAGGTCGCGGGCCCACGGACTATGCACAAGATGGGGCCCATCATGGTTCGCCAAGGGGGGCGTTCGGGTCCTGGGGAGGCCCCCCAAGACGGTGCTGAATCGCATCGAGGACCATCTCGACGGACACGCGGTTGATCCGATACAGTGGGTTGTAGTCGTTGATCGTGCGGCCACGGCCGAAAGGATTGACCGCCGCCACGGCGTCCCTGTGCTTATAGGGGCAGATGCGGGCGGGGTTGGTCGGACCGACGATCAGGACGGTGGGTCGGTCCAGGGCGACGGCGATATGGCCGGGCCCTGTATCGTTGCTCACCACAAGGTGCGCCCCGGCCAGCACGCCCACCAGGGCGCCCAGGCCGGTGCGGCCGGCCAGGTTGACGACGGGGACCTGCGCCAGATCGGCGAGGCGATCGACTGCGGCCTTCTCGCCTTGCGTGCCGACGGCGACGATCGCCGTCCCGAATCGGCCGCTGAGCCGTTCGGCCAATTGCGCGAAATGCTCGATAGGCCAGCACTTGAGCGCATGAGCCGAGCCGGTCACCAGGACGGCATACGGCTGGTTCTGAAGGCCCGCCTCGGCCAACAGGTGACCGGCGGCCTTGCGGTCATCGGCGGTCGCGGCCAGGCCGTACTCCGCCCGCAGGGCATCGGCGCCGGTGGCCTCGACGATGCGGAGGTATTCGTCGATCACGTGGACCGAGTTCGGATGCGGGCCAACACGGTGCGTGTAAAACAGTGTCGCCATCTCGCGGGCGGTGCTCAGACCGTAGCGCCGCCGGCAACCTGTAACCCACGCGAAGAAGGCCGTGCGGAACAGGCCCTGCAGGTCAATGACGAGGTCGAACCGCCGCTGCCGCAGCGTACGCAGCAGCCCCCACAGGGCCGCGGCCGGTTTCGGCCGACACCACCATTTGCCCAGGAACCGGCGGTCGAACGGGAGAATCTCATCGAGGGCCTTGACGCGTTTCAGCAGGTCCGCGAACTCCGGCCGTACCAGCCACGTGATCTTCGCATCGGGGAAGCTCGCCCGCAGGCTGCACAGGGCCGGCAGCGCCAGGGCCACGTCGCCCAGGGCCGACGGCTTGATCAGCAGGATGTTCCGCGGGCGGGTCGGGGGCATCAGGGTCGCTCCTTGTCGTCCATGGCGGCGCGGGCGGCCATAATGAACGTGGCCAGCCGCTCTGCCACGGCGCGGCGATACAGCGACCGAACCATCGCCTTGTCCGCGTTGCGGTTACCCGCCTGGGCATACGCGCGCACCGCCCGCCATGCATCCGTGGCGGTGATCGAACCGGCCCACATAAGCGTCGCCGCCAGCTTCGCCGGTCCGCGGTGCGTCGCATGAGTGACCCAGGGCGGCCTGGTCCGCACGCCATCCAGGTCAACGAGGTACACGGCGGGTCCATCGGGTTGCTCGGCCACGAGAAAGTTGCCTGCCTTGGCGTCCCGGTGCCACAGGCCCGCCCGGTCCAGCCGTGCGAAGGTCTCACCCAGGCGACGGGCCAGTGTGCGTCGGGCGGCGGGTGTCACATCGCGTTGGCCGGCGGTCCATTGCTGCACCCACGCGTGCAGGTCCACGGCGTCGGCGATCCGCTCGGTGATGAAGAGGCTCTCGCGTTGGCCGTGGGGCCCGGTGCGTTCGAGCGCCGCCAGCGGCCACGTGACGGGAACTCCGGCCCGAATGAGCATACACGCCGTTTGAAAGTTCCGCATCGCCCGGCCGGGCAGCAGGCCCCGCACGATTCCCGCCCAGCCGCCGGGGTAGACGTGATGCTTGGCGACCACCGGCAGCCTCCGTTCTGCAAGGGCCAGGTGCACCGTGATCACCCAGCGGTCCCCATCCTGTTTGAGCACGCGGTCCGCCCGGGCGAGCAAGTCCGACGCCCCGGCCAGGCCGACCCGCCACGCATGGGCGTCGATCACGTTGCCTTGGGCGTCGCGCAACATGACTTGCGCGGTCCAGCCCTCGGGCAGGCGCAATCGCGCCGTCGGCAGGGCTGGGACCCGTGGTGCCGATGTTGTGGCGTGGTTCGACATGGCCGGGATTATAGACGCGCGGCCCTCGCGGCTCAACCGCGTTGACGCCGCCGGGTCGGTCACTCAGCCGCCCCGCGACGGCCGCACGCCGCGCAGGACCATGCCGGCCTGGTTACGGCCGACGTACGAGCGGCCATCGGGTGCGAGCATGCACCGGTCGATCCAGAGACCGTCGGGTGCATCGACGTGGGGCCAGAACAGCTCCAGCACCCGGCCATCCAGCTTCCACGAGGCCCCCTCGTGGTCCTTGACACGGCCGCCCGGCAAGATCTCGATATCGCGCGGCGATTCGTAGTTGACCCAATGCCGCCACGGCCCGACGGGGTCGGGTGACACGGGGGTGGTATCCCGGCCCTCGGGCGACAGCGGCTCACCGGCCAGTGGCCAGCCCGCCGCGTCCCACAGAAGTGGCCGAATCTGCAAGTTCCGCGCGCCGTTTACCTCGCGGGCGTCGTATGCGTGCAGGGCCAGGTAGTCGCCCTCGGCCATCCGCAGCACGGAGTTATGCCCCGGACCCCGCCAGTGCTCATGGCTGGCCAGCACGAGCGACCCGCCGCCATCCAGCATCGGGCGGCCCTGGATGTCCACGTAGGGACCGGTGGGTTTCGGACTGCGACCGATCATGATTTTGTACGTGCTGTCCACGCCGTCGCAGCATTTGTCGAAGGATACGAACAGGTAGTAGAAGCCTTCGCGATAGACCACAAACGGGGCCTCGATGGCGTGGGCCCGTGGCCGCCGGGCCAGCGAATGGATCGGCTGGCCCTCCATCGGTCGGCCCGTCTCGGGTTCCAGCCGCACGAGCTTGATGCCGTCCCAGAACGAGCCCCACGTCAGCCACCGCAGGCCCTGTTGGTCGGTGAAGGCCGCCGCGTCGATCGCGTTGAAGTCCGTCTTGCCCGGGGCCGATTCGAGGACCTTGCCGTGATCGACCCACTTGTAGCGCGGATTCTCGGGGTCGAGCGTGACGTTTGTTGCCAGGCCGATACACGACCGCTGCGAGCCGAACGTCGAGACCGCGTAGTAGAGCCAGTACTGCCCGCGGTAGTGCGTGACGTCGGGGGCCCAGATGCCGCGCGTGCCGGGCACCTCGCGCCGGGCCCAGTCCGGCACCGGGCTGTCGAACACGCGGCCGAGCCGCTCCCACGTGACCAGGTCCGATGAGCGGTAGAAAGGCAGGCCCCGCCCCGTCGCGTACACGTAGTACCGCCCGTCATCGCCGCGGATGATCGTGGGGTCCGCCCCGCCCCGTAGGATGTTTTGCTGGGCCCAGGCCGCGCCGCCGATCAGGGCCGCCAGCAGCACCGCGGCCATGGTTCCATGCCGTCCAAACGTCTTTCGCTCCATGACACCTCTCCTGATTGCAGGTTTCGCCTCGATGCCACCATTGTAACCGCCGCCGCGCGCCGCGGCAACCTCGGGCAGGCCGCTCGACCCCCGGCCCGTCTTCACCCCAAGGCCCCACACCCTCTTCTCGACCGCATGGCGCAGGGGCGATCGTGCCCACGCAGGTCGGCTCCGGGCGGAATCCAGGACTTTGCAGCATCGTCATTCCGAGTCCGCCGTAGGCGGACCGAAGAATCCGTTCATCCGGTCCCCCGCACCCGCGACGATGCGTTGCCGTTTCGTGCTTTGAGTTTGGTATTTTGGATTTGTTTAGGATTTAGTGCTTAGAGCTTGGGGTTTTCCCCACGGCCATCCGCCTGCACACCTTCTCACGTTCATGCGTTCATACGTTCACCCTCCGGTAGGGTGGGCCGTGCCCACGCGGTCTTCATTACGTCCATGTGTGCCATCCCATGCGTGCGTGGCATGGCCACTTATGTGGCCATGGGGTGACGGGCGGGCCCGCATCTTCAGGACATGCCCACGCCAGCGTGGGCATGCCACCCGATTCCGCGAAGGGGTGAACGCATCGTCGTCATTCCGAGCGACGCGGTGCGAAGCAAAGCGAAGCACCGCGGATCGAGGAACCCATTTTTCAGCGTCGCGCAGCGACACCGCTTTTGTTGTTGCGTCATGATGTTGGGTGCCTGGTTGTTGGGGCATGACGTCGGGTGCATGGCGGGTTGCGTCATGGCGTTCAGTGGCTGGAGATCAACGTTCACCCCCCGTTGAAGCCAATGCTGCGGCATGGCGTCGGGTACCTTGTGGAAGCGCTATCCGAACGGGTCCCTCCACTGCGGGCCTTCGGCCCTCCGGTCGGGATGACGGCGGTGGGGTGCTGTCGTTGGGTGGCATGGCCACACTTGTGTGGCCATGGGCTGACGAACGGACCGCCTCATCTTCAGGACATGCCCACGCAAGCGTGGGCATGCCACCCGGCAACGAAGGCCAAGCCCTCCGGTCGGGATGACGGTCAAGGGGGGGCCTACAAGAGCGCCGGGTGGGCTGTGCCACGCGGGCCATGGGGTTTGCCACAGAGGGCACAGAGACAAGCCGGGTGACTCAACGGGGCTCTGTGGTCTCTGTGATTCTCTGTGGCTTGTCATGCCCTTGCGTGCTGTTGATCCTGTCCATGCCACCCGGCGCTGTTGGGTCAAGGCATCCGTGGACATGCCATGCGTCCCACCACCACCCCCGAAGGGGCGGCCCCGCGTTCGCTCGTGGGGTGGGCCGTGCCCACGCGGTTCATCGCCGCCCTTCGCACGTTCCCACCCTTCCCACCTTCCCACCCTTCCTCCCTCTTCCAACGGGCAATTCTTATTCTCCCGACCGGCTTGACCCGGTAGCCCCGGCGCGGTATCGTGCAATTACCTTGTGGAGGATAAAGAGTGAAACAACGGTGTCGGAGATCTTCATTTTCCCACGCTCGATTATACCGGTAAACCAAGCGGGCTGAAGGGGTTTAATTTAGACTCATGCGTGCACGAAGAACGTATCGGGTTCGCCTCATGTGTTTTGCGATCGGCTTGCCGGTTAGATATGAGCTGGTGGGTGCCGGTGAAAGGGTATTGCCCGCGTTCAGGGACGAGATTATGGCCCGGGGCAAGGAGCGAGAGCAAGCGTTTTGGGGTTCACTGGTGCGTCTCAAGTGGCGAGACGTGGACGAATCCAGCTTTGACGTCTGGATGGGATGGAGAGGCATGGGTGTGCGAGGTCGACTCGCTAGGCGTCGGGATACCGATGCCGTGGTCATCCGGATGCGCGGTGGGATGATAGAGTGGGTCTTGCTCTTTGGGGCGGCAGCCATATTAATCGGGCTGATCGATCCGGCCTCCATCGTGGGGTGCCTCACGGTGCTGGTGCTTGGGGGGGTGGTGACTGCCTCAGTGAGCAGCGTGGTCCTGGCAGAATTCGAGCGAGCACTCGCCCGGGCAACGGGCTTGGCAAACGGATCACTTGCTGACGATTGATCACAGTTGGGAAGTTGGAGGCGTACTGATGAATGACTATGCGGGTGAAAAAAGGTCAGTAATCTCTAGGTTCTGCTCAGCTTTTGAGGTTTGACCAGACCGTGAAACGTCTTCTCGCATCCAAGAGGCACTACGAGCTTCCGCTTGCCCCGGAGACGTGTCTGCGTCTTCTGAAAGGGAGGATTGAGCAGCGGGCGGATTGGTTTCGTCCTGGGCTTGGTTTTAGAAGTTATCGTATGAAATGTGGCACACGGGAGGCGACGCAATTTGAACTCCTGCCGGGTCCCTTCGCTCGCCTCGATGGTTTCATTGGCGAAATCACTCTGTCCCACAACGGAAGCCATATCGCGCTCCGCGTTGTACCTTCTTTTTGGGTCTACGGCTTTTTCGGGGTAGGCGTGGCTTATTTGCTTCTACGGCAAGGATGTACTTTTGGCCATGACCCGCTTTTGCTTGCGGCGCTTTTGCTCCTTGAGGGCATGCTTGTGCTTCGGGTTCGTGCAAACTTGAGGATTCTTAGGGCATTTGAGTCTGTCATTCGTGAATTGGAGGCTGTGGGCAGAGCACAAGCCTGAGAGGGATGGGAAAGATGAGAGCCGTGCTCCATGGCTGGGGTGAAACGACGGTGTCAGGAATCTTTATTTCCCCCTGAATAAGTGCTGCTTGGGACTGTAGAGAGGGCATGCTGAATCATGACACGCAAGGGCACATACCGGCGGGGCGGAGTGGTCGCCATCGTTGGATTCGCATTGATCCTCGCATTTGCGATTTTGCTACATTCAAACCGCGCGTACGTTCGTCACACCCAGTTAACCAATGACGATCGGACACTCAAGTCCTGGATTGGTTTCTATACACGGCATGCGGAACTACACCGTGAGAGTGGTTCCGTAGACAGAGAACGGTTGTGCAACTATAGAATCGCAAGGCTCAATGAGTCTTTGATCTTCCTTGAGGGCAATCCTGAGTTCCAGAATCCCCATTTGATCTGGGCTGTTTTCGCCAGGATATACTTGGGACCGGCGAATGAGCCTGTCATAGGGCTCGATATCGCATGCCTGCAAAGAGGTTTTCGGCCGTCTTCCATTGTAAGGATTTATGCCTCGGATGGTGAATTGATCCATGCGGCCCCTTTCATGCCGCGGAACGCTTACAGCAGAGAGGACCGCAAGCAGTTATGGAATACCGCCATCCGCCAGTGGAACACCACCTTCCGGGAGGGAAAAACTTACGGGCACGACGCCACCAGCAAGAGCATCTTTTCCCCGCCGGGCCTGTTCTTGCAGGATCTGAAGTTGTCTGTTTGTGACAAAGAAGGACGAGAAAGCAATCGAGTGCCGGCCTTCATCATGGAGAGCGTGCGTAGACCCCTTAGCCAGGACGAGCAGTAATCCTTTCAGCAATCGGATCAGCATGCAGTACCACAACGACAACACCATTGCGTGCGACCAGTCGCCCGGACGGCCTGAGGTGCCGGGTCGCAGCGACGGCGGCCCATCGGGCCAGGACGAGATCGGAGGTCGTAAACATGAACCAATGTAGCCATGTCGTTCAGAGTGACACGACAGGTCTCCATCACCGGGTTTTCGGAGGGTGAGGAAGTGGCCGGGCAGCTCATTACACACTATGCAGTCAAGCTACTGACAGTTGGGGCTTTCTTCACGATCTTCGTGGTGGCTTGCCTTCGACAAAGACAGCGTGGGCTCCGCTGGCCGGATATGTTGAAGGTGGTCGGGGCACTGGTGCTCCTGCTAGTTTTCTTGGTGGATACGTTTCTCTTTGATACTTTCTTCGGTCTTCGTCAGGTTGACCTGAGCCGCGTCCCGCCATGGTATCAGATAGTCATGCAAGTGGGTCCGCTGGGGTGGTGTCTGATCGCACTTGGGGAACTGCTCGAATACGTGAAACTGGGCAGAAGGTCTCGTGATTCCGAGTAAGAAACAAGCGACGGCGGCCCATCGGGCCAGGACGAGGTCGGAGGTCGGAGACATGAACCAATGTAGCCATGCCGTTCAGAGTGACACGATAGGTCTCCATCACCGGGTTTTCGGAGGGTGTGGAATGGCGTCTTGGCGGACATGCCTGTCAGTGTGTGTGGCTGTTATTGCTGCTTTGCAGGGGTGTGCCCGACGCCCCGAAAACACGCCTGGCATGAGAGTTGACATTGAATGGACCAATTCCGATTCTCTCGCACCGCAATGCCGGGTGCATTTCCCCCGGCCCGAGGAGTTCCGACACGAGCTTTTCTTTCGAACTTTCACCGGCGTGTTTGACGGAGAGGAGTATTCGGGCAGCGAAGTATACATTCCTGCGGATGATGCAGGGACTGCGGAAAGAGTCCTCTTCAAGATAGCCCACCGAGGACAGGCCGGACCCAATCGGCAGATTCGGGTGCGTATCGAGACGAAACTTCCTGTTGCCGTGGAGGTGAAGAACCTACCTGTTGGTGGCATAGTCAAAGACGTAGACCGCGGCACGCAGCTTGGAACCTTATTCACGCTCGAACCAGGCCAGTACCACCTGCTTGTGCGCGAGACACCAGACAGTCCCGGCTCGTGACGGTGGGTGGCTAGCAGTCCGTTGAAAAACGTACGGCCTACAGCAACGGGCCCTTTTTGTCATTCCCGCGAAAGCGGGAATCCACGCTTTGCGTGCAGAGAGCGCACCGCACGTCGAGCGTGGACCCCGGATCGAGTCCGGGGTGACACTTTTTCAACAGCCTGCTAGGCCACGTTGAGGCCGCGGTCGCGGAGGTAGGCCTTGAGGTCGCCAATGCCGATCAGGCCGAAGTGGAACACCGACGCGGCGAGCAGGACGGTGGCCCCGGCCTGGACGGCCTCGTAAAAGTGCTCCAGTTTGCCCGCGCCGCCCGATGCGACGATCGTGGCCGAGCAGGTCTCGGCCATCGCCCGGATCACCGGCAGGTCATAGCCCGTGCGGGCCCCGTCTCCGGCCTTGCTGGTCGGCAGGATCGTCTGAACGCCGAAGCCGTCCACCGTGCGGGCCCACGCGATGGCGTCGGCGCCGGTGGCGGTTCGGCCGCCGTCGATATACACCTCGTAGCCCGACGGCAGCGAGGGGTTCACGTCCACGTCGATCGCCACCGTCACCCGCCCCGGGCCGAACTCGGCGAGCATCTCCTCGATCCTTTCGGGATGGCGAAACGCCGCGCTGCTCGTGGAGACCTTGTCGGCCCCGGCCTCCAGGACGGCCCGCGCCGTGGCCACATCCGAGATGCCGCCGCCGACGGTGAACGGCACCGTCGTCACCTGAGCGACCCGGCGCACGACGTCCAGCATCGTGGGCCGATTCTCCACCGTCGCGGTGATGTCCAGCAGGGCCAGCTCATCGGCCCCCGCTTGGCAGTACGCCCGGGCGCACTCGACCGGGTCGCCCGCGTCCTTGATGTCCACGAAGTGGACGCCCTTGACGACGCGTCCGTTCTGCATGTCCAGGCACGGCATGATGCGGATGGGCTCATCCATCGTTCGGTTCTCCTCTGGGTCAGGGCGGTCACTGGATTCCGGCGTGGTATTCCTGCACGGATTTGACCTCGGGCACCCGGCCGCGGATGGCGGCGATGCCCTTGGCCGCGGCCAGGGCGGCCGGAATCGTCGTGATGTACGGGACCTTGTAACGGATCGCGGCCTTGCGAATGTACGAGTCGTCGGCCTTGCTGGCCTTGCCGCGGGGCGTATTGATCAGGAGCTGAATCTCCCCGTTGGTGATCTCGTCGGAGATGTCGGGTCGCTGCTCGCGCATCTTGTAGGCCCGCTCGGTCTCGATGCCGTGCCGGGCCAGAAACGCCTGCGTGCCCTCGGTCGCCTTGAGCCGGAAGCCCAGCGACGCAAAGCCCTTGACCGCCTCCACCAGGCCGGGCCCCTTGTCGCGGTCGGCCACGGTCAGCAGCACGGTGCCCTCCGAGGGGAGCCGGCCCTGGGCGGCGTCCTCGGCCTTGTAGAAGGCCAGGCCGAAGGAGTCGGCCATGCCCAGCACCTCGCCGGTGGATCGCATCTCGGGCCCGAGCACCGGGTCGACCTCGGGATAGAAGTAGAAGGGGAAGACCGATTCCTTGACGCCGTAGTGGGGGATGGAGCGGTTCTTGAGGTCCAGGTCGCGCAGCTTGCGGCCCAGCATCAACTGCGTGGCGATGCGGGCCATGGACAGGCCGCAGACCTTGCTGACCAGCGGCACGGTGCGGCTGGCGCGGGGGTTGGCCTCCAGGATGTACACCTTGTCATTGCAGATCGCGTACTGGATGTTCATCAAGCCGACCACGTGCAGCTCGGTGGCGATGCGGCGGGTGTATTCGCAGATGGTGTCGATGTGCCTGGGGGGGATCGTGATCGGCGGAATGACGCACGCCGAATCGCCGGAGTGAATGCCCGCCAGCTCGATGTGCTCCATAACGGCCGGCACGAAGGCGTCCGTGCCGTCGGCCAGGGCGTCCGCCTCGGCCTCGATGGCGTTCTCCAGAAACTTGTCGATGAGGATGGGCCGTTCGGGCGACACGTCCACCGCCGCCTGCACGTAGCGGATCAGCATCTCCTCATCGTGGACGACCTCCATCGCCCGCCCGCCGAGGACGAACGAGGGCCGGACCATCAGCGGATAGCCGATGCGCTTGGCCAGGGCGAGCGCCTCTTCGACGGTGCTGGCCATGCCGCTGTCTGGCTGGGGGATGCCCAGCTTCTGCATCTTCTGGCGGAAGCGGTCGCGGTCCTCGGCCAGGTCAATGGTCTCCGGGGTCGTGCCGATGATCTTCACCCCGGCGGCCTCGAGTTCGCCGGCGATGTTCAGCGGCGTCTGGCCGCCGAACTGGCAGATCACGCCGTCGGGTTTTTCCTTTTCATAGATGCTCAGCACGTCCTCCACCGTCAGCGGCTCGAAGTACAACTTGTTCGAGGTGTCATAGTCGGTGGAGACGGTTTCGGGGTTGCAGTTGACCATGATTGACTCGATACCCTCATCCCGCAGGGCGAACGCCGCGTGGACGCAGCAGTAGTCGAACTCGATACCCTGGCCAATGCGGTTAGGCCCGCCGCCGAGGACCATGATCTTGCGATTGGGGGAGATCTTCGTCGCATCGGGCGCGTTGTAGGTGGAGTAGTAATAGGCCGCGTTCTCGACGCCGCTGACGGGCACCGGGTGCCAGCCCTCGACGCTGCCGAGCTTAGTCCGCTGGGTGCGGATATGCGTTTCGCCGACACCGAGCAGCTTGGCCAGATAACGATCGGCGAAGCCGTCCTTCTTGGCTCGTGTCAATAGGGCATCAGGGAGCGCCCGGCCCTTGTACTGGAGGATCTCCTCCTCCAGGGTCACGAGCTCCTTCATCTGCTCGATGAACCAGGGCTTGATGTGGGTCAGCTCAAACAGGGCCTGCACGTCGGCGCCCTTGCGCAGCGCCTCGTACATGATGAACTGCCGCTCGCTGGAAGGCTCGACGAGCAGTTGCATCAGGTCCTCTAGCGAGCGATTGTGATAGTCGCGGGCGAAGCCCAGGCCATAACGCCCGTCTTCCCGCGAGCGGATCGCCTTTTGAAACGCCTCCTTGTACGTCTTGCCGATGCTCATCACCTCGCCGACCGCCCGCATCTGTGTACCGAGCCGGTCGGGCAGGCCCTCGAACTTCTCGAAGGCCCAGCGGGCGAACTTGACCACCACGTAATCCCCGCTGGGGGTGTACTTGTCGAGCGTTCCATCCCGCCAATAGGGGATCTCATCCAGCGTCAGACCCCCGGCCAGCAGCGAGGAGACGAACGCGATGGGGAAGCCCGTGGCCTTGGAGGCCAGGGCCGACGAGCGGGACGTCCGCGGGTTGATCTCGATGACAACGACGCGGCCGGTCTGGGGGTCGTGGGCAAACTGAATATTGGTGCCGCCGATGACCTCGATGGCCTCCACGATGCGGTAGGAGTACTCCTGCAGACGCTGTTGAAGGGCCTCGCTGATGGTGAGCATGGGGGCGGTGCAGAAGCTGTCGCCCGTATGCACGCCCATGGCGTCCACGTTTTCAATGAAGCACACGGTGATCATCTGGTTCTTGCTGTCGCGGACCACCTCCAGCTCAAGTTCCTCCCAGCCCAGGACGGATTCTTCGACCAGGATCTGCCCGACCATGCTGGCCTGAAGCCCCCGCTGCGCCAGCGCCCGGAACTCCTCGATGTTGTACGCGAAGCCGCCGCCGGTGCCGCCCATCGTATACGCCGGACGGACCACGCAGGGCAGGCCGACCTTTTCCACGGCCTGCTCGGCCTCCTTGAGGCTGTTGGCGATCAGGCTGCGGGGCATCTCGATGCCCAGTTCGGTCATCGTGTCCTTGAAGGCCTGGCGGTCTTCCCCACGTTTGATGGCGTCCACCTGCACGCCGATCACCCGGACGCCGTATTTGTCCAGCACGCCGGCCTTGGCCAACTCGGAGCTGAGATTCAGGCCCGACTGGCCCCCCAAGTTCGGCAACAGGGCATCCGGCCGCTCCTTTTCGATGATCCGCGTCATCGTCTCGACGTTGAGCGGCTCGATGTACGTGGCGTCGGCCATCCCCGGATCGGTCATGATCGTGGCCGGGTTGGAGTTGACCAGCACGATCTCATAGCCCAGGCTCCGCAGCGCCTTGCAGGCCTGGGTCCCGGAATAATCGAACTCGCACGCCTGGCCGATGATGATAGGGCCCGAGCCGATGATCATAACCTTTCGGATGTCCTTGCGCTTTGGCATCTCCGTTCTCCCGTGGTTCGCTGTGTTCGGTCCGGTCGTCAACCCGGCCTGACTGTCCGGCATCCGGCTCAGCACGTGGACAGAGGCCCCATGCTCTGACTCTCCAGACGACATCGAAGGAAAGGCCGACGGCAGGGCAGGAACATAGGCCAAACCCGGATGGTTGTCAAGCGGCTGTCGGGTCATCTGCTGCACCTGAGGATGCTTAAGGCAGAGGGGGATGTTCGGTTGTGTGCGTTTGGGTCTGCCGGGAACGGTATGCCAATGAGAGTGTCGGCTGGATGATAGGTTTCCGGGTGGTGGTCGCCTGGATTGCTGGCGGTTTCTCACTGTGACGCTTTCTCGTGCCGGGAGGCTCAGCTTCCTGTGACGGGTCCGATAATGAGTTGGACGATCCGGCAAAGGGCTTGTTGCCGACGTGAAAGAGACCCATGAAGATTGATTTCAGTGGTCGGATGTGCTAGAATAATGGCGTAAGGGCCTTCCTTATGGGGGCGGGGGACGGTGTGTGAATCGGGCGAGAGTGACATGACCTGCCATCGCTGCAGGATATGGGTTGGGATATCTGGAGAGTGTCTTATTGCCTTCCGGCGCTGATTTTACCGCATGATCCGCCAAGACGGAGGAACAGGATGAAAGCTACCGGACCGAGCACGGGGTCGATGGTTTTGCTGAGCGTATGCCTGGCGATCGGGTCGATTGCCAGCGGCCAATGGGCGGCGTACAACGATTGCGTCTATGAGACGGGTCAATACCTCGGCTCGAACGTCACGACGTATGGTGTGGGCGACGGCTTCGCGGGGGCGACCGGCGGCGAGTTGGTCAACCAGGCCGATGGTTCGTCGACCGGGGTCACGGTGACGCTCACACAGTCGGGTGGCGTGGGCTGGCAACCGGATCCGCAGTACAGCGGCGGCGATTGCGCCGAGGGCACCGATGCGCATAACACCTTCGGCGGGCTGGCGGACATGACGGGCGTGTTGACCTATGGCCAGGCCGGCTGGTTCGTGGAGGTCACGTTCACCGGGCTCGAGCCGGGGGCCCGCTACACCTTCGCCACCACCGCCGCGCGCAATGAATACGCGGGGCGTCTGACCGTCTACACGATTCTCGGGGCCGACACATACACGAACGCGAGCACGCCCGGCGTGGACGTGCTGAGCGAGGACCAGGTGCGTTTCGATACGGGCGGCAACCACGAGCAGGGTTACGTCGCTCGCTGGACGGACATCACCGCCGCGGACGGCACGTTTACGGTGCGGGCCGAGGCCGATCCTTCCAGCCCGGACGGACTCAAGGCGTATTCCTTCGACGTCTTCATGCTGCGGCGTGACGCCGACCCGGAGCCGGCGGGCGATTTGAACGGCGATGATCGGATCGACCTGGCGGACCTGCTGATCTTTGGGGGCTTGTGGCTGACCAATCCCGGTCAGGCGGCCGACCTGAACGCTGATGGCCGTGTGGACATGCTCGACCTGGCCATTCTGTCGGGGCACTGGCTGGCCGATTGGCAGGCCGGCACCCTGCAGGTGAATATCACACCGGCCGAGGCGGTCGCCGCGGGCGCCCAATGGAGCCTGGACGGTCAAACGTGGCACGATGCCGGACAGACCGTCTCGGATCTGCCCATCGGACCGTATGTGGTGCATTTTCGCGATCTGTCCGGCTGGAACGAGCCGGACGATCTGGCCGTGGAGGTGGTTTACGACGATACGACCGTGGTCGACGCGCAGTACGTGCTGCGGGCCGGGACGGTGCAGGTGATTCTCGAGCCGGCCGAGGTGCGTGACGCCGGGGCGCAATGGAGCCTGGATGGGACGACGTGGTACGATTCGGGCCATACGACCGAGCCGCTGGCGGTGGGCGAGTACACGGTCATGTTCAGCGCGGTCGAGGGCTGGACGACGCCGCAGGAGGCGACGATTGCCGTCAGTGACGGCCAAGCCACGCTGGTGACCGGCACGTATGAGCGGCAGACCGGCTCGCTGACGGTCACGATCGACCCGGCGGAGGTGCGGGATCAGGCCCGGTGGAGCCTGGACGGCAAGGTCTGGTATGAGAGCGGCCAGACGTTGGAGGGGCTTGGCGTCGGCGCTTACACGGTGCAGTTCGCCCCGGTGGACGGTTGGGAAACACCCGCCCCGCAGGAAGTCACGGTTCTTTACGGGCAGACAAGCCCGGTTTACGCGACCTACAGCCGCCAGTTCGGGCGGCTCACCGTGTTGATCGAGCCGCAGGAGGTTCGGGCCGATGCCCGATGGAGCCTGGACGGCTCGACGTGGCACGCCCACGGCGAGATGCTGGAGTCGGTGCCGGTCGGGACCTACATGCTGCAATTCGGCCCGGTGGCGGGCTACAACGCGCCGGCGTCGCGGCCGGTGACGATTACCGACGGGGGCGACCTGACGGAGACGGGCACGTATGCCTTGCAGGTCGGCTCCCTGACGGTGACCATCGAGCCGAGCGAGGCCGTCGCCGCGGGGGCGCAGTGGAGCCTGAACGGGCAGACCTGGCACGACAGCGGCGCGACGCTGGCGGCTCTGCCGGTGGGGTCCTACACCATTACATTCAAGGGCGTCAGCGGTTGGGACAGCCCGGCCGACGTCCCGGTAACCCTTGTGGACGGAGCCCACGAGTCGCGGACGGGCACGTACAGCCGCCAGTTTGGGGCGTTGACGGTGGTGCTTGACCCGGCCGAGGTGCGGGCCGAGGCCCGGTGGAGTATCGACGGGGGCACGTGGTACGCCAGCGGCGAGACAATCGACCCCCTCCCGGCCGGTAGTTATACGGTGCAGTTCAACCCCGTCACCGGCTGGGTCGCGCCGCCGGAACGGAACGTCACCGTCGCCAAGGACCAGACCACGTCGATCGCGGCTACGTACGCCCAGCAGGCCGGGTCGCTGACCGTGAATATCGCCCCCGCGGGGGCCGTTGCCGCCGGAGCGCAATGGAGTATCGACGGGACGACGTGGTACGACGGCGGCCACACGCTCGACCCCCTGGCCATCGGTTCATATACCGTGCGTTTCAGCACGCTGGCCGGGTGGACGACGCCCAATGATGTGCCCGTCACGATCACCAGCGACCAGAACACCACGACTGGCGGGACCTACATCCTGCAGACCGGGTCGCTGACGGTGACTATTGAACCGGCCGAGGCCGTCGTCGCCGGGGCGCAATGGAGTCTGGATGGGACGACGTGGCACGACAGCGGCACGCTTGTGTCGTCGCTGCCGGTCGGCTCGTATACGGTACAATTCAACCATGTCGCCGGTTGGGACCGCCCAATCGACATTCCCGTGACGCTCGCGGATGGCGCGTTGGAGGAGCGCACCGGTACCTACGTGCGGCAAACGGGCTCGCTGACGGTCACTATCACGCCGGCCGAGGCGGTTGCCGCCGGGGCGCAATGGAGCCTGGACGGGGCAACCTGGCACGACAGCGGCACGACCTTGGCCGTCGTGCCGACCGGTGAATACACGATTCGCTTCGGTAGCGTGGGAGGCTGGGACGCGCCGGCGGATATCCCCATCACCATCGTGGATGACGGTGCGGAAAGCCGTACGGGCACGTATGTGCGTCAGACCGGCTCGCTGACCGTGACGATCGAGCCGGCCGGGGCCCGGTCCGCGGGGGCCCAGTGGAGCCTGGATGGCGCCGCCTGGTATGACAGCGGCCACACCCTGAGCGATCTGCCCACCGGGCCGTACAGCGTGCGATTCAGCAGCATCGACGGTTGGACAACGCCGGACAACGAGCCGGTGTCCGTCGTGGATGGCGCCACCGCTCACGTCGTGGGCTGGTACACGCAGCAGTTGGGCGCGTTGACGGTGACGATTGAGCCAGCCGACGTTCGCGCAGATGCTCAATGGAGCATCGACGGGAGCAACTGGTACGCGCATGGCCAGACGCTCGACAACCTGTCACTCGGCTGGTACACGGTGCAGTACAGCGACGTGGCCGGTTACACCCGTCCGGACGACCAGGTGGTGAAGGTCGAGGCCGACCAGATCACCACGACCTCCGGGCTTTACGTGCTTCAGCAGCCCGCCGCGGCCTTGATTCTCAGCGAATTCATGGCCGATAACGACACCACCGGCACCGAGTACGAATTCCTTGACGAGGACGGTGAGGAATCGGACTGGATCGAGATCTACAACCCGACGGCGGAGACGGTCTCACTGCTGGGGTATGCGCTGGAGGACGACAACAGCCGGTGGGTCTTCCCGGATGTGTCGATTGATTCGGGCGCGTTCCTGGTGGTCTTCGCGTCGGGCAAGGATCGACGCACGCCCGGTTTCGAGTTGCACACGAATTTCGCACTGTCGCGCGGCGGCGAGCGCCTGGTTCTGGTCGGGCCGGATGGTTCGACCGTTGTTGACGCCTATGACCCCTATCCGGCACAGTTGTCCAACATCTCGTATGGGGTCAGCCAGTTCGCCATGGGGCTCATCAAGGAGGGCGACGCGATCACGTACCGCGTGCCGACGGCCGGCGACGTCGGGGCGGACTGGACAAGCCCGGCCTTTGACGACAGTGCCTGGACCGATGGGCAGGTGGCCATCGGCTTCACCGAGTCCGGCGGTGGGTCGGGTCTGCACTACGAGTATTTCAAAGGCAACTGGGACTGGCTGCCGGACTTCGACGCCCTGACGCCCGCGGCCGAGGGGACGTGCAGCAACTTCGATATCACGCTGCGCGACCAGAATGACTATTTCGCCTTCCGCTTCACGGGGTTCGTGACGGTGCCGACCGACGGCGAGTACACGTTCTATACGACCAGCGACGACGGCAGCCAACTGTGGATTGGCGACACGCTGGTGGTGAACAACGACGGCCTGCACGGCGCGCAGGAGGTGGGCGGATCGATCGAGCTGACCGCGGGGGCGCACCCCATCACGGTGACCATGTTCGAGAAGGGCGGCGACGAGGTGCTGCTGGTCAGCTACGCCGGGCCGGGCATTTCTAAAACGCAGATCCCCGACACGGCCCTGACGGGCGGCTACCGGACGAACGTGCAGGCCGAGATGCAGGGCGTGAACAGCTCGCTGTGGCTGCGGGCCAAGTTCACGATCGAGGACCCCGATGCGTACGACATGCTCGTGCTGAACATGCGGTACGAGGATGGGTTCGTGGCGTACCTCAACCGCCAGGAGGTGGCGCGGCGCAACGCGGCGTCGTCGGTGCAGAAGGACTCGTGGAACGCCGCCAGCCAGACGAATCGGCCCGATGGCGAATCGGCCCGGTTCGAGGCCATCAATCTGACCGCCTACCTGCCGAGTCTGCTGCCGTATCCGGCCAAGAACGTGTTGGCGGTTCACGGCCTGAACGACACCGTGAGCAACGGCGAGTTTGTGATTCTGCCCGAGCTGCAGGTGGCGATGGACACGGGGGTGGAGCAATACTTCACCGAGCCGACGCCGGGCGCGTTCAATGTGCCGGGCGCCCTGGGGCTGGTCGGGGATACCAAGTTCAGCGTGGATCGCGGATTCTTCACGGCCGCGGAGGCCTTTGATCTGGAGATCACGTGCGACACGCCGGGCGCTCAGATCATGTATACCACCGACGGCTCGACGCCAAGCGCCACGCACGGCACGCCGTACACGGGACCGATCCATATCGACCGCACGACGATTATCCGGGCCGTGGCCACGAGGACGGGCTACTTGAGCTCGAACGTGGATACGCAGACGTACCTGTTCCTGGAGGACGTCATTCATCAATCGCCCAACGGCGAAGCGCCCGGGCCCGGTTGGCCGGGACCGGGTTGGTTCAACAACCAAGTTTTCAACTACGGTATGGACCCCGACATCGTCGTCAACGACGCCCGGTACGCGCCGATCATCGTCGATTCGCTCAAGGCCGTGCCCTCGCTGTCGCTGGTGACGGACCTGCCGAACCTCTTTGACCCGGCGCGGGGCATCTATGTGAACGCCTACAATGATGGGCGGGATTGGGAGCGGCCCTGCTCGGTCGAGTTGATCTACCCGGATGGCACCGAGGGCTTCCAGGTCGAGGCGGGTGTGCGCATCCGCGGAGGCTACAGTCGCAGCGGCGACAACCCCAAGCATGCGTTCCGGCTCTTCTTCCGCAATGAATATGGCGATGGGAAACTGTATTACCCGCTGTTCGGCGACGAAGGTGCCGAGGAGTTCGATAAGATCGATCTGCGGACGGCGCAGAACTACTCGTGGAGTTTCGGCGGCGACGGCCGCAACACCATGTGCCGCGAGGTGTTCAGCCGCGATACGCAGCGCGCCATGGGTCAGCCCTACACCCGCAGCCGGTACTATCACCTGTACATCAACGGACACTATTGGGGTCTGTTCCAGACGCAGGAACGGTCCGAGGCGCGGTACGCCGAGACCTACTTTGGCGGCGATCAGGGCGACTATGACGTGGTCAAGGTTGAGGCCGGCGGCTATTACATTCAGGCGACGGACGGCAACCTGGACGCCTGGCAGGATGTATACAACGTGGCCGCGGCGGGCTTCGCCTCGCATGAGCCGTATTACCGGCTCAGGGGGCTCAATCCGGACGGCACGCCGAACCCGGCCTATCCGAGATACCTTGACGTGGACAACCTGATCGACTACATGATCTGCACGTATTTCGTGGGCGACTTCGACGGGCCCGTCTCCAACTTCCTCGGCAACAACAGGCCCAACAACTTCTACGGTGTCTTCAACCGCAACACGCCCGACGGGTTCAAGTTCTTCCGGCACGATGCGGAACACTCCTTGTTTGATGGATGGGACCGGACGGGACCCTGGCCCGCGGGCGAGCAGTTCCAGCATTTCAATCCGCAGTGGTTGCATCAGCAGCTCACGCAGAACCTGGACTACCGTCTGCGTTTCGCCGATCGTGTGCACAAGCACTTCTTCGGGGACGGGGTGCTCACGCCCCAGGCCAACCGGGAGCGGCTCCTGGAGCGGGTGGCCCAGATCGAGCTGGCGATTGTCGCCGAGTCGGCGCGATGGGGGGATTCGAAGAGCAGCAGTCCGTTGAATCGCGACGACCACTGGTGGCCCCAGATCAATCACCTTGTCAACAACTACTTCGCCACGCGGACGGACGTGGTGCTCAACCAGTTCCGCAACCAGGGCTGGTATCCGGCGGTGGCCGCGCCGAGCTTCAGCGCGCTCAGCGGCGACCTGACGCCGGGCTCGGAGGTGACGATCACTAATGAACACGGCGCAGGCACCATCTATTACACCTTGGACGGCACCGATCCCCGCGTACCCTCGGCTCAGTCCGGGGCCGGTGGGCAGATCGCCCTGATCGACGATGCCACCGTCCGTTACGTTCACGTGCCCACGGAGCCCTTGTTGGCCCCGAAGGGCTCGATCATTGCCGAGTACTTCTTCAATATCAGCGATGGAACGATTGCGGCGCTTAAGAGCCATCCCGGCTGGCCCGACCAGCCGGACCAGACGGAGGTGCGGGGGCAGTTCGAGATTCCGTCGGACTGGAACGACCACTACGGCACGCGGATCGCGGCGTATCTGTATCCGACGACGACCGGCGATTACACCTTCTGGATTGCCAGTGACGACAACAGCGAGTTGTGGCTCAGTCCGGATGCCAGCGCGGCCAACGCCAGCCGGATTGCCTATGTGCCGGGCTGGACGCCCTCAAGACAATGGTCCTGGTACACCGAACAACGATCCAGTCCGATTCGGCTCGAGGCCGGCGGCATGTACTACGTCGAGGCTCTCATGGGAGAGGGCGGCGGCGGGGATAACCTGGCCGTGGCTTGGCAACGGGATGGCACGAACAATCCCCAGGTGATCGACGGGGCGTACCTGTCCAGCGCCGGGATCGGTTGGGTATTGCCCGACTTCGATCATTCCAGTTGGCGCAGCGGCGCGGGCGTGGTCGGTTACGAGAACAATCCGGGCGACCCCGTCAACTTCAGCGACGTGATCGATATCGACGTGCAGGCCGACATGGCCGGCCAGAACGCCACCTGCCTGGTGCGAATCCCGTTCACCTACGACGGCAGTGACATTACTAACCTGTCATTGAAGATGCGCTACGACGACGGCTTTGTGGCATATTTGAACGGTGCGGAGATCCTGCGGGTCAACTTCGATGCTGGGGCGATTCCGGATTGTAACTCCGTGGCCTCGGCGTCGCACGATGATGCCGCGGCCCTGGTGCCCGAGACGTTCGACATCTCCGGGTCGATTGACCTGTTGAAACATGGGGCGAACATCCTGGCGATCCACGGGCTCAACTACGGCGCCGGCAGCAGCGATTTCCTGATGGGCGTGGAGCTGGAGGCCTTCCGGCTCAACCCCGGCGATGTCTCGCCGACGGCGCAGGAATACACCGGGCCAATCGCGCTGACGCGGACGCGCCAACTCAAGGCCCGCGTGTTGGATGGAACGTGGAGCGCCCTTAACGAGGCGACCTACAACGTCGGGCCCGTCCGGGAAAGCCTGCGGATCACGGAGATCATGTACCATCCGGCGGGGGATCCGAACGAGGAGTTCGTCGAGGTGCAGAACGTCGGCTCCAGCACGATTAACCTGAATCTGGTGCGATTCACCGACGGGATCGACTTCACGTTCGGGCTGCTTGATCTGCCGGCCGGGCAATCGGCCGTGGTCGTCCGAAGCACCGCCGCCTTCACGGAGCGCTACCCGGACTTCGACGGGATCCTGGCCGGGCAGTTTGACGGCCGGCTGGACAATGCCGGCGAACGCCTCCGGCTCGAGGATGCCTTGGGGCGCGAGATCATGGATTTCGAATACAAGGATGGATGGTATGAGCAGACCGACGGCGAGGGTTTCTCGCTGACGCTTCGCGACCCCTACCAGGGCCAGGCGGACTACCCGACCGATGGGCTGGCGGCCCACTGGCGGTTTGACGAGGGGGCCGGGACCCTGGCCGCGGACGAGGCCGGCGGACACACCGGCATGCTGCAGAACATGGCGGCCGACGACTGGGTCCCGGGGCGGTTTGGGTACGCGCTGGACTTCGATGGAACCAACGACCGGGTCCGCGTAACGGGTTGGAAGGGCATCCTCGGCACGCAGGAACGGACCTTCGTGGCGTGGATCAAGACCGATGCGCAGCGTGCCGGCGATATCATTTCGTGGGGCGGCACCTCGCCGGGCCGTAAGTGGCTCGTGCAGATTCAGAATACCTACGCGACGCCCGGTACGCTTCGTGTGGACGTCGGCAGCGGCTACGTCGTCGGCGGCACACCGCTGTGGGACGGCCAGTGGCACCAGATCGCCGTGGTGCTGCCCGATGATGGCACGCCCGACGTCTCGGAGATTCGCCTGTACGTGGATGGCCGGCCGGAGACGCTGATCGCCTCGGTGCCGCGCGCGATCAATACCCAGGCCAGCGCCGACGTGCAGATGGGCATCTTCGACGACGGTTCGTACCGGTACTTCAAGGGGCAGATGGACAATGTCGCGCTCTTCGATCGGGCGCTGAGCGACGACGAGGTGGCCATGCTCGCGGGCGCTTCGGGGCGATGGAGCGACAAGGACCAGTGGCGGCCGAGTATGCCGTGGGGAGGTTCGCCGGGATGGGACGATTCACCCTGGGCGGTCGATCCGGGCAGTATCGTCATCAACGAGCTGCTGGCCCATTCGCACCTGGATGCCCCCGACTGGATCGAGCTGCACAACCGCACCGACGTGGATATCCCGCTGGACGGCTGGTTCCTGTCCGACAGCGACGCCGACGACGCCGCGCGGATGAAGTACGAGATCGCTCCCGGCACGACGCTGCCGGCGGGTGGATATCTGGTGTTCTACGAGGATGTGCACTTCGGGGCCACCGCCGCGGGGCCGGGCACGCGGCATAGTCCCTTCGCCTTAAGCGAGGGCGGCGAGGCGGTGTACCTGCGCAGCAACTTCGGCGGCATGCTCGGTGGCTTCAAGGCCGGTGAGAGCTTCGACGCATCGGCCAGCGGCGTTGCCCTGGGCCGCTACGTCAAGAGCGCGCTGGACGGCGGCGTGAACTTCGTCGCCATGAGCGTCAATACGCCCGGTGGGCCCAACGCCTACCCCATGGTCGGGCCGGTATTGATCAGCGAAATCATGTATCATCCGAACGACGACGACCCCGTCAGTCCCAATACGGGCGATGAGTACATCGAGTTGTACAATGTTACGGATGCCCCCGTCCTGCTGGCCACCTGGGTCGACACGGAAATCGCGCCCGGACAGACGATTATGGAACTCGTGCCGTGGCAGTTCACGGATGGGATTGACTTCGTGTTCCCGCCGGATGCGATGATCCCCGCACGTGGCCGGCTGATTGTCGCGCGTGATCCGGCGGCGTTCACGGCGTACTACGGGTCCATGCCGGCGGGGGTGGCCGTCCTCGGTCCGTTCGAGAATGGTACGAAGCTGGACAACGCGGGTGAACGGCTGCAATTGTCCATGCCGGGCGACCAGGAGTACGGGCAGGAGCGATACTGGATACGCATCGACCGGGTGAATTACGACGACGAGGCGCCCTGGCCGCTCGAGGCCGATGGGCTGGGCAAGTCGCTCTCGCAGAAGACGCCCGATGTGGCCGGAGCCAACTACGGCAACGACGTGATCAACTGGCACGCGACCGATCCGAACCCGGGGCAGTAGGGACGGTTCGTGTGACGCGCGGGCCGGTTACCTGACGAAGCGGGCAACCGGCGCGGGCAGCGTGCGCTCGATGGCCTCGGTCCGGTAGCCGAAGCCCGGCCCACTCAGCGTGGACAGGTCCACGTGGCCATGGCGCCGCCGATAGAGCCCCGGGTGCACGCGCTCTTCGGGGCGGCTGGCCTCGGGATAGAATTGCATGGCGTTGGTCTCCACGCCCATGATCGTGCCGGCGTGCGCCGCCAGCCGCACGTGCGGGATCTGGGCGAGCATGGGGTTGGTCAGGTCCTGCACCATCAGGCCCATACCGTGCGCCTTGGCCCAGCACAGGCTCAGGAGGGCGCCGGTCTGCGTCTTGCAGGTCTTCAGCGCTACGCCGGTCCAGCCCAGGCTTCGGCCCAGACGGATCAGGCTCCAGTCGTGCGCGCTTTCATCCATGAACAACGGCTTGCGGGCCGAGACACCGTGGACGTCGATCCGGTGGCTTTCCAGGTCGTACGGGAACGGTTGCTCGACGTACAGGATCATCTGATACGTCCGCGGATCATCCCACTTGAGCCGGTCCAGGATGTCGTTCACGTAGTCCGGATCCGTCACGGTGCAGTTGAAATCGGCGCTGAGCCACACGGCTCCGTGCTCGCGGGCGATGTGCCCCACGCGGACCAGTCGCTGGTAGTCCCACTCGGCGTCGGCGCCGCGCAGTTTGATCTTCAGGCATGTCAGGCCATCCCGGTCGATCCAGTCGCCCAGGACCACCGGGTAACCATCCTCCGGCTCATCCCCAGTCCGCTCCGCGTCCTCCAGCAGGTCCATCCCGCCGACCAGGTGCCAGGCGGGCAATCGATCCGGGGCGGGGAAGGTCAAAAAATCCGCCGGATACAGCCCGGAGAAGTCGAGGGCCGCCCCCTCGGCCGGAGCGAGGAACGCCGCCAGGTCACGGTTCATGTACTCGCTGTTATACGTCTGGTAGACGTCCATCCTGTTGATGCGGCCATAGGCGTCGTGCAGGGCGATGTCGAAGGCCGAGTCGCACACCAGGGCCGCCAGCCAGGGCATGGGCTCATCGGTCCGCTGGGTGTTGAACGCGTCGAGTTGCTCACGCAGGGTCGAACGCATGAACGCGTGGCCGACCTCTATCGGATGGCCCACGAAGTCGGTCTGGGCCCAGGCCTGAGCCAGTTGCCGGGTGAAATCCTGCAGTGCTTGGCATCGGGTCGCGTACGACAGTGCACTGGGCCAGACCCACTGCACGCTCAGGGGCGTTTCCCCCCACCCATCGCCACATCGGCCGGCGCCGTCCTCCACCGTCATCCGCACCCGGGCGCAGATCACCGAGGTGAGCGTCTCGGGGCCGAACTTCAACGGCACCCGCGTTTCGACGGGCAGAAAGTACAACTCAACGGTCACCGGGCGGATCTGAGTTCTCATGGGCCTAGGGCTGCAGGGTGATGATCTGTCCTGTCCGGGCCGACTCGTACAGCGCCAGGATCAGGGCCACGCTCTTACGGGCCTCGGCGGCGTCGATCTCGAAGGCCGCGCCCGACTCCAATGCATCGAGGAACGCGGCGATGTTCTTGCGATGGTTCTCGTGGGTGATCGCCGCCGGGTCGGCCACCCCGCCGCCGCCGCCCCTCACCTGGCCGAAGCGCTGACGGATCTCGTCGTCCTGGGGCTGCTCCTCGGCGAACTGCCAGACGGTGAAGCTGTCCTCGACGTAGATGACCGTGCCGCGCGTGCCGGTCAGCTCGAAGCGCTTGAACTGTCCCGGCCACGAGGCGGTCGTGCCGTACAGCGTGCCCAGGGCGCCGTTGGGGAATCGCACCGATGCGACGGCGGTGTCCTCGGCCTCGATCGCGTGCCCCAGCGTCGCCGCCAAGCCCATGACCGCTTCCGGCAGGCCCATCAGGTCGACCAGCATGTCCACCATGTGGATGGACTGATTCATCATCGCGCCGCCGCCGTCCAGGGTCCATGTGCCGTGCCAACTGTCGCGGTAATAGTCGTCGGTGCGCCACCACGGGACGGAGACCCCGGCGTACGTGATTGCGCCGAACCGCCCCTCGGTGATCGCGCGACGCAAAGGGCCCATGGCCTCGTTGAAGCGGTTTTGAAAGATACCGCCGAGCAGGGTGCCGGCCTTCTGGTGGGCGGCGATCATGGTGTCGATCCGCTCGAGCGTGATCTCCAGCGGTTTCTCGCAGAGCACGTGCACGCCCGCCTGGGCCGCGGCGACCGCCGGCTCCAGGTGCGCGCCGCTGGCCGTGGCGATCGTGATGATATCCACGTCCTTGAGCAGACCCTCGAATGTCTCATAGGCCTTGGCGCCGTGGGCGGCGGCCAGCCGTCGGGCCTTGTCAAACGTGCGGTTGTGAACGCCAACCAGCCGGGCGTTGGGTAATTCGCGGATCGCCCGCGCGTGAAAATCGGCGATCAGCCCTGCTCCGACGATTCCGAATTTCCATTTTTTCATGGGCACCATGCTCCCTGCCACCTGCGCCTAGCCTCCATCACCCTCAGAAGATACGGCGTACGCCCGGCCCTGTCACGGAAAAACCCTCTCCACGGTGGCGAAGACAAAGTGACGGCACAAGATCACAGGCGAAAGATCACACCCTTATCTTGCAGGAGCTGTTTGACCTGATCGACGGCGTCATCCACCGGCTCGACGGCCGGCAGAATCAGGTCGTGGGCGATGTCGGTCGGCTCAGGACCGAGCCAGACGACGTAGACGCTGGGCACGTCCACCGCGGCTCGAATCAGGTCCAGGTCCTCCTGCCGCAGCCCGATAGCGGTGACGACGAGGATCATGCCGGCGTCGAGCAGCACGTTGGCCACCTCGGCGAGCCGCCGCAGGTGTTCGGGACGGTTGGCGTCGCTGCCGGGCGTCTTGATATCCGCGTCCACGCCGTACAGCACGTTGCCGATGCCCAGGAAGTACACCACGCGGCCGTCGGCGAACAGCCTTGCCTCTACCGCGCGGGCCAGGCGTTTCTTGCCCACGTTACGCCGGCCGGTCACCAGCACGAGCGTGGGTCGCTGGCTGTAGCGCTCGGCGCGGTCATCGCGGCCGATAGCGCCGCTTTGCCAGCGGACGTTGCGCTGCATGACGTAGTCGCGGACCCAGCGTTGCTCGTCGCTCAGGGCCTGGCGGATGATCCCGCCGCCGCGGATCTCGTAATCATCGACGATCACGAAGCGGCCCGTGGGGGCGACCTGGCCGACCTCGTCAAAGGCGACGCCCCGGCGCGTCTGCAACACACACTCGGCCACGTCGTGGTGCTCGATGGAGTCCTTGCGGCGGGTCGTGTTCAGATCGGCCGCGTCCATCGTCGAGAGCACCTCCTCCAGGTGCACCGTCTCCTTGGCCGTTCCGATCCGGATCAGGTAGGGCTTGCCCTTGGTCATGGGCCCGCGGCCCATCCAGAACAGATTTGCCTCCAGACGGCTGGAGACGCGGCAGGGCGGCTGACCGGCCAGGGTGGCGATCTCGCCGCGGGCGATGTAAATCTGCGTTTCCAGCGTCAGGGCGGTAGCCTGGCCGGCAACGGCCTCGGTCTGCGGCGGGGCGTTGAAGGCCTCGATCGTGCGGACCGTGCTGCTCTTGCCGGAGGGATAGAACACGACCTGGTCGCCCACGCGGACGCGACCGGTCTCGATGGTGCCGACGATGATCCGTCGCTTGTCGCCGTGCTCGGTGAACTTGTACACGTCCTGAACCGGCATGCGGAAGGGCTGATCGACGGGCCGCGGGCGTTTGCTCAGGGCGTCGAGCGCCTCCAGCACGGTGGGCCCGGTGTACCAGGGCATGCGCGGGCTGCCGGTGGCGACATTGTCACCCTCGCGGCCGCTGACGGGCAAGAAATCCGCTCGCAGACCCAGGTTATCCAGAAAATGACGGTACTCGGCGACAATCGCCTGGTACACGTCCTGGTTCCACTGGACGAGGTCCATCTTGTTGACCAGTACGACAATCTGCGAGATGCCCAGCATGCCGATCATGTAGCCGTGACGGCGGGAGTTCTCGCGAACGCCTTCCTCGGCGTCGATCACCAGCAGGGCCGCCTCGGCGCGGCTGGCACCCGTGACCATGTTCTTGAGGAACTCGATATGGCCGGGGGCGTCGATGATGATGTAATCCCGGCGGGGCGTCTTGAAGAACACGCGGGCCGAGTCGATCGTAATGCCCTGGGCCTGCTCATCCTTGAGCGCATCGAGCAGGAAGGCGTACTCGAACGGCTTGGCGTTGCGTCGGCAGGTCTCCTGGACCTGTTCCAGCTTGCCTTCGGGCAAGGAATGGGTATCGACCAGCAGCCGCCCGATGATGGTGCTCTTGCCGTGGTCGACGTGGCCGGCGATGACGATGTTCATCTGCTCCCGGCTGGTCGGGCTTGTGGGCGGCGGCGTGCTGGCGGTCGTTTCCTGCATGGGCTTTCTCGCTCACTTACATGTATCCGCCGCGTCGCAGGGTCTCCAGGCCGCCGCCGTCCTCGGCGTCCTGGGCGCGGCCCGACCGCTCGGCGATATTGGCCAGTCGGCCGCTGCGCAGCTCCTCGATGATCTCGGCCGGCGTGCGGGCCTCGGACTCAATCGGATGCGTGCAGGGCCAACACCCCAGCGAACGGTATCGCTTGCCGTCGCCTTGGTTATAGTATAGCGACACGGTGGGAATCTTCTCCCGCTCGATGTATTCCCAAATGTTCAGTTCCGTCCAGTCCAGCAGCGGGTGGATGCGCACGTGCGTGCCGGGCGCGAAATCGGTCTTGTAAAGGTTCCATAGTTCCGGCGGTTGATCGGCGATATCCCACTCGCTTTGGCGGTCACGGGCGCTGAAGTAACGCTCTTTTGAGCGCGAGCCCTCCTCATCCGAGCGGACGCCCACGATCACGCCCGTATAGGGCTCGGTGCTGGGGTCCAGCTCGTAGCGGTCGAGCTGGTGATTGAACCGCCAACGGGGTCCGCGACCGCTGAGCGTGTTCTTGAGGGCCTCCGTCTTGAGCAGGCGGCAGCAGGTGAGCCGGTCCGCGTTGCCGTCGGGGAACGTCTCCTTGCGCTCCAGGGCGTCGGTGTTCATGCCGTAGACCATGTCCAGGTGCCACTGGCGGGTCAGGCGGTCCCGGTACGTGATCATCTCCGGGATCTTGTACCGCGTGTCGATGTGCACCAGGCTGAAGGGCACGTGGCCGAGAAAGGCCTTGCGGGCCAGCCACAACAGCACCGTGCTGTCCTTGCCAATAGACCAGAGCATGCACAGGCTCTTAAAGCTGGCGTAGGCCTCCCGCAGGATGTGAATGCTCGTGTTCTCCAATTGGTCCAGGTGGTCCATCGCGGCCTCTATAGCAGGCGTTCCAGGTACGCCGTGATCATCGCCAGTGATTGATCGACATCCTGGCGGTCGGTGTCCACAATCAGTTCGGGCTTCTCCGGCGGCTCATAGGGGTCATCCAGGCCCGTGAAGTTGGCGATCTGCCCGGCGCGGGCGCGGGCGTAAAGCCCCTTCACGTCGCGGGCCTCACAGGCCTCGACCGACGCACGGACGTATACCTCTACGAATCGATGGCACATGTCCCGAACCTCGCGGCGGGCCCGGCGGTAGGGCGAAATGAACGAGCACACCACGGCGACCCCGTGTTTTCCCAGCAGGGAGGCCATGAAGCCCACCCGCCGGATATGTTCATCCCGTTCGCGCCGTGTAAAGCCGGTATCCGGGAAGCGCCCCCGCAGAACATCGCCGTCGAGGCGCTCGACGGGCAGGCCGCGGGCGGCGAGCCACTCGGCCAGACGCACCGCCAAGGTGCTCTTGCCGGCGCCGCTCAGGCCGGTCAGCCAGATCACCAGTCCTTTATTTGTACGTTCGGTCATGCTGTCTTGATCCGCCGGGCGGTTCGGGATACGTCGATTGCGGCGGCGTGATGCCGCAGGGTCGTTTCAGGGGGTCGCCCTGCGACCCTAACCGGCCGAATTCACGGTACTTGCGTCATATCGGTTCCATCTGTCCGGCATTTAACCCGCCGGCTGGTACGATGTCAAGATACGCTTGGGCGGGGCATGGCGTTCGGGATCGCCCGTGCGTGATGGCCGGGCACAGGCCAGCATGCCGCCGAGGGAGAAAACGCGGGCGATCAGGCGGGCTGGAGCAGGCCCAGCTTGCCCAGTTCCTTGAGGAGGTTCTCTTCCCGCAGGGGCTTGACAATGTACCCATCGCAGCCCTGGCGGACGGCGCCCATGATATTGTTGGCGTCGCCCAGGGCCGTGACCATAATGATCTTAGTTCGGCTTGTGGCATCCAGGCCGCGTTCCTTCTCCTCGGCGCGGATGGCTTCCAGGACCTCATGACCGTTCATCTGAGGCATCATAATGTCCAGGAAGATCGCGTCAAAGGGATCCTTCTCTTCCAGTGCCCTCCGCACGACCTCGACGGCCATGAGACCGTTCGCGGCGACGTAGCACGTGCCGTGGGCGGAGAGATGAAGCCGGAGCAGTTCCGCCGAAAGGGCATCGTCTTCAACGATCAGGAACTTCATAGGGTTCCCCATTGCCTGTCCCGCCGGCTCCTGTTTCCACGTCACAGCATGGCCCCTGATGGAGCACGGCCCATGCCTTCATCGGCACTTCCAAGGGCGGGGTTGACTTCCGGGACCGTGGCGCGCGGGCGGATCCTGGGCGGGCCGGCGCGCCGCCCCGGTTATGGGACATGCGCGTCGCCGTGCGATGCGGAGCCCACGGTTTCGCCGGCGGCCTCCTGGTGTTTGATCTTGAGGATCGCGCGGATCAGGTCCAGACGGCTGACGATGCCGGTCAGCTTGCCGTGACAGGTCACGGGGACCCGTCGGATGGTGTGGTCCAGCAGGCCGTCGCACACGTCGATCAGGCTGTCGTCCAGGTCATAGGTAATCGGATCGGTACTCATGTAGTCACCCACCGTGCGGTCGGCGTGGATCTCCGTGTCGTAGAGCAGTTGGAGCACGTCCTTCTCGGAGAGGACGCCGACGATATTAAGCTGTTCATCCACGACGGGCAGACCGGTGATGTTGCGGTTGACCATCAGACGGATGGCCTCATAGACGGGCATCTCCGGTCGGACGCTGACGACGGCGGACACCATGATGTCTTTGACTTTGAACATGCCCAGCCTCCCGGAGTCATGCGTTATGTGCGGGCGTGCCCGGCGCGATGAGGGACCGGTTTACGTCGTGCGACATACCGCTCCTTCTGCCTCGCCGTTCAGTACGCGTGGCGGTCGGGGCCACGACGACGAGGCGCCCGTCAATGCTGGTCTGATGCAGCTCGGTGATGGCCAACTGGGCCGTGTCCTCGTCCGGCATGGTGACAAAGCCGAACCCCAGAGGCCGGCCGTCGAACTGGTCATACATGAGTCGGACATCGTCAACACGGCCGAACCGCTCAAACACCCGCCGAAGGTCCTCGGCGCTGGTCTCCAGGTTCAGATTTCCCACGAAGATGGTCATGCTTCACCTCGGCCTTTCTTTCGAGTGCACGGCTCGGTCGGGCCCGCCATGGCCGGGCGGCGCACCGGCGGCGTTTCGCTCTTGCAGGGTGCATCGGCGGATCGGCCCGGTGGCTTCAGCAAATCGGGTGCAGGTCCAGAGCAGCGCGAGGGGGAGGCATGGGATGCGGCAGGGGCACCGCTGCTCACCGGTCCGATAAGTCAGTCACGATGCTCGGCGATGCATGCGGTCAGTTCCGGGAACAGGACCGCTCCCGCGGCGACCAAGCCGGGCAGGAGGGTATCGGGCCGGTTAAACCGCAGGGCTGTACCCGTGGTATCACGGACGATTCCTCCGGCCGCCTCGATAAGCACAGTGCCGGCGGCGACGTCCCACTCGTTCTTCGGCACCAGGGTGAAGGTGGCGTCGTCCAGCCCGGCGGCCACGCGTGCCAGCTTGTAGGCGACCGAGCCCATCGGCACGGTGGTGAACGGGGCCTCCTCGAATCGCCGCCACTGGCCTCGGCGGACCTCCGTGCGGCTGGCCAATACGGTCGCCCCGGCCAACGCGGCGCGACGGGTGGTGCGGACGGGCTTGCCGTTGAGCGTCACGCCCATCTGGAGGCTCCCCAGGACAAGCTCATCGCGCACGGGGTTCCATATCCCCGCGGCGATGCCTCGGCCCTCCTCGACCATCGCGACGGAGATGCACCATTCATCGAGACCTTCCACGAATTCGCGAGTGCCGTCGAGCGGATCGACGACCCAGACGCGGCGGGCCGACAGACGCGAGGCATCGTCGGCCGTCTCTTCGCTGAGCCAGCCCTCACCGGGCCCCAGCAACGTCTCGTGCAAAACACGGTCCAGCTCCACGTCGGCCTCGGTCACGGGGTCGCCCCCGGCCTTGCGTTCGGCGGCGACCTGGCCGGGGGTATATCGCGCGACGACGGGCCGGGCGGCGGCCAGGGCCGCGGTGATCCGCGCCAGAACGTCTTGAATATCGCTCATCTGGGGACCTTTCGTTGGACGGCCACGCCGTTCGCCGCGGGCCTGAGGCATGTCACCGGTCTGATCCTCACGCCGCCTCGTCATCTGTGTCGGATACACGTACCGGCGCTCGCAACCGACGCGGGATGGACTTGATATCCTCGACGATCATGTATAGGGATGGCACGAGGATCAGGGTGATGGCCGTGGCGAACGCCACGCCGAACGCCAGGCTGATGGCCATGGGGATCAGGAACCGGGCCTGCAGGCTCCGCTCGAACATCATCGGCGTCAGGCCGAGGAACGTCGTCAGCGTGGTGAGCATGATGGGGCGGAAGCGTCGCGTCACCGAGTCTCGAACGATGACGGGCAGCGGCAGGTGGCGGCGCCGCTCGCGGTTGATCAGGTCAATCATAATCAGCGAATCGTTCACCACCACGCCCGACAGGGCCACGATACCGAAGAAGGACAGCAGGCCCAGATTGAACTGGAAGTTCATCACGTGGCTCATGATGATGTGTCCCAGAACGGCCCCAACCATGCCGAAGGGGATTGCGGACATGATGATCACCGGCTGGCTGTAGCTGCGGAACTGCACGGCCAACAGGCCGTAGATCGCCAGCAGGGCGATGGGGAATGAGGTGTACAGAGCGCCGAACGCCTCGGCGCGTTCGCGCTGCTCGCCGGCGAACCGCCAGTACAGACCCGGACGACGGGCCATCAACTCCGGCAAGACACGTTGCTGGAGGTCCTGGTTAATCTCCTCGGCGTTGGCCTGCTGCGTGTCCACGTCCGCGGTGACGTTGACCACGCGACGACGATCCGCCCGGCGGATCGTGGCGTAACCCCGTCCGTACTCCACGTGGGCCACCGTCATGAAGGGAATCTCCCGGCCGCCGGGCATGCGGATGCGCATATTCTCGATATCGCCCAAGCTCCGTCGTTCGTCCAAGGGATAGCGCAGCATGACACGAACGTCGTGCTTGCCGCGTTGAATGCGCTGCACCTCCTCGCCGTAGAATCCCTGACGCACCTGTCGTGCCAGGTCGCCGAGCGTCAGGCCCAGTGTGCGAGCGGTCTCGGTCAGCGAGAGCTTGATCTCGGCCTTGCCTGGTTCAAAGCTATCGGCGATGCTCAGCGTGCCCTGATAATCGCGAAGGATGCTCTTGAGGTCTTCGGCCGCGGCCAGAAGCTCATCGAAGTCTTCGTGGGTCAGCTCAACGTTGATCGCTTCGCCCGGATGGAACAGGCGGGCTTCAAACGTCAGTGATGAAACCCCCGCCACCTCGTCGACCAAGTGCTCCCACCGATTCTTCAAGGCCATTGACGAGACCTTGCGGCCATCCTCACTGGCCAGCAGTTCGATGGCGATCTCTCCCAAATGGCCCTGGCTGATACCTCCTTGGCCTCCGCCGGCCGGACCGCGCTGGTTGCTGGTTGGTTGCGTGCCGACCGTGGTGGCCATGTGCTGGAAGATCGAGGGGGCATCGGGATCGGTCCGGTGGGCGGCGTCGTATTCATCGCGCACCTGGATCGCGGCTTTTTCGATCCGCTCGAGCACGGCCAGGGTCTGTTCGACCGGCGTGCCCTGGGGCATGGTCAGGGTCGCGACCATCCGGTCGCCCTCGACGGCGTCGAAGAAGACCTGTTTGATGACCCCGCCGGCGATCAGCCCGAAGGTGCTCAGGAGCACCACGACGCCCGCCGCCAGCGTGGCGTACCGATACCGCACGGCCACCGTCGCAAACGCGGCGAACGGTCCGTTGACAAAGGCGTCGAAAACGCCGCTGACCCCATTGTGCAACTTCTCGATCGGGTGATGGCCGGGGCGGTTCTTGTCCCGTATCTTTGTGCCGGCCAGGTGTGCGGGCAGGATAAGCAAAGCCTCGACGAGGGAGACGCTCAGCACCATGATCACGATCAAGGGGATGACCCGCATAACCTTACCCATGATGCCCGTAACGAACATCAGCGGCGCAAAGGCGAACATCGTTGTCAGGACGGCCATGAGCACCGGGGCGGCCATTTCCCGCACACCGCGGGCGGCCGCCCGCACGGCGGTCATGCCTCGCTGGCGGTACTCAAAGATGTTCTCGCCTACGACGATTGCATCGTCGACCACGATGCCCAGCACCATGATGAAGGCGAATAAGGACATCATGTTCAGTGAAATGCCGAACAGGGGCATGAGCCAGAAGGCGCCCAAAAACGAAATGGGAATGCCCAGCGTGGTCCAGAAGGCCAGCCGGGCGTCCAGAAAGAACGTCAGGCATACGAACACGAGCAGCAGGCCCATGTAACCGTTCCGCAGCAGCAGGTCCAGACGGCTGCGGAGCATTTTCGATTGGTCCTGCCAGACCGCCATTTGGACGCCGGCCGGCAGTTCGCGCTGCTTGTCGGCAATATAGCGTTTGGCCGTGTCGGCCACGTCCAGGGCGCCCTGCTCCCCGACGCGGAACACCTTGACCTGCACGGCCCGTTGGCCGTCGAAACGCGTGGCGATGTCGGAGTCGTCAAACCCGTCGATCACGGTGGCGATCTCCCCGAGGCGGATTCGCGTGCCGTCGGGCCGCGTGAGCACGACGATCTGTTCGAATTCGGGTCCGGTGTACATCTGGCCCTTGGCCCGCAGGAGAATCTCTCCGCCGACGGTCTTGACCGAGCCACCCGGAATGTCCAGCGAGCTGTTGCGGATGGCCGCCGCGAGGGCGTCGAACGTCAGGTTGTAGCGGCGCAGCGTGTCTTCGGAGACCTCGATGGAAAGCTCGTAAGGGCGCACGCCCGCGACGTCCACCTGGCTGATGTTGGGCAGGGCGGTCAGGTCGTCCTTGACCTCCTCGGCGAGCTCCTTGAGGGTCCGTTCGGACACGTCGCCGTAGAGCACGATCGTGAGTACTTCGTAGCGGGTCGTGATTTCGGTGATGATGGGTTTTTCGGTTTCTTCCGGGAAGGTGATGATCCGATCCACCTCGGCCTTGACGTCGTCGAGCACGTCGCTGGGATCGGCGTATTCCTCCAGCTCCAGGGTCACCATGCTGGCCCCCTCGGCACTGCTCGAATAAATGCGTTTGATCCCGTCAACCCCGGCGACGGCCTCTTCCACCCGCAGGGTCACTCCTTGTTCCACCTCCGAAGGCGACGCCCCCAAATACGGCACCGTGATCGTGATCACGTCCAGGCTCATCTCGGGGAAGAACTCAATCTTGATCCCCAGGATGGTCAGAAGGCCGCCGGCGATGATCAGGACCATCAACAGGTTGGCCGCCACGTGATTCTGCGCGAACCAGGCCAGCGGACCACCCTGCCGTTTGGCTTGATTATTGGCGGTCATCGGCGGGGTCCTTCTCCATGGCCGTGCCGGCGTCGGATCGCAGCTCGGTCCGTATTTCCATGCCGTCGCTGACGGCGTCCAGTGCGCTGAGAATGACCTGTTCGCCGTCGGCCAGGCCCTGTGAAATGTACACGGACCGGTCGTCCTGGCGGGCAATCGTCACGTCGCGAATGCGCAGCCGACCTTCCTTGACTACCCATACGGAGCGCCCCTTTCGCAGTGCGTACCGGGGTATGCGAACAATACCGGCGACGGAACGGCCCTGGATCTCCACCTGGTGGATGAACATCCCCGGAACCAGGGGCGGCCGATCGTCCGTGGTTGTGAAGGGGGCCTTGACCTCGATGACGACGGGAACCGTTCGGGCGGTCTCGTCGATGCGACCCTGGGTGCGGACGACACGACCCTCCCACGTATATTGGCGTCCGGCGAAATCGGCCTTGAGCAGGGCGACCGGGGCGTTGTCACCCGGTATGCCTTGCGGTGCAATCCCCCCCGGAATATCGAGCCATTGGAGCTCGCGATCCTCCAGGGGCACCACGATCTCGACCACGTCCGTGCCGTACACCTGGGCGACGACCTGGCCGGGCGTAACGTATTGGCCTACGTCCACGGACTTCTGCCAGATCCGTCCGTTGAACGGCAGGCTCACCTCCGTCCGCTGCAGATCCAGCAGGGCCTTGGAATACTGAGCTTCGGCGGCTTGCAGTTGGGCTTGGGCTTGCTTGACCTGCGGCTCGCGGAGCACCAGGGGCGACGTCGGCTCGGTGCCGGGGTGCAGTTGCTGCCATTCCTGCCGGGCCACGACGGCCTCCGCCTGCTCGCGGGCCACGGCGACCTCGGCCGCCGCCACCGCGGAAGCGGCATTCTGTACGGCCAGCTCATAGTCCCGCTTATCAATCGTAATCAGCGGTTCGTGGGCCTTGAAGAATCCACCATTGACGAAATGAGGATGGCAGGCGACGACCCGTCCGGCGACCTGCGGCACGACGCTCACCTCGACGCGGGGCTGGACCGTGCCGAAGCCCCGCACGTTCATCTGCATCGTCTCCACCCGCACCGGCTGGACCTCGACCAAAGGCCGGGCCACCGGCGCCTCTGCACGGACGGGCGCCTCGCGCAGCGAGGCCAGGGCGCGGAACACCGTCAGGCCCAACACCAGCAGCAGGGCCACGAGCACCACTTGGGCGTAATCCTTGGTTCCTCCGCCACGGAACAGACGCAGCATCAGCAGGAAGATCATCATGCCCGCCGCCTGGGCCGTGAGCACCAGCAGCAGGGTCGTCGTCGTATTGTTCTCCACGATCTGTCCCCTGGCTCGCGCGACGGCCTGAATTACCAGGCCCATGGCGCCGGCCACCAGGAGGCCGCCCAGCACGGACAGAATGAACAAGACGCCGACACCCATGAACTTCATCAGCCGGGATGGTTGCCGTTCTGCCATAGACTCATGCTCCCGTGTTCAACGGTTTGGGTTCGCTCTCGAAGGTCTCGGATTGGAGGGCGTCTGCAGGGGCGGCAGTCCTCTCGATGCTCCAATCGCCGCCCAGAGCCAGGCACAGGTCGATCCGCGCATTGTACAGTTGGCCCTGGACCTGGATGCGTTCGTTTTCGGCCAGAAGTCGGCGACGCTCGGTCTCAAGAACGGTCAGGATCGTCTCGGCGCCGCGACTGTAGCGTTCGGTGGCCAGCGCCTCGGCGCGACGGGCCTCGGCCAGACGCACATCCAGTTCCTTGAGTCGTTGCCGCAGAAGCTGCTCGGTGGCCAAGGCATCCTCCACCTCGCGCATCGCGGTCAGGACGGTCTTGGCGTACCCGGCGGCGGCGCGCTGCGCACGAGCCTTGGCCGCCTCGACCTGGGCACGGAGCTGCCCGCCCCGGAAGATCGGGGCCAGGGCCTGCAGGGTCAGGGAGTAAAGCTCATTCTCGGTCAGCGTCAGGGCATCGAAGTTCGAGGCCCGGTAGCCCCCGGCGGCGCTGAGCGTGAGGTCGGGATACATCTGGGCGATGCTCACGCCGATGCGCTCGGTGGCCGCGGCCAGTTGCATCTCGGCGGCGCGGACATCCGGACGGCGGTCCAGCAAGGCCGCCGGCACCGCCACCGGAGCGGGGGGCAGGGCGGCCACCTCGGGCAACGACCGCGGCATGGGCTCTGCGGTCGCCGGGGCCCGACCCAGCAGCACATCCAGGGCGTTGGCCGCCAGGGCCAGTGATTGCTCCAACTGCGGTTCGGCGGCGCGTGCTGCCGCGACGTTCTCCCGGGCCAGGTAGATATCCACGGGCCCGACCAGACCTTGGCCATACCGCCGCTCGACGATCTCCAGGGTGGTCCGGCGGCTTTCGGTCGTGGCTTGGGCCACGGCCAGGAGCCGCTGCTGGGTGGCGATCTGCACCCGCGTGCGAACGACCTGTGCGATGATGGTATGGATCAGCGCATCGCGCGAGGCCTGCGTGGCCGCCAGATCGGCCCATGCCGCCCGTTCACTGCGTCGCAGCCTGCCGAACAGGTCGGCGATGTAGCTGATGTTGAGCTGGTGGGTGTAACTCGTGGTGGCGTCGCTGGTGAACCCCGGGATGGGCGTCGTCAAGGGGCTCTTGGATCGTGTCCGCCCGGCGGAGTAGTCCAGCATGGGCAGGCGGGCGCCTCGGCTCTGCGCAAGCAGGGCCTCGGCTTCGAGTACGTTCGCCGCCGCGATGGCCAGGTCGTAGTTCTGCCCCAAGGCCTGCCCGACGAGGGCGTTCAGATGCGGATCGCCGAACGTCCGCCACCACGCCCCCAGGATCGTGTTCGGATCGGCCGCCTCGGCCGGCGCCCAATGAAACGAATCGGCGTCGGCGGGGGTGTCGGGTCGCTCGTAATCCGGCCCGAGCATGCAGCCGCCGAGTGCAAGACAGAAGGCCCACACCCCAGAGAGGGTCAAAAGACGTGCGCGCGTCATGGGTGGTCGTCTCCACAGAAGGCGCTCATCCCGGCCACGGAAAACCGTACGATGTGCTCCACCGCCCGATCCACGCGAGGGTCGTCCAGACCCAGATCGTGCCGGTTGAGCATGAGCTCGGTGATGTGCGTCAGATGCAGGAGCTGGCTGGCAAGACAATGAACGTTGAGGATCGCCTCATCTTTGGTCATTCGCGGGCAGAGGCATTGGAGCGCCCGGCAGAAGCGCTCCTGAACGGGCAGGATAATCTCATTTAAGAGCAGCTCGCGGCCAAGGTGCCCGTCGTGCAACTCGCGACAGAACAGGTGCATCAGGGCCCGGTTGTCTTCCCGATTCACGAGCGGCTCGAGAAAGACGCGGGCGAACTCGCTGCACAGACGCTCGAGAGTGGGCGGGGGGTCGCCTTGGTTCATGACGCGGTCAATCGCCTGAATCCGCAGGTCGCGCACGTGCCGCAGACGACGGCGGAACACCTCGCGGTAGAGGTTCTCCTTGCTGCCGAAGTGGTAGTTGATGGCGGCGACGTTACACCCAGCCTGGGCGGTGATCTCGCGGATACCGGCGGCGTCAAAGCCCTTTTCGGCGAAAACCGCCTCGGCGGCGTCGAGCAGCCGCTGGTTGACGTCCGAAGCCGAGGCATGATCGGGGGCTGAAGGTTTCAAAACGATCTCCGGTCCAGGAATTCAAACACACGGTTCAAACGACAGAATAAAACGGTCGTTTGACTGAGTCAATCTCTCGGGGGCGAGATTTCTTGTTTTTTTGCTTGATTCACGAGGGCAATATGTCTATCATTTACATAGACAAGCTGTACAAGGAGGCTGTCGACATGCGATTGACGACCAAGAGTGAATACACGCTTCTGGCGATGCTTTACATGGCCCGCCAAGGGCCCGACCGGTATGTCAAGATCGACGAAATCTGCTCGGCCTATTCGATCCCGCGGAAGTACCTGGAGCTGCTGTTGTCCGTACTCCGCCAGAATCGGTACATCAAAACGCGGCGGGGCAGCCAGGGGGGGTACCAGCTATCGCGTCCGGCGCGGGCAATCACCGTGGCCGAGATTCTACGGCTGATGGACGGTGCCTTGGCTCCCACCGAGTCCGTCAGTACGTACTTCTACGAGCAGACGCCGATCAGCCGTGAGCCGGGTCTGCTGACGGTGTTTAAAGAGATACGCGATTACATCGCCCAGCGGCTGGAGAATCTGACGCTGGCCGATCTGGTGTAGTCTTCGGAGGAGGTCCGCACGATGTCATGGTGGCTGGTGAGCCTGATGGCGTTTGCGTGCGAGTACGTCGATTCGACGCTGGGCATGGGGTATGGGACGACGTTGACGCCGCTATTGCTGCTGATGGGTTACAAGCCCTTGGAGATCGTTCCGGTGATTCTGCTCAGTGAGCTGGTAACGGGTCTTCTGGCGGGAGTCTTTCATCATTCCCAGGGTAACGTGAATTTCCGCCCGAACGGCTGGCCGTCAGAGGGGTGGTCGGGCCTGATACGGCCACGTGATTACTGGCGGTCGTTGCGGAAGGCCCTGCCGATGGACCTGAAAGTGGCTCTGCTGCTGGGCGGCTGCAGTATGATCGGCGCCGTGGCGTCGGTGATCCTGGCGGTTAATATCCCCGGCCGCTGGCTGAAGCTCTACATCGGAGCGTTGGTTCTGTGTATGGGGCTTCTGGTGCTGGTGATGCGCAAGCGGCGGCTGGCGTTCTCGGTTCGGCGGCTGACGATCCTCGGCCTGATCGCCTCGTTCAATAAGGGACTCAGCGGTGGGGGGTATGGACCGGTGGTGACGGCCGGGCAGCTTCTCTGTGGGGTGCAAGGCAGGAACGCCGTCGCGATTACCTCGCTGGCCGAGGGGTTGACCTGTCTGGTGGGATTGATCGCCTATCTCGTCGCGGGCAATGACCCGACGGGCTGGAAGCTGGTCCCGGCCATCATGTTGGGGGCGGTCCTTTCGGTACCGTTATCAGCGCGGAGTGTGCGGCGGATACGCACGGACCTGCTGACCTTGGCGATCGCGGGTCTGACCATCGTCTTGGGCATTTTGACCCTCGTGCAAACGTTGACGGCCGGCTGAGGCCTGACAGTCCGTTGAAAAACGTACGGTCCACAGCAATGGACCCTTTTTGTCATTCCCGCCCGCCTGCGGCGCGTTTCCACTCCAGCGGGAATCCACGCTTTACGTGCACAGAGCACACCTCACGTTGAGCGTGGACCCCGGATCAAAGCCTGCCCCGGACTCGATCCGGGGTCCGGGGTGACACTGTCTCAACAGGCTGCTAAACCAAGCTTTGCTTGCGGTGTCTGTTCCGGGCGGTATGATGCCCCTGTATGATTCCGCCTGAGCGAGTCCGGTTGTGCAATGAACGGCCTGTCCGACAGGGTCGCTACGTGCTCTATTGGATGCAGGCCGCGCAGCGGGCCCGGTATAATCACGCCCTGGAATACGCCATTCACCTGGCCAACGATCGCGGCAAGCCGGTGGTCGTGATCTTCGGCCTGACGGCCAAGTATCCGGAGGCGAATCTGCGGCACTACGCCTTCATGCTGCAGGGTCTGGCCGAAACCCAAGAAGCCTTGGCGCAGCGGGGCGTGGCCATGATCGTGCGACAGGCGGAGCCGGATGCCGTGGCGATGGAACTGGCCGCGGAGGCCGACCTGGTCGTGGTCGATGCGGGCCACCTGCGGATTCAGCGGCAATGGCGGGCTGATGCGGCCCGGCGCATGGACTGCCCGCTGATCGAGGTGGAGACGAACATGGTGGTTCCGGTCGACGTCGCGTTGGGCCGGGCGGCGTGGTCGGCGGCGGTGCTGCGGCGACGGATTGAACGAGATCGGGATCGGTTCCTGACGCCCGTCCGCCACGTGACACCACGGCACAAATCCGTGCACATGGGCTTTGAGGGCCTCGATCCGTCTGATACGGATTCGGCTCTGCGTGGGTTGAAGTTGGATCGTTCAGTGCCGCTGGTCAGTGGACTGCGCGGCGGCCCGCAAGCCGCACAGCAGCGTCTGCGTGCATTCCTGAACAAGGGGCTTGATTCCTATGAGGCGGACCGCAACGACCCGACGCTGGACGGCACCTCCCGGTTGAGTCCGTACCTGCACTTCGGGCAGATCTCATCGGTGGACATCGCCCTGGAGGTCCTGCGCTCGGGCGGTCGGGGCGCCGCGGCGTTCCTGGAACAGTTGATCGTGCGACGCGAGTTGGGTATCAATTTCGTACGGTACAACACGCAATATGATCGCTACGCGGGGCTTCCGGCGTGGGCCCGGCAGACGCTCGAGCGGCACCGTCGCGATGCGCGAGCCGCGGTGTACGGCCTTGAGGACCTGGAAGCGGCCAACACCGAGGATGTCTATTGGAACGCCGCCCAGAGGCAGATGATGCAGGACGGGTACATGCACGGACACATGCGCATGTACTGGGGCAAGAAGATTCTTGAGTGGACGCGTTCGCCGTCACAGGCGTTCGACCGAGCGGCGTACCTGAACAATAAGTACGAACTGGACGGCCGGGATCCGAACGGCTGGGCGGGTGTGGCGTGGTGCTTCGGACAGCACGATCGACCCTGGCCCGAGCGGCCCGTTTTCGGAACGGTGCGGTTCATGAACGCCGCAGGGCTGAAGCGCAAGTTCGACGCCGATGCCTACGTGCGTCGCGTGGAAGAATCCGGCGGTCGCGCGGACAAATAACGCGCGACAAGAAGACGTTCCGGCCGCGAGTGAGCGGCGGGTTCAGAATTCAGCGGGCGAGCCGCCGTGTATCACCTTGATCTCACTGACGTTGGGGATGATGGCCAGTTGGTGTTGCGGGCTCAGTCGAAAGGCGTTGGCCCAGTAGACGATAAAGGCCTTGCCCATGAGGTAGTCGCGCGGCACGACGCCCATGCGGTACGTGTGGCCGTTGTTGCCCCGGCCCGGCTGGTTCCACATCCGGGCGTCGAGGCTGTTGGGGCTGTTGTCGCCGCAGACGAAGTACTCGCCGTCGTTCAACGTGAAGGGCTCCTCCTCGCCGGCGCGGAGACTGCCGGCGCTGGTGTAGTGCGTATCCCGCCACACGCCCGCGTGCAAGAGGCGCATCCGCCCCGATCCGAAGATCCGCACATCGGGCAGGGGGGCGCGGTGAGGGTGGCCCACCGCATCGGGCTCGCCCCCAAGGTCGTATCGCAACGACTCCTGTCCCCACGTCAGGACGAGTTGATGATCGACGTTGGCGAAGCGCAGCCGGCGGGCCCGGCCGTTCGAGGGGGCTTTGGCCGTCACGTCCGCCAGCAGGAGCGGGTCGTCCCGGTCCATCCGCTCCAGCGTCATGTGTCCGTCGAAGCGCACGGTCGCCCGATACCAGCGGCCATACTTGCGCAGCGCGACGCCCACGTGGCCCTGTTCACCGTCGGCCAGGACGTGGAACTGCACCATCAGGTCGCTGCACGTCGGCTGATTGGCGTTCATCATGCGGCCGTTGTAGCCGTACTTCGTTTTGTAGCCGAGGGGCCCGGGATTGAATCGCAGCGTGTGCAGGCCGTCCGGGTCTTGATCGAGGGCGAGGACGGCGGGCGTGGTCCTGCCGATGTCCCAGGCTGAACCGGGCTCGTTGTGGAAGCCCGGCCGCGAGTCCTCTTGGTCATCGGCCTCATCGTGTCCTCGGATCCGGTCCTGGTAGTCGTTCAGGAACACGGGCATGAACAACTCTTCCTGCACGCGCGGCGGCTTGCGGGCGATTTGGCCATTGATGTAGATGTCCCCGTCGATGATCTGCACCGTCTCACCCGGCAGGGCGATCATTCGCTTGATGTAGTTCTCCCGCGGATCGACGGGGTTCTTGAAGACCACCACGTCCCAGCGTCGCGGTTCGACGAACTGATAAAGCGTCTTAAGTACGAGGATGCGGTCGCCGTTGGATTCGGGCACGGGCGGCCGCTCGGGCAGCTCGGCGGCACAACTGGGGCATCGCGGCGGCATGGTTCCGTAACAGTCGTTGCCCACGTTGAAGCGGTAACCGCAGTGCAGGCACCGCACGGGGTAATGATCGCCGCGGAGCGTTTCGGCCATGCTGCCGGTGGGAATGCGAAACGCCTCCATCACGAAGGCCCGAAACGTCAGCGCCAGGATCAGGGCGATCAGCACCCAATCCACGGTCGTGACAATGCCTTCAAAGGCCGGATTGCGACGCCGCGGGGAAGGCTCCGCCGGTGTCGTCTGTGCGGGATGCTCCGGGGTCTGCTCGGCATCTTGGGGCGGCTGATCCATCAGCGCTGTCCTCCGTAGATGAGCTTCATGCCGTCCACGCGGGGCACGTTCAGGAAGATCTTGGCGATGCGACCGGCCGGATGCCGCTCCAGCCAGCGGGCCAGTCGCGTATCGTTGAACGGCTTGAACGGGCCGGGCCAGTATACGAAGAAGGCCTTGCCGACGAGATAGTCACGGGGCACGGTGCCCGCGCGATAGTCCGCCCGCGTCCCATCCGGCCGGCGATTGCCTGATCCGGGGCGGTCCCACAGGCGGGCGTCCATGCTGTTGGGACTGTTGTCGCCGCACACGAAGAACTCGTCCGGGCCCAGGGTAAAGGGGTTGCCCTCGCCGGCGCGAACGGTTTCGCGGCCCGCCCGCCCGCCGTGCTCGCTGATGTAGTGCAGATCGCGTTCGATTCGCACGTGCCGCAGATCCCAGCGGCCCGCCCCGATAATGGTCACCTCGGGCATCACCGGCCGAATCGATCCCATCGCGTCCCGGTCGGTACCGAGATCTACCCGTCGCTCGATGGGCCCGAAGGTCAGCACGAGTTCATGGTCCACGTTGGCCAGGCTGAACGGCACCGGGCCCCGTATGCCGGTCAGATCAACCGCGTCATCGAGCAACACGTGAACCGTCCCCCCCTCCGTGATCCGTTCCAGGCGGATGCGCCCGGCCATGTCCACGATGCCGCGGTACCGCACGCCATACTTGCTTAGACCCGCGCCGATGCGCCCTGACACCGGCTGCCCGTCATCGGGCACGCCGGCCACGAAGTGCACCCGCAGGTCGCTGCAGATCGGCATATACTCGTAGGCGCGCGGGTCGTCGTAGGCATAGGTGGCGCGGAAGTCATTGCCCTTGGTCGCGTCGTAGCTGATGGTGTGCAGGCCGCCGTCGGCCTCGGACCGCAGGTGAAAGACCGGCCGATCGTTGGGATTGAGCTGCCAGCGGGCGCCCGCGACGTTGGAGAACGGCAGTGTCCAGGCGTGTCCGTTAAAACGCGGCGTCTCCGGATGCTTCGGCGGGTAATCGTTGTCGTACACGACCATCCACAGTTCGTCCTGCACGCGAGGGGGCTTGCGGGCGATCCGGTCGTTGATGTAGATGTCGCCGTCGATGATCTCGACCTTCTCACCGGGCAGGCCGATCATTCGCTTGATGTAGTTGATCCGCGGCTCCAGCGGGTTCTTGAACACGACGACGTCCCACCGCTTGGGCTCGAGGAACTGATAAATGCACTTGAGCACGAAGATGCGGTCGCCCTTGAGCACGGGATGCTTCACCGCCGGGGAGTCCACGTAATACCATTCCTCGACGGGGACCTCCTCCACCCCACCGGAGGCCTGGGGGTTGTGCCGCCGTTCCACCCGGCGCACAACGTAGATCTTGTCGCGCTGATAAGCCATGATGCTGCGGAGCTGGGGATGGCTGGCGACCTCCCGGCCTCCTTCGAGGCGCCGCAAGGGGACCGCCGGCGTGCGATAGAAGCCGCAACTTGGGCACCGCGGCGGCGCCGGGATGATGGGGATGTTTCCCCCGTCGACGCTGTTGTCGGGTCGGCCGTAGTTCGGGCCGGGCAGATAGTCGAAATCGTACTCCATCCCGCACTGTTCGCATCGCAGATGAAAATGGGCCCCCTTGAGCGTCTCGGCCATGCTGCCGGTGGGGATGGTGTAGGCCTGCATCTCGAAGACGATGAACACCAGCGTGAAGGAGAAGGCGACGATCAGCCATTCGGCGGTGCGGTACCAGCCTTCAACGCGTTGCGACACGGGTTTGTTGTCTTTCACGGCCAACGTGCGATTCCTGGGCATCCGGGTGCAAACGCTGGATTATCTTGAGCCCAGGCGGCCAGGTCAAGGCCGGCCCGGCGGGTTTTGGGGTGCATTCGATCCGCTCGGCGGCGGAGCACCGGCGATACGTCGCCCATCCGATTCGCCCGTGCGTGATTTCGGTCGTGGGGATATGTGTGTCCTCACAGGCAGGTTGATACAGAATCGCCGATCTGCTGAAGGGCTCGATGCGTGTCCTGGGGCCCGCGAGGGTGGTTTTTGGCCGAGTCCGGGTGCGTGGGCGGGTTTGGCGGCAGGTCCGCGGTAAAATTGTTCAAAATCGGCTTGCCGCCTCGAAGTCTTTACTGTATAGTGATTTGCAACTGTCGCACGCGGAGGTATCCTGCGTCCGAAACCGGGGCGAAAGCCGCGCGAAACGAGGCCTTTCGATATGCGAGGCAGCCGATGGCAACGGTCACGAAGAAAGAACTGATCGATCGCATTGCCGAGAAAACGCAGGCCAAGCGGGTGGTCGTCAAACGCATCGTGCAGGCTTTTCTCGACGAGGTGATCGAGGAATTGGCCAGGGACAATCGCCTGGAGTTTCGCGATTTCGGCGTGTTTGAGACGCGGGTCCGAGCGGCGCGGCGGGCCCAGAATCCCAAGACGCTCGAACAGGTGGAGGTGCCGGCCAAGCGGACGGTCAAGTTCAAGATGGGGCGTCTGATGCGGCAGCAGCTTTCGCGGCCCGCCACCCGAGCCGCTTCGCGTCCCGTCCAGGCGCCGCCACCCAACTACGGATGAACCACACGGATGAAATCGGTCCCGACCGCCAGGCCGGTCGGTGATGTTCAGTCTGCGTCCAAAGCAAGCCCAGTGTCTGTCGTGTGGGAGTGAAAGATCGTGGAAGGTACGGTCAAGTGGTTTGACAAGAAAAAGGGCTATGGCTTTATCGCCTGTGACGGCGAGCCGGACGTGTTCGTACACTACACGGGCTTCGGCCAGGCCGACCTGCGAACGCTCGACGATGGGGACCGCGTTCGTTTCGAGATGACCGCCGGGGAGAAGGGCCCGCGGGCCCGGGACGTGGTGCTTGTCGGCGGGTCCCGGACCGGCGCCGCCGACTGAGGTCGGCGGGCGCTACCTGTCGGGCGGGTCGGGCTCGGCGAGGATGCTCTCGATGATTCTCTGATTCGCCCCGGGGAAGGCATATGTGCCGAGCCGATCCGGTCGTACCCATCGCGCCGCGGTGCACCCGCAGGGATGCAGCCGACCCGAAACGTAGCGGCAGTCGTAGGCGTGCAGACGGATGCGAAAGTGGGAGTAGGCGTGATCCACCATGATCCGCTTGCGACCGACCTCGACGTGAATCCGCACCTCTTCGTACACCTCGCGCGCCACGGCCTCCTGGAGTGTTTCATCAGGCCTTTTCTTGCCACCGGGGAACTCCCAGAGTCCACCGAGCATGCCCTCCGGGCGGCGTCGGTCGATGAGAACGCGGCCATCCTTCCAGACAATGCCCACCGCAATGATGTGGCGCGGCAGGGGTCGGGCGGCTCGCCGCACGGGCAGTTGCTCCACGCGACTCTCGGCCAACGCCCGGCAGTGGCGCCGTACCGGGCAGTCCGGACACAAAGGCCGCCGCGGCAGGCAGATACGCGCGCCCAAGTCCATCATCGCTTGATTAAAAGTCCCCGCGCGGCCCGCAGGCAGCGCGGCGGCGGCCAGGGCCCAGAGCCGCTCTTGGCAATCGGCACTCTTGGGGTCCTGCTCGATGGCATAAAGGCGGCACAACACCCGGCTCACGTTGCCGTCGAGCACGGGCTCATCGCGGCCAAAGGCGATGGAAGCGATGGCCCCGGCGGTGTAACGCCCCACGCCCGGCAGCGACCGCAGGGCCTCGATGGTGTCGGGCAACCGGCCCACGTGGTGACGGCACAGATACCGGGCGGCGGCGTGCAGATGGCGGGCGCGAGCATAGTAACCCAGCCCTTCCCAGAGCTTCAGGACGCTATCCAGCCGCGCCCGGGCGAGGACCTCGACCGAGCCGAATCGCTCGAGGAAACGCGCATAATAGGGTTTGACCGTCTCGACCTGGGTCTGCTGGAGCATGATCTCGGCGATCCAGATGGCATAGGGGTCCCGCGTGCGCCGCCAGGGCAGGTCGCGTGCGGTGCGGGCGTACCAGGCCATCAACGGCCGCACCCAGGCGGGCCGCTTTCCCGATGCGCTCATGAGCGCCCGTCCATCTTGTCGGGCCGGGCCGAAAGCAGCTTTTGCGCGCTGCGTGCATCCTGACCGATGGCCTTGAGGAACCGGGCCCGCAGGGTGTCCATGAGTCGAGCCCGCTTGCTCTTGGGACGGTCGGCCAGGGGGATCTGTCCACCGGCGTACAGGGCGTGTCCGCCTCCCGTGCCACGACGCGCCACGATGCGGCGGATGACCCGGTCGGCCCGGGCGCCTTCCTGCCGCGTGCGGAGGCTGATCCGCAGGGTCTCCTCAAAGATGCCCATGCACATCGTCCAGGTCGTCTCATCCTCCCGCAGCAGCAGGTCGGCAATCTCGGCGATCATGTCCGGGTTGTCCACCTCGCCCAGGGTCGTCACCAGCGCCGGGCCGTAACAGCAGGCGTTTTTGAGTCCTTCCTCAAGCAGCAGGAAATACGTCCGGGGCAGCGATCCTCGCTGGATGCCGCTGAGCATCCGCCAGTTCGCCAGACCCAGCAGGTAGGCCATCGCGTCGACATCCGCCTGACAGGCCTCGCGCCCCAGATCCTGCGTGTCCGAGCGGATCGCATAGAGCATCGCCGTGGCCAGCGGCGGGTCGGGCGTGATCCCCGCGGCCTGGAGGTATTCCAGCAGAATCGTCACGGTCGCCCCGTAGCGGGGGCGGATGTCGGCAAACGGCACCTCGCGCGAGGCCTTGCGGGCCGGATGGTGGTCGAAGACGATGTCCGGCGCGTAGTCCTCGGGCAGGGGGTTGTTGCCGGTGCCGGGCTGCGTATCCACCATGGCGATCAGGTCGAACTTGCTGAAGTCCAGTTCGCGGCAGGGGCGCAGGTTCAGTCCGAGGTATCGCACCAGGGCGCGGTTCTCGGCGCGGCCGACGGTCCCGCCATGGGCGATGGAGCAGGGGACCTTGGCGAGTGTGTTGACGACCTTGCGCAGGGCGACGGCCGCCCCGATCGCGTCCGGGTCGGGGTGATCCTGCGTGACAATCAGCATGGCGGCCTTGCGCTGCAGGATCTGGCGGAACTTCTCAAGCCGCTCCGCGCTGCGATTATCCGGGTTCTTTCGTGGCATGGATCACACATCCCTGCAAGACGAAACCGGCCGCTTTGGCCCCACGGCGGGCGGCCCCCCGCAGACTATACGCCAGAGAGATGACGCAATCAACCGGCCGTCGCGTTTTCTACGAGCCGGTCGTTGCCCGGCCCGGCGGGTCATCTTAGAATCGCGTGGGGGTCTTGGGGTGTGTCTGAACCACTTGAGGAAGGATGGACTACGATGGATCCGGAAAAGGGTTTGGCGAAGGAGGCGGTCCTCTGGGAACCCGCTGAAGGCGGCAAGGTGCGGTGCCATCTGTGCGCCCATCGCTGTCTGATCGCCGACGGCAGGACGGGTTTCTGCGCCGTCCGAAAGAACGAGGGCGGGCGGCTGTTTTCCATGAATTACCACCGGGTGTGCGCGGCGAATGCCGACCCGATTGAGAAAAAGCCGCTGTTTCATTTTCAGCCCGGCTCGCGGAGCTTCTCGATCGCCGCGCCGGGGTGCAATTTTCACTGTGATTTCTGCCAGAACTGGCAGATCAGCCAGGTGTCGCTGGAGACCGGCGAGCTCTATGGCCGCAGCATCCGACCCAAGGATATCGTCGACTCGGCCATTCACGCCCACTGCCGCAGCCTTGCGTACACCTACACCGAGCCGACCATCTTCATGGAACTGGCGGCGGATTGCGCCGTCCTGGCCCGCGAGAAGGGATTGTCCAACGTGTTCGTGAGCAACGGGTATCTCACGGCCGAGGCGGTGGACTTCGTGCGGCCTTGGCTGGATGGGATCAACGTCGATGTCAAGAGCTTCCGCGATGCGTATTATCGTGGGCTGTGCAAGGCGCGTCTGGAGCCGGTGCTGGAGACCTGTCGGAGGCTCGTCCGCGAGACGGACATCTGGGTTGAGCTGACGACGCTGATCGTGCCCGGCCAGAACGACAGCGACGCCGAGCTGCGCGATATCGCCACGTTCATCGCCCGCGACCTGGGCCGCCACGTACCCTGGCACATCAGCCGCTTCTACCCGCAGTTCCAAATGGACGACCTTCCACCCACGCCCGAGGCGACGCTGGAGCGGGCGTACGACATCGCCAAGGAGGCGGGCCTGTACTATGTATATATCGGCAACCTGCCGGGCGGCCGCGCCGAGAGCACCTTCTGTCCCTCGTGCGGGGCGATGGTGATCGAGCGCGTGGGATACACGGTCCGCAAGAACCTGATCGACGATGGCCGGTGCCCGAAGTGCAGCGCGGAGATTCACGGGTTCGGCCTGTAGCAGTCCGTTGAAAAAGTGTCACCCCGGACCCCGGATCGAGTCCGGGGCAGGCTTTGATCCGGGGTCCACGCTCGACGTGGGGTGTGTTTTCTGCATGCAAAGCGTGGATTCCCGCTGGAGTGGAAACGCGCCGCAGGCGGGCGGGAATGACAACAAGGGCCGGTTTCTGTGACCGTACGTTTTTCAACGGACTGACAGCCCGGCACGGGGGGCGTCGGGTCCGGGCGGCGGCTCAGTACTTCCATTCGTAGCTGACGGAGCTTTTCTTGTCCGTCGTCAGGGTGATCTTGCCATGCCCGCGCCCATCGGGCGGCAGCCAGCCCGTGACGTAGACGGTGCCGCCGCTGACAAAACCGCGGGTTGTGCCCCGGTCGTAGACCTGCTCGGTGTAGGTGCCCTTGGTGATGAAGTACAGCAGTGTCGCATCCGGGCCGTCGGTGCCTTCGTAGGTCTTGCTGACGTCGATGTTCCCCTCGGCCGTCGCGTCGAACGTGGTTTCGCGTTGGCCGTGCGCGAATTCGGCGTGCCAAGTGCAGATGACCTCGCCGCGGGGGCTTAGCAGGATGCTCAATTGGCCGCGGGGCTCGCCCTCGCGAAAGACGCGGGCGTTGATCGTGTCGGGTTTGTCGATCTGCATGCGGGGCGGCCGGGGCAGCTCGATCATCTGGCCGAAGGGCACGATGCGGTCTTCTTCCAGCCAGGGCCGGTCCTCGGCGACGCCTGATCCCGTTCGCAGGACCGTGGATGGGCCGAACAGGGCCGAGGTGTAGATCGCGTAGATGACGACCAGCAGGGCGATCGAGATCACCAAGCCCAAGATCAGCGCTGCGCCCCGGCGGGACCGGGCCCGATGGCCGTTGCGGCAGGGTATGCCGTGCATCATTCGCTCCTTTCCGAATGAAAGCGATTTCCAGTGCCAGTATATCCTGCGGCAGAGGGGCCGCAAGGGCCTTTTCTGCGGTTGTGGCCGGGGCGGTGGGCGGCGGCCTCCGAAGAAACTGGAGTGTCAGGAATTTCTCGTTCGCCCGGCGTCGTGAGATTTGCGTGTGGTTATGTGGACGATGGGAACACGATCTATCGCAAGCCGCTTGACTGCCGCGCCGGCAAAAGGGATAATGAACATTGGACAGGATTTGCAGGATTCACAGGATGATCGAATCGCCGCGATGAGCGACCAGGGAAACCGACGGATTATGTCATGGGAGGCCTTTCGCGTTGACAACAAGATCACGAAATGATTCCTGACATTTTTGATTTTCACTAGGTAGTATTATCGGAGCATAGTGCATGAATGCGTTTAGGACAGCGTTCCTTGTCGGTATGGCATGCATTTTTTGTCGCTGTTCCTGCGATAAGCTTTGGCGCCGGTCTCAGTCGAATACTCCCCTGATACGGTATGAGGCGCCGACCCTTGATCCGAGCCTGACAGCCGAGGAAAGGGTTGTGATGACCTGGCTGCTGCGGTTTCCGCCGGACAATCCTGCGAGGCATTGGAAGGGGGAGCCCGTTCCATTTCCTTCGTATGCCGAGTGGGCGGCAGCAGGAAAGCAAATCCAGGGAGCCGAGGAGACAATTCTACGTCTGTTCACAAACGAGAGAATACCCTTGAGCGATTACGTTGTCTTGGCCGCATTGGTTGAAGTAGGCACCGACAAGTCCATTGAAATGGTTGTACGGTGGTTGACTGAAAACGCTTGGACTGTTGGAAACAGTCGGGCCAAGAACTGCGCCATACTTTTTTTTCGAGAACATCACAACGACGCTGTCATCGAGTGTCTCATTGAAATCATCGGCTCGAAAGAAAGCGTGGAGGATCCAGGTCTGGTTGCGAGTGCGGTCGGCACACTGGCCCAGATAGGAGACGAAAGAGCGATCCCAGCCATCGAACAGTTGCTGAAAAGTGACTATTACACGCAATATCCGGAGTGGCATAGAGCGAGGATATCGACATACTCGAGTGAATTACGCGAGGGTTGCGAAAGGTGACTTGGGGCAGGGCCGGGATATGCAGAAAGGACATTATGGCACACACACTCGGAGGAAGGCAATTGAGATGTCAGGAACGAATGGCGGTTCCTTAAGCACAGGCGCGCTGACTCTGAGAACCGAGATCCGCGTTCGTCCGCGAGGCCAAAAAAAGATTCCGGACACCTTAAATTGTGCTCGTTGAGATCATAACGGGACGCGACCAAAACAATGATTCCGGACACCTTTGATGTCCCCCGTATAAAAGCAAGGATGTAACGGTGGTGGAACCATGACTACTTACTACGAAATCATGTGGGGCAATCCCCCGATACAAGGTGTCGAGAAGTGGGAAGCGGGCGACTTTGACGTCACTGTCTTCTGGGTTGGGATTCCCTTCGATGGTCTCATCCCCGCGGAGGTTCGCCTTTACATCCCCCCGGAGGATGAGCCGCATCCCAAGCCGGACATCCTGCCCAATCCCGTATCCTGGTTGATCATCTCGGATCGGTTGCTGAAGATCTGGACGCCGTTAATGGGTGACGATGTGCAGGTCTTCGATGCGCCGATCTTCTATGAATCGGATCATCGGCCCTGTGAGAGCTATCACATTATCAACCCCTTGCGGGTTATCGACGCGATAGACTGGGAAAGATCAGGGGTCCATAGACGGACAGACGGGACGTTGAGCCTGATTAAGCCCATGATTTTGAAGAAGGAGTGCCTTGGAGAGCTTCATATCTTTCGACTTCAGGGCTATCTTTCAGCGATCATTGTCGGCCCGGCCATGGTGAAGGATTTGAAGCGGAAGGGGTGTAGAGGTCTGGCCTTCTTGAAGATCCGAACGTCCTGAACATGCGTGTGCTCTTTGACAAGTTCAATGCGACCCGCGAGGGAATTAAAGCTGTCAGGAGCCAATGGCGGTTCCTTGAGCACAGGTGCGCCGATTCTGAGAACCGAGGCCCGTGTTCGTCCGCGAGAATCCGGGATCATGGGGCTGGGAGCGGCGGCGCGGCCCGTAGAGGCCCCTGCATTCGCCGCGAAGGCGTTTTGTGCGGTTGTGGCCGGGGCGGCGGGGCGTATAATCGCGGTTTCCCGCTGGGCTGTGGACACGGCGGGGGACATGCTCCGTATTGAGGATATCGCGGATGAAGCCGGATTGGCGGGTGTGGTTGCGGGCCACGCGGCCCTTTGCCTTCCCCGCATCGGTCGTGCCGGTGCTGGTGGGGGCGGCGATGGCGGCCCAATGGCAGGGGCCGGTCGCGTGGGGGTTGCTGCCGGCGGTGCTGGCCGCGGCGGTGCTGATGCACGCGGCGACCAACCTGGTGAACGACCACTTCGACTACGTCAAGGGCGTGGACCGGGACGGCACCTACGGGTCGAGCGGGCTGCTCGTGGCCGGCGTGCTGCGGCCGGGGCAGGTGCTCGCGGCGGGCGTCGTGCTGTTCGGGGTCGTTTGCGGGCTGGGATTGTGGTTTGTGTATCTGCGCGGCTGGCCGATTCTGTTGCTGGGGGTGGTGGGCCTGCTGGGCGGCTGGTTCTATACGGCTGCGCCGGTGGCGTACAAGTACGCGGCGCTGGGGGACCCCTTGGTGTTCGTGCTGATGGGGCCGCTGATGGTGATCGGGTCGTTCTTCATGCTCACGGCGTCGTACGCGCACGCGGTGCTGCTTGCGAGTCTGCCGGTGGGCTGCCTGGTGGCGGCGATCCTGAACGCGAACAACCTGCGGGATATCCTGTACGACCGGGCGGCGGGCATCTGGACGCCGTCGGCCCTGTTGGGGCCCCGGCGGGGACGCATCGAGTACTACCTGCTCGTGAGCGGCGCCTACGTGCTCGTCGTGGCGGGGGTCTTGGTGTCGTGGCATGCGCCGTGGGGGCTGGTGGTGTTCGTCAGTGCGCCGCTGGCCTGGCGGGCGGTGCGGCGACTGCATCGCAGCCGCCCCGGTGAGGCGGCGGACATCGCGACGCTGGACGTGCAGACGGCGCAGTTGCACCTGGCGTTCGGGCTGCTGTGGGCGGCGGGTTTGGGCCTGGAGGCGGTGCTGACATGAAGAGCGTCGTGGGGCTCTGCGGGCTGGCGGCGGTGTTGTGGTTCGTGATGTTCTCGCCCATCACGGCCGGGCACGTGCCGTTCTGGCCGATCATGACGATCTGTGCCCTCCTGCTGGCGGCCGCGGCGTGGTGGGTCGACCCGACCGGCATGCGGCGGGTTTTCGGCGTGCGGTGGTGGCATGTGCCCGTGGGGATACTCGCGGCGGCAGTTCTGTATGTCGTTTTCTGGGTCGGGTATTCGCTGTCGGTGCGGTGCTTCGCGTTCGCGGACGACCAGGTCCGGGCGGTCTACGCGAGGCGGCCCGATGCGTCCGGGTGGGGTCTGGCCGCACTCTTGGTGTGCATCGGGTCATGCGAGGAGATCTTCTGGCGGGGGTTCGTGCAGCGGCGGTTGGCCCGGCGATGGGGGCCGTGGGCCGGCCTGGCGACGGCGACGGCGGTGTACGCACTGGTGCACATCTGGTCGGGCAACCTGATGCTCCTGGCGGCCGCGGGCCTCTGCGGGTTGTTCTGGGGGGCCATGCTGATACGCTTCGGGTCGGTCTGGCCCGGGCTGGTCAGCCACGCGTTGTGGGACGTGATGATCTTCGTGTTGTGGCCGCTCGGATAGGGGGTGTGCCGGTGCACGCGGGGGCCGACGATCACGATCAGACCTCGGTTCGGGCTGTCTTCGCGGGTGTGGCCCGGCGGTACGACCTGGCCAATCACCTGCTCAGCGGATTTCTCGATACGCGATGGCGCCGGCGGACGGTGGCTTGGGTCGCGCCCGGCCCGGGCGAGCGGATCGTGGATGTCGCATGCGGGACGGGGGCGCTCACGCTGGAGTTGGCCCGCGCCTTGGGCCCGGACGGCGAGGTGGTGGGGCTGGACTTCTGCGAGGAGATGCTGGCCGTGGCGCGGGCCAGGCGCATGCCGCCATCGGCGGGTAGCGCGTTGGCCAGGGTGGAGTGGCGGGCGGCGGATGCCCGGCGGACGGGTCTGCCGGAGGCGGCGTTCGATGCGGCGACGTGTGCGTTCGGCGTGCGCAACATGATGGACGGGTTGCCGGCGGTGCTGGCCGAGATGCGGCGGGTGCTGCGGCCCGGAGGACGCGTGGGCATACTGGAGTTCTCGCTGCCGCGACGACGGCTCCTGCGCTGGGCCGAGCAGGTGTGGCTCGCGGCCTTTGTGCCCCTCATTGGCGGATGCCTGACGGGGCGTATCGGGCCATACCGCTACCTGGGGCGGACGATCCGCGCATGGGATCGTCATGTGGATCTTTCGGCCGAGTTGCGTGCAGCAGGATTCGTGGACGTTGCGGCACGGCCGATGCATGGCGGGATCGTGACCCTTCACCAGGCCTGGCGGGTGTAGCGGGCCAGCTTCAGGGTTGCTCCGTTGCGGGCGCGGGCTCAACAGGTCGGCCCCAAGCATCCACCTGGCGCTCGGCGACGAGGTTGCCCTTCCCATCGTACAGGCGCTCACCGGCGTGGACGCGGCCCTGATCGTCGCGGGCATGGATAAGCTCGCGAACGAGTCGGCCGTTCGAGTCGCAGAAGTAGCGTATCTCCATCTGCATCAAGGGGCCGTAAGGGCCTTGCACGTGCCGCCGCAAAACCTGCAGATGCCCCCGGTTGTCGTAGAGGGCCTCGTAGAAGATCTTACGCTGTTGGGCCTGGGCACGGCCGATTTCCTCCCGGGGTACCAGGAAGGCCGTGCCCTCCGGCGGGGCGGCGTTGGCGAAGAATCGTTGAGCACGAGTGCCGTCGGTCCGCGTCAGGTCGGTGAAGGTCGCCCCGCAACCGGCCACGAGCAAAACGAGTCCACAGGCCCACAGGCGTCGCATCGGAACGGTCCTTACGTGATGACCTGGCAGACGATGGAGCGTCGGCGGGGTCGGGTGTCGAAGTCGATCAGTACGATCTGCTGCCACGTGCCGAGGGCAAGTTGACCGTCCACGACCGGCACGGTCAGGCTGGGGCCCAGCAGGGACGCCCGGACGTGCGAATGGCCGTTGTCATCGTGCCAGGTCTTCTCGTGTTCGTAGTGGCCCGCGGCCGGGGCGACCCGCTCCAAGGCGGCGTTGATATCGTGCTTGACCAGGCCGGGCTCGTACTCGATCGTGGTCAACGCCCCCGTGGAGCCGACGTGGAACAGCACCACGGTGCCGCTATCCACCGGCCCGAGCCGGTCCAGGGCGTCACGGACCCCATCGGTGATGTCCACGATGTGGCAGTTTCCCTGGGTCGCGACCTCGATCTGCGTCGTCTTCACCATACACGGCATCATAGACTCCGGAGCCGATCTGTCAACGTGGCGCTTTGAACCGGGGCCGAAACCTTGGCAAGATCGTCGTCCCTGTGCCATAATGCGGGCGCGGATTCCAATGGAATGAACGTGTGAAAGACGGCGGAGGACCAGGCATGCGATGGATAGAGGGATTGTGGGTTTGTGGGCTTGTGTCGGTGATGTTGGGATGCGCATCGGAGGCGACCCGTCGCACTGCGTCCGCCGGGTACGACGGCGAGCGGGCCGTAGTGGAACTGGGCGATAGTCGCGTCTCGCTGTACCAGTACGGCGGCGTGCCGTTCAAGCCCTATATGAAGGAGCTGCGAACACCGGCGGGCCTGAACGTGCTGCGGGATGCGCCCGCCGACCACCTGCACCACCACGGACTGATGTTCGCCTTGGAGGTGGATGGGGTCGATTTCTGGGGTGAGACGCCCGGTTGCGGTGTGCAGCAGCACACCTCGATGAGCACTGTCAGCCACATCGGGGAAGATGGACTGTACGGGACTTTTGTGGAGGCGCTGCATTGGCTGGCCCCCGACGGGCGCGTTCTGCTCGACGAGCGACGGACCGTGAGCACCTGCATCGGGGCAACGGCAGTCGTCGTGACGTGGCGGTCGGAGCTGCGGCGACCGACGGGGATGGAGCCGGCGCGGATCGGCGGACGGCACTATTTCGGCCTCGGGGCGCGGTTCGTCGAGGCCATGGACACCGGGGGGGCGTTTTTCAATGCCGACCAGCGCGAGGGCAAGGTCTATCGGGGGGATGAGCGGCTGGTTTCATCGCGTTGGTGTGCCTACCGCAGCCGGATCGGCGAGTACGATGTGACGGTGGCGATGTTCGATGGACCGGATAATCCGCGACCGGCGACGTGGTTCACGATGACCCAGCCCTTTGCCTATCTGGCCGCGACGATGGCCTACCACGAGGAGGAAATCACGTTGCCGCCCGGTGAGACATTGACGCTGGTATACGGCGTGGCCGTCTGGGACGGCACGCAGACTGCGACCCAGATTGAGCAGGCCTACGCGCGGTGGAAGGCCTCTCTCGCCGAAACAGCGTCGCAGTGACCCTGCGGGGTACTACTTGGCCTGGGTGCGGTAGGTGACCGCCGTCAGGAGCATCGGGCCGTAGCGGTCCCACAGGGCATCGCGATCAAGCTGATCGGCTTGGCGGGGTAGTTCGACGGTGATGATCGGGCGGTTGAGCCCGAGCCCGACGAACGAGCCCAGTGAGCCGGGTCGGGCCCCCAGTTTCTTGACGGGCAGGCCGGAAAGTGTGGCCATCTGATAGGCCAGCGATTCACCGGGCCCGTCATAATCGATGCAATTCAGGGGTTGATGGATGGCGACAACGCGGTCGGGCTGGTAGTCGCGGATGACCTGCTCGATCACGCGGGACTCGGGCTCGGACAGGCCCGCGGGGCCGTGGGCGGCCGCGGAGGTGCGGTTGGGGGCGGCGAAATTGCGGTTCAGGTCCACACCCCGTGCGTTGTGTCGGGTGTTCTGGGCCATGCCGTCCGGGTTGGCGACGGGCATGATAACGACGGTCTTGTCCCGTAACAGGTAGGGTCGCTGGCTCAGGTGTTCGATGAGTTTCTCCACCAGCGGCGTGCCGGCCTGTTCGTTCCCATGGATCGTGGCCAGGATGAAGGTGGTGTCCGGACCGGAGCCGAGCACGACGATGTCGATGGGCCGGCCATTGACGCTCTGGCCCACGCGGTATTCGCGATAGGTTCCCTCCGGGTCCATGCGCGGCGAGGCCAGTGGCGTGGTCTGGCAGCCACTCACCAGGACCACCAGCATTGTGAGCAGGGCGACGGCACTTAGACGGCGGACATACACGGGCTTGCAAGGGTTCATGACAGTCTCCGGATTGCGTGCCTGGACGCAAGACACTTCATTGTTGGCTTCGGTCCGCCGGGCCGGACCACTTGAAAGTTCAGGTCACTTTAAGGACTTCATCGGGTGAGTCAACGGTACGGCGGCGAAAGCTGGCGTCTCGGTTGACCGGGGATGCGGGGCGGCCTATAATAACCCGCCTGTATCCGGCCGTGATTTCAGCCAGGGAAGGGCATGATCGTGATGAACAAGGAGCGTGATGTGGCAGCCAAGACCAAGACGACCAAGGCCAAGAAGAAGCCCGCCAAGCGGAATCCCTGTACGCGGTGCACGGGTCTGTGCTGTCGATACTTCGCGCTGCCCATCGAGACCCCCGAGGACTGGGACGACTTTGACGACATCCGCTGGTACCTGTGCCACGAGGACGTCACGGTGTTCGTGGAGGAGGGGGAGTGGTACCTGAACGTGAAAAACAAGTGCCGGCATCTGTCGGAAACGACGTACCAATGCGAAATCTACCCGATGCGGCCGAAGATCTGCCGTGGTTACAGGACGGAGGATTGTGACCTGACGGGGGACGATTACGATTACGAGATGCACTTCACCAGCGACAAGCAGATGGAAGAATACATGCGGATCAAGTTCGGCGAAAAGGTGTTTGAAAAGCTCGAACCCCGCCGGTCCCGCCGGAAGAAGCGTTCGTAACAGGCGTGTGAGGAAAGAGATCCGATGAAGATACCCTCGGTCAAGGGCACGCGTGACTTTTATCCACCGGTGATGGCGGTCCGCAACTTCATCGTAGACGGGTGGAAGGCGGCCTCCCGGCGGAGCGGCTTCGAGGAGTACGACGGGCCGATCTTCGAGCATCTAATGATGTACCAGGTCAAGAGCGGAGAGGAGATCGTCGAGCAGTTGTTTCACCTGACGGATCGGGGCGGACGCGAATTGGCGATTCGCCCGGAGATCACGCCGACCCTGGCCCGGATGGTGGGCCAACAGGTCAACTCGCTGCCGCGGCCGATCAAGTGGTTCTCCGTGCCGCGTTTGTGCCGGGCGGAGCGGCCACAAAAGGGCCGCCTGCGGGAGTTCTTCCAATGGAACCTGGACGTCGTGGGCGTGGCCGATCCACTGGCCGATGCGGAGGTGATCTTCACGACTCTGGACTACCTGGCCGACGTGGGGCTGGGGCCGGCGGATGTGCAGGCGCGGATATCGAGCCGGCGACTGCTGGCGGCGTACCTGCGGGCTCTGGGCTTGGCCCAGGACCGGCTCGACGCGGTCTACCCGGTGCTGGACAAGAAGCCCAAGGTGCCGCCGGAGGCGTTTGAAGAGATGCTGCGGACCTGTGTGCCGGAGGAGCCGATCGCGGCGGGGATCCGCCGGTTCATGGAGCTGACCGATGCTGCGGAGCTGGCGGGCCTGTCGCTGCCGGATGGGACGCAGGCCGAGGCCTTCGAGGCGGCGCGACGGGAGCTGGCCGACGTGATGCGATGGCTGGACCGGATGGGCATGGGGGCCTATTGTCGGTTCGATCCGGGCATCGTGCGGGGCCTGGCGTACTACACGGGCGTGGTGTTCGAGGTGCATGAGGCGAGCGGTTCGCTGCGGGCGATCTGCGGCGGGGGGCGGTACGACAATCTCCTGGCGGATTTCGGCGGCCCGGCGATGCCCGCGACGGGCATGGGGATGGGCGATTGCGTCTTGGAGATCCTGCTGCGCGAGAAGGGGCTTCTGGCCGATGACCTGCCGACGCGGCGGCTCGACTGGTACGTGTGTTGCCTGGATGAGGCGCTGATGGATGCGGCGGTGGAGGCGGTCGCGGCGTTGCGGCGGTCGGGCCGGGCTGCGGACATGGCCTACAAGCCCGCCGGGCTGGGCAAGCAGCTCAAGTGGGCCGCGGCGGCCCACGCCGGGCGAGTCGCCATCCTGGGCCGCGAGTTTCTCGAAGACCGGCGGATCATCATAAAGGATATGCAAACGGGGGAGCAAAAAAGCGTCGATTTTGATCGATTCCTATTGGGTCATCACAACGACTGACCGACGGATCGGTTAAGCGGGTACGTGGACTAGTCGATATCGGGCACGCGGCCTTTGTTGCGTCGGCAACGGGGCGCAGATGGGGCGGGATACACGGAAAGGCCCGATAACGTGGTCCGGATCGATGAACTCGCAGAACACGGTGAACCCCCGGATGGCGGCTGGTATGAGCTGGTTCTGCCCGGGGAGACCTCCGTACGTGAGGCCCTGGCCCGCATGCAGCAGGTGGGCTGTGAGTGCATCGGTGTGGATATGGGTCACGGGCCCGCGGCCGTGCTCAGCAAGGAAGACCTGCTCAATGGGTTGCTGCGCGAGCTTGACCTGGCTGAGCGGACCCTCTGGTCGCTTCAGGCACAGGTGGAAGGCGGGCTGGCGGACCAGATAGACTTGGTGCAGGAATCGGTCCGCACGCTGATGCAGACGGCGCAGAGCAAGCTGGATCTGGCCGTGCACCAGCTTGCCGAGGGGCTGATTCTCCTGGATCAGCAAGGTTGCGTCGAAAGCAGCAACCCGGCGGGGTGGCGGTTGTTGGGATTGGAGGAGGGAACGGCCGGTGCGGTTCTGGACGCGGCCCTGGAGCGCATCGGGGTCTCGCCGCGTATCCGTGAGGCATCCGAGAGCACGCGGCAGGAACCCGGTCGGTTGGAGCATGAGACGGATGACGGGCGGACGCTGGAGTTTCGCTGGCGGGCGATGACCGATGAATGGGGGCACTTCCTGGGCCATGTGGTGGTGGTCTGCGATATCAGCGAGCAGGTGGCCGCCGCGCGGGCCAAGAGCGAATTCATCGCGGCGATCTCGCACGAGTTATGCACGCCGTTGACCGGCCTGCAGAGCGGCCTGTCGAATCTGCTGGCCGGCGTGGCGGGTCGGCCGGGTCGACGGGTGCGGCGCTACCTGGAGGCCATGGACGGCGATTGCCGACGGCTTGGGGGGCTGGTGCACGATCTGGTGGATATGGCCAAGCTTCAGGCCGGGTCGATGCCGCTGCAACGGTGCGTGTTCGACGTCGTGCCCTTGGCGGCCGAGGCGCATCGCCGGGCGGCCGAAGCGGCGACCTGCAAGGGGCTGCAATTCCAGATAGCCCCCGACGCCCAGATGCGGGCAGTGTACGCCGACCCGCAACGGCTCGGGCAGGTGCTGGACAAACTGGTCGCCAACGCGATTCGGTTCACACCTCCCGGCGGGCGGGTGAGCATTGCCACTCGAAGCCAAGGCGGGTTTGTTCTTATCGAGGTTGAGGATACGGGGATCGGGATCGATGAGGCCCAAAGGGCCCATGTTTTTGGTACCTTTTACCAGGTGGACCGACCCGTCGGCCCCGGCTTCCAGGGCACCGGGCTGGGCCTGGCGATCTGTAACGGCATTGTCCGGGCGCACGGGGGAACCATCACGGTGGACAGCGAAAAGGGTCGGGGCAGTCGGTTTGTGGTGTCGCTTCCGGCGGCCGAGCCCTATGTCGTGCTCGGTGAGCACATCGAACGGTTGGTCCGCCCTGGGGCGGGTTTGGGCATCGGGGGGTTCGCCTTGGCACGGGTTCGGCTTGAGGTGCGGTCTGGTGTGGACGATGCGGTTATCGGACCTGCGCGGGGGGCGATGATGCAATGGTCGGCCCACGCTCGGGCGGCCTTGTGCGACGGGGCGGACCTGGTGGTCCAGTCGGCGATGCTGGAAACGGCGTTGGTGATCGTCCCGGGCCGAACCGGGAGGATTGAGCAGCTCTGGCAGCGGCTGGGAAGGGCCTTGAGCGAGGAGTTGGCGAAAAACAAGTTGAACGCAGACCGGATCGTGCCGATGGTGGGGTTGGGTTTATACCCTGTGGAAGCGGATGACCCGGCGGAATTGGAGCGGGTCGTCCGACGTCGTATGGAACCCCTGAGGTGACCCGGCCCCTGGCGAGGTGAACCGGCCCGGCTATAGGGAGATGAGCATGTTTGAATTCTTTGGATTCCGCAAGAAGGCCGATCGGACGAAGGTCCTGGTCATCGACGACGAGCCGAACATCGTGCAGACGTTGAAGGACCGCCTGGAGATGAATGATTACCAGGTGTTCACCGCCGGCAACGGGCAAGAGGGGCTGGAGTGGTTCGAGCGGGAGCGTCCCGATGTGATCCTGCTGGATGTCATCATGCCGATCATGGACGGCCTGACGATGCTGGAAACACTAAGGGCCCGGCCCGACGGCCAGGATGTGTCCGTCATCATGCTCACGGCCCGCAGTCAGGCCCAGGATATCGCCCGCGCCAATACCGCCGGCATCGACGATTACATCGTCAAGCCGTTCGATCTGAGCGAGCTGCTGGAGAAGATCGAGACGCTCGTCGAGCAGCGCAAGGCGCTGGCGCGTCAGGCCTGAGCTAGGGAACACCGCCCCAGTCAAATTGCTGGTTGTTGAGAGACACCAGCTCCACCGTGCGGATCAGCCAGCGGCCGTCCGGCTGCTTATCGAACCGCATTCTGACCTCCACAAAGTACAGCCCCTGACTTCCGGCGTAGCTGCCCTGGCGGCCGCGCAGCCGGACCAGCACACTCAGATCGCACTGCGCGGTCGATGTCTCAATGGTCCATTGCAGGCGGCGCTTGCTGATGCGCTCGATGTCGGCGATGGCCAGGGAGGACTCACACCGTCGGCGCAGGTCCGCCCGCGTGGCGTGGAAGGCGTCGGAATAATCCGGGGCGAAGATGTCGTTGAAGTCGGAGAAGTCATGGGTCTTGGCGAACCGCAAGGCGCGATTCAGCGTGGACTCGAGACGTTCACGGTCGGTCTGGATGAACCGGTCGAGCCCGAAGGCCAACAGGGCGATGGCCAGGGGGATCAGCAGCGGCCATCGGCGCGGCGGACCCGACGGGCCTTCACGGAAGAGCACGACCACGCCGAGGCTGATCAGTGCGACAAAGAGCAAGAGCCACGGTTCTTCAACGACGTTCCACATCGTCCGTCTTCCTCCTTATCCACGTTGTCTCATGCCACCCACGGCTCGGCATCTCGACGGTCCATCCGTATCCACGAGGGCGTCAGTTCCTCAGCGCCTGAAGCGGCGCCGGGATACGGCCGCCACGGGCGACCCAGGCGGCCGCGGCCCGTCGCGGGACACGCATCACCGGTGCCGAGCCGAGCAGGCCGCCGAAGTGCACCAAGTCGCCGGGTTTGGCCTTGGGCACAGGGATGACGCGGACGCTGGTGGTCTTGTGATTCATGACGCCGATGGCCAGCTCGTCGGCGATGATCGCGCTGAGGACATCGGCCGGCGTATCACCCGGCACGGCGAACATATCCAATCCCACGGAGCAGACGCTGGTCAGGGCCTCCAGCTTTTCGAGATTCAGGGCGCCGGATCGGACGGCCCGGATCATCCCGGCGTCCTCGCTGACCGGGATAAAGGTCCCGCTCAGGCCGCCGACGTTGCCGCTGGCCATGGCGCCGCCCTTCTTGACGGCGTCGATGAGCATGGCCAGGGCGGCGGTCGAGCCGGGCCGTCCCATGCGGCTCACGCCCATCGCTTCGATGATCTCGGCGACGGAATCGCCGGCGGCGGGCGTCGCGGCCAGGGAGATATCGACGATGCCGAACTCGACGCCCATACGGTGGGCCATTTCCCGGCCGATCAGCTCGCCGGCGCGGGTGATCTTGAAGACTGTTCGCTTGATGACCTCGCTGAGCTCGGTCAGGTCGCAATCAGAATGGCGGGCCACGACCGCCCGGACAACGCCGGGCCCGGAAATACCGATGTTCAAGGCCAGATCGGGCTGGCCGATGCCGTGATGGGCCCCGGCCATGAAGGGGTTGTCCTCCGGCACATTGGCGAACAGGGCGAGCTTGGCGCAGCCGATGCCGCGGCGCGTGCGGCCGGCCAGGTCGCGAAGGACGTGTCCGAATCGCTCAACGGCGGTCATGTTGATCCCGGCGGCGGTGGAGGCCAGATTGAAGAAGCCGCACAGTCGTTCGGTGGCGGCCAGGGCGGCGGGCAGGGCGTCGATGAGATGGCTTTCGGCCTCGGTGATGCCGCCCTGCACGTAGCCGCCGAAGCCGCCAATGAAGTCGATATCAGCCCGGGCGGCGGCGGTGTCGAGCGTGCGGGCCAGGGCGACGACGGTCGTCGCGCGGCGCGGCAGCGGCTCCAGCAGAAGGGCGATCGGGGTCGTGCTGATGCGGCGGTTGGTGATGGGTATGCCGAACTCCTGCTGGATGCGGTCCGCGTGGTGGTTCAGGGCGCGGCCCCACTTCACCAGGCGCGGTCCGATACGGCCGCGCACGGCGGCCAGCCGCCGGTCGGCGCAGTCCGTAAGGTTGACGCCGAGTGTGACGGTGCGGATGTCGAAGTGGTGGTGCAGCGTCATGCTGACCGTTTCGTAGACTTCCTCGACGGTGATCGCCATGGGACCTCCTCGGTGCCGACCGCACGGCCGGGGTCTGCATCAGACGCGGTGCATCATCTTAAAGATGGTTTCGTTCTGGAAGGTGATGTTCAATTTCAGATCACGGGCGACGCGGTCAAGCCGTTGCTGAATCTGTTCCAGATCGGCGGTGGCCCCGGCGACATCGCAGCCCATCATCATCACGAAGTAGTCCTCCATGATCCGCTGGCTGACATCGATGATATTGATATGGGCCTCGGCCATGACGTTGGCGATCCGCGCGATGATGCCGACGCGGTCCTTGCCGGTGACGGTCACGATGAAAACCTTCGGTGTGAGTGGTTTTTTCTTCCGGGCCATGGTGCTCTCCGTTTCTCCCTCGGCGAGGCATCAGCCGTTGCTCTGCTCGCCACGGGCGTTCACCGGTCCAGGTGTTTTCGCAGGCGGTCATTGCGATCGGGATCATTCATATCCATCCGCAGGGCCGAGAGGGTGATATAGCCCTCGGCCAGGTAGTACGTGTCCGTGCCGGCGATTTCATCGGCATCGGGGGGCCAGCCAGCCGTGAACTGAAAGAGCGTTCGGCCGTCATCGGCCCGGCGGGTGGCATAGGCCTCGCGAAAGCCGCTGCCCGCGTGTGGCACGATCCGCACCCCCTTCGGCGGCCCTTCCGACAGGGTGGGGATATTGAGATTGATCAGGTCTCCGGGCTCGAGGGGAAGCAGATGCCGCAGGATGTTCCGTGCATGCCGCGCGGCTCCGGCCACGTTGATCGAGTCTTCGTAGGCGGCGCTGACGGCGACGGCGGGCACGCCGTGAAAGGCGGCCTCCATGGCGGCGGCCACCGTGCCGGAGTAGTACACGTGAACACCGACATTGGCCCCGTGATTGATACCGGCGACGACAAGGTCGACCGGTTCATTCGGGCCCAGCAGGTGGTTCAGAGCCAGTTTAACGCAATCCGCGGGCGTGCCGTCGACACTGGTGCCGGCGAATCGGCCCGGCAGGTCGACGGGCCGACAGAAGACCGGGTCGAGCGAGATGCTGTGGCCGGCCCCGGAGCGTACGCTGGACGGGGCGACAACCGTGACCCGGCCCATGTCCGCCAGCTCGCTGTACATGGCGGCCAGGCCGGGGGCCTCGATGCCATCGTCGTTTGTCAACAGGATGTGCATGTCGGTCGGTTCTCCACTGGACGGTCCTGGCCCCGCAGGGGCACACCGAGGGCGAGTCTAGCGGTCCTGGGGGGCGATGTCAATTGACGGGATTGAGCAACCGACTATAATGGCCGACATGAACAAGCGTTTGGAACCAAAGGATCGGCCGATGGTCATGGATCGGTTGCAGGTCCGTGCCTTCGACACTTGGGCCATCACCCAATTGGGCCTGCCGGGGGTGGTGCTCATGGAGAACGCCGGGCGCGGCTGCGCCGAGCGGCTCTTGGCGCGGCTCAGCGATCCGGCGGCCTCGCGTGTCGTTCTCTTGTGCGGACCGGGCAACAATGGCGGTGACGGGTACGTGATCGCGCGACACCTGGCCAATGCGGGCGTGCACACGGAGACCGTGGTCTGCGGGGACAGGGAACACGTGCCCGGCGATGCACGGGCGCACCTGGACGTGCTTGAGCGGATGGGGGCGGCGATTCGAACCTGGACCATGATGGGCTTACGGGCCGAGGCGGTGCACGAGGTGTTGTCGTCGGCCGATTGGGTCGTGGACGCTCTCTTCGGGACCGGGCTGACCGGCCCGGTGCGGGCCGGCTATGATGTGGTGATCGAGGCACTCAACCAGATGGGCAAGCCGGTTCTGGCCGTGGATATTCCATCCGGGCTCGATTGCGACACGGGGCGCCCGCTGGGCCCAACCGTGCGGGCGACACTGACCGTGACGTTTGTGGCCGTGAAGGAGGGGTTTGCACGTTCACCCGACGCCGCGGCTTACACCGGAGGCGTTGAGGTCGCTTCCATCGGGATCGCGCCGCGTCTCTGGCCGGCGCTGCCCAGATAGCCCGGTGTTGGCCGGCAGCCCACCCGCCCGCGTCTTGTCGTGGGGTCCGATCCGCGTCAGAAGGGCGTGCTCTTGGCGGCCAGCGATTCGTATCCGATCAGGTGCAGGAACCGGGTCTGATTCAGCACGGGAACGCTGAGCCGCTCGGCGCGGTCGATAACCTCCTGATAGGCCTTGGCCGCGTCGGCGGCGGCTTGGACCCGCCGTGCCAATGAGGGATCGGCTTCGAGCTCCTCGGGCTTGGGTTGCTCCATCGGCTCGGGGGCATCACCCAGTACGACGAAATCGGTGTTGACGGTGACGGTGTCGACGACGCGCCCTCCCCAGCGCTCGATCAACTCCCGGATACGGACGGCGCCTTCCTCATCATGGAAGCCGTCGCGGTCGAAGTCGAACAACCCGGCGACCACGAACTGATTGCTGGTCTGGCTGTCCCAGACAAGATTGGCGACGACGTCTTCGGGGACGATGGGGTTCTTCTTGGACACCCGATTAATCTTGGCCATCGAGAGGTTCTTCTCGACCTTGAAGACTTCGATCTCGGCCTTGCCTTTGCCGTCTTCCGGCAGGGGGGCGTTGCGGTCGTACACGCCGAAGGTCAGGCCGACGTAGACGTGATCGTCGGAGCCGACGTTGAGATACACCACGCCAAGCTGGTCGTCGATGCGAATAATCCGGGCGTCGGGTTGCAGAGCGGCCACCTCCTTGTTGAAGCGTCCCCACTCGTTGAGCTTGGCCAGGGCGTCCTTCAACTGCTGCTCGGTATCCTCCAGGCGGGCCTGCATGGCCTCGAGCTGGGCGTTCTTCTCGCTGATCTGCTCGCGAGCGCGGTCGAGCCTTTCCATGACGGCCTGGACCTGCTCATCGGTGGACTGCTTCATGAGGGCTTCCAGCTCGTCGTACTGCGCCTGCACTTCGTTGAAGCGTTGCTGGTAGCGGGCCATCTCCTGCATCAATTGTTCTTCACGGCGACGGGCCCGCTCGGCCAGCAGGTCGGCGTTGGTCTGGACGTCATTGAGCTGCGCCGCCAGCGACCGGTTCTCCTCGCGGAGCTGGTTCACAGAAGCGTGGAGCGCCTCGATCTGCTTGAGCAGGGCAACGGGCTCGGTCTGCCCGCCGATCAGCGCGGCGTCGGCCCCGAGCGTGGCCAGGGTCTTATTGATGTCCACGTTGGTGTTGTTGACCTTCTCCGAGGCGGCGATGTCGGCCAGGCTTTCCGTGCTCTGGCCAGTGATTACGCTGACGAGCGTATTGACATGTGCCGCCAAAGTACCGAATGCACTCTGTCCGGAGGGTGTTTTTCCGACGATAGAGCTGATCTTTCCTTGCTCACTGGGGTTCGCCAGGGCCTGCAGGCGACGGTCGGCGTCGACTTTGGCCGTCCGGTAGTCCTCGGCCTTGACGTAGAAGATCACCGCGCAGGTGGCCGCGATGATAAACAGGGCGACGAACGTAATCATCGTGTAGAGCATGGCATTGCTTTGCTGCTGCTTGCCCGGCGGCATGTCAAACTCCTTCCATCAGTGAACGTATGCACGGGCCCGGCAAGACGGTCGGGATGGACCCAAAGCGTCCGGGCTAAAACATGCAGTATGGCTGAAAGGGCCGTTGCGGTCAACAAAAAACTGGCCGTGGACGGTCCTATAGCAGTCCGTTGAAAAACGCACAATCGACAATACTGCCCATGCTTGTCATTGCCGCCCGCCTGCGGCGGGTTTCCACTCCAGCGGGAATCCACGCTTTTCGGGCAAAGGCACACTACACGTTGAGCGTGGACCCCGGATGAGTCCGGGGTGACACCTTTTTCAACAGGCTGATAGGGCTTTCCAAGGGTACGAGAAGCCTCCCCTTCTCGCCCCGGCACGGGGCTCGTTTCCGGACATCAGGCCACAAGACCCTGATTGGTGGTAAGACAGGACCCCCTACGCACAACGATCAACGTCGTCGCCCGCGCCCGTCGGCGTCGGGTACCTCGATGCCGAGGGTCTTGATCTTGCGGTAGAGGGTGCTGACATGGATGCCCAAGTCCCGCGCGGTGCGCTGGCGGTTGCCGCGGTGCCGTTCAAGCGTCTCCGTGATGAAAAGTCTTTCCATCGCGTCCAGGCTCATCGGTTCGCCCTCCGGTACGCCGCGGGCGGTGGTCGGACGCAGCTCGGGCGGGAGGTGGTTGAGCTGGATCATGCCCCCGCGACAAAGAACGAAGGCCTGTTCAATGATATTCTCGAGTTCTCGAACGTTGCCCGGGTAGTCGTGCTCCATCAGGCGGGCCAGCACCTGATCCGAAACGCCGGCGATGGTCTTGCCTTGAAGCCGGTTAAACCGGGCGATCAAATGGTCCACCAGCAGGGGAATGTCCTCGCGACGCTGCGCCAGCCCGGGCAGGGTCAGGTGAATTACGCGGATGCGATAGTAAAGATCCTGGCGAAACGTCCCGGCACGCACCAGCTCGGCCAGGTCTTTGTTCGTGGTTGCGATCACGCGGACATCGACGGGAATCGCCTCGATGCCGCCTAGTGGCTCGACGACGCGCTCCTGAAGGACGCGCAACAGGCGGACCTGCATGGCCGGGGAGATGTCACCGATCTCGTCCAGCAGGATCGTACCGCCATTGGCCCGTTGAAACCGGCCGGGCTTGTCTCGCCTGGCGTCCGTAAAGGCCCCGGCCTTGTGGCCGAACAGCTCGCTTTCGAGCAAGGTATCGGGCAGGGCGGCGCAGTTCACGGCAATGAAGGGCTTCTTCTTGCGGGGGGAGAGGTTGTGGATGGCGCGGGCGAAGAGTTCCTTGCCGGTGCCGCTGGGTCCTTCGATCAACACGGTGCTGGGGCTGTCGGCGATCTGGGGCAGGATTTCGAAAAGCCGCAACATGGCCGGGCTGCGGCCAACGATGTCCTCGAACGTGTACCGGGCTTCGAGCTCCTTTTGCAGTTCCTCGACTTGGGTGAGGTCCTGAAACGTCTCGACCCCGCCGATGATGCCGCCGCTCTTGTCCTTCAGCAGGGCCGTGGCGATGGAGTTGGCAAAAGTCCAGCCCAAAGGGGCGTGGCTCCATATCAATGATGTGGCCGGATTCATCGGGCCGGAGGTCTTCAAGACCCGTGAACAACTGGTGAGGTGCTGCCTGGAGGATATTGCCATGGGGAAACTCCATGGATTGACCATCGGTCTTGATATCTGTTCCACCCTGCACATGACCGTGAGCCTGGATGACCTGGATTGGTGCCAGGATCAGATCATGCCCGCCAACCCCGCTTACCTGATTGCCCTGCCGACCAAGAACGACCCGATGCTGAGCTATCTCACTACCTCGTATCAGGACCATGTACGGCTGCGGGAAACATTCGGGTTCAAGGTCAACGACGCTATGTGGGATTTCTTTAAGCGTATCGGGATCGTCGGTCCGGACAACAAGTATACCGAGCACTTCGGAGACCCGATTTGGGTGTACTATCAGTATTGCCTGGCCAAGGGAGACAAGCGCTCTCAGGAAGAAATCATGGCCGAAGGCAAGAAGAAGTTCGACGAGATCCACGGCACGTGGCTAAAAACTTGCAATCGGGTGCCCCTTGCGTCCGGCTATGGCACGAACAAGTGGGACCTGAACCCTGAGCTGGACAGCAAAATCCGCGACCTTTACGAAGACGCCAAGAAGGCGATCTGGGCCGAATTTGACCAGAAGTTCATTGGCAGCGTTCCCAATGCCGTTGCCATCAAAACCAACTCCAAAGATCGGGAGGATTACATCCTGCATCCTGCTTCCGGAGAGGAACTGAGCACCGAAGCGGTGGCAAGCCTGGAGAAACTCCGGGATGCCTGGGCCGGTAAAGCGCCTG
>ENA-OSEO01000220-OSEO01000220.1-sediment-metagenome-genome-assembly--contig:-NODE-220-length-162962-cov-5.934365_pt1 | contig 162962 bp, 149 predicted proteins | sample MGYA00237883_ERZ534232 | MGnify/ENA metagenome assembly ERZ534232
ACTGGGAACAACGGGATACAATCTCTGAATCCTTACGTTTTAGTGAACTGAGTTCCTTATTATTGTTTATAGGTCCGTAATTTTACAATTGCTATTATTAGCGCCTTCAATGAGCTTCTTTATAACAATAGAAATCTCATCATTACGCCATTTGCTATTGGCTACTAATCTTTCTGAATTATGTATCCATAGTACATCAATTTTTCCTAAAACATTTAATATAGCTTCATGTTTCTGTGTGACTGATAAATCAGAATATTCGAATGAGGTCGGGTCTAATGCAGAATAAAATAGTTTCGATAAAATGAAATCAGCAGAAGATGTTTCCTGAACATTAAGCTCAACTATTTTGCCGTACCTGCATTGTTGAAGTGCTTTAGATATTACGGCGGACTTTCCAATCTGCTCCATACCAGATATTTGTGCTATTCGCTGTCGGTCATTATCAAAAAAAGAAACAATAGCCTTTGCATCTTCATCGCGATTTATGATGGCATTAAATCTATTTTTTTGGATTTCGTTCCCAGATTTTTTTGGCCTGGTTTTACCACTAATCTCCTTTGCAGCTTTTAAGAATCCTTTTAGACTGCCGAACCCCGGCTCAGAGGAATCGAGCTCAATCAATGCATCAGATAACTCAGCGCAACATTCAGAACAAAGCTCCTTTTCCAACTGTTGTAAGCTTGGCAACTTTAGTATTAAATCTTGGCCAAGAACATCCCACCATTGTTCTACGGCTTGACCTTTAGCTACTATTGTGTATAAATAGTTTAATTTGATACTTTGCAGTGAATCGCATACTTTGGAGTCAACGAGGTCTCGAAGTTTTCTGACCTTAACACCACTATCTGATAATGTTGATATATCGTTTAAGGCTAAACTTGCATGACTTGAAACATCATCCTCACTATATACAATCGATTGCAGTTTAATAAGTTTGAAATTTGCAGATGGTTCTGTTGTTCCAACTTGTACTTTCAAATGCTCACAATCGATATCAGCTACTAAAAGAGATTCTCCTTTAGGCAATTTGCCCTGCAAGTAAGATTTAAACCACCATAAAGACATTCTTTTATCTATTGGCAAGCCTATTCTTGAGCCTCCATATCGCCCGTCGTTACAGTATATTATCATCTTTCCATTTGATACTAATATATCAAGCACATTGTCAAAATGGTTTGGGTTATTATCATGGGAAAGTACTGCAACAATATCATAGTCTCCCTTTACTTTCAGTTTCGGGAAATTAAGAGCTTCCGCGCAAATTAAAACTAATATGTTTAATTTTTTATCATTTAACTTGATGAGGAAAGGAAACATAGGTTTTGGGGAGGTGTTAAAATTAGATACATCACTTTTTTCAAATGGTGACGAAATTTGCTTTTCTACGAGATGCACTTTGTCGTTAATAAATAGAGGTGCAACGGCATTCGTCAGATTATTCCTTGAGAAAAGTCTAGCAAGGGTCTTATCCCTAATTCCTAGATTTGAATAACATTTCTTGGCTTCTTTTAAGTTCTGAGGTGTGTGTGTGCCTGCAAAAATTGTGGTCCCTTTTTTTAAGTTAAATGTTTTTAATATGTCTAAACATTGGTAAGGTACAGCTCCTTCAGAAAACATTAACAAATCCGGAACTTTGTCTAATTCTAATAGGTGATCCAAAATTGAAGCAAGTCTTTCTCTATGCCATCTTATATATTTTTCCAGGCATTTCTCTAATAAAGAGTCCACCGCTATACCATTCATCAACAAAGTTGATAAACTAAGTTCGGGATCTTCCGGTACATATGGCTCTTCTAACCATCTTTGATGAGCTATATAGAAGGCGGGGTGGCACGCCAACTGGCATACCGCTATCCTTGCAACTTGAGACATTTTAAGGCTCCTTGTTAAGAATGCATTTAACTTATTGCACTAAACCACTTACCTTCATTCGGATTGCCGTTCGTCGTTTGCCACTGCATTCTTGGTTGATTTCGCTGGCCTCTCTACCCACCTACGCTAAAACGGTTATTGTTCTCTGAAGTCAAGAATTCTTGCATCATCTTTGAGTTCATGCATATTCAACAATACAAACGATAGTCTTTAGTAGCGGGTCCGCCGGAAAACCTGCGTGGCCTAGCGCTCAAGCACTCGCACGTTTAAGTCAAGGCCTCTTGTCGCTGCGCGACGCAGACAAACGAGTTGTCCGCGCCGGCCGGAAATGGCTCGCGTCGACGATGAATTTGGCGACTTTACCGGTTGTTTTATCCGGCAAGGAGCACGCTCATTTGTATACAACATTCATTGAACGCAAGGAAGGGTAAATTACCAACAAGGACGGATTATTTTGGAAGGTTATAAAATTGGCTATTGTTGGCTTTGAAAAACCGATTCGGAGCCTCGCCGCGCGGAGTTTTCACCCTCCCCTCATCCTGTCCTTCTCCCGAAGGGAGAAGGAACTTTCGCCGACTTCCTCGCCTTAAAGGAGTTTCCTGTAAGGGACCGGCTGTCCAAACCGTTTATGAAGGGCGGGTGGCCTGGACAACTTGTTGTCCAGGTTGCGCAGCAACAAGCGGTTTCGAGCTGGTTCGCCAATGAGCGTCACGACGGCCAATTCGGAATAGCAGCAGGGGAAAGCCCAGGATCTCCTGCCTCGCAAGCGCGTGGCTTTATTCGACGCTTACCCACATCCAAGGCCAAACCGCTTGCGCCTGACGGCGCCGGGACAACCTCCGGTTGTCCCGGTTACCCCTGTTGACCCAACAACCGCGCAGGTTGTGGATGGCGCACAATTTTATATACAACAACAGATACCATAAATAAATGAATAAATTTAAGCTATATGTATTGAATTAATGGGGCAAGAACGATTTAGACGATTTTTTAAATAGCTTGGAAGAGCAGAGAGGAGAATCGCGTTCTATTCACTAGTGCGAAGACAGGTCAAAGTATCGGTTTTTCACCCTCCCCTGGCCCCTCCCATCGAGGGAGGGGAATACTATTTTATGGGCGCGCGCCGCGAATAGCGGGATCTGCGAGAGGGGAATGCTTTGGTCGAGGATGGGGAAGGCCGATTGTTTTGATGAATTTCGCTGCGCTCTACACCATCCTACAAGGCGTCTGTGGTGAGCTTTTCCAGCCACCGGGGGCGCGGGGGATGAGAATCCCCCGCATTGTTCTTATCAGCCCTCTTCCTGCTTTCTCTCGGAGCGCCGCTGCGATAGGTCTTCACCCTCCCCTGGCCCCTCCCGTCAAGGGAGGGGAATATTATTTTATGGGGGCGCGCCACGCTGATAGCTGGACCTGCGAGCCCGCACGCAATACGTCACGACAGGAAACGTCAGGGCGGGGTTTGTCCCCGCCCGCGAGTTGGTTCCGCGATCACGTTTCCCCACAGTAAACGTGATCGCGGAATGATGAGGAAGGACGATTTAGGGGGGTAAACCTTTACTCATCGGCCTGGCGCATTCCGGTCCGTTGTCCGTCGCCGGAAGCGCCCTGGCGGTATTTCCATAAGGCGGAGCCCGGAAACGGCCCCGCCCGGCGCCGCCGATATGCGCAAGGCGCTTACTTCTTCTGTCTTCTCCTCAAGAGAGCCAGCCCCCCGATACCGATCCCCAGCAGAAGCATGGTGGAGGGTTCGGGCACGGGTTTCACGGTAACGCTGGCGCCGAAAACGTTTTCGGGGTCAATGACGGAAAAGCCGGTCTCGTCACTCAGATCAACCCAGCTGTATTGCAGACCGCTTGTCCCTAAAGCTATTCCCCGGAAGGTCAGGGTGGCCAGGGAAAAGCTCGAAGGCTGAAGATCGTTCAGATCGTCGATTGAGAGTAGGGAGGTTTCCGCCACCGTGACCATACCCGGATCTTCAAACCAATCGGTAATGGACATGGATGAAGCGCCCAGCAACGAATTGAATTGCACATCCAGCAAATCCAGAATGGAATCGTCATACGAGATTTCCAGAAAATAGGAGCCCAGTGACTGCGACACATGGTCGCCGAGCCCGTAGATCATCAGCTCAACATCGACGGTATCGTCGATTAACACCATGGATGACGGCGGTTCGATCCCCACGCTCACCGCCATGGCCTGACCGGCGCCCAGGACGAGGCATATCAGTATAAACAGGAATAGTAGTTTTTTCATTTCCCAATCTCCCCTATTAGTTTTGGTAATGCGTTCATTTTCACAGCCGGCCCGCTTTGGGGCGGAACAGGCGTCCCCCGCCGCTTTATGGGCAGGACGCTCCACCGGGATTGGTATAATTGAGGACCACCACTCTGGCGTCCGCGATGGTCACTCGCCCGTCCTTGTTGAGGTCGTACCACAGGTTATTGCCATGGGCGCGGACTTCCGCGTAGACCAGGTCATAATCTTCTCGGTCCACGCAACCGTTCTTGCTGACATCGCCGAAGGGGATCACAATATAAGGCCGCATCATTTCGTTGTCTTCATGCTCCACAATGTGGCAGTGCCATACGAAAAGTCCGGTCACGTCGAACCTGGCCTTGACCCTGGTGATCTCCTGCGGGTAAGCGATGACCGTGTCTTTCCAGCCGGTTTCCCAGGGCTGCAGCGCGTTTGGACTCGGAGACCCGTCCATCATGGTACGTCCCACCACCTGATACTGGACCAAATGCAGATGGATGGGGTGAGCGTCCATGGTGAAGTTATAAATCTCCCACACCTCGGTATCGCCTTCCATGGGGTTTTCCGTGACTTTTACGCTATGCGGCGTACCGTCGGCCAGGTATACCCAGGTCGGGGCGCTGACCCCGGTGTTGTCGGTCCAATTCAGCGGAATTCCCAGAGGAATGGAGGGGTTGCTCAGATCCACGGTACCCACCAGGGCCGCCTTGGGCGCAAAGGGTTCCCCGCCCGCGGCCGCGCAATCGGACAGGAAATTGGGGCCGGGCAGGACGGTGTCTATCTGTTCGATGCTTCCGTCCGGCAGGATATGGACGCAAACCTGCGATGATTCTTCTTCATTGAGGGACACCTGGCGCGCGGGACGGTCGGGCGTCAGATTCTGCCGGGGCGCAAACACTAATTGATCGGCCGGCGTGCTGGGATCGGGGGCCGAAGCCGCCATGACCACGAACTGCATGACCTGGCCCGTGGTCGCCGGGTCCGCCGGCGTATCGGGAAATCCGCCAAAGGGAGCGTCGGGAGCGGTGTTGATCATGCGGAAGGTCTTTCCCGTCTGGCCGGTGAAGTCCACAATGACATCGGCGCGCTCGGCCAGCGCCATCAACAGGGCCTGCTGCGGGTCGGGAGCCTGGACCGTCGTTCCTCCCGGCGTACCGTCGTACACGGTGTAGACACCGCTCAGAACCTTCACCACATAGGGAAGCAGTCCGCCTTCGGCGCCGATCACATAGATGGGCAGCTCGGCGCCCAGGGTTTCGCCCGATGTTCCCGGATTGAGAACTTCAAAAATGGACAGGTTCAGGAACCGCGAGTTGCAGCCGTTCAAGAGACGAAAACGGTATCGCTGCGCCTCCACGTTTATAAAGGGCCAGGTATTGCCGTTGACCACGATGGTGTTGAAAAAGGCCTCCGGGTTCCAGATGGGCGAGATGTCGGAGTCGGGGATAAAGTTGATATTGAGCATGGCCGGCGTCAGCCCTTCAAAAAACGCGCGGTCCAGGGGATAAAAAAGCGATCCGTCCGTATAAAACGAGCGGTCCTGGATCGCGATGGGGATCTCGCGGATTTTGGCCCTGACCACGGCGTCGAAATTGGGGTCTTCACCCGCCACGGAAGCGGGGCCGGGCAGCGTTCCCGAAACCACGTCGGGCTCCGGCGGCTCATTCTGAGAAGAATTGCCGCGTATAAGCCAGAAGCCGGCGGGACCGGCGTATACGTTCAAACGGGTCATGCCCAGGGTATGATCGTGATACCAGACGGTGGCCGCCCGCTGATCATTGGGGTACCCGAACAGCGCCGAGCCGGGCCAACTGTTTGGCCCGTACTGGTCGAACAGGGTTCCATGCATGGCGTACTCCACCGGAATGTTGTTGGCCGCGGGCAACCACCAGGCTTCCGGGTAGCCATCGCTCTCGGGCCCCACATGCGCGCCATGCACATGGGTGACAATGGGGACCGGCCCCAGGTATGGATCCGGATTCATGGTGCGGCAATCCGGCCGCGGGGGTCCCATCATGCAATCCTGCTGCGGCGGATTTGCCCAGTGCAGGGTCTGGTCCACCACGGGTCCCAGCAGATGGGGCAGATAGTTTCCGTTTGCGTCCACCAGATCGTTGATCCATCTCACCTTGACCAGCTTGTTTCTCTGGACTTCAAAGGTGAGCGCGGGATAGTTAAACGACGACCCTTCGGACACCGGCCTCGGCGCAATTCCGCCCTGCGGCAGCGGGTCTTCGTATCGTCCGTAACTCCACACCGTGGTGGGTGGGAACGTTCCCGGCAGTATCTGCTGCTTGAACTGACGGACAGCGACGTTGTAATCGGCGTCCGGATCACCAATGGATTCCGGCATCACCGGTGGTATGACCAGCGCCGTTACGTATTTGGAGATAGTGTTTGGATCCAGGGGCACAGGCGGTTGAGCCGCCGCATGAAAAGGTACCATGACCATACATAGAAACAGGGCCCCCAGCGTTACTAAGGCCAGCCTCCTAAAGTGTGCTAAGTCCATGCTCATGACTCCTTGCTTGAAGAATCTCCAAAGGGATAAATCGCCATAGATGAAACTTCCTGCTGACCGGACACCTCCTTTCACACAAATTTGAGAAAGGGACGCCTTGGCGACGCCCCCGGAAGGGGGGAAAGCGGCTCATTCATGGTGGCGGTTAATTTGCCACAAACCTATGTATGGTATGGGAAAAATTGATATGAGGAGAATTGAGCGCGTAGGAGTCATGGCGCGAGTAAGATTTCTTTCCCCGCGCCATGCTATGGCAATATCGGGGCCAAAGAGATCACCCGGCTCGGTTCAATGCAACCTATTATTATTATTATTTAATAATGTCAAAAAAATCGCAGGTGTTAATATATGATGCAGGCCATGCTTTTTATGTAAAGAAATACGACAATTTATTCAATCAAAGGAATATTATTTTACAGTACATTCAAAGGCAATTATTTTATATTTACATGTTTATATAAAATTAGCAATTTATCAGACCGGCACGAAGCATACTCATCCTTATTTTATTTTATAATGTTAATTGTTATCATTTTTTAAGCAATACTTCTATTTCTTACCCGTAGCGGCCTCGGTAAAAAATATTGACGCGTTCACGTCTCATCCCATATCCCGCCCCCGTGGCGCGTCGCGCCTTCAAGGGCTCCAATTGCGGCGACACCGTATTTCACGGTCGGAATATACGGTAGGCGGTATTCGGAGAAGTAGGTGATGGCCGAAGGGAAAGCAAGGTATTAGGGTTGTCCATATAAATAAAAATACTCAAATTTGATTGAAAACTTGTTTTGAACAGCACTGTCACTTTTTTTGACACGGCGCCGTCAAAAAACGGCAAAGCCGCCCGATTTTTTCTATTTCGGGGGTTGAACGGAAATCAGTTCGACTTCAAAAATGAGCGTCTTGTCGGCCAGAGGGCCTCGTTCGCCATACGCCAGATTCTCCGGAATAAAGAGCTTCCATTTGGCCCCTTCCTTCATGAGCTGCAAGGCTTCCGTCCAGCCGGGGATAACACCGTTAACTCTGAACGCCGCCGGTTTGCCTTTGCGATAGCTGCTGTCGAATTCCCGGCCATCGACCTCGGTACCGCGATAGTTCACCACCACGGTATCGGTGGCCTGAGGCGTTTTACCGGTCCCTTCCTTGATCACTTCATACTGAAGGCCGCTCGGCAGCGTTATAACGCCCTCCTTCTTGGCGTTCTCGGCCAGGAAAGCGGCGCCTTCCAGCCGGTTTTTCTCGGCGCTTTGCTTTCGTTTCAACTGTCTGGCCGCAAGGACCCGCTTGTTGAGATCGAGCAGGGTGGCGCTTATATCCTCGGCGCTCATTTGCGGTTGGGCGTTCGACAGGGCGTCCTTGATTCCCGCCGCCAGACTGTCCTGACTGACATTCAGATTCCTTTGCCTGAGGGTGTCGCCAAACTGGTACCCCAAGGCGTAGCTGTCCCTGGCGGTCTGATCGCCCAGATCGACCTTATCACCGGCCCAGCACAGGTTACAGACAAAGACGCCGCCGAGAATAAAAGCCATGATTGATTTCATTTCAAATCCTTTCCTGTTGTTTCGTCTCCTCGCCCTTCCCAGCATTTCCGCCTGCTATTGTAATGTAAACCGGCTTTCTCCCGCAAGAGGCTTCAGGACACAAGGACAGGCGCCACTCCGCTTGGAACAGGATACGCGCCCTGGGCGGAGACTGTTCTTCACCACGGGCCGGGCCGGGCCGACGGCTCCCGCGCCGCCGAGCCGCGGGGAAAACCGCCCCGGAGATTTTTATTTTCAATTGCAGGATTTTTTTGATAAAGTTACAGGCTTATGATAAAGAAACAGTTTCGCGGCGATCGCTGAGGGGTAGTTCAGCTGTAAAAACTATGTTTCGCGTGAGTAACGGTCCGCGGAGAGATGTCCGAGTTGGCTGAAGGAGCACGATTGGAAATCGTGTGTACGCCCTTAAAGCGTACCGAGGGTTCGAATCCCTCTCTCTCCGCCATTTTTTATTCCGGGGATATCCGGCGCATTTTACGCCTCATTTTGCCAGGGTAAACACACTCATTCTTTTTCCGGACCTGTCAGCGTTCCAGGAGGCCCACCGCGTCGGTCTCCATTACATTTATCCGCATACAATACGCCTATGTCGTACCTCGTTCTCGCCCGAAAGTGGCGGCCCCAGTCGTTTGAGGAAGTGATTGGGCAAGGCCACGCGGTGACCACTATTCAAAACGCAATCGCCTCCAACCGGGTGGCGCACGCATACCTGTTTTCAGGCCCTCGCGGGGTCGGCAAAACCACCCTGGCGCGGATCATGGCCAAGGCGCTCAACTGCGTGGAAGGCCCCACGCCGCGGCCCTGCCAAAAGTGCGGCCAGTGCCTGGACATCACCAGGGGCTCTTCGCTTGACGTGTATGAAATAGACGGCGCGTCGAACCGGGGAATTGACGAAATCCGGGAACTCAAGGACAACGTTCAGTATCTTCCCACTTCCGGCCGTTACAAGATTTATATAATCGACGAAGTGCACATGCTCACCAAAGAGGCGTTTAACGCGCTTCTCAAGACATTGGAGGAACCGCCCGAGCACGCGCTGTTCATTTTTGCCACCACCGAGGTAAACCGCGTTCCGGTGACCATATTGTCGCGTTGCCAGCGATTCGATTTCAGGAGGGTTTCCAGCGCCGATCTGTTCGAACATCTGACCAGGATCGCCGAGCGGGAATCCATCCCGGCGGAGCCCAAGGCGCTGTTCGCCATCGCGCGGGAGGCCGACGGCGGCGTGCGCGACGCTCTGAGCCTGATGGACCAGACCCTTTCCTACTCGCCGGAACGGATAACCTATCAAACGGTCATGGAGGTCCTGGGCTTCATTGACCGGGGCATGGTGCTCAAGTTGCTGGAAAAGCTCGTCGCCGGTGACATGGCTGCGGTCATGGACATGGTCGAGCAGCTCCACGTTGGCGGCCATGACATGAAACAGTTTTATAAAAGCCTGCTGGAGGAGGTCCGCAACCTGCTGGCGCTGCGGATAAACCCCGCCGCGAATCCGGGGGCTTCCGAGGAGCCGGAAGAGCGGGAGGCGCGGGAACGGCTGCTGGCTTCGACCTCCACCCACTGGCTGATGAGCGCGCTGCATCAGCTGCTGGCTTTGGACACCGAACTCAGGTACGGATCGTACCCCAAATTCGTACTGGAACTGGGGTTGTTCAAACTCGCGCATTTGCAGGAATTTTTTTCCGTGGACGACCTGATCGAGGGGCTGGAGGCGTCGGACCCGTCGCCGCGGACCCCGGCGGTCCGGGACAATCAGGCCGGTTTCAAAAGCGGGCATGGCGCCCCGGCGCGGCAAAGCCGGCCGTCCGCGCCGGAAACCGCGGAAAAAAAAAGTGAAGAGCCGGTAAGTCCGGGCCCTCCCGAACCCGACGACGAAGAGCGGAGTTGCGAAGCCTTTTCGCGGCGTCTGGAACAGGACTCCATCGTGCTGGCTTCGCTTCTGAAAAAAGCCAAAATGTCGCTGGACAACGACGGTTCCCTGGAGGTACGATTTCCCTCAGACGCCGGGGGGGCCAAACTGCTGGACGAAGACCAGCTCCGCGCGCAGGCCGCTTCCTACTTTGGACGTCCCGTAACCCTGCGCGTTATTCGGGAGCAGGGGGAGGCTCCTTCGCCCATTCTGAGCGCGGAGGAACGGATAGAAGCCGCCCGCTCGGCGCGAAAGAAGGCGCTCGAACATCCTTATGTAAGACGGGTGTCCGATATCTTCGGGGCTCGACTGGTCGAAGTGCGGCCCTCGAAGGAAAATACGGATGACAAGGAGACGATAAATGGCTAAAGGCTTTGGCAATATCATGAAGCAGGCTCAAAAGCTGCAGGCCCAAATGGCCAAGGTCCAGGAAGAGATGGCCACCAAGACCGTGGAGACGTCGGTGGGCGGCGGCATGGTGAAGGTGGTCGCAAACGGAAAGCAGGAAATAGTTTCCATAAAAATCGAACCGGAAGTTATCGATCGTGACGATCCGGAGATGCTGGAAGACATGGTTCTCTCCGCGGTCAACGAAGCCTTGAAAAAGGCTCAGGAAATGCTCTCGGAAGAAATGGGCAAGCTGACCGGCGGTCTGAATATTCCGGGATTGATGTAAGAGCAATGGCAGGCTATCCCAAACCTATAACCGATTTGGTCAGGAATTTATGCAGACTCCCTGGCGTGGGCGCCAAGTCGGCCATGCGCATGGCCTTGTTTCTACTTGACTCGCCCGATGAAGAGGTGAAGGCGCTTGGGCTTTCAATCGCTCATTTGAAGGAACGCATAACCTTCTGTCAATTGTGCCATAACTTTACCGATGAACAGGTTTGTTCTATCTGTCGCGATCAAGGACGGGACACCCATGTGCTGTGCGTGGTGGAGGAACCGGGGGACCTGATGGCTATCGAGGAAACCGGCTCGTACAAAGGTCTGTACCACGTGCTGCACGGGGTCATCGCCCCTCTGGATGGGGTGGGGCCGGATCAGCTGAAAATCGATTCGCTGGTGCGGCGAGCCCATTCGGGAGAGATCAAGGAAATCATCATCGCGACAAATCCGACTGTGGAAGGTGAGGCGACGGCCAATTACCTGCGTGAGCGATTAAGCGCGGCGCCGGTTGCTGTAAGCCGGATCGCATCGGGATTACCAGTGGGAGGCGATGTTAAATTTGCCGACTCAATGACACTCAAACGCGCTTTGGAAAGCAGGAGCCGCATGTAGTTTGTAAGGGGAAAAGGAGTATATTCATGGAAATTTCAGTGACCAAATCAACCACAATCGGACAGAAACCACGCCCCAAGGACTCTGAACTCGGATTCGGGAAGTATTTCACGGACCATATGTTCCTGGTCGACTATGACGAGGGAAAGGGATGGCACGATCCCCGTATCGTTCCTTACGGTCCCTTGAGTCTGGACCCCGCCGCCCTGGTTTTGCATTACGCCCAGGAGGTTTTTGAAGGACTCAAGGCCTATCACCTGGCGGACGGCGGCGTGGGCCTTTTCCGGCCCGACAGGAATATCGCGCGCATGAATAAATCGGCCGTCCGGATGGTGATGCCGGAAATGGACCCGGACCTGTTCATGCGCGGCATGAAGGAACTCATTCTGTTGGATCGCAACTGGATTCCCACCTCGCCGGGCACCTCGCTCTATATACGCCCCACGATGATCGCCACCGAGCCCCACGTGGGGGTCAAGGTTTCCGCCAAGTACCTGTTCTATATAATAATCGGACCGGTGAGCGCTTACTATGCCTCAGGATTCAATCCCACCAAGATCTACGTTTCGGAAAAATTCGTGCGCGCGGCCAAGGGCGGCGTGGGCGAAGCCAAGACGTCGGGCAACTACGGATCGAGCCTGTACGCTTCGAGCCTGGCGGCCAAGGAAGGGTGCAACCAGGTGCTGTGGCTGGACGCCAAGGAGCACCGGTGGGTCGAGGAAGTGGGCACCAGCAATATCTTCTTCCGCCTCGGGGACGAGCTTATCACGCCGCCTCTGGGAGGCACCATACTTCCGGGCGTGACCCGCGATTCGGTTTTTCATCTTGCCAAGGACTGGGGAATAAAGGCCCAGGAACGGGCCATCAGCATCGAGGAAGTTATCGGCGCCTGTAAGGACAAGACCATGAAAGAGGTCTTCGCCACCGGAACGGCGGCGGTTATTTCTCCGGTGGGCGAGTTGATCTACAAAGGCGAATCGATCCCGGTCGCCAGCGGTAAAACAGGGGAGCTTTCCCAGAAATTGTATGATGAGCTCACGGCAATTCAGTATGGCCGCAAGGACGATCCCTACGGCTGGAGAATGAAACTGGCCTAAACCAAGGCCGGGAAGGGTCCCCGGGACCGCGGGTCTGTACGGCCGCATGAACCCCCGGACCCTTCCTTCCATCGCAAACGCCCTGAAACGTATTACAAAAGAGGCTTGGAATGCGTATCACCTGCCCCGCGTGCAAGCTCAGCAGAGACATTCCAGAATCCAGGATTCCCGCCAACGCCAAATTCGTGACCTGCCCCCGGTGTGGAACCAAATTCGATTTCAACCGGGACGACTATGATGAGCCCGCGCCCGCCGCGGCTTCCTCGACCGCGCGGCCCGCGTCCGAATCCGCCTCGCAAATCGCGGCCGGGACCGCGGAGCCGTCCGGGCGTACGCGACAGGAACGTGAACGGGCCGGCGAAGGCGTGCCCTGGGAATCGGACGCCAGTCGCAGCATGCTGGTGGCCTTTTTCAAGACCATCAAGGGGGCGCTCTTCACGCCGGGCAAAATGTTTTCCTCCATGGCGCCGTACGGAAAGTCAGCCTATCCCCTCAGCTTCGCCATCACCATAGGCACAATCATAGTACTTTTCGGCGTCTTAAATCATTTCTTCTCCGTCTCCGAATACTTCTTTGCCCAGTTTCCCAATCTGGGAGCCTACCGGGACCCGGCGCTGATCGTCGGCGGGCCGGTCGCGCTGATACTCATAGCCATTTTCGCGCCCCTGTGGATTACCCTGACCATGTATATCGGGGCGTCCATACTGCATGTGAGCCTTCTCATACTGAAAGGCGCCACCTTCCGCTTTCAGACCACGCTCAAAGTGGTCTGCTACACCAGCGCGGCGCAGGTATGGTACATTGCGCCGTTCATCGGCCAGGCCATCGGAGGGGTGTGGGGCCTGGCTATTCTGATAATCGGGTTAAGCAAGGCGCACCGGATTTCCAAGCTGAAAGTGTTCATGGCCATCATCCTGCCCGCCATACTGGTGGTGATGATAATCTTCGTGGTGACTTTTACGCTGGCGATTATCATGCCATAGAGCGATTTCGTTCTCCTGATTGTTCCTGGCTGGTTCTTTTTCCATTTATATCAGGATAATGGCCGCTTTATGGTTCGAATTAGCTTGACAACGCTCGGTATGTTTATTGTATCGTTATAGCGCTACCAAACGATTTCAATTCCAAAAAAGAATATATTCGAGAGCGTAGGCCAGATATTTATCAACGAGCCAACCAACTGGATGGAGGAACCACGGCATGCTCATCAAGGGATGGATGACCACGGAAGTAATAACCATCGACGAAGACACTTCCATGATGAAGGCGGGTCAGATCATGAAGGAGAACGCCATATCCCGTCTGCCCGTCATGCGCGACGGAAAACTGGCGGGAATTATCACTGACCGCGACATTAAGGAAGCTTCGCCGTCGAAGGCTACTACTCTCGACGTTCATGAGCTGTACTATCTGTTATCGGAACTCAAAGTCAAGGATATTATGTCCCGGAACCTTATTACCTGCGGTCCTGAAGACACCGTGGAAAAAGCGGCCGTTGTCATGCTGGAGAACAACGTGTCCGGGGTTCCGGTTGTAGATAACACCGGCAAGCTAGTCGGCATTATAACCAAGGGCGACGTATTCAAGGTACTCATCAGCATCACCGGTATCTATCGCGGCGGCGTGCAGTTTGCGTTCAACCTCCCCGACAAACCGGGTACGATCAAACAGGTGGCCGACGTTATCCGCGCCCACGGCGCCCGCATGGTAAGTATTTTGACGTCCTACGATTCATGCGAGGAAGACTGCCGGCACGTCTTTATCCGCATCATGGATATGGAATCGGATAAACTGGCCGCCCTTACCAAAGAGCTGGATGAGAACTTCATACTGCTTTATACGGTCAAGGACATCCTGAAACAGATCTGAGCGGCCGCGTCTCCATTAAAAGCCAAAACCGGTTCTCCCCCTTCGGAAGGAGAACCGGTTTTTTTTCGGTGCATTGGCGGCGTCCGGCCTCGATAAAAGCGTGAAAAGGAATCGTGCGGGGGAATTTCTTCCCCCGCGCCCCCTGCGGGAGATTTCTCGCTACGCTCGAAATAAGAACACTGTTGCCTGAAATAGCTTTGTTTTCAATGACTTAAGGTTTGAGGGTGGGCGTGGGAGGGAACTTTTTTGAAAATGTAGTTATAGCCTTTACTCCGAAATAGTGTCTCTCACGCGCGCGATGGCGCCAATCGTGCCCGGTCGCACTTGTCCGCGCTGTCATCCATGCGCGCTCAGGCGCCGCCGGTCATTTCACGCGAAGCGAGAAATCGCTTACGGGGGGCGCGGGGGGAGATATCCCCCCGCTGTATGTATCAACCCTCATCCCGGCCTTTTATTGCAGGGACGTTGAAGCGCCGAGGTCGGATTTGAAAAAGTCCAGCGTCGCTTCTTCCTTGACCGTTTCCTGCGCGGTGGCGGTGGGTTCGGTCCCCGCCTGAAAACACTCGAAGACCGCTTCCTTGTCCCCGGCTCCCGCCAGCTTCCCGGTTTCCGGATCTATCTTGGCCACCACTACCCCTTCGGGCAGATGAAAGTCCTTAATGGGCTTGCCTTCCAGCATGGCCTGCATAAAATCGAGCCATATGGGGCTGGCGGCGCGGGAGCCGGTTTCAAACCTGCCCATGGGCCGGTGGTCGTCAAAGCCAACCCAGACGCCGGTGATATAGTCCGGAGTAAAGCCCACGAACCAGGCGTCCTTAAGATCGTTGGTGGTCCCTGTTTTGCCCGCCACGGGGCGGTTCAGCGCCTTTACGCGCCGTCCCGTGCCGCTGGTGACAACGCTCTGCATCAGGCTGGTCATGATGGCCGCCGTTTCCGAGGAAAGGACCCTTTTGCGCTGAGGAAGGTTCTCTTCGAGGATCTTGCCGTCCCGGTCCACCACCTTGGTAATATAGATGGGCTCGACCAGTTCGCCGCCATCGCAAAACGCCGAATAGGCGTGCACAAGCTCCAGAAGGGTCACATCCGACGAGCCCAGGGCCAGGGAGTAGTTATTGACCAGTTCCGACTCGAAACCCAGCTTGCGCGCGTAGTCGATGACGTACTTAACGCCGATCTCCTTGAGCACTTTCACGGTGACCACGTTGCGGGACTTTATGAACGCGGTTCGAAGCAGCGTGGGCCCGTAAAACTTTTTCTCGTAATTGCTCGGCTTCCATTTATCCTGACCGGGAATTTCATACACCACCGGAGAGTCTATGAAAACCGAAACCGGCGTGTACCCCTTGTCAATGGCCGCGGAGTAGATAATGGGCTTAAAGGCCGATCCCGGCTGGCGTCTGGCCTGGACGGCCCGGTTAAACTGGCTCTTTCTGAAGTCGAGGCCGCCTACCATTACCTTCACATAGCCGGTTTCGGCTTCCATGCACAAAAGCGCGGACTGCCCTTCGGGAGCCTGCTCCAGCGCCAACGGGTATACCCCGTTTTTGCCGGGCGGTTCGAGTATTTTGGCCAGGATGACGTCTCCCGGATTCAAGGCCTGTTCCGGGCTGCCTATATGCGCGTAATCGGAAGCCACTTCGGGGTCCGGTTCACGCGCCCAGGACATATTCCTTATGCTGATTTCGCCCGTGGAGCTTCCTATGCAGACCGCGACCGTCTTGTTCTTTTTATCGATAGCGGTCACCATGCCGGTCACGATGGCGCCGGCGGACAAATCGGAAGGCGTCAGGTTGGCGCAGAACGAAGCGCGCTCGTCCTTGGGAATGGAGCCGAGCGGGCCTCGATATCCGATCCGTTTGTCCAGGTCGATGAGCCCCCGTTCAATAGCCTGCTGAGCCATCCGCTGGTCCGCCACGTTGACAGTGGTATAGACCCGCAGCCCTTCGGTCAGCAAGGCGTCGGCGCCGTATTTGCGCTCCAGGTATCTTCTCACATGCTCGGAGAAATAGGGCGCCGTATAGAATAAGTCGTTGCGGTCCTCGGCGAAGGTCAGCCGCGTATTGAGCGCCTGGGTCGCTTCCAGATGGGTTATGTAACCCTCTTCAATCATTCTGTTCAGGACGTAGATCTGCCGGTCCACGGCGAGACGGCGGCTGCTGAAGGGGGAGTACCGGCTGGGCGCCTGCGGCAGACCGGCCAGCAAAGCCGCTTCGGCCAGGTTCAGCTCCCCAATGCTCTTGTTGAAATAGACGTTGGCCGCGGCCTCCACGCCGTACGCGCCGTGACCCAGGTATATTTGATTGAGATAGATGGAGAGTATCTGCTCCTTGGTGAGCCTCTTTTCCAGACGATAGGAAAGAATGATCTCCTTTATCTTGCGCACATAGCTTTTTTCGGGCGTGAGCAGCAGGGAGCGCGTTACCTGCTGGGTGATCGTGCTGCCTCCCTGCACGATCCTTCCGGCTTGCAGGTTTTTTATGAAGGCTCGCACGATGCCGGACAGATCGATGCCGGGATGCTGGAAAAAGTCGGCGTCCTCGGCCGCCACGAACGCCTCGACGACCCGTTTGGGTATCCGGGAGTATGGCGTCAGCACGCGCCGCTCCTTATAGAATTCGGCGATGAGCGATCCATCGTCGGCGTACACCTGCGTCACCACCGGCGGCTTATAGTCGTCAATGGAAAACAGCTGCGGCAGATCGTACGTAAAATAGTAGTACGCGCTCACCGCGGCGCCGGCGAAGAGCAGCATGAAGACTATGGAGAGATAAATCAGAAATCTCCATACGCCTCTTCGTTTTGAGGATCTGCGTTTTCTTATCTCACGCGGCGACTGCCGTTGAGGCGCCCTGTCTGATTGATCTTCCCAATCTTGCGTGTTCATTTCTACTTCACAACCCGTAATAAACCGGAAACCGCCGTCCTGTTGCCAAGTCGGCGGATCGCGGAACACTCCGGCCGCTGAAACGCGTTGGCGCCGCGGATAATCCCGCGGGCGCATCGGCCGGTCTTGCCATGCGTACGTTCATGTTAGCGACTCAAGGAGTCAGCCTTGTCAGGCGCCGGACCACCCGGCGTCCACCTTCAATTTCCGTTAACATCATAGCATACCTCGAAATTGCACGCCCCGCAAGCTGAAGCGATATCGCGCCGATTTCCTGTATACAAATACAGCGGCAACCAACTCATGAAAATGATTAAGGAAAGAACCATTATATTTTGGCCCTTTATCCCAAAATCATAGTTATATTTCAGAAATGCAATCACGTATGAACACAAATATATGGATTGACGAATAGAAATGAAAGATATTTCGATTATTTTTCGTTAGACATTGTCCGAAAAAGATTATACGGTGGCAATATTGCAATAACGCTTATTTATTTTGCCGATAAAACTATAAATACTATTATTCCGATTAAAACTCGACCAGAACATGAAAGTCAAAGAACCGGTGGACACATGGGGACTGATAGCAGAGAAAGGTCGGCGCGTATTCCCTTATTGAGCATTGGCCACGGCAATTTCATCGTGGCTGAACGGGTGAACAAACTTATTCCCATACGTATGTCTCAACCTTTATTAACGCGTCGCATACGCAATGAGGCCAAACAAGAGAGCCTGCTCGTCAATTGTTCACAAGGCAAGGCCGCGCGAACGGTCATCGTATTGAACAGCGGACATATTGTACTCACCAGCAAGGACCATCAGGCCATTAACAAAGCGCTTATGGACGGCCGCGTGGTCTTGTAAGGGCGGGGCGGGCGCTTTTCCGGGCGGCCGGGACGGACGATTCCCCGGGTTTTGCGTAAACGGGATCGTTCACAGCCTCCAAGGCCCCCGAGGAGCCGAACCCGCGTTTCGGCAAGGTTGATTCAATCGTTGGCGTTGCGGTTGGTTATGTATAGCGATAGGTGGGGTTGGGGGGCGCGGGTCTGAACGTATAGAGGTATATGAGGCGGGATTTTCCGTTCCGCCGCGCGTTTACTTCGTCCATGGCCCGGCGCAAAAGCGCGGTCAGATCGTCCGGCGCCAGCGTGGCCCGGATGTTGACCGTCAGCGACAGACCGGTCCCGGGACCGCTGAAGCTTCCTTCCAGTTGCGGCGCGCTGTCCACGCTGGTTACTCCGCATTTTACATGTTCGTCACCCGACCTGGCCAGCAGCTTGAGATTGCCGATCTGCCCCTTTTTGCCGGCCACGCCCGCGCGCAATCCGTCGACAACCTGCAATACCAACGGTTCAAGGTCTACGCCCCGATCGAAATCCAGAGCCACCTCCGCGTTCAGCCAGCCCATGTCGGCTTCGGCTTCGGCGTATTGCCCGTAATCTATATCCCGCAGCCACCGTTCGCCGGGGACGGCTTGCCTGACCCGTTCAAACCAGCGCGTCAGGCCGTCTCCGTTCCTGGCGGATATGGCCAGGACCTCGGCTTCGGGGTAGCGGGAGCGCGCGTCGTCCACGATCCTTTTCTTTTCCTCGTCGCCAAGGGTATCGGCCTTGGTGATAACGATAAAATCCGCCTCCTGCAGCTGTTTATTAAAGAGATACGCCACGGACGCCGTTTCCAGGCCGCGCCGGCTGGCGATCTCGCGCCATCGTTGCGGTTCCGCCAGGACCGAAAAGGACAGTGTCCGCACCCGGTCGCTCAACCGGTTGCGCATGGGTCGAATAACGGTGGCCACTATATCCGTACAGCTTCCCACCGGTTCGGCGAGGATGATGTCCGTCCGGCCCGAGCCGATGATTTCCTCGATGGCGTCGGACAGTCCGTTGAAATCGCAGCAAAAGCAGGAGCCGGCCACTTCGTGGGTTTCAATCCCCGCCTGTCGCAGGAAAAGCGTGTCCACGAGACCGGCGGCCTGATCGTTGGTGATGGCGGCCACGGTCATGCCGGTCCGCGAGAGGGTTTGACCCAACGCGCGTATGGCCGTGGTTTTCCCGGCCCCTAAAAAGCCCCCCACGAACATGATGGACGGCTTGCTATCCATGTGGCCCTCCCTGTCCGGCGCTCCCAAGCCCCCAGTAAAAGCGTGGAAAAGGAACAGCGCGGGGGAATTTCTCCCCCCGCGCCCCCCGCGTGAGATTTCTCGCTACGCTCGAAATGATAACTGTTCTTGCCTGAACTATTTCTACTCTCAATAACTTAAAGTTTTGAGGGTGGGTGTGGGAGGGAACTTTTTTCAAACATGGCTATTACTCTTACTCCGAAATAGAATTTACCGCTTGCGAGATAAGGCCAAGCCGACTTGGTCACAATTGTCCGCTGCCTCATCCATGCGCCTCAGCAGCAGCCTGTTATTTCGAGCGCAGCGAGAAAACTCTATAGGGGGCGTGGGGGATGTGAATCCCCCGCTGTAATTATCAACCCTCATCCCGACCTTCTCCCAGAGGGAGAAGGAGACCATTTACTCCCTTTCGGAGCTAACGACCCAACCACATTTTCAAAAAGTTCCCTCCCGCACAATTCAAATTCCCTGCTTTCGGCGAGCCGCGCCTTATTTTATTTGACCTATCGTCCTGTGCGGGCTAATTTCTGGTAAACGCGATTTCGAGTATCGATTTTCCATTTTTTTTCCTTAGCGACGGACGCCCTCTCCAGGGCGGGGATGCGGCCGATGGATCCGAAAGATTACAGAAGAAGGCTCGCGGCGATTTTCGTGGCCGATGTGGCGGGGTACAGCAGTCTCATGCGTGATAACGAAATGGAGACGGTCAAAACCCTCAACCTCTACCGTAAGCTTATGACCGACCTCATTCATCAGCATCACGGCAGGGTCGTCGATTCGCCCGGCGATAATTTGCTGGCGGAATTCGCCAGCGTGGTGGATTCGGTGCAGGCGGCGAGCGCTATTCAAAAGGAACTCAAGGAACGCAACCTCAAGCTGCCCATGAGCAGGCGCATGGAATTTCGCATCGGTATCAACCTGGGAGACATCATCGCCGAAGAAAACCGGATTTACGGCGATGGGGTCAACATCGCCGCCAGGCTGGAAAGCCTGGCCGAACCGGGCGGAATCATCGTATCGCGGACCGCGTACGACCAAATCGAGGATAAACTGCCCTTGGGCTACGAATACATCGGCGAAAAGTCCCTGAAGAATATTTCCAGACCGGTGCCGGCGTACCGGGTGGTGGTGGGGCCGGTTGATTTCAGGGAAAAAGTGCGGCGGTGGACGACCGACCGAACGCCAAAAGGAGAAATGTTCGGGGAAGCCGGTTCGTCCGGGACGGACCGGGCGGCGCCGGTTAGCAGCAAAAAACGGTTTTTATTGGTGTGCATCTGTTTGATCGCGGGCGTCTTTGGCGCGCATCGCTTTTACGCGGGCAGGCCGCAAACGGCGAAACTTATGCTCTTCACCATCGGCGGTCTCGGTATCTGGTATATCGTGGACCTGCTCATCGTAATCTTCGGCGAATTTTCCGACGGCGAAGGAAAGATAATCTCGGAATGGTTCTAGGCGAGTGGTTATTGTTAGGGCGCGCACAGGATAAAATTCAGTTACACAAATCTCGTTCATTCATGAACAGGAGTATTTCCCTCCGGAGGTCCTTGTGTCTTGTCCGGCGCGCGCTGTTTTTATCGGCATTTAAGGCTCTTCTTAAACCGTTCCAGGATCTCGACGCTGATATGTTTGGGATTATTTTTATGAATCCGTCGGGCGATTTCCCATGCGGCGGCGCCGGAAATCCCGCCACGCTTCTGTAACTCGATCAACAGTCGCAGCCCCCACAAAATAGGAACGCTTTCTTCTTCACACTCCTTGCGCAACCTCTTGTCATTTGTCACGCACGTGAATCCGTGACGTTTCGCGGTGAGAAGGCATAAACGATCCTGAAAGGAAAGCGGGCCGGGACCGCCGGCCGCGATGAACGCGTCTTCCATATCAGCTTCCACAATTTCGAGGCCTAGCTCAATTAGTTCCTCTTCCGTTTCGATTTCACGTACTTCATCGACGATCAAACCGATGACATGAACAGGCCCGACATAGTTCACAATGAGTTCAAGCAGGGAGCGATCCGCCCTGATAAAGTCAATCAGGACGCATGCGTCCATAATCATGAGCGCGCCGCCGGCCGGTTCGACGCTCAAAGAACAGATCCCCAGTTTTTCAGGAGGTCCTGCATCTCCTCTACTCCGATCCGCAGGATTTCCGCGCCGCGGCTCAATGAAATTTTGTCTTCCTCTACCGCGAGTCTGGTCAGGCGACTTATACGGTCTTCATAGAAATCAAATGGCTGCAAACGATAGGGCTCGGAGGGTTCAATCCCCAGGGGTTCTTCCTTGAACGCCAAGGTGCGCTTGAAACGACTCTGATAGGCCAGATTAAACTTCTTCCAGATGGAGTCATCCGCGAGTCCGTATTCCTTCAATCGGGTCAGCACGGTTTTGTAGCTAACGCGGAAAATACGCTTTACTTTGAATACACGGTCGACCCAATGCAACCCGGCGGCGTCATTCCATTCGCGGCGAAAGCCTTGGTCGGGCAATAGAAAACGCCCCGCGAACAAATCGGCTTCCTGTTCCTGTTCCTTGTTTTCCTCGGTCTGGTCGACTGAATAGGTGTCTCTGTGCAGCATCAGGTGCCCGAGTTCATGGGCGGCGCTGAAGATGTGACGTTCCACGGTGATTCTTTCCCAAACATTCACCACAATGGCCGGCCCGCCATCCTCTTCGGCGATGGAAAGCCCGAAAAATCCCTCGGAAGCGCAAGACAGCGGATATATTTTTATGCCCGCATGTTCCAATAAGCCGCAGAGATCATGAATAGGTTCGGTCGGCTTCAGGCCCAAGAAATTCCGGCATAGCTCCGCCGCCGCGGCAATATCATCACGTGAGCATCGCACGCGCAGTTCCTTCAAAAGGAACGGCCGATGTTCGTCCAGAATCTGTTCGAGGTAATTGAAGTCATCCAGCCATCGCGATACTTGGGCCAGTATGTTTTCCCGGTTTAACATGCGTTTACCGGAACGAAAGCGGACGGTCCGCAATTCGCGAACAGGAAGAAAAAGCTCTTGGATGGGAACGTCCAATGCTCGGGCAATCGCCTGTACAGTCCTCATGCGAGGTTGGGTCTTGGCCAGTTCCAGATTTTTAACCGAGGGTGGTGAAAGCGCGGCGCGCTCGGCCAAGGTTCTCTGGCTCAGGCGCTTCGCGGTTCTCAATCGCCTGATATTTTTCGCGAGACTCTGCAGGTTCATAACAGCGCTCCTTCCTCCTCTGCTTTCTAAAATATACCAATTATATAAATAATGTCAATTGGTATATTGTGGCCGCAAAAACCGTCGGGCGCCCCTCAGCCATAGTTCGATAGCCTGAGAATCGGTCGCTTTTCACGGCGCTTGTCGGCGTCAAGTCTTTGAATCTGCGATTATGCGCGCAAAAGTGAAGCTTTCCATGCGCATAGGAAGGGCCTGGCGTGGAGGTATTCGGAAAGGCTATAGAGCCGGACGATAGGCCAATCCACCCACTTTTTATTGTTCCGCTCACTGAGAGAGGTAGCCGATGGATGGCCAGGCAGGGAAGATGTCAGGGGCTCAGTGGTGTAATTTCTTCGTTGAACATATGTTCCGAAGTGGAGTAAAGGTTCGCATCGACGCGAGACCGCCTATTTCAACTTAAGCGCCCGCCGCAGGGCTTCATCCATGGCGCGGGTCTGGATCAGCCCTTTTTCCCACCGTTTTACGCTGGCCGCATCCGCGCCGGTCAACCGAGCCAGGTCTTCCTGGGACAGCCCCAGCCGCGCGCGGCCTTCAATGATTTCATCGCCGGTCAGCAGCCCTTGCTTTTTCCGGTACGCGTCGCCCATGACCCGCTGAATATCGGCGGCCTGCTTCGTATCCGCCACCTCAACACCGCAATCGGGGCACACGTACCGTTCGGACGTGTAGGTGATATCCACTCCCTGATGCTTGGAATCCTTGGTGACAATTTTTTTTTCCATGGCCTTGCCGTCGCCGGGGCATTCAACAGCGCTCATGCGAACACCTGCTTTCCATGCTCGGGATGGTCCCGGTGGAGCGATACGATCCACAGGTCTCCCTTTTTTATGGCGAATTTAAAGTAAAGCTTGTAGCCGAGATAGGAACTGAACCAGTGAAAGGCAAACAATTCCAGGTGGTTTATCCGAGGTTCGTAGGACCTTTGAGGAGGATTCGCGCCCGCATAGTTGTCCGCGGTTATTTCATCCAGGATTTTGGGCAGGAATTCGCCAAGTTCGTCCATCGCGTACCCTATGTTCGCGATGTCCACAATGAGAACGTCGGGATTCACGATAAACAACTGGTTTTGCAAAACGGCTTGCTTTGCCTGCTGTATCTTTCCGTCCAGTTCTTTATACGTCGGCCGCAGCATACCGCACAGTAGTGTCCGGGCCCCCTGTTGTCAATCCGAGGCGGCCTTGCGCCGGGGGGGAAGGTTTTTACACTCTGCAAAAAAAGCTGGCGTTTTTGCCCGCAAAGGGCCGTTCCCGACAGGAACCGCTTCTTGAATGGTTAATGATATAAATACCTTATGGACGGCCCCCGGCATATTTCCCATGGCGCCTTTCTTGCCCATTAAACCAATGGATACGGTATGCGATCCACACAGATAATATGTTTTCAGTCAACAGGAGGGTTGGCGATGGAACTTGTTCCGTGGAAACCGTTCGGCGCCGTCGGCGTTTTGCGCAAGGAAAAGGAAGACTTCTGGGACAAATTCTTCGGCGGGCGGCTCTGGCCGGCCATGCCGGAGATGGAATGGTTCCCTTCAGCCGATGTGTCGGAAACCAAGGACAATCTGGTGGTAAAGCTTGAGCTGCCGGGCATGGATTCCAAGGATGTCACGGTGAGCGTGACCGATGACCTGCTTTCCATAAAGGGAGAAAAAAAGCAGGAGCAAGAGGAACATGACGAACGGCGCCATTCCGTTGAACGGTACTATGGCTCCTTTCAGCGGTCGTTCAGGCTCCCGCGGGGCGTCAAGACCGACAAGATAGAAGCCGGTTTTGACAAGGGCGTGTTAAAGATCGTTGTTCCCAAATCCGAGGAAGCCAAGAAAAAGGAAATAGAGATCAAAGTGAAATAAACAAAACGCGCGCGCCGGCCGGTGAATCCCCGGACGGCCGGGAAAATCCCAACAGGGAATTTTAAGCGCTGAGCGGAGAAAACTGTACCATGGAGCCGCATCGAATAAAGAAATGCATCCAAGCTTTGAACAGGGCTGTTTTGAAGACTCAAAAAAAACTATATGACAGCGTAGTCGCCAATGATCATCATAAACAGGAAGTATTGGGTGGTGTTTTGGACGAATTAGTGCGGCGCCGGCTTACCCTGACCCATCTTTTTCTCAATTGCCGGGAAGAAAACCCGCCCGCGGAAGAAGCGGGGACTCGCGTCCATAATCCTGCGCCGGCGCGCGCCGTTTCGCCCGGACATCTTCACGCGTAAACGCCAGACTCCATGAAATAAGCGAGGTTTCCCATGTACAGGAGAATTCTTGCGGCGACGGACGGTTCGGAGCAGTCGAGCAAGAGCGTCAAGATAGCCGGCGGATTGGCCGCCAAATACGGCGCCACGCTCTACCTGGCTCATGTAGTCAAGGATTATACGATTCCCGATTACGTGAAGGAGTACATACAAGGCGAAAAGATTCAGGAAGCCCCCGAATATGTGTATATTCAGTCCGTGGGCGAAAAAATCATTCAACAGGCGGAAAAGGAAACAATCAATTTCGGTCTGAAGGATGTAAAACCGATCCTGTTGCGCGGCAACCCGGCTGAAGAGATCGTTAAATACGCGCAGGATAACGAGGTGGATTTGATTGTCATGGGCAGTCACGGTCTGGGCTATGTAAAAGGAATACTGGTGGGCAGCGTTTCCCAGAAGATTTGCCATCTTGCGCCCTGCGACTGCTATCTCGTCAAAACATGACGCCGAACGCCAGGGAAAGCGGCGCGACGGTATTTGAAAAAATCGCGTCATGAGGCGGAGGTTTTTGCTTTCTTGCCGTTTGGGGAAAAGCTCGCGCGCATGGTTTAGGCCACGCTTCCGTACCTGACGGCTGAAACTCATGGTTCTTTTGACATCGTAAGGATGATTTCCCGTTGTCTGGGGGTTTTACCCAGTAAAATGCAGAGAATCCCCTATGGATAAATAAAAGGAATACTACTATTGTAAGAAACATCTGAAGTGTTCGTGCATCTGTTGAAGGGACCGCCTTCACGCGAAGTAAAGGACAGGATCCAGTCAGCACAACGTCATTTTCGGATACCCGCTTTATCTTCTCTTTTTTTGAGCCGTTCTGGCGTTGCAGGCGGCTCTTTTTTTTGCCTATTCGACGAGTTTTCCTTGAATCCATGTTTTTCTGTCGTGTCAACCGGGAACAATGCCCGCATTCTACGATTACCACCTCATTTTCCGCCGCGCCGTTCGATTATTTTCCTTGATCGCTTCCGCCGCCACGGGCATGATACCCGGACCGAATCCGACCCACGGCGTATCGCGCGATCGGCGCCCGCATGGAACTCTCTGACAAGCAGGCAGGGAAACAATGTTTGAAGAACTGGAAACCATAAACGCGCGTCCGGCGCCCTTTGCATACTATACGGCGGACGATCTTTGGACCGACGAGCACACGTCAAAACAGATGCTCTCGTATCACCTGAACGGGGACGTCGACGTTTCCTCCCGCAACGCCGCTTTTATCGGGCGGTCGGTGGAATGGATCGCTTCCCGTTTCAACATCGGACCGGGCGCGAAGATCGTCGACTTCGGCTGCGGACCGGGGCTCTATACCGCCAGGCTGGCCGAAAAACAGGCCCATGTGACCGGCATAGACTTTTCGGAACGGTCCATCCGCTACGCGCGGGACGTCGCGGCCGGCAAGGGGCTGTCCATCCGCTATGCGCATGGTAATTATCTGGACTACGAAACCGACGACCGCTTTGACCTGGTCCTGATGATCATGTGCGACTTCTGCGCGCTCAGCCCCGCCCAGAGAAGCGCGCTGCTGGCCACATTCCACACCATCCTCAAACCCGGCGGCTGCGCGCTCCTGGACGTGTATTCCCTCAAGGCCTTTGAACAGCGGGAAGAAGCGGCGACCTACCAACACAACCTGCTGGACGGCTTCTGGTCGCCCCGCCCCTATTACGGATTTCTGAACACCTTTAAATACGAACAGGAACAGGTGGTCCTCGACAAGTACACCATTGTCGAAGCCCATCGTACGCGGACCATCTACAACTGGCTGCAGTATTTCAGCCCTCAAGACCTTGAAAGAGAATTCGCCGAGCGCGGATTTGCGGTGGAGGAACGCTATTCGGACGTGGCGGGAACGCCGTTTGATTCCCGATCGAGCGAATTCGCGCTGGTGGCGCGCAAGCCAAAGGGAGACTGAACATGCTCATTACCAACAAGCAAAACACCAGGCGCGGGATGTACCGGGGCTTTACAACCCATCTGCTTGTCGGGGAGGCCAACTCCGGCTCCAGGGAAATTTCCATTCAGATAACCGACGTCGAGCCCGGCGAAATGCAGTTCCTCCATGCCCACGAGCAGGAACAGTGCTACTATATTATTTCCGGGACAGGCGCCATGATCGTCGACGATCAGACCGCAGAAGTACAAGCGGGCGAGGCCGTGTTCATCCCTTCCAACGCCTCGCACGGCATAAAAAATACCGGACCGGATATCTTGATCTATCTGACCGCCAATCAACCCTTCGGCGCGCAACGGGAACAGGAAATATGGCCTGAAGAGGCCTCCTAGCCGACCGACCCGACATCGTCCTTTGGTGTCTACCATGTATGGCCCCCTAAGGAAGACGCCGATAAAAGCATGCAAAAGGAATACTGCGGGGGAATTTCTTCCCCCGCGCCCCCTGTGAGAGATTTCTCGCTCCGCTCGAAATGACGAACACTCCCGCAAAATTCAAAATCGACAGCGTCTAAAGTGATGACTGCCCATAAGGTACACGTTCAGGTTCTATCCCAAACTACAGGAGGAATGCGGCATGAAAAAACAAGATTTGAAAGTATTCAATGAAATGCCGTTCCTTTTTTGGGTCAAGGATGAGGAAGGGAAATATCTGTGGGGCAACCGCGCCATTTCTCAAATGGCCGGGGAAGACGTTGTCGGCAAAACCGACGCCCAACTGGTCTGGGCTGAAAACGCCGACGCCTTGCGGGAAGCGGACAAAAAAGTCATGGAAACCCGCAAGCCGCTGTTTCTCCACGAGCAGGTGGACAAATCCGGCAAGGGCAAGGCCACTTTGAACGTCTGCAAGTTCGTGGCGGAGCTGGACAACAAAAAGCGGTCCTTTGGAATTTCGTTTGTTATTGAGTAAAGGCTGTTCACTGGCGGCGCTTCCGTATGACGTATTCCCCACAAAAAACGGCGCTGAACCGGAGTCTAACGCCGTCTTTATCCTATCGCTCACGGGCGAGAGCCAGGCGCCGCCGAATGGCGGCCTTGGTCGCGGTTTTTCAACGTTCCGCTAGGTTGCGTAGCTGTGCAGCCCCCTCAGCAGGAAGTTGACGCCGAAATAGGTGAAAATCACGCAGGCAAAACCCACAATGGAAAGCACGGCGATCCGCTTGCCCTGCCATCCCCGCACAAAACGGGCGTGCAGCAGGGTCGCGTACACCAGCCAGGTCACCAGCGACCACGTCTCCTTGGGGTCCCAACTCCAGTAGGTGCCCCAGGCCGAGTGAGCCCACACCGCGCCGGTGATAATCCCCACGGTCAGCATGAGGAAACCCACCAGCACCGTACGGTAGCAAATGTCGTCAAGCGTGCCCGAAGCGGGCATCAGGTTCCACAAGCCGTTGTTCCGTTCGGTACCGTTGCGGTTTTTCATCATGTACATCACGCTGATTCCGCAGGCGATGGCGAACGCGGAATAGCCGAGAAAACAGGTCATCACGTGGGCGATCAGCCAGTTGCTTTTGAGCGCCGGTATCAGCGGCTGAATACCGCTCTTTACCGAAGAAAACGACGCGTAGGCCATGGACAGAAAAGCGAAGGGGGTGGCGAAGGCGCCGATGCTCTTGAACCCGTATTTCCATTCGATGAGCAGATAGATCAGAATGACCGTCCAGGCAAAAAAGACCAGCGATTCATACATGTTGGAAAGCGGCGCGTGGCCGATGCCCATCTGGTACGATTCCACCCATCGCAGGATGATGCCCAGGGTGTTGAGGGCAAATCCGCCCACGGCCACCCAGGTTCCCAGCGTCCCCAGGAAGCGGACCTTAAACACGAAATAGCATAAATACAGAACCGCGACGGCGAGATAGATAAACGTCACCGCGCTCAAAAGAAATGAACTGGTCATGTAATGACCCCTTCCTGGCCCGCCGGATTGAGAATTGACGGGCTCCATGTTTCAAAAGTTCTCTCATAGCCGGGTTTGTTTTTATTGGACGACCCGGCCATGATGATCTGCCAGCCCTGGTCTCTTTTTCTGATTTGCACCCACAGCAGCCGGTGGGAGAAGAAGAACGCAATAATCAGCCCCAGGATCATCAGGCAAAATCCGGTATAGACCAGCCAGACCCCCGGATCGTGATTGGTCTGCAGACCCGTGTAGTAGGTTTCCTGCAAGTCCTTGAGGTCAAACTGCAACGGGCCTTCCGGACGCTGTACGAACGGCGGCTGTTTTTTAAAAACCCAGAACTGTATGGGTTTGCCCATTCCCTCCAGGGCCTGGATTTTTACCGCCGGTCCGAAATTCATCACATCTTCGCGGGAATCCACGATCCTGATCTTGCCCAGGTTGTCGGGAATCACGATCTCCTGGTCGAGTTTCCCCGACACGTCGTATGTCTTGCCGCCGGCAACCTGGGTGACCTGGATCACCGCGTCTCCGCCCATGGTTTTCCCGTACGATGATTGATAAAAGGTCACCCCCCCATAACTGACGGGATGGTTGACCAGGACCGGCGCGGTCAGTTCATTCTGGCCGTTCTGCTGAAAGGTGAGATCCGACCGGAATTCCTTGGGCGCTCCGGAAGGGTAGAATTCCACCAGAAACTTGTCGCAGCGTATGGAAAAATCGAGCTTTTTGGGTTCGCTGTCCCCGCGCAGGTAAATGGTGTCGACCGTCTGGCCTTCCGCGATGTTGACCATGCCTTTAAAGCCGTAGACCGCGCCCATGATGGCCCCGAGGAAAATGATAATCACGCTCAGGTGCACCACGTACACGCCGAATCGGCTCCACCGGCCCCGCTCCGCGATGAACAGCGTTCCGTTATCAAACCGGACCACCTGCGGTTTGCCTATTTTTTTCCGCATAAACCCCTGTATGGCTTCTTCCGCGCCGTCCGGGAGTTTCTTGAGCGTCTTTTCGGCCCGGATGCTCATGTTGGCGAAATCGCCCGGTTTCATGCGCGGTTTGGCCCTGTAGGTCCGCCAGGTGGTGGGGAACCGTTTGATGGAACAAACCAGCAGGTTGACCGCCAGAAGCGCCAGCAGAAAAACAAACCAGGGGGCCCGGTACATGTCGGTGAGATACAGCTTGTAAAACAGCGCCGCGGTTTGCTCGCCATAATACCGCGCGTAATCCTGATACGACTCCTGTTGGGGAATAACGGTGCCGATAATCGATGTTGCGGCCAAAAGAGCGAGCATCATAATGGTCAGCTTGACCGAAGCTAAGAAATCAGTTATTTTGCTCATTATAATCCAGTGGTTACGGTTCTGATCCTGATGCCGGGATCCGCCCTGCGACCGGTTCGGCTATGGCGCCGGTTCGCGGCGAGTCTCCCTGTAGTTGATGTAAGCGCGTATAAAAGCGTTTAAACACAATTTGGTAAAAGCTATTTTCTAGCAAATTCCTCCAGGTATGGCAATCACTTCATCAACGTTACCGAGGATAACGTATTTCCGACATTGTTTATTTGACGAAGGTCAATAAATCACGAATAAAATAACCGCGCATGCGGCGGTTTTCCACGGGTGAAAAAACGCCGCTCTTTCAACAATCCGGCATTGAACGCATTCGCGCTTCGGAGGATGTTATGCTTGACGCCAGGCTCTTAAGAGAAAACCTCGATTTCGTAAAAGAAAAAATGCGGCAGCGTGGCGCTGAAATTGATTTTAACCAGTTTGAGGACCTAGACAATAGGCGGCGGACAATTTTATCGCAAAGCGAAACCCTGCGCCATCGCCGCAACGTGGTGTCCGACGAGATCGCCGAGCTGAAAAAAGCCAAACAAAAAGCCGACGACCGTATCGCCGAAATGCGTGAAGTGTCCCAGACCATCAAGGACCTGGAAAAGGACCTGTCCGACATCGAAGAACAGCTCGCCGCCTTCATGCTCACCATCCCCAATATTCAGGACGATTCCGTGCCCTTTGGCAAGGGGGAGGAAGACAACCCGGTCTACCGGGTATGGGGGGAAAAGCCCGTGTTCGATTTTGAACCCCAGGCGCACTGGGATATCGGCGTCAACCTGGGCATCCTCGATTTCGAAACCGGGGCCAAGCTGACCGGCGCGCGCTTCACCCTGTACCGCGGCGCGGGCGCCCGTCTGGAACGGGCGTTGATCAATTTCATGCTGGACCTGCACACCGGCAAACACGGGTACACGGAAATATTCCCGCCGTTTATCGTGAACGCGCAGAGCATGACTTCCACCGGCCAGCTCCCCAAATTCGAGGCCGACCTGTTTAAGCTGCGCGAGCACGACTATTACCTGATCCCCACCGCCGAAGTGCCCGTCACCAACATTCACCGGGACGAAATCCTGGAAGAAAAGGACCTGCCCATCCGCTACGCCGCGTACAGCGCCTGCTTCCGGTCCGAAGCGGGCTCCCACGGCAAGGACACGCGCGGGCTCATCCGGCAGCACCAGTTCAATAAGGTGGAACTGGTCAAGTTCACCACCCCGGAAACCTCCTTCGCCGAACTGGAAAGCCTGCTGGAATGCGCCGAACAGGCGCTCAAGGACCTGGGCCTGCACTACCGCGTGGTAACCCTGTGCAGCGCCGATCTGGGTTTTTCCTCGGCCAAGACCTATGACATAGAAGTATGGCTCCCCGGCCAGGGCGCCTACCGTGAAATATCCTCCTGCAGCAACTTCCTCGATTTTCAGGCCCGCAGGGGAAACATACGCTACCGCCCCGAGGGCAGGAAAAAAACCGAAATCGTGCACACGCTCAACGGCTCCGGCCTGGCCATCGGACGAACCCTGGTCGCCATCCTGGAAAACTGCCAGCGCGCGGACGGTTCCGTGGTCATTCCCGAGGCGCTGCTTCCCTACATGGGCGGCCTTAAGGTCATAACCCCGCCCAAAGCCTGAGCGCGGGGTAACCGCCCAAAAACGCCTTAAAAAATTTTCATAGAAAAGAAAAAGCTTTGTGGGGGATTCTCATCCCCCACACCCCCTGAGACTGAAAATTCCCCTCCCTTGACGAGGCTGTCGATTTTGAAATTTGTGGGAGGGAACTTTTTGGAAAAAGTTTCCTCCCACGCCCACCCTCAAAACCTTAAGTTATTGAAAACAGATCTATTTCAAGCAACGTTGTTCTCATTTCGAGCGTAGCGAGAAATCTCCCAAAGGGGGCGCGGGGGAAGAGATTCTCCCGCTCTATTCCTTTTCCACGCTTTTATCACACCATCCGGCGGGAGGGAATCGGCGGAAAAAAAGGCTGGAACACCGTCCAAGGCCGACACCGGGTTGCAGGCGCCGCTTTGAATGTATACTATAGGCGCAGGATCGGGGCCGTGAAAGATTTTATGTTCCGATCCGTAACCTTTTGACCTGTAGCTGTCTCTTTACAGCAAGAGTTGCGATTCAAATTCTTCAGGGAGAGCCATCGATGCCTTTATACGAATATAAGTGTCCGAAATGCAATAAAGTTTTTGAGACTATCGTATCCATTTCATCTCAGGAAAAGGTGGAGTGTCCGGAATGCCGCTGCAGCGACGTGGAACGGGTTCTGTCCGTTTTTTCGACCTCGAGCAGCGCTTCGTCCGGGTGCGCCGCGCCGTCCGGCAGCGGATTTTCCTGAGGCTAAAACAGAAGTCGGCCGTGCGCCGACAGAGGGGTGAACGTGTGAATATCTTGGTCATTCTGGGAATAGTCGTGGCGTGGATCCTGCTTCAGGCCTATATTCTTCCAAAAATGGGAGTGTCCACCTGAATGAAACCGAGCTGTCAGGTTGACAGCGTACAGAGTCAAAAAGACAAAAAAAGCGAATAAACGTATCGCGGGCCAGGCCGCCCGGGCGTCTGGCCCCTTTTGCCTCCATTCCCGAGAATAACGTCCATGGTCGAAATCGTCCGAAAAGGATGGCGCATTATTGCGTTCTGGCGGGTCTACACCCGTTTTCTGAAAGAGGTAAACCTGTCCGCGAAAAAGAAGCCCAACCTGTTCGAGGACATACTGCGCTCCTGCCCGGTCGAACAGGACGACGTGATCAGGATCAGCGTCAGCGGCATTAAGCGGGGGAGCGCCGATAACCTGGCGGACATACACCGGGTCTTCATGACCCACAGACCGCAGGGGCTCTTCTGCCTGTACCGCTCGTCGCATCATTGCGAAAAGCCTTTTCCCTGAATCCATTCCCAACAATTCCATCTCCCGCTGAGGCTGTCGATAAAAGCGTGAAAAGGAATCGCGCGCGGGAATTTCTTCCCCCGCGCCCCCTGCGGGAGATTTCTCGCTACGCTCGAAATGATACATACGCTTAACTGAAATGTTTATGTTTTCAATAACTTAAGATTTTGAGGGTGGGCGTGGGAGGGAACTTTTTTCAAAAGTGGCTATTGCTCTTACTCCGAAATAGTATTAACCGCTTGCGCGATAAGGTCAATCCGACCTGGTCTCAGTTTTCTGCTGTCTCATCAATGCGCCTCAGCAGCCGCCCGCAATTTCGAGCGCAGCGAGAAAACTCTATAGGGGGCGCGGGGGATGCGCATCCCCCGCATTACTTATCAACCCTCATCCTGGCCTTCTCCCAAAGGGAGAAGGAATCCATCTACTATCTTTCGGAGCTAACGACATAACCACATTTCCAAAAAGTTCCCTCCCATTTTCAATATTTGTTTTTTAATCGACAAACGCCTCTTGTCCGGCGGCGGAGAATTTCCGCGCCATAGGTCGGATGGTTTCAGGATTTTATGATTTGGAGCGGAGGTTTTCGATAATGGTTAAATAGCGGTCCACATGCTTCACATACCAGCCGGCCGCGTCGGGTTTCCCCTCGTCGTTGACAAATACGATTTTCAGGAGCGGCCTCAGACAGCTTTTTCCCATGAAGCTGCGCACTTTTTCCACGGTCAGCACGTTTCGATACGGTATGAGCAGCTTTTTGCGCGGAGCCCACATTTCAAAGTAGACACCGTCATCGTTGAGAACCAACACGCCATTGCCGCGAACCTGCGCCAGCCCCCGGCTCTTCTGGCCAAAAAAACTGGCGCCGCTGCTCATGGCCCAGATTTTTTTACCGGCCTGCGATTCCAGCACATCCCTGGCGCGCCGCTTCTGCAGGTTGCGAAGAAAGGCGAAGAGCGCCATCAGAACGATAATGAGCGAGGCGATCCCCGCGTAACCCCACATCATGATTCGCGGTCCTTCCGGTTTTCAGGGGAGGCGGTCCGGGATGCGCGGGCGGGCCGGTAAAACCGTTCCGCCTCACTGTAGATACAGCCGCAGTACTGCTGTCTGTACAGTCCCGCTTCCTTTGACAGGCGTATTCCTTCCTTCCAGCCTTCCCGGAAATCCCGGTACAGAAATCCGACGCCATGGCGGCGGCCGAGGGATTCTCCGATTTCGCGGATCATCTCATGGTTCTGCATTTTGCTATAGAGAAGCGTGGAGGAATACCAATCGAAGCCGCCTTTTTTGGCCGTTCGCGCGGTGGCTTCCAGTCTTTTATGGTAGCATACCCGGCAGCGGTCGTTTTCCCGGTACACCACGTCCCGGGCGAACTGAACGACGTCGTATTCGTCGCGCACGATAAGCCGCGCCTCCTGGGACGCGGCGTAGGCGACGGCCGTTTCCTTGCGCAGGGCGTACTCGCGGTACGGATGTATGTTGGGGTTATAAAAGAATCCGAACGTTTCCAGCGGCTCTTGTTTGAGCGCGGAAAGCGGGTAAGCCGCGCACGGCCCGCAGCATATGTGGAGCAGCAATCGTTCGGTTTTCCGGTTCATCGGAATTCGAATCCGGCCTGTGGCCTTTTGGGGTTTTGAACACCTTCGAAATATGACATAATAAATCGCAAAACGCTACTAATCATAAGCGGTCTCCGCGATCGACAAAGGAAGGTGGTCCATGACGGTAGAGTGCGAACTTCCCCAGCAAAACGCGACATCCGAAGAAATCAAGGACATTCTCACGGAAAGCAAAACCATAGCCATCGTCGGATTGAGTCAGAATCCGGACCGGGACAGTCATAAGGTAGCCCAATACCTCTTGAAGAACGGCTATAAAATCGTGCCGGTCAATCCGGCGTACGATGAGGTCCTCGGTGAAAAGAGCTACCCGAGCGTTAAGGACGTGCCCTTTGCAATAGACATCGTGGACATTTTCCGCAAACCGGACGTCATTCCCGGTCTGGTTGACGAAGCCATCGAGAAAAAGGCGAAAACGGTCTGGATGCAGCTCGGTCTGAGCCATAATCAGGCGGCGAAAAAGGCCACCGAGGCGGGTCTGAAAGTTGTCCAAAATAAATGCATGAAGATTGAACATTACAAAATGGTTTCCGAATCGTGAGACTGGCGGGTAAGGTCGCGCTGGTCACCGGCGCCGGGCAGGGAATCGGCGAAGCCACGGCGCGAAAAATGGCGCGGGAAGGGGCGGCCGTGGCCCTTCTCGACTGGCGCGCTGAAAAAGCGGAGGAAGTGGCGCGAAGCGTTACGGACGCCGGAGGCCAGGCCCTGCCGCTGCAGGCCGACGTGCGCAATCAGGAGCAGGTGGAGGCGGCTTTCGAGACGGCGCGCGACCGCTTTTCGCGGTTGGACATCCTGGTCAACAACGCCGGTTATGATCGTCCCGGCTCGTTGGGAACCATAACCAACGAGAAATTCGATCAGGTTTTGGACGTGCACCTGAAAGGCTGTCTAAACTGTTCCCGCCTTGCGGCGGAAATGATGAAGGAGCAGCGCCGCGGCGGCATCGTGAACATATCGTCCATTTACGGCAAGATCGGCGCAAAGGGCGAACTGGCGTACAGCGCGGCAAAGGCGGCCCTTATCGGGTTGACCAAGAGCATGGCCAAGGAACTGGGGCCGTACAACGTCCGAGTGAATGTGGTTCTGCCGGGGCTTACCGACACGCCGACCATTCAGAATTTCATGAAAGAAGAGTACAAACAGGCCATCATCCGGGAAACGCCCCTGGGCAGGTCGGCGCGTCCCGACGAAATAGCCGATGTCATCGCCTTTCTGGCCTCGGACGAAGCGTCTTTCGTGACCGGCGCCTGCGTCGAGGTGAGCGGAGGATGGGGGATATAGCGCCCGGCTGGGACGGTAAAGCCCCCTCCGCGCCGCCGCGGACCGCGGTCAGAATGAGGCGGCCATCTTCCTGGCTTCCTCCCTGGCCTGTTCGCGGTGTTTTTTAACCTCCTCCGGGGGGTCCGCCAAAGTCCCTTCGATCACCACCTCACGGATATCCGTAAGGCCGATAAATCCCAGAATCATCTTCAGGTACTTTGTCTGAAAGTCGTAGGCTTCGGCTTCGGTGTTGGCCGGATACCGTCCGCCGCGGGAAAAGGCGATAAAAACCGGCTTCCCCGTAACCAGACCCTTATATCCGCCCTCCGGGGTGGTGGTAAAGGTGTACGTCGGCTGAATCAGTATATCGAGGTACTGCTTGAGCCGGTAGGGAATGAGAAAGTTCCACATGGGGACGGCCATGACGTACTTGTCGGCCGATTTGAACTCCTCGATCAGCTTTTCCACGCCGCGCCAGGCGGCCAGTTCTTCCTCGGAGTGCTTTTTCCCATGCATAATCACATACTTGGCCTGCACGGCGAGCCCGTCGAACGGCATCATATCCATGGAAAACAAATTTACGGTCCTGATTTTATCCTGAGGGTTTTTTTGCCTGTAGGCTTCGATAAACGCGTCGGCGACCGCTATGGAGTGCGATCTCTCGATGCGCGGAGAAGCCTGAAGGTATAAGACGTTACTCATGAGCGCCTCCTTTAGCGCAAGACATCGGTCTTAAATCGCGCATGGTTAAAATCCTCGCCGGGAAACAAAGAACTTTTTTCTCTGCGATGTTCATCGTGGTTTTCCGCTTTCAGCCACGCCTTATCTACTACCTTATCCTATCATAAAATAGTGTGGCCTCGGGATTTGTAAACCTCGGGTCGGATCGGCGTGGTAACGGGTGGGAGAGCGCGGCGCGCAGGGGGGATGAAAAAGCAAAAAAAAATGAGTCGGGCTGGGGGGACCCGACTCATCGGTAAGGAGAAAAGAGTTTTGAAACCGTTAAGGTTGCGGGGGTTACTCGGTTATTGGATATAGCAAGTAGCTTGCCAAAGTTTTAAAACTGGGTGATAAAGCAATAAATACAGTAGGTTAACTGTGGTGAGAAGAAACGGGGCGCGCTGATTTGAGCCGCGGTTGGTACAAATATTTTCACCGGGCTTTTATGGGTCCCCGGCTTTCCCCGTGCCTGTATAGCAACATGCTGAATTTATTGCATAATTTTTGGTTCAAATATTTGTACTCTTGATCTGGTACTTCTTCATCTTGTACTGAAACAGGTTTTTCCCGATCCCCAGAAGCTCCGCCGCGTGCGCCTGCACGTTGTTGGTCTGCTTCAGGGCGCGCCGGATCATCCGTTCCTCAATCCGCTCCAGGGCTTCGGACAGCTTAATGTTGATGGGCACAAAACGGTCGATATCAAATTCCGGCTCCCCGGCGTTCCGAATGTCTTCGGGCAGGTCGTTATCAGTGATCTGGTTATCGGAGCACAGGATGACCGCCCGCTCCACCACATTCTCCAGTTCCCTGATGTTGCCCGGCCATTCGTAGCTCAAGAGCACCTTGAGCGCGCCGGGAGTGACCTTGATTTCGCCCTTTCCGTTCTCCTCGGCGTATTTTTTTACAAAGTGAGATATGAGCAGGGGAATATCGTCGCTCCGCTCCCTGAGCGGAGGCAAGGTGACATACACCACATTCAGACGGAAAAAGAGGTCTTCCCGGAAATTTCCCTCCTCCACCTCTTTTTTCAGGTCCTTGTTGGTGGCCGCGAGGATGCGCACGTCCACCTTGATAGACGCCGTGCCGCCGACACGTTCGAATTCCATCTCCTGGAGAACGCGCAGGAGCTTGACCTGCAGCCGTACGGACATTTCGCCCACTTCATCCAGAAAGAGCGTTCCCTTGTCCGCGACTTCGAACCGGCCGCGTTTGGTGGCGGTGGCGCCCGTAAAAGAGCCCTTTTCATGGCCGAACAGTTCGCTTTCCAGCAAGGTCTCGGTCAACGCGCTGCAGTTTACGGAGACAAAGGGCTGACTTTTGCGCTTGCTGTTGAAGTGGATGGCGCGCGCGATCAATTCCTTGCCGGTCCCGCTTTCCCCGGTGATCAGGACCGTGGCCTTGGTGTCGGCCACCTTGCTCACCAGGTCATAAATCTGCAGCATGGGTTTGCTCTTGCCGACGATATTGCTGAAACTGTACTTGATGTTTACGGCTTCATGCAGGATTCGGTTCTGCTTCAGCAGGGAGCGCATTTCCAGCGCTTTTTGAATGGTGACCTTGAGCTGCTCGTTCTGAAACGGTTTCAGTATATAATCAAAGACGCCCTTTTTCATGGCTTCGACCGCCTTCTCCACGGTTCCGAAGGCCGTCATCATGATCACGGGCACGCCGTAATCCATCCTTTTTATCCGGTCGAGGAATTCCATGCCCCCCATTTTGGGCATCTTCATGTCGGTGATCACCAGATCTATTTCGAAGCTCTCCAAAAGTTCGAGCGCATGAATGGCGCTTTCGGAGGTCAGCACTTCGTATCCTTCACTGGTGAGCAGCGCTTCCAGCACCACCAGATAGTTCTTTTCGTCATCGACAACGAGGATCTTTTCCATGCGTTAACCTTTTATCGAGGGATTTACGTGAGAATCGACGCCCAGGATGATCGTGACCGATGTTCCGCAGGACCGGCCGTCTCTGTTGGACTGAGTAGGACTGTTAATCTCTATTCGGCCGCCATGTCCTTCGATGATATTCTTGACGATGGCCAGACCCAGTCCCGTACCCTTTTCGTTGGTAGTGTAAAAAGGCGTAAACAGATTTATTTTCGCCTCCTCCGGTATACCGCATCCCGTATCATCTACAATGATACGCTGTACCCGTCTACCTTTTTCTCTCCCGTTTTCTATTGCTACGCGCAGCTTTCCTCCCTCTGGCATCGCTTGAATGGCGTTATTGAAGATATTCAAAAATCCCCGGTACAGGAGATCGGAATCGGCCATGACCGGTTGGAGATGAGGCGTAAAAAATTTCTCGACCGTTATATTGCGGCGTTCGAATTGAGGCGCGAGGTACGACAGGTTACGCTCCACAACATCCTGTAACTGGATGGGGTCGCGCTTGGGGGCCTGGGGCCTCGCAAAATCGAGAAATTCCGTGACGATACGGTTCATCCGCTGCGATTCTTCCAGTATAATGTCCGCCAGTCGGTTTTTGGGCTCATATTTGACTATTTGCTGAGCCAGGATTTCGGCTGTGCTGGAGATAATACCCAGCGGGTTTCTGATTTCATGGGAAACGCCGGCGACCATACGGCCCAGACCGGCCAGGCGTTCGGCCTGATTGAGCTGTTGCTCCAGACGTTCTTTTTCCTGTTGCCGGCGGTTGATAATCAACTCCGCCCTGCGGACGATGCCCAGGAGGGTAAGAAAGAGAAAGAGCATGATAACGAGCGAAGTTCCGATGGTCAGGATTTGCTGCTTCCAGATTTCACGCATCTCATCGCTGACATCCAGCACGATTTCCAGGGCGCCCATGACCGGCTCGGTTCTCGTCTCAATCTTCAAGTCGGTTCGGAAAGGGGCCATGGTTTTCATCTTGACCCGTTTCGAATCAGGCTCCAGATAGAGCTGCAGGATGTCGGCGTTGGATATGATTCTGGTTTTGTGAACTCCCGCGAGCGCGGATTCCAGGTCCGGGGCCGCGTCCGCTTTTATGCCCAACACCTCGGGCTGGGAGCTGAAATCGATCATCTCGTCCAGAGAGTATTTGGTGGAGAAGACCATCATTTTATCGTGGCTGTAGAGGGTCACGCTCTCCACGTCGAAGCCGTAGATGGTGGTGTCGACAATGGTGTTGAGCAATGAATACTGGGCTTCTTCACGCAGTTTGATCTTTCCGAAATGCTGAATGGTAGGCAATACGAATTTTCGGAAAATCTGGTTGTTGAGATTGTCGGCCAGCAGCAGGGAAAACCGTTCATTGGTTCGCATGAGGTGCGTTTTTCCCTGATGGAAAATAAAAAGGGATAAAAGAACCGCGCTGGCGGTAAGCGCCACCCAGCCGCCAAAGGCGAAATACTTGAGGAGGCGGAAGGGTTTGACTTCCGTGGTATAAGGTGGAGTTTTAGACATAGTCTTTTTTTAAAAGAGCGACCCCCGTGTCGGCGCTCCGCGCGTAACGGGAAGAGCGGTTGTGGTTCTATGAATAATGTACAGGAATTTCGATTCGAATTCTTGCAAAATCTACCGGAAGCCTTTTCAGTTCACGGCTTAGGTCAAATCCTGACTGCTTGCGCGGAGCCATATTATTCCGGCCGCAATCACGAAATCATAATCTGTAGTAGCTAAAGACTTGAGAAATGTCAAAATGTGTTGGTTTCGGGGCCATGTTTGCCGTGTATCGCCGAAAGGACAGATGGTAATTGAGCCGGGGTTGCGGCGGGCTGTTTGAAAAGGACATGAAAAGAGGAATCAATAAAGGAAACCAGGGTGAAAGGGGTGTCATCCGCTTTTCAGAAGGCGGCGCGCCCGCTACCCCGCTCATCCAAACCACCGGCGGCAAGCCGGCCCTCGCGGGTAGTCTTCCGATAGCCTCAGTATCCGCGCCTGCGCCGGACGGCGTGCGCGACGGCGAGAAAGCCGGTCTTGCGTCTATAGAGCTTATGCGCGGGGGGAGGTTCAACTGCTGCGGCCACCCTCAACGGATAAAGGCGCCCGCGGACCTGCTCCCCGCGTAACCGCTTTCAGGTCGTTCAAAAAGGAGGCGGCGCCTCAGGCGTACATTTCAAAATTGTTTACAAATTGTCCAATCTGCACTCCCAAATAGACGCATTTTTGGTCGTCCAGGCACGAATCCGCGTCTTCCCGGTTGAGCAGCGTATGCAGCCTATGGTCGCCCTTGGAAAGTTTGATGATCCAGTAATCCTTGTCTTCCTTGTATTCCAGGTCCAAGTCCAGGTTGTGCTTGTCGATTTCAGAATACATTTCCCGCAGCTTTTTCGCCAGTTCGTCAGCCGAATGATGGTGATGATGAGTCATGAACGTCCTCCTTTGTTTAGGCAAACCATTTGATGAAAAAATATGCGTGAGGACGGGGCGTGTCAATGGGGCCGGGCGTCGTTTCCGGAGAAAAAGAAGCGGCCCGCTACCGCTGTTTTATGATCCGGTCGAACGCGGCGTAAAATTCATCGAGTATTTTCGGCAGGTCGCGCGTGAGGGTAACGTTGCGGCCGGCGACGCTCCTGGCGTAAATATCGAATCCGTTTTCCTGCTCGTAGGGAAAGATCCGAATTACGAGAATATAGGTGTATTGCGTGGGCGGGGAGCCTTGCGTTCTGGTGGCGTACAGATAGCCTGAGCCGGGGGAGTAGTCCGCCTGCTCGATAGTAAAACCCATATCGCGGAGCGCCTGGGCGGCGCTTTGGCTGATCCGCTCCGTGGTGGCGGAAGCGGCCGGATATATGGTCCGCGTTTTTTCATACTCGGACCCCGCGCCCCCGATGGTGGCGCAGCCCGCCAGGACTAGAAACGCGATCAAGATCGCCGGGATTTTCAGTTTTTTCATCTCGTTACGCGCTCCTGTATGGCTTCGTTAACGCTCTCTTCCCGCATCCGCACAACCGCCATAGCATATTTTTCAAAAAACGCCTACCCGGTTTTCGCGGCCGGGCGCCGCGCGGCGCGGCAAAGCGCCCTTGCCATATTCTCATTTCTCAGTTATGTACATTTTATCGGTTTAAACCTTTAATAGAAAAACATGTTCATCTTCAGAAGGCCTATAAATGATGGAAAATTCTGAAAATGACCATATTTACTCATGATTCTCCGTTTATTTTTTCCGCTCGGGATAAAAGCCGTTATGAAACATAAGCGACGAATCGTATACGTCCTGGCCGCGCTGTTCGCCGTTTACGCGTTTTACGCGTGCTCGTCCTCCGCGGTCGACGAGCAGAAGCTGAGTCAGAGCCCCGGCGTCACCGACAATGAGATCCTCATAGGCTCGTCGCTTGCCCTGGGCGGCCACGCCAGCTATCTTGGCGTTCAGACGCTCCACGGGGCGCTCTCCTACATAGACCAGGTCAATGAGCAGGGAGGCGTCTATGGCCGCAAAATAAAGCTCATCGCCTACGATGACGGATACGATCCTCCCCGCTGCGTGGCCAATACGCAAAAACTGATCGTGGAAGACAAGGTCTTTGCGCTGTTTTGCTATGTGGGAACGCCCACCACGGTTAAAATCATTCCGCTCATAGAACAGGCCAAGATCCCGCTGGTGGGGATGTTTACCGGCGCGAACGCGCTGCGGGAGCCGTTGAACCGCTACATCATAAATGTGCGCGCCTCTTATTATCAGGAAACCGGCGCCGCGGTTGAGCGTTTTGTGGAGACGCTCGGCATTAAAAAGGTGGCCGTGTTTTACCAGTATGACGCCTACGGGTTCGACGGCCTCAAGGGCACGGAACTGGCCCTGCAGAAATATGGTCTGGCGCCGGTGGCGCGTGGGAGCTATGTCCGCGGAAAGGTGGATGTGAGCGAAGGGCTGCAGAAGATAATAGACTCGGGCGCGCAGGCGGTGGTCATGATCGGCACGTACGATCCCTGCGCCAAATTCATAAAGCTGGCCAGGGCCAAGGGTTTTAACCCCATTTTCTACAACGTCTCCTTTGTGGGCGCGGACGAGCTGGCCAGAAAACTCGGCCCGGATGGCGAGGGCGTCATCGTATCTCAGGTGGTGCCGCCTCCCGAGTTGGCGGTGACCCGGAACCTGTTGTGGGGAGTGGAGGAATATAGCAAGCTGCTGAACAAATATTACCCGGACGACCGGCCGAACTTCGTGGGGCTGGAAGGCTATCTGAACGCCAGGGTTCTGGTGGAAGGTCTGCGGCGCGCGGGAAAGGATTTCAACCGGGACAGGTTCATAAACGCCCTGGAATCCATTCAGAACTACGATCTGGGAATCGCCAACACGCTTTCGTTCAGTCCCGAGGACCATCAGGGGCTGGAAAGAGTCTATTTTACCCGGATCCACGAAGGCGAGTTTGAGCTGATCACCGATTGGCGGGAGGTCAAGGACGAGCTGTCATCGCCGAGCGTATCCACAGGCCGACGGAAATCAGACTCGCCGCCGGAGCCGGACGGCCACGCGGATCGCGATTTGCGCGCGCAATGAGTGCGCGCCAGCGCTACCATAATCATGACGTAATGAAAGCGGTATATATAGAGCCTTCATGAGAATATTACATAATCTCAACTTAAAAAATAAAATCTTCCTGTCCATTCTGGCGGTAATTATATTGCTGAGCGTGGGCATCGCCCTGGCCACTCGATTCGTGCTGGTGTCGAGCCTGACGTCCGAACTTACCCTGCGCGGGATCGCCATTGCCCAGAGCGTGGCCGATCAGGGGAAAAGCTATGTGCTCACCAAGGACCGGGCCGACCTGGTCAGCCTCGTGTTCGACACCACCCAGCTCCAGGAGCGGAAGGTCCTTGTTTCGTACATATTTATTCTGGACAATGACAACAACGTCCTGGCCCATAGTTTTATCGAAGGCTTTCCCAAGCAGTTGATTCACGCCAACCTCCTCGATCCGGGCCGGCCCTATGACATAAAATTGCTCAGCCTGGGCCCCAAGCAGATTTACGATGTGGTCGTGCCCATTAAAGAGGGCATCTATAAGATCGGCGCGGTCCATGTGGGAATCGACAAGCAGCACATCGAAAACCTCATCGCCAGGCTCAGACTCACCTACCTGGGGGTGATCGCCGCCATTCTGATATTGTTTTTTCTGGTCAGCCACTGGCTGTCGCGATACATTACCCGCCCCATAAGCAAACTTACCAAGATATCGGACGAAATAAGCAAGGGGAACTTCGATATCAAGCCGGAAGTCGGCAGCGAAACAATGTGCTGGGACATGAGGAATTGCAAGAAAGGCGACTGTCCCGCTCACCAGAAGACCGATATTCCCTGTTGGTATGTGGATGAAACGCAGTATTCCGATGAATATTCGGGCAGATTCCCCGAAAAGCTGGAACAGTGCCAGGACTGCGTGGTTTACCGGAGGGGCACCAAGGATGAAGTCCGGCAACTGGCCGACGCGTTCATGAACATGACCTACCGGCTGAACCTGTCCCAGGCCAGGCTGAAGGAATCCGAAGAGAAATACAAGTCGCTTTTCGACAGCGGACCGGACCCCATTTTTGTCTGCGATATGAATACCTACACCATCCTCGACGCCAATCCCAGCGCCGAATCGACCTACGGTTATTCCAGCGAGGAACTGATCGGCAAATCGTTTCTGCAAATTCAGTCGGCCGGGTTCAGGGACGGCGAAACGCCGTCTTTCGAGGAAGATCCCGCCAACAGGACGTGCATAATCGGGGCGAAGGTGAAACACCGCAAAAAGGACGGCAAGGCCTTTTATGTGAATGTTCATGTCTGTCCCACAAAATATCGCGGTATCGACGCGCTGATAATCGGCACGACCGATATTACGGAGATGATGGAAAAGGACACGCAACTCCTCCAGGCCAGCAAAATGACGTCGCTGGGGGAGATGTCGGCCGGAATCGCGCACGAATTGAATCAGCCGCTGAACGTCATCAAGATGGGAAGCGAGTATTTGCAGTTGATGATCGAAAAACGCGAATTGTTCTCCGAGGAAAACCTGAACAAAGTATCCAGGGAGATCAGCGGACAGGTGGACAGAGCCGCGGAAATTATCAGCCATTTGCGCGACTTCAGCCGGAAGACCGAATTCAGCAAGCGAAAAATCGACCTCAACAACCCCATCAAGGCGGCGTTGAGCCTCATGGGGCGTCAACTAAGCCTACAGAATATTCAACTGGCGCTGGATCTGGACCCGGCCATTCCGCCCATTCTCGCTCATAACAACCGCTTGGAGCAGGTAATCTTCAATCTGGTGAGCAACGCGCGGGACGCTGTCAACCAGCGGGGGGAAGGCGACGCCAATGGAAGGCGGGAAATACGCATCCGATCATTCCGGGAGGGGGATCGGGTGGCGGTGGCCATATCGGACACCGGAGTCGGCATACCCCAGGAGACGCTGAACCGGATCTTCGAACCTTTCTACACCACCAAGGACGCGGGCAAGGGCCTCGGTTTGGGGCTTTATGTAACCTACGGAATCATCAAGGATTACGGTGGTGAGATCCGGGTGGAGAGCGAAGTCGACAAAGGAACCACGTTTATAGTCACTTTTCCCATGTATGCGCCCCCGGCGGTTTCCCTGCAATAGGGCTTTGATTTCCCGAACGCAATTGGGTACATAGTCACTATCGGTTTTATCGGTCCGTTTTAGGACTTTCCCGTTTATTCATTTACCGGCGGCTCTACAGGAACCTTTACGGTGATACAGCGCCCGCATGCCCTTAAAATTCTGCGGTTTATCGTCAACCGCCCGGTCTTCACGATACTCCTGGTCGTCTTCATTACCCTGCTCTTCGGGTATCATTTGCCGCAGCTTTCCTTCCGCACCTCCATTTACGATCTGGTTATAGAAGATCTTCCCGAAACTAACGACTACCAGCAGTTTAAAAAAACGTTTGGTTCCGATGAAATTATCAGGGTGGTTATCAAAGCGGAAAACGTTTTCGATCCCCTGACCTTTCGCAAAATAAAGACGCTGGCGGACCGCGCCGCCCACATACAAGGCGTGCGGCAGGTGATCAGCCTGCCGGGGGTCAAGGAATCCATGGACATTTCCGGAAAGTGGAGTCTGGACGAGTTCCGGTCCATGCTGAAGCCGGCGCCGCTGTTCGAACGCAACCTGCTGTCCAAAGATAACCGCTCCACGTCGCTGACGCTGATTCTGGACGAAGAGACGCCGCGCGATGAGGTGATCGCCGCCACGGAGCGCATGATTGAGGAATCGCCCAGGGACCTGACGCTGTATCAGATCGGTATGCCGCTGCTTTCCCAGGCGCTGGTGGACTACAGCATAAAGGATTTTTTCAGGCTTCCGCCTCTGACGCTTCTGACCATCTTTCTTATTTTACTCATCCTGTACCGCAACCTGCCCTGTCTGATTCTGCCCACGGCCTGCGTGCTGATGTCGTTGATATGGACGCTGGGTCTCATGGCCTGGGCGGGCGCGGCCATTTCCATGCTGACCCTGGTGGCTCCGGTGCTCATCATCGCCGTGGGCACCGCGTACTGCCTGCATATCTGCTCGGAGTATCTCCGCCGCGCCGCCCAGACGCGGGCGCCGCGCGAAGCCGCCTTTGAAACCTTTGAAACCATATACTTTCCCACTTCATTGGCCGTTCTGACCACGCTGGCCGGTCTGGCCTCGCTCCTGGTCAACCGGATCGCGTCCATCCAGGAATTCGCGCTGGTGGCCTGCTTCGGCATGTTCAGTTTGTTCATAGCCGTTTTTACGCTGTTTCCCGCCGGCCTTGCCCTCCTGCCGCTCCCGCGAATGCGGAAGTCCGGGACATCCGCGGTGGACAGAGGCGCCGGCAGGCTGATCGACGGGATTATCCGGGTCAATGTGCGCCATCAGGGAAAGGCGCTGACGATCCTGGCGCTGGTGACCGCCTTCTGTTTGCTGGGTGTCCTGCGACTCAACGTGGAAACCAACCCCATGGAGTTTTTCAGATCGGACAGCCCCATCAACCAGCGGTTTCACGACATATACCGCGACCTGTCCGGGAGCTTTCCGGTCTACGTGACCATGGACGGCGAGCAGGACGATTTTTTTGAAAAGCCCGCCAACATCAAGGCGCTGGATGAGTTCCAGCGGTTTCTGGACACCCTGCCCAAAGTGGACAAGACGGTATCCTTCGCCGATTACCTGAAACTGGTCAATTACGCCTCCAGCGAGTATAAGCCGGAGGCGTATTCCATTCCGGACAACGATTTTGAAATCAGAACCCTGATCAATAATTTCAAGAGCATGCTGGGCAGGGACATGCTGGCCCGCTTCATGAGTCCGTCCTTTTCCCAGGCCAGCGTGCTTCTGTTGACCCATCTTTCCAATTCGCGGGACTTTCTGGAAACCCGGACGCGTATTCTGGACTATGCGCGCGCGCATTTTTCCAGGGATATTTCCTGGGACGTGACGGGGCTGGGCGTGGTCATCTCCGCCAGCAACAACATCCTGACCAGAGGGCAGGTGAAAAGCATCTCCCTCACCCTGGCCCTGGTGTTCGGGATCATGTTCCTGCTTTTCCTTTCCCTGAAGGTGGGCCTGGTGGCGCTGGTCCCCAATATCTTCCCCATTGTGGTCAATTTCGGGGTCATGGGCTGGTTCGGGGTGGAGCTGGACATGGGCACCAGCCTGGTCGCCTGTGTGGCCATCGGGTTGGCGGTGGACGACACCATCCATTACCTGTTTCGCTACAGCCGGGAGATCAAGAAAGACCTCAACCGGAACCGGGCCCTCGCCGACACGCTCAGACATGTGGGCGCGCCGATCATTTTCACCACCCTGACCATCAGCGCCGGTTTTTCCATCCTGATCTTCTCCCAGTTTCAGCCCACCGCCATCCTGGGGATTATGATGGTTATCACGCTCATATCGGCGCTGATCGGCGATCTGATCATACTGCCCACCCTGATGCTGCATGTGGAACTGGTGACCGTGTGGGACCTGTTGCGGGTGATGAGGCCCATGAGCAGGATGTCCGCCGATACGGCCCACGAGCTGAACCAGCCGCTCAACGCCATAAAGATGGGAAGCGAGTTCCTGAAGATGATGGTGGAGCAGAAAAAGGCGATCCCGGAACAGCAGATATACCAGGTGGCCGGAGAAATAAGCGACCAGGTGGACCGGGCCAGCAATGTTATCCGGCTCCTGGGCGACTTTAACCCGGAAAAGGCCTTTACCAGGGAACAGGTGATCCTGAACGAGCCCGTGAAAAAGGTGCTGGCCCTTATGGCGCCGCAAATGGCGCTCCAAAACATCCGCGTGGAACTGGACCTGGACGAGAACCCGCCGCCTATAGAAGCGCATTTCAGCCGGCTGGAGCAAATCGTTTTCAATCTCCTGAGCAACGCGCGGGACGCCATAAGCGAAAAGCAGGATTCCGGCGCCGGTTCCGGCGATTGGGCTATCCTCGTCAGGACATACCAGGAGGGCGAAGAGGTGGTTTTGTCCATTGCCGACCCCGGCGTCGGCGTTCCCCGATACGCGCGGGAACGGATTTTCGAACCTTTTTACACCACCAAATCGGAAAGAGGCGCCGCCGGATTGGGATTGTCGATAACTTATGGTATTGTGCGGGATTATCGGGGCCATATAACCTTTGAGAGCAAGGAAGGACAGGGCGCGGTGTTCAAGGTTAGTTTTCCCCGGGCCTAGCGACGCTCCGGGAGCGGGCGTCGGGCAATGGTTCACGAGAAAAGCAAACCGGGCGCGCGGCGGGTTGGGGCGCCTGTCGAGAAAGCGATATTCGGCTATGAAAAAAATTCTGGTTGTCGATGATGAACGGGCCACCTTGAATATGTTCCAGCTCTTTCTGAGCGCCTACGGGTATGAGGTATTCGTGGCCGGAGACGGCGCCGAGGGGCTGGAGCTTTTCGAGAAGGAACATCCGCGGATCGTGTTCACCGATATAAAAATGCCCGGCGTCGACGGCTTTGAAGTGCTGCGGCGGGTAAAGGCCCTGGACCCGCGGACCGAAGTGATCATGATTACCGGCCACGGCGACATGGACCTGGCGGTCAGAGCGCTTTCCCTGGAAGCCACCGATTTCATCAACAAACCCATACACCGGGCCGCCCTTGACGAAGCCCTGAGCAAAGCCGAAGCCAGGTTGAGCGCGGAGAGTCTGGGAAAAAACCGGGTCGAGGTTTCCTATCGGGAAGATTCGGCAATCCTGGCCATTGAAGGCGACATAACCGCCGAATCCTGCCATGTTATGGAAAAAGCGTTCCGGGAAGCGGAGCAAAAGAAGCCGGCGGGAATAACGCTGAGTTTCGATCCCAAACTGCGTATCAACGGCGACGGGCTGACCATTTTATACACCCTGCTGAATGACGCCAAAAACAGATCCGTCCGTGTGGCCATCACCGGAATATCGGAGAACCTCAAACGTGTTTTCCAGATGGCGGGTTTGGCCCGGCTGGGGCAGATTTTCGAAAGCGTGGATGAAGCCGTCCGCGGCCTGCGGGAGGGTGGGTAAACTCGGCGCGCGGAATTTTCCGTGTCGTTCCGCGCTCACGGAGAAACGCTATTTTTGAGTTTCGTTGTTCTTTTTGGTGAAGGTGACCAGGAATTCGGCGCCATGCCGGCGGTTGAGGTTAAAAGTGCCTTCGAGCTGCCGCTCAACCAGATTCCTCACCAGTTGCAGCCCCAAGGTATCGGCGCTGCTTATGTCGATGTTTTCGGGGACGCCGGGGCCGCTGTCTCTCACCACGATTTGTACGTCGTCCTTGCCAATGAGAGCGCCTTCGATAACTATTTCTCCCTCGCTCTGTTCATCAAACGCGTACTTAAGGGAATTGGAGATCAATTCGGTCAGTGCGAGGCCGCACGGCACCGCCTGATCGATATTGAGGGCAATGTCATGAGCCTGGACGGTGAGTTTTATCCGGCGCGAAGAGATCCCATACACGTTAAACAGGTTTCTGCTTAACTGGGTGATATAGGATTGCAAATCGATTTCGGAAATCCGTTTCGACTGGTACAGGGTTTCATGAATCAGGGCCATTGAGCTTATGCGGGTCTGGCTTTCCTGGAACACCGATTTCATGCTGTCGTTCTTGATAGCGCGTTCCTGAAGCCGCAACAGGCCTATGATGACCGCCATGTTGTTTTTGACCCTATGGTGCAATTCCCGGAGCAGCACTTCCTTTTCGGTTAGGGAATCCCGGATCTTGTTCTCAGCCTGCTTGCGTTCGGTTATATCCCGGATCACCGACCAGCAGGATTGCACATTCATTTTCTGGCCGTATACCGGCGCCGTCTTGATTTCGGCGGGAAAACGGCGATTCCCATCAGTCTTGAACTCTACCTCGATAATGTCTTCGACGCCATCGAACGCCTTCCGTAAATGCGCCAGGAAAACCGTCCTCGATTCCGGGTCCAGGCACGTCAGGAGCGGCTTGCGCAGCAACGCGCCCTTGTTGCGATCGAGCATTTCGGCTCCGGTCAAGTTCACATCCAGGACAACGCCGTTGCGATCGAGCGTAAAATAGCCGATGGGCGCGAAATCGTAGAGCTCCATGTATTTTCTATGGGATTCCTCCAGTTGCCTATGGAGGGCAAGTAACTCCTCATTCTGTGTCTTTAGTTCTTCCTGATGTACGCTTAAGGAATGCAACGTCTCCCGCAACTGCTCCTGATCCTCCTTATGCTGGGTTTCTTTTCGGCGACAAAGCTCGATCTCGTTGCGTAGTTGAGCAAGTTCTATCAGGAGCTGTTCCTTGGGCTTGAGCGCGTCAGAGTTTTGGACAGCATAAAGTTGTTCGGTTTTCATAATGCCCCTTATAGACATATTGTTATCGATTATTGTTAAATAACGATAATCAATAGCGCGTAAGAGTCAAGCCCATAGATTGAATCCCAAAATAAAAACAAACTATCAGGAATTGTTCTTACATTACAGGCGCATTCGTAACGATCCAATCGTATTTTCGCTTCACGTGCCAGGATGCGGCGAATTACCGGAACAGTCCTCGGTTATCATTATGGTATTTCTGTCCACTCTCCCGCTGGAGTCGGATACGGGTAATACGGTCAGACGTATGGGGACAATCCGGCCGTCCCCCTGTTTTAGTTTTACGTCCAACTCCTTGGGCGCCTCTTCCTTTGCGGCTTTCTCATAAGTTGTTCTTATTTTAGACGATTTACCGGTGTTATCCGCCAAAAAATCAAAGACGCTCTTATGTAAGAGGGATTCCTTTTCATAATCCAGCATATCGCCGGCGGCCTGATTATAGTTGAGAATCGTTCCATCCTCAGCGCTGCAGGTTAAGAGGGCCACCGGAGCCTTTTGATAGAATTCGTCAAAAATTCTCTGGTTGAGCTTATGCGTGTCCTCGGTCTTTTTTCTGTTGATTTCCAATGCAAGATGATTGGCGATTGTCCGGATGGTTTGTTTAAATATGGTAATATCTTTCCTTTTTTTTACATCCGCGAGTGAAAGCACGCCAAAAACCTTGTCACGCGCCCGTAAGGGGACGCAAAACATGGCGCCTACATTAACATCGTTCAGTAAGGGATATTTGAAATCCCGGTCTTCGGACGCGTCTTCCAGGTACAGCGGTTCTGTTTGGTCGATGACGTTCCCGCAGATCGTCGCATCTTTTGGTATGCGCAATGAGGTTTTGAAGTCATCGGCCACGCCAAAGGCGCCGGATACGGTGAACTCATTTGTTCGTTCATCGAAAAGCTCTATGGCCACATAGGGGAACCCGTATTGATCGGCTATGATTTTGGGCAGTTCCGTAAAAGTTTTTTCCAGGGATTCAGCGTTCAGAAAGAGCTGGGAAATGACGCCGGTGACCGCTTTTTCCCGTTCGGCGCGCACAATATCGGTCTTATCTATAAAAATAAGAATCGCCCCCCGCTGCCGGTCGTACTCGCCGTAATGCGGATTTATTTGCATGGTATAAGTCCGCCCATTGGCTTGTACCTGTTCCGAGATCTCCACATTCTGTTTAATGACCTTCAACAGTTTTTCGCGCAGATCCGGGAGATACACGTTACATCCGATGGTGGTGATAACCTGACCGATGTCCCCGGCCATGAGGGTAAAAATGCGCGTCGATTCCGCGTTGAATCTGGTGACTTTCAGGTCTTTGTCGACGATCACCAGCGGGAAACCGATTTGTTTGAGTATGTTCTCCAGGTCGGTGTTGGCCGACGCCAGTTCACCCGATTTGACCTGGAGTTCCTCATTGACGGTGGTGAGTTCCTCGTTGGTGGATTGCAGCTCCTCATTGGTGGTCTCGAGCTCTTCGTTGGAAGATTGCAGCTCTTCGTTGCTCGACTGCAACTCTTCATTCAAGGACATCAGCTCTTCATTGGAGGTTTCCAGTTCTTCAACGGTCGTCTGAAGATGTTCCTTCATGGCGGCGAGCTCTTGTTCGAGCTCATATACGCGCGGATCGTCCCCGTTGGAAGTCGTCGTAACCTCCAGGCGCTCAGGGGTCTTGATTTCCTCGAACGAAACCAGGAGCAGCCCGGCCGGGGCTCCCGTGACCTGGATCGGATTAACGTGTATTTTGAACCAGATCTCCCTGCCGTTGACCGTAATGGATAAGGGGTGGCTGGTCACGCGCACGGCTTCCCGGTTCGCGCGATATATCATGGTCCGGAGATCGATTCGCAGGTTGGGCTTTGCCAGATTCAGAATGTCGAGGCCGGCTTCGCCCTCGGGAATGGAAAGATAAGAACTCAGGTCTCCCCGCACATATACAATCTGCAGCCGCTCATCGATGAGCGCGCTACCGGGGCCGAAACTTTCGGCCAGCGCTTCATTCATGATTTCCCGGCTGGAAACCTCTTTTGAAGGGCCTTTCAACTGCCGTACAGGGGACTGAGCGCCGTGGCTGCGTCTGAAATCAACCAGGGGAGCGCGGAAGACTCCGCGTCTTTGGTAAATCTTCCATTTCTTGGAAACCGTGGAGAACAGGTCGGAAAACTGACCTATGGATTCCGACTTGCCTAAAAAGAGATACCCGTTGGGATTGAGCACGTAATGAAACAGGGGAACGATTCGCTTTTGCAGACTCGAATTGAAATAGATAAGCAGGTTACGGCAGCTTATCAGGTCCAGGTGCGAAAAGGGCGGGTCTTTGATAAGATTATGTTTGGCGAACACGATTATTTCACGAATCGATTCCACAACCTGAACGGTGTTGTCTTTGCGCACGAAGTAATGATCCAACAGGGACCGGTCAACGTCGACAACCGTGGCCTCGGGATACACACCACGGCGCGCCTTGTTAATGGCCTCCTGATCGAGATCGCTTCCGAAAATCTGGAGGTTATAATTGCGGATCTTTTCCCCCAAGGCCTGGGAAAACAGAATGGCTATGGAATAGGCTTCCTCGCCGGTGGAGCAGCCGGGAATCCAGACCCGGATGGTGTCGCCCGCCTGCTTATGGTTTATTATTCTGGGTATGAGGCCGCCCAGGGATTTGAAAGCGTCCGAATCGCGGAAAAAACTGGTGACGGAAATCAGAATGTCTTTGAAAAGCAGTTCCAATTCCTTGGGTGAATGTTTGAGGTACCGCACGTAGTCGTTAAGCTCGACCAGTTTGTTGACAACCATGCGGCGGCCTATACGCCGATTGATGGTGTTGACTTTATAGTCTGAAAAATCGCAACCGGTTTGATCCAGCAGCATGGTGAAAATATGGTCTAGACCTTCCGGGGCCTGTTCCGCGGGCGTCACATCGCTCGCCAGGTGAGGGTATTTTATGACCGAAAGCAGTTCCTTGCCGATTTTCTCCGGGGTCAGCGTCAGGTCCACGAATCCGGTTTCTATGGCGGCGTGGGGCATGCCGTTATACCGCGCGGTTTCCTCCGTCTGAACGATGGTAATGCCGCCTTCGGCCTTAATGGCTCGAATGCCGTGCGCGCCGTCCGATCCGGTGCCGGAAAGAATAATCCCCACGGTTTTGTCGCCCAGGTTTTCGGCGAGCGAGGTGAACAGCAAGTCTATGGATGGTTTGGGGCCGATGGCGGAAAGCGGTTTACTGAGCCTCAGCAAACCGTTTGAAAAAGTCACGTTGCTGCCGGGGGGAGTGATATAGATGCGGCCCGGTTCCACGCTCTCCTTGTCCTGGATTTCAGATACGGGCATGGACGTGTAGCGCTTGAGTAATGATACCAGCATGGTGGGGTGAGACGGGTCAAGGTGCTGCGCGATTATGTAGATGATATTATCTTCTTCCGGCAGATTGGGGAGCAGGGATTGAAACGCTTCGAGCCCTCCCGCCGAGGCGCCGATGCCCACAAAAAACAGGTCTGTATCATCGGAATGGTTGATTTCCTCCACGCCGTCTTGTTTTGAGGGGGCTATAGCGCCATTTTTTTCCGGGGACCGTTGAGATTTTGGGGGAGACGATTCCTTTTTCATGTCGAGCGCCTTGTTGGAGTGTGCTGTTTTAACGCCAAGCGAGCTCATTGTAGACTTTCGGTAAAAGTGAGGCAACCTCCATTTTGATCCGGCGCCGATTGCATGCGCATGCACTATGGGTGAGCCGGGCATTGATGGCTTGGCGGGAGAATCCGGACTGCGCCTGCGGACCGGAGAATGGCGCGCAGGCGCGTCTACAGGGTTTTGGCGTACTGGTAGATTCTGATTATGGCAATCGCCGGGAATACCAGAAGCGGGGCTGTCCCCAGGACAAGCGCCAACACGTCCTTGTTACGTCCGGCGAAGGGGATAAAGAAACATAACAGGCCCGCGGCGATCAGGGGCAAGGACCATAGTATCAGCTGCCTTCCCCCGAAGGCGTTGAGCTTGTACCAGTTTTCCTCCGATTCAAAGGATTTTCTCAGGCGCACTCCGTACCATCGGTTCATTTTGATCCTGCCTTGTACCAGGGGGACGCAGACACCGATAATCAGGAGCGCGCATCCGATGTGCGTCAACCCTAAGACAATATTCTGTTTCATGCGTGTCTCCTGAGGCTAACCGGGCAAATCGCCGATTATGCGTCCAACAGGCGCTGTGACCTCCCGCAAAGCGCGCGATTACTTCCCTTTTACCTTGTCCAGCCACTCCCGGATAAGCCGTTCGCGGCCGCGGTCGCTGGGGTAGTAGAATCGGCGGGAGACGATCTGTTCCGGGAGATACTCTTCCTTTACGTATCCGCCTTCGTAATCGTGCGGATATTTGTACTCTTTTCCATAGCCCAGCTTTTTCATCAGACCGGTGGGCGCGTTACGCAAATGGAGCGGCACGGGCAGGGAACCGTGTTTCCTGATTTCCTCCTTGGCGGCGTTATACGCTTTGTACACCGCGTTGCTCTTCGGACAGCAGGCCAGGAAGGTGGCGGCGTGGGCAAGGGGAAGATAGGCTTCGGGCATGCCCATGAAGTGAACCGCCTCCTTGGCGGCCACCGCCAGGGAGAGGGCGCCGGGGTCCGCGTTTCCAATGTCCTCCGACGCCAGCGCGATCATGCGTCTGGCGATGAACAGGGGGTCCTCGCCAGATTCCAGCATGCGCGCGAGCCAGTACACCGCGGCGTCCGGGTCGCTGCCGCGCATGGATTTTATAAACGCGGAGATAAGGTTGTAATGTTCCTCCCGGTCCTTGTCATAGCGCAGAAACCGTTCCTGCAGCGCCTCCTTCATGACGGAAAGATCGACCGTGCGCGCGGACGACATGTGGGCGGCCAGTTCGAGGCCGTTCAGCAGGGTACGGGCGTCGCCGTCGGCGGCTTCGATCAGCAGATCCAGGGCTTCTTCGTCTACCGTGAGATCCAGGTCCCCGAGGCCGCGTTCCCGGTCCGTGAGCGCGGTCAGGGCGATCTTGCGGAGATCGTCGGGGGAGAGCCTGCGCAGTGTCAGGACCCGGCAGCGGGAAAGCAGGGGGGCGATGACTTCAAAGGATGGGTTCTCCGTGGTGGAGCCCATCAGGACGATCAGACCGCTTTCCACGTGCGGCAGAAAGGCGTCCTGCTGCGCCTTGTTGAAACGATGGATCTCATCAACGAACAGGACTGTCTGGCGTCCCTGTTCACGCAGCGTTTGAGCCTGCGCGATCACTTCGCGCAGTTCCTTCACCCCGGAAAGCACCGCGGAGAAGAAGACGAAATGAGCCCCGGAAGACGCGGCCAATATGCGGGCCAGGGTGGTTTTTCCGGTTCCGGGAGGACCCCACAGGATAAAGGAAATGGGCGATTCAGCCTCCACCGCCCGGCGCAGTATCCTGCCTTCGCCCACCAGGTGTTCCTGGCCGATGAACTCTTCCAGAGCGTGGGGCCTCATGCGCTCCGCGAGTGGCGTGACCGGTTCGTCCGTCTTTCCGCTCTTGATGGTCATACCTCTACCTGTCGTATCGAATCATGCCGTGAACGGGTTGTTCCGGCGGAGACCCCGTTCATCGGCGTTTTTTTGGTTTGAACTCCCGTTGCTCGGTCTGTTTGATAATCAGTTTCAGGGGGGTCGAGTCCAGTTTGAACGCGTCCCGAATCTGATTCACGAGATAACGGTGATAGGAAAAATGAATCGCTTCGGGCCGGTTGCAGAACACCACAAAGGTGGGCGGCGCCTCCCCGGTCTGGGTGATATATTTTAATTTTACCGGCAGGTTGCGGACACGCGGCGGAGTATGCTTTTCCACGGACTCCATCAGGACCTTATTAAGCGCCGGGGTGGAAATGCGCGTGGTGTACTGCTTGTGGATGTTGTTCACCGCGGAGAAAAGCTTGTCGATTCCTTTGCCGGTCAGGGCGGAAATATTCACGATGGGCGCATAGGATAGATATTTCATCTTGCGGGCGATGTCGTCGGTAAAAGTATTTTTCTTTTTTTCCTCGGGCGGGACCAGGTCCCATTTATTGAGCGCCAGCGCAATGGCCCGGCCCCGTTCGTGAGCGTATCCCGCTATTTTTACGTCCTGGTCGGTGATTCCCTCCGATGCGTCCATGAGCAGAATCGCCACATCGCAGTGCTCGATCCCCTTGAGCGCCCGGATGATCATATATTTTTCCAGCCGCGCGTCCACTTTGGATTTTCGGCGGATGCCCGCGGTATCGGTGAAAATGTAGGAGCGCCCCTTGAAAGTCACCTCGGTGTCGATGGTGTCGCGTGTGGTTCCCGGCGCGTCGCTTACCACCAGGCGCTGCTCGCCCAGAACCCGGTTGATGAGAGACGATTTGCCCACATTGGGGCGGCCGATGGTGGCGATCCTGACAGGACGCTCTTCCGGTCCGCCGGGAGCCTCTTCTTCGGGGAGATGTTGCGCGATGGTGTCCAGAAGATCCTGTATCCCGTAGCCGTGGGCCGCTGACAAAGGATAAATCCGATCCACCCCCAGGGAATAGAAATCGTGCGCCAGGTCTTCATGCTCCGGTCCGTCAATTTTATTCACCGCGACCAACGCGCCTTTTTCCGACCGCCTGAGCAGGTTGAAGACCTCGATGTCCGCGGGGGTCACGCCTTCTCTGCCGTCGGCCATGAATACCACCAGATCGGCTTCTTCCACCGCCACCATGGCTTGTTCCCGCATCCGGCTCAGAATAGGGTCTTCACTTAAAGGCTCGAACCCGCCGGTGTCCACGATAGAGAACGTTCTGCCGTCAATGTTCACCTGCGCGTAGTTTCTATCGCGGGTGACCCCCGGTTCGTTATCCACGATGGCGCTGCGCGATCTGGACAAGCGGTTGAATAACGTGGACTTGCCCACATTGGGACGGCCTACGATAGCTACTAAGATACCCATTGAAAAACCCCGGTTTCTCTCTCTAACTTATGCCAAATTATTTGAGAATCAGTTTGTAACACTTGTTATATGCAAAATAATAGAATTTAGATAATTGTCTACTGTCTTTTACTCATTTAAATCTACCCAAATCATCGAATTAGCCTTTTATTCTTGATCAAACGCTTCATAAGTAGTATAAGCACATATTAACAAAATTATTCAGCTTTATTAATATAGAAACCTCACTCTTTTTCCGACCACTCCGGGCCCGCACGCTTAAAGAAGGCAATTTGCGTCTCCGGTTCTTTTGTCTTCTCACGGCGTTTCACATAATTCAATATATTTATTCAACACTATCAAGGAGGTAGTTGATGGCACATCAGGGAATATTACGAGATGAACTGATCTCCAAGGGTGTGTCCCGCCGCGATTTTATGAAATATTGCGGTACCCTCACCGCGGCTCTCGGCCTTTCGCCAATGATGGCGCCCAGGCTGGCTGAAGCGCTGGCCAAGAAACGGCAGCCCGTGGTGTATCTCTCGTTCGCCGAGTGCACCGGATGCGCGGAATCCTTGCTGCGCACTACCTACCCGTCCATAGAGGAGGTTCTGTTTGAGCTGATTTCCCTGGATTATCACGAAACGGTTATGGCCGCGTCAGGACAACAATCCGAAGACGCGCTCCATAGCGCGGTAAAGGACAATGAAGGGAAATTTATCTGTATCGTGGACGGCTCCATTCCCACCAAAAAAGGGTACGGCATGATTGGCGGACAGGAAATGATTGACATCGTCAAGGAAATCGTCCCCAAGGCGTTGGCCACCATCTGTGTGGGCACCTGCGCGTCGTTTGGCGGCTTACCCGTGGCGGCGCCCAACCCGAGTGGAGCAAAAAGCGTGAAAGAAGTGACCGGAGTTGACACCATCAACATCTCCGGCTGTCCTCCCAATTCCATCAACATAGTCGGCACCATAGCCCATTACCTGCTGTTGGGAAAGCTTCCCGAGCTTGACGGCCAGGGCCGTCCTCTCTGGGCCTACGGCATGACTATCCACGAATCCTGTCCCCGCAGGGCTCATTATGAAGAGGGCAACTTCGTGGCGAAATTCGGGGACGAAGGCGCCATGAACGACTGGTGCCTGTTTGAAATGGGGTGCAAGGGACCGGAAACACACAGCAATTGCGCGTTGGTTAAATGGAATCAGGGCGTCAATTGGCCTATCGGCGCGGGCCATCCGTGCATCGGATGCACCGAGCCCGAATTCTGGGACAAAATGAGTCCCTTTTACGTTTCCAAGTAGTCCGGCCGCATGGCATTCAGGGAGGATTCATAGATGGCGCAACGAATAGTTGTAGATCCTATTACCAGAATAGAAGGACACCTCAAGATAGAGGTGGAAATAGAAAACGGCAAAGTAAAAAACGCCTGGAGTTCCGGGACCTTGTTTCGTGGTATTGAAATGATCCTTCAGGGCAGGGACCCGCGCGACGCGTGGCTGTTTACGCAGCGAGCCTGCGGTGTGTGCACCTACGTGCACGGACTCGCGTCGGTGCGATGCGTGGACGACGCCATGGACGTCACCGTTCCCGCCGGAGCGCGGCTGCTGCGGAACCTGATGATGGGCGCGCAGTTTCTGCACGATCATATAGTCCACTTCTATAATCTCTCGGCCCTGGATTGGGTGGACATGCTGTCCGCGCTGAAGGCCGATCCTAAAAAGGCCGCTGAAATCTCCAATTCCATCGGCGAAACGGACTCAGGCGTCAACGATTACAAAGACACGCAGACAAAGCTGAAAGGATTCGTGGACTCCGGACAACTGGGGCCCTTCGCCAACGCCTATTGGGGGCACCCCGCGTATAAGCTGCCGCCGGAAATCAATCTGATCGGCGTCAAACATTATCTGGACTGTCTCAAGATGCAGGTGAAGGCGGCTCAGCTGCACGCCATATTCGGCGGCAAGAATCCGCATATACAGAGCCTGGTGGTGGGCGGCGTAACCTGCGCCAGGGACTTGAACGCGGACAGGCTGGCGGAATTTCTGTACCAGCTCAAAGAAGTGAAAGCCTTTGTGGACAATATCTACATTCCCGACATACTGGCCATTGCCGGCTATTACAAGGATTGGGGGGGTATCGGAGGGACCACCAATTTTCTGGCTTACGGCGAATTTCCGCAGAGCGAAGAAGAACCGGGGAGCCTGTTCTTCCCGCGTGGAGCGGTCTTCAAACGGAACCTGTCCAAAGTGGACGCCGTGGACGTGGGGCAGATTCAGGAACACGTGGCCCATTCCTGGTACGAAGGCGCTGAAGCCAAAAACCCGGCGCAGGGAGAAACCAAGCCCAATTTTACCGGCTATGACACCGGGGGCAAATATAGCTGGCTTAAAGCTCCGCGCTACAACGGTGAATCCATGGAGGTCGGTCCGCTCAGCCGCGTGCTGGTAGCCTACGCCGCGGGTAACGAAGCAGTGAAAAAGAGCGTTGACGACGCGCTCGCCAAACTGGGCGTGGGACCGGAGGCGCTTTTCTCCACCCTGGGGCGGCACGCGGCCCGCGCTTTGGAAACCAAGATTATCGCCGACGCCATGGTGGACTGGACCATGGAACTCATTACCCTGGTCAAGGACGGAAAAGCCGACACCTATCAGGAGTGGGATTGGAAAGACGGCATGGGCGCCGGGTTGAACGATGTGCCGCGCGGCGCGCTCGGCCACTGGATCGATGTGAAAGACAAGAAGATCGCCAATTATCAGATGGTCGTGCCGTCAACCTGGAACCTGGGTCCCCGTTGCGCCGCCGGCAAGCTGGGACCGGTGGAGGAAGCGCTCATCGGCACTCCCATCGCCGATCCCAAACAGCCGCTGGAAATACTGCGGACGATCCATTCCTTCGACCCCTGCATCGCCTGCGCGGTGCATGTGATCGATCCGCACACCAACGAGGTCTATAAAATCCGGGTGGTGTGACAGAATGCGCTGAGGAGATGTTTGAATCATAATTTATCGGGAGAAACCTTTTTTGGAAAAAAGGTTTCTCCCGAACCCTCTTCCCAAAAACTTTAAATGAACCGGTACGTAGTTTTGAGAGAGTCATTTGGCGCCAAGTGTTGAAAAGCCAAACGGCGCCGCCTATCATTTCGAGCGCAGCGAGAAATATCTCATGGGGCCACGGGGGATGTGAATCCCCCGCATTACTTATAAACCCTGATCTTGGCCTTCTCCCGGAGCCCCGCTTTACGGGATCTTCGAGGAGAAGGAGACCATTTACTCCTTTTCGGAGTCAACGAAATAACCACATTTTCAAAAAGGGTCCTCCCATTTCCAATTGATATATACCAATGAAAAATAACCATAAAATCATAGTCCTCGGTGTGGGTAACGTGCTGCTCAAGGATGAGGGCGTGGGCGTGCGCATGATCGAGCGTCTGCGGAAGAAGTACGATTTTCCGCCTCACGTGGACGCGGTCGACGGCGGCACGTTGGGTTTGAGTCTGCTGTCCATTATCGACAGGGCGGACCGGCTGCTGGTGGTGGACGCCATAAAAAACCGGGGGAATCCCGGAGACACCTACCGTTTCGATTTCGATGACATCCCCTACGCGCTGCGGCAAAAGAACTCGCTCCATCAGGCGGACCTCATGGAATGCCTCAAGCTTATCGAGTTCGTGGGAACCCGCCCGGAAACGGTTATTGTGGGGGTGGAGCCGGAGGACATATCGCCTTACGGCGTGGAGCTTACCCCGTCCGTGCGGGCCAGTATGGACCGCTTGGAAACCATGATTCTACAGGAACTGGAGCGATGGGGAGAACGGCTCAGTCCGCGGGAATCCGGCGGAGGAGAAGACGCCGGGGAACCGGACCAATGGGGACCTCGCTCAACGAACGTTCGTGAGCCGTCTTGAAGCGCGCTTAAAGCGCGGCCTAGCGGTCCTTCGGGGCGCTTGAAGACTGCTTGCAATGGCCGCCCGGTTGCTTTACCATTGCGCCTCTATTTCATTCGCATAGCATGAGGAACTAACCATGTGTCTGGCAATTCCCGCCAAAATAACCGAATTAAACGAAAATTCGGCCATTGTCGATATGGCCGGTAACACCATGAAAATATCGACGGTCCTGCTTCCCGATCTGAACGTGAACGACTATGTCATTATCCACGCCGGCTTCGCCATCAACAAACTGGACGAACACGAAGCCCAGGAGTCGCTCAAAGTATTGAGGCAGATCGCAGAAGCGATGGAGGGGTGACAACCCCTGCAATCCAATCCTCAACGCTCATCCGCTTATCTGAACAGATTATAAATTTTTTGGAAGAAGGTTGGGAGGAACCTTTTTTATAAAAAAGGTTCCTCCCATATGCATCTGATTTCCCTTCTAGATTTTGATCTTTTGTAAATCGATCTCGGCCCACACCGGGGTATGGTCGCTGGGTTTGGGCAGCGCGCGGGGATCGGTGTCCACGGCGCAGTCGCACAGGGCGCTCTCTAACGGCCTGGTGGCGAGGATATGGTCCAGCCGCCATCCCAGATTGCGTTCAAAGCTTTTGGGAAGGCGGTAATCCCAGAAGGTGAATTGCTGTTCCCCGGGGTGTTTTACCCTAAACAGGTCGGTGAATCCCCAGGTTTTGGCGTCGGCCAGGGCTTCACGTTCAAGGGGATGAAAACCGACTTCGCCGTCCAGCCGTTCCGGATTGAACACGTCGATGGGCTGGGGCGCCACGTTCATGTCGCCGGTCCAGATGAGCGGCTGAGACGGCTCGAACCTGCTTTGGAACCATTGTTTCAGGCGTTTGAAAAAATCCAGCTTGTACTGAAAGGCCGGATCCGCCACGTCGCGGCCCATGGGGACATAGGTGTTAACCACAATTACGCCGTCCACCCTGGCCGCGATGAGCCGCGCCTCATTTTCCGGCCCGCCGTCGCCGAACTCCAGCCACACCTGATCGGGCCGGCTTTTGCTCAGGATAGCCACCCCGTTAAAACCCTTCTGGCCCCGGAGGCTTATCACGTAGCCGGAGTCCTGAAAGGGTTGCGCGGGGAAATCCTGGTCCTGGCATTTGATTTCCTGCAGACACAGGACGTCCGGTTGGTTCGCCCGCAGCCAATCCGTGACGATGGGCAAGCGGGCCCGAATTCCGTTGACATTGAAGGTCGCGATTTTCCAGGTCATGACACTATACTTTTATAGGCTCCGGTCGTTGCTCACAGATTTACGGTTTCACCCACCTTGGGCGTCAGAACTTCCACGCCGGGGTTTTTCTCCGCGCACAGCTTGATGAATTCGTTCGCGTTTTTGGCGATGATGGGAAACGAAGCGTAATGAATGGGCATGACTTTTTTGGGCCGGAGCAGCCGTACCGCTTCGGCTGCCTGGTAGGCGTCCATGGTGAATACGCCGCCTATGGGAATCATGGCCAGGTCCAGCGGGTACAGCCGGCCGTAGAGTTCCATTTCGCTGAACAAACTGGTATCGCCGGCGTGGTATAATCGTGTTCCGTCGGAAAGGGTGACGATGTTCCCCATCGGGCAGGCGGAATCGGATGAATGAAAAGCCGGAGTGGCGATCACTTTGACCCATTGCAGATCGACGCCGCCTCCCACCATGTAGCCGTAGCCGAAGTTGACGACCTGTTCTTCTTTCAAACCTTGCGCCGTCAGCTTGCGCATGGTCTGCACCGCTCCTCCCAGCAGCGCGCCGGTCTTGGCGCAGATGGCGGGAACGGAAGACAGATGGTCGCTGTGATCGTGGCTGACCAGCGCCAGGTCGGCCCGTTGGATATCGGCGTTACCCAGCGGACAGGCCGGATTGCCGTCGTCCTTGGTCCAGGGATCGAACAGGATTACCTTGCCGTCAGCGGCCGTATATTCCACAAACGCGTGTCCCAACCAACGAATTTTACCGGTCATGTCTCCTCCTTTATGCGATGTCCTGTCGTATCTATAGCATAAAGCGCGCGTGTTGGGGTCGGGATTTGCCGCCTGGGTTTAGGAGAGGTTTTCAGGAGCGGAGGCTCCGCTATCCGTGGCGCGAACCTGAAAAGAACTGACTCCATGCGCCTTAAAAATCTCTCGCTCTTATTCAAGAATGTGGGTTATGTCGTTAGCTCCGAAAGATAGTAAATGGATTCCTTCTCCCTTTGGGAGAAGGCCAGGATGAGGGTTGATAAGCAATGCGGGGGATGCGCATCCCCCGCGCCCCCTATAGAGTTTTCTCGCTGCGCTCGAAATTGCGGGCGGCTGCTGAGGCGCATGGATCAGACAGCAGGCAACCGAAACCAGGCCGGATTGACCTTATCACGCAAGCGGTAAATACTATTTCGGAGCAAAAGCATTAGCCACATTCAAGAAAAGGTCTGTTAATTTTTTTAAAAGTCCATTACAAAGGTGCAAATTCTCGTGACTTGCTTTCCATGCGCCTTTTTTGCCGCATCGGATGTGGTTTCAAAGATGCTCCCGACTCGACGCGTAGTCGCCTCGCTTTAAAGACCCGCGTACCGGCCAGGACCAGGACGAAGACACAACCATGAAAAAACCATCTGAAGAAAACGCGTCCGGATTCTCCTATGGCTACGTGATCGTCGCGCTCGCCGTGCTCAATCTTACCGCGGCTGTGGGATTCGGACGCTTCGCGTTTACCGCTCTTCTCCCCACCATGCGGGACAGCCTGGGATTAAACAACACCGGCATGGGTCTGATCAGCGGCGCCGGCATGCTAAGCTATCTCGTGGCCACTGTTCCCAGCGGTATGCTGGCGGTAAGGATAGGCTCCCGCCTGGCGATCGCCATCGGATTGCAGGTGTGCGGAGTCTCCATGATCCTCCTGGGGACGGTGAACGATCTGTTCATGGCCGCCCTCCTGATGGCCGCGCTCGGCGTGGGATGCGCTATCGCCACCACCCCCGGACTGGGAGTGACCGCCGCCTGGTTTGAAGGTAAGAAAAGAGCGTACGCCACCGGGATCACCCTGGGCGGTCCGGGACTCGGCATGGCCCTTACCGGAATCATCATACCGCTCATCCTGTCCAACGGCTCGGAGAACGCGTGGCGTCAGGCGTGGTATTGTGTGGGAGGGGGTACCATGTTTATCGGTTTCCTCTTCTGCATATTGTATAGAAACAGCCCCCAGGCCATAGCCGGGAAAGGCGCCCAAAGACCTTCCGTCAAACCCGAACCCAAGGAACGCAGGCCGTCCGGAACGTGGAGCGCGGTTTACAAGGAGCCGGAGATGTGGCGTCTGTGCGTCCTTACCTTCATCTTTGGCCTCACCTACATCACCTACGGCACGTTTTTTATGGCGTTCGCTCAAGAGGAAGTGGGGTTGAACGAATTGCGCGCGGGCAACCTCTGGTCGCTGGTCGGATTTCTGACCATCTTCAGCGGGTTCATCGGCGGCCTGCTGGCGGACCGGTTCGGGCGCCATCTGGCCTACACCATTTTGTTCGGGTGCCTCGGAATAAGCCTGGCTTTATCGGCCGTTTCAAACCATTTGTTTTTCATTCACGTGTCGGCCGTGTTGTACAGCCTTTCGATCTGGGGCTTTCCCGCCATTCTGGCGATCGCCTGCGTCGACCTGTTCGGGCCGCGGCTCGCGCCGTCGGCCATAGGGCTGGGAGCTCTATCGTTTTCGCTGGGACAAGCCATAGGCCCTGTCTTCGCCGGTGGTTTGTACGACGTCACGAGATCGTTCACCATCCCGTTTTTGGGAAGCGCGGCCATGACCGGCGTGGGGGTGGTCCTGTGCTGGGTAAAATTATCTCGAAGGCGGCCATCCTCCGGACGGTAGAATTCAGCATGAAGGAGCCCCCCGTTTTTGCGTGGCGCGCGTCGAAAAATTTCTTATGGGGGAGGAGTATGAAGATTAATGGGCAGATGGAGAAAAGAGTTACTATTGATTTGATACATCTGCAACAATGACTTTGACACCCTCAATATCATTCCTTTTAGCTATTATAATGTCGGCCAAGGATTGAAGGCATTTTTCGAGATCGTTTGCTGAATTCAGCCGCTCGCCACAAATTGTGCGAATTTCTCTTTGGCTTACTTTCCAATATTGGGGATGGGGACCAAACCACGCTACAAAGTAGACGCCGTATTTGGCTTCTGGCACAATAAGATATTTATCGGCAAGCTGAGTTCTTATGGCAGAAAATATTTCAGTATGCATTTGCCGTTTAATTTCAACGTAAATTATAGCTTTATCGCCATTTTCCAGTACTGTCTCCAGTTTAATATCAGGCTTATTCTCATCGGTAACAGCAACCTCTCTGTTTCCTAATATTTTTGATCTGAGTGGATGATTTGCAAATTTATCAGCGCATAAGCTTTGTATTTTCTGTTCTTGGCATGGTGTTTTATCCTTATCCCAAAAAAGGCTTTTTAAATTGAACTGGCCACTTTGGAAATCAAGCTTAATATCTTCAATCATTTCTGTTACTAGTTCGAAAAATTCACTATGCGTCCTAACAGGTCTTTTGCCTTTTGCGACAACATCCAATAGCTCGTTAGGAGTCAGGGGCATCCATGTTTGAGCCGCTTGGTATTTCGGCCAGGCATCCAGATACATTTTAAGTGAGTCAAATGATCCTGAAAATTTGGGTTGGCAAAGCATGTTTTCGATTAACTCCCGCGCTGCAGGCAGACCGCTTGCAACAACTTTGTTCAAAGCATTCTTCCGAAAACGACCCAAACGATCCCTCCGTTGAATAGCCCTATCTCCGGAGTTGAACTCTTCGGTGGTTGGGTCCTCATCAGCCGGGAAATAAACCCAGAAGTCTGGCATTAATTCTATCAGCGCGTCAACCTGAACCCAGCTCGGCCACTCATCAGTCGTGCCGGAATAAAAACTGTGCAAAGCATTAATCCATTCCTTAAACTGTTCCTTCCTTTGAGTGTCCAAACCGGTAAAAAAATGCTCATTTAGCCAATCCCAAATCTGGTGAGGCTGATACCTCCATGCTGCCGATAAAAATGTGAGCCCTGTCCATGCTTCTCCTATCTGCAATCTATCCTTTCCCAATTCTTCTAAAAAATCCTTAACGTGCTTGTCGGGCGTATCGTTTGCTATGGTTTTAGCGAGCGCAATCGCCAATTCACTATTACAGGAAGGGTTATTTTTTAAAAATTCAAAGGCTAACTCGACATAGATTTGGAAATCATTATGGTGTTTTAAACGGTTGGCAAGACCTGGATATCTATCGCCTAGCTTATTTTCAAGTTCAAGAGCTTCGAGAGCAATATTTTTAAACTGCTCTTGTTCAATTTCAACAAGACTCTGGTACCATGCAGGAAGCTTATTGAGCTCGCCTATGCCGATTTGAAGAGCTGTACTGCGCATTTTAACAGTTGCGCATGACCAATCTGTACTTGGAGACTGATACCATTTCTCTATAGCTAGTGACAGAATTCGCGAATTACGCAGATAATGCTTTGGATAATAATCAGAAAGAGGAGGCATTATAAAGTTTTGCCAGAGTTTAAATAATCCTTTCAGATAGGCTTGGGTTACCTCAGTGCCATATTCCTTAGTAATTTCATCTTCATCTTTAGCACTCAACCTATGTAGTAAATTCAAATCACCATCAGCTATATTATACAGGTTATTTTTAATGGTTGCTCTTTCAAATTCAATGCGTTGTTCGCTTTCTCTTCTTTGTATTGCACGCTTTCTTTGCCAGTAATCATCCTCTGTTGGCAAAAAAGCAACGTGCCATTTATCCCATAAAGATGATATTGTGTCATTGTTTTCGACTAAGTAAGAAAATTTATTCCATATATTTGGTCGGTAATCGGCATGCTCCCAAGCTCTTATTACATTCCACCAAATAGCCTCGATAAATAAAGGATCATGCTTATCAAATTTGATCAGTTCATTTACCCAAAAACATAAGTCCTGCTTCTTTGGCGGAAACCCGTTAACCCAAGAAATTCTCTGTTGCGAAGTAAAATTATCGTAATCCTCCTCGTATAGTCGTTCCAAGGCTTGGATAGAAATTTGTTGTCGTAACTTATGATCTTTAACTAAAATCTCGTCAAATGCTTTCTCCGTTTCATATTCACGAATCAAACCCATTTCACGCGCTTTAATAGCGATTGCCACCCATTGCTCAAGCTCGGGCACACGACTCTGTTCATTTTTCCAGCCTTCTATCTGGCGAATGAGAAAATTCAATATGAACTCTGAAGGCCATATTGATCCATTATATGGACTCTGGTTTTTATGAGCGGCTAGAATCAATTCAAGTTCACCAATAAGTTTCTTGATTACAACAGCGCGTTGATCGTCAGTTAACCCATCGTGTAGTCGGTAGAGAAACATAAAGTACCTACCGATGGAATCTTTTATCTGGGGTCTAAGGCTATCCGCCAACTGTTCTACTGTAATATGATTTGGCCATAAAATCTCCAAGGCGACCCCTAATAAGCTATTTTCTGGATCTTGTTCCGGCTTCAAATAAAGCCACTTTTTTAGGACTGAAACTCGATCTGGCGCAATCGTGGCAAGCGTTTCTGCAGCATAAGGCAGCAGGATATCATCCTCGTTAAGGTCGGAGACGACTTTCTCGATAGTCTCGCCTAGGGAGTTAAGCTTACCTTCTTCCGCTATTTGTAGCGCCATAATCCTAAGGTCGCGACCATACATAGTAGGGTTTTCCAATGCCTCTTTTAGCTCGGGAGCTATCTCGGGACATGCAAGCGCTTTGGCTCCGGACCCCCATAAATCGTAGTCAAAATATTTCCTTCCGGCATAATGAGTCTTGAGCCAATCCCACACCATTAGCTTATCCGCTGACAACAATTCACCTGGAAAATCAAAAAGCAATAAACCAGGGTTCAAATCCAGCGCCAATTTTCTGATTTCGTCGTTTAAAGCGCATAGCCATATCATCGTTCCTTTTAATCGCGGGACCGGCTCTTTCTGATCATACTCTGAAAGGAATAAATTAAATGCACGCTTGGCAGTAATAGAATTACTATTTATGTAATTGTCCAATTGGGAGGCAGCCAAATATTCAGCGAGCTCCGGATCATCAAACCTATATTGCTGAAATATTTCCGACCTGAAGAGAGCCGAATTAAAAGTTATAAGCTCTTGTTTAGATTCAAAAATTCCCAATTGCGACGGGACATGCGCGTAGGGATCTACCTGGGAGGAGGAGATGATGTCACGGCCTGAAAAGATGGTAAGGAAAGCATAAAACTCTGCTATTTTGCGCCTGCCCGTATCCGGATAATTTCGTAAGTATTGTTGATAATGTCTATTCGATTCTGCCAAACGCCTTAAAATAGCATGGTCATACAACTCACGAACATTATCGGGAATTTTCCCGGTTTGTTTATGTTCCTCAACGACCATAGCGAGAGTTATTGGTCGGGCCAAAAATTGCCTTGCTCGTATAGGTACCCCCTGTAGGATGGCGGTGGGATCAACACCGTGTTTATGGCAATATTTTTGATATTCCTCTCTCGACAGATCCAAAAGCTCAAGAACAACCACACCTGGTACTTCATGACCTAGCGTATGGGTGTTGGTCGGATGCGAAAAAAACTTAAACCAACTCTCATTATCTAAACAATTCCAATCGGCATTACGACACGATAAATGGATGCGTAGACGCGAAATATTAGATCCATCCAAATTGTTTAACCACGTAATTATGTTTCTTATCATATTAGCAGTTGTCAGCTTGCCTTCATCCAAAGCGTCAATAAAAAGTTCGCCCGGCTCATCATTCGCCAACCATACTTTCCACTGTTCGCGATCATCAATCGCACCTGAGAATGATTCATCCAGGCTACCCATAGTGGAGATGTTGCGCAATGGTAAGTAAAAGCCTTTATTAGCTTTACCGCGCTGGTGGAGGAACTCCATAGTTTTTCCTTGCCGTGGAGGGCCAAGAAGAACAATGGATTTGTAGTCCTGATAATATTCCCAAGGGCGGGGTACTGAAAAATCGGGATATTTATCTGCTAGTGTTTCCCATCCCTCATTTATGGCAATAAAAACATGATCTCTGGGAATTTCTGTGCTCTTAGCCGCTTCACAAAAATAGCGCTCCAAGTGCATGGTGATTCCTTCAAATGCCAAATGCTGTGTTATTGAATTTACATGTAAATATAATTACGCACATGCTAATCAATTAAGACCGGTCACAGCCGGTCCATGTCCCCTTTTTCGCGGAAGCTATACCAGGAGTCGGCGCCGACGATAAGGTGGTCGTGCACCTTGATGTCCAGTTTGCGCGCGGTTTCCATGATGGTGCGGGTTATGCGCACGTCGTCGGGGGAGGGCTGGGCGTAGCCGGAAGGGTGATTGTGCACCAGGATGACGCCGGACGCCTTGCGCTTGAGCGCGTGTTCGAGGACCTTGCGCGGATACACGGCGGCCTGGTTGACCGTGCCTTTCTGCAGGGTTTCCACGTCGATGATGTGGAGCATGTTGTCCAGGTAGATGACGCGGAATTCCTCTTCGCGGGCGCCGCCGAAGTAGGCTTTGCAATATTTGATGAGTTCGGGGGTGGAGCCGATGTGAGGCTTTTTGCGGGCGGTCTGTTCCAGGTATCGCACAGCCAGGTCTCTGACGAGCCGGATGAGCAGCCCGGAATCCTTGCCCACGCCGTCGGTCTGAAGCAGCTCTTCGGCGTCGGCTTCCAGAACGCTCTTCAGGTCCCCGAGCCGCTTGAGGAGCGCCTTGGCCATGGGCTTGACGTCCTTGCGGGGCTGCGCGAAAAACAGCAGCAGCTCCAGCGCCTCATAGTCTTCCAGCGCGTCCAGTCCCCGGGAAAGATATTTTTGTTTCAAACGGGACCGGTGTCCGTGGTAATGTGGCTTATCCTGCTCCATACGATTCCTGCCGCTATAAGAAACGAACAGCTTTCTTATAGCGTTCTCACAGGCGTAATGCAATAAACTCATTCAGAAAATGGGGAGAAGCGTATGACCGATTGGGAAAAACCCACCCGAATGATGGAACGATACCTGCGGTTGAAGACGTTTCCGGTGGGGTTCAAGCTGCTGGAGCGAAAAGCGGAACTGGACGAAAACAAATGGGTGCGGCGTCTGCCCCATAAGGCCACGTTATGCCAACTGGTCACCATCGCGCGCACCTTTGACTGGACGGTGGGGGCCACGGCGGAGGAACTGGCGCCGCCGCAATGTCCGTCCGTGATCGGCCTCAGCGAGCAGCCCGAATGGGTAAAAGACGGGACCATGCGCAGCGTGATCTGGGTGGCGGACAAGGAAGAAGGCAGAAAGTGCGAAGCCGCCATTCCGCGCATCGATCCGGGTCGCTATGAAGCGGTGCTCCTGGCGCCCATCGTGTACAACCCCTTTGACCCGGATATCATCCTCCTGTACGCCAATCCCGCGCAGATGTGTATACTTATCAACGCCATTCAGTTCGACCGTTACGAGCGGCTGGAGTTTTTTTCGTCGGGGGAAACGTCCTGTTCGGACGTCATCGCCCAGTGCTATCTGTCGGGCAAGCCGTCCCTTTCCATTCCCTGTTACGGCGAACGGCGATTCGGACACGCTCAGGATGACGAACTGGCCATCGGACTACCGGCGGACGATTACGAACGCATAGCCCAAAACCTGGAAATACTCTATAAGCGGGGGATCAGGTATCCTATTTCGCAGTTCGGGGCCACCGCGAACGTGGAGCCCGCGCTCAGGATGGCCTATAATCTGCCCGGCATGGAGTAGCGCGCCGCCCCTGCTATGAGCCGTCCTTGATCTTGTTGAACAGACGTTCCAGTTCCTGACGGTGTTCCGGCGTCTGGCTGAGCAGGGCCAGCTGCGAGGAAATGTAATCAAGATGGGCCCGGAACGACGTGTAGGACCCGTTACAGGCCGCCCGTTTTATCATCCGAATGGCCGGAAGCGGCCACCGGGCGATTTCACGGGCCAGTTCGCGGGCTTTTTCCTGTAGATCGTCATGCGGGGTTACGTGGTTTACCACGCCCAGGGCCAGCGCTTCCGCGGCGTCGAAAAAACGGCCGGTGAGCAGGAGTTCCATGGCTTTGGGCATCCCGATAATGCGCGGAAGGTTAAAGGCGCCTCCTCCGCCGGGAGCCAGCCCCAGCCGCACGTAGCTGGCGCAAAAGGTGGCCCGCTCCGAGGCGACGCGCATGTCGCAGGCCAGGGTCAAGTCCAGACCGCCACCCGCCGCGGCGCCGTTGATAACCGCGATGACGGGTTTGTCTATGTCCTCCATGGTCAGCAAAAGACGGTGCACATGGTTCCAGAGATAGTTTTTCATTTCCCATCCGGCCAATTCCCCGTTGGCCATGTCCTTGACGTTGCCGCCCGAACAAAACGATTCTCCCTGGGCGGCCAGCAGGATGACTTTTACGGTGTCATCGGCCTTGGCGTCCTGCAACGCCAGGGCGACGCTCGCCAGCATATCCAGCGTGAAGGCGTTCCGGGTTTCCGGCCGCGCCAGGGTTATCCAAGCCAGGTCCGTTTCCTTACGGTATTCAATGTCCTTCAGGGGCATATAGTCTCCTTTAACCGGTCGCGCCAAAACCATGGGTTGCGGGGATTATGAAACAACGCCGATACGTTCGTTCCTTCTCATACAACAGAGTCGAGTCATGAATCAATTTTCCTGGCGTCCGCTGGCGTCAAAACAGGTTTGGGGCTGGTCTTTTTATGATTTCGCCAATTCGGCCTTCGCCACCACCATACTGGCGGTGATCTTCAACAAATATTACGCCCAGGTTGTGGCGGGGGGAGAACAGGGCGCGCTGGTATTCGGTTTCAGAATCCAGGGCGCGGCCTTGTTCGGGTATGTAGCGTCATTCAGCTATGCGGTGGTGGCCCTGTCATCCCCCATTCTGGGCGCTATCGCCGACTACTCCCACGCCAAGAAAAAATTCTGGGCGGTGTTCATGCTAACCGGTGTGGTGTTTACCGGAATGCTCTATTTCGTGCGCCGGGGAGACTACTGGCTGGGGGCGGTCCTGTTTATCATGGCCAATTTCGGTTTCGCGGGCGGTAATGTATTCTATAATTCGTTCTTGCCCGAAATCTGCGAAAAGCGGGATATGAGCGTGGTTTCGGGCCTGGGCTGGGCCATGGGCTACCTCGGCGGGGGGCTCTTGCTGGCCGTTAATCTGGTCATGCTGCAGTTTCCGCAGGCGTTCGGGCTCGCCAAGGGCGCGTTCACGGTGCTCGACTGCTTTCTTTCGGTGTCGATCTGGTGGCTGGTGTTCTCCATTCCCACCTTTCTCTGGGTGCGTGAAGCGGGCCGCAGGCCGCAGGCCGGAGCGGGCGGGAACTATGTGGCCATGGGGTTCAACCGTATCTGGCGGACCTTAAAGGCGTCGCGCCGGTACAGCCAGTTCAGGACCTTCCTCATAGCCTACCTGTTTTTCAATGACGGCATTGAAACGGTCATTATTTTCGCGTCCATATTCGGGGCGCAGGTCGTGGGTATGGAAACGACCGAATTGATCCTCTTTTTTCTGACCATTCAGGGCACGGCGTTTCTGGGGTCCCTGGCGTGCGGCGCGCTGGCTCACTGGCTGGGAAACAAACGGGCGCTTATCGTAACGCTTTTCGTCTGGATTATCGTTGTGGTCTGGGGATTCAAACTGGGAATATTCGGATCGTTGAAAAAGGAGTACTGGATTCTGGGGATTATGGCCGGAACGGTGCTGGGGGGCAGTCAGGCCATAGCGCGCTCCCTCGCCGCTACGTTTATTCCCCGGGAGCGGTCCGCGGAATTTTTCGGTTTTTACAATATCGCCGGACGATTCGCCGCCATATTCGGGCCGGCCATATTTTCGGCGGCCCTTTCCATTACCGGGGACATGCGCGCCAGCATACTGAGCCTGATCATTCTGTTTATCGTGGGGCTGGTCCTGCTCCTGAGAATCGACGAACACGAGGGCTTACGGCAGAGCGAACAGGACGCGGCTTTCTGACCCGCCCCGGCGCGGGCTCACGTCCTCAGGGAAGATCGGAAGCCCTGGTGATTTCGCACCGGTCCTCCGGGCAGAACAGATTCAGCCATAAGCCTCTTTTGCTCTTTTCCGTGGCTTCCTTGAGGATGGGAATGCTGGTTTTTTCCTCATCGGTCAGGCACGATTCATCGGGGCAGAATACTTCCAGCCACAATCCTTCCTTGCCGCTGGATTCCGCGGCCTGCCGTTTTTCGGCGGGCAAATCGAGGACTTCCTCCTCCCTCAGGCATCGCGCGTTGGGGCAGAAAACCTTCAGCCACGTTCCCTCATCCTGCGGTCCCTTTTTCTTTACCATATCGCGACTCCTTCCATCCGTAAGCTTCATCGCTCACTGTTCCACGCTTCATATAGAAGGTAGTTCTTCCACTGAAACCTGTCAAATAGGGGGGACGCGGCCCGGTTTCCGATCATGAAGCGACTGTTTGGTTATAATAGTCGCACCATTTTGAAAGAGGGCACTGGTCGCATTTAGGTTTCCGCGCCATACAGACGGTTCTTCCGTGCCAAATAAGTTGATTGGAAAACCTGGTCCAGCGGTCTTGAGGGATGAGTTCGTTCAGGTCGAATTCGATTTTCACCGCGTCCTTGTTTTCGGTGAGGCCGAGCCTTTGAGAGACGCGCGTGACGTGCGTGTCAACAATGACGCCGGGGACTCCGTAGGACGCGCCCAATACCATATTGGCGGTCTTGCGGCCCACGCCGGGGAGTTTGACCATATCGTCAAGGCTGGGGGGTATCTTTCCGTCATGGCGTTCCACCAGCGCCTGGGAGCAGGCCTTGAGGTTTTTGGCTTTATTACGGAAGAAGCCGGTGGATTTGATATCCGTTTCCAGTTCGGCCAAATCAGCGTCGGCCATGGCGTGGGCGTCAGGATATTTTTTGAAAAGGGCCGGCGTTACCTGATTTACCCGCTCGTCGGTACACTGAGCGGAAAGTATGGTAGCCACCAGACATTCATAGGGGTTGGAAAACTTCAGAGCCAGTATGGCTTCGGGAAATTCCTTGTCCAGCGCGGCCAATATATGATCGATCGAGTTCTTGTCCTTCATGAGACGGTCCTTATCAAGATTTTTTCCGCTCTTGCAGCCACTGGTCCATGGCGTCGAGCGGCATGGTATTGATGACATCTTTCGCTTCCAGCCACCCTTTTCGAGCGGTCTTGAGCCCGTAAAACACGTCTTCCAGCCCCTGGCCGCTGTGCGCGTCGTGGTTAACGGAAATTTTTACGCCCAGTTCCCTGGCGAAGGGCATGAGGCGCCAATCCAGATCGAGTCGGTACGGGTTGGCGTTGAACTCGATTATGGTCCCGGTTTCCGCGGCTTTTTTCAGTATGCGGTCCATGTCCACCTCATAGGGTTCCCTGGCCAGCAGGAGCCTGCCCGTGGGGTGCCCCAACATGGTGGTAAAGGGATTTTCCAGCGCCTTTTCCAGCCGGCCGGTCATCTCCTCCCGGGACATGGAAAATTGGGAATGCACGGAAGCGACCACGAAATCGAACAGTTGGAGAATATCCTCCTCATAGTCCAGGCCGCCGTTCGAGGTGATGTCCGACTCGATTCCAAAGAAAACCTTGAAGCCGTTTTGGGAGGAGTTGTAGGCGTCCACCTCTTCGCGCATCTTTTTGACCCGATCGGGTTTCAATCCGCCCGCATAGGACGCGGACTGACTGTGATCGCTGATTCCGAGATAGGAAAAGCCCAATTTTTTAGCCGCTTCGGCCATGTTCGAAAGATCGTCGTCCCCATCGCTTAGGGACGTGTGCGCGTGAAAGATACCCCGGATGTCCTTGGCTTCCAGAAGCCCGGGCAGGTTTCCCTCGCGGGCGGCGTCAAGCTCTCCCATGGCCTCGCGCAACTCGGGCTCGATATAGGCGAGCCCCAGCGCTTCATAGATATCAGCCTCGCCGTCGCAGGGAAGGCTGCCCGTCTGTCCTTCTTGGAACAGCCCGTACTCGTTGAGTTTGAGCCCCTTGGCCTTGGCTATGGCCCTGAGCTCCTCGTTGTGATTCTTGCTGCCGGTAAGATATTGCAGCGCAAAGGGGTATTGACCGTTCTCGACCAGCCGGAGATCGACATTAACCCCGTCCGCGATGGTCGCGCTCACCTTGGTGGGTCCGGACGCGATAAGGGACTCGATAAAATCCTGCCGGGAATACCACTCGGCGAGTTCGGGCCCGTTGGCGGTGGCGACGACCAGATCGATGTCCTTTACCGTCTCCATGCCTCTCCGCAGGGAACCGGCGATATCCGCGCGAATGGCCAGACGGTGTCCGCGCAATTTTTCCAGCAGGAGCGCGGCTTGCCCCTCGCAGTCGCTGCGCAGCCGCCGTTCACGATACTTACGAACTTTTTCGAGATTGTGAATGATGTTCTCCTGGCTCTTTGCGCCAAAACCGTCGAGATCTATCAGGCGGTTTTCATGGCACGCGTATTCGAGTTCACCCAGTGACGATATTCCCAATTTTTCGTAAAGCGCCTTGATCTTTTTCGGACCCAGACCGGGTACGCGAAACAGTTCCATGATCGTTGGAGGAAAGGACGCCTCCATTTCCTCAAGATGCCGGAGTTTTCCCGTATCGAGCAACTCCGCGATATCGGAGGCGATGCTTTTTCCGATACCGGGAATTTCCGTAAGCTTGCCCTCTTTGTGAAGCTGGGCGATGTCCTCATGAACCGCTTCGAGGGACCGCGCGGCCCGTTCATAGGCGCGTGTTTTAAAAGGGTTGGCGCCTTGCAGTTCAAGGAACAGGGCCACACGCTCGAGAGTACTACTGATTTGTTTAATTTCCATGATTTGCAGGGACTGTTGTTAGAATAAATGGACCTAAATTATACCGCCTAATGAGGAATTGAAAAGAAAGAAACCATCGACGCGGCAAAAAAAAAGCCCCCCGCTTACGCGGAGGGCTTTTTTGTAGCTTTGTCTTAGATCAAGCGATCTTTAGAACACGAACTGGAACTGTACACCAGCCAGCCATTCGTTGCCGAGGTCAGCCTGGGTATAGGCGTCGTCGCCGTAGTTGTAGTAGAACACTTCGGGGCTGAGGGTAAAGTTCTTAGCCACTTTCCAAGCGCCGCGGGCGCCGATGGCCCACTTTTCCTGGGAGTCAGCAAAGAGATCGTTGTCGTCGTTGTGATAACCGGCCATCACGTGAACCAGGAAGGGGTCTCCGCCCACGCTCACGTCGATGTAACCGCCCCAGCTGTCAGTGTCTTCGGTCTGACCGGCGGCGTCATACTGAATGTTCGCGGTGCTGCCGAGCAGGCCGTAGCCCAAGTTGCCAACGTTCTGGCCATAGAAGGGGTTGATTCTGATGTCGACGATGTTGAATTTCAGGTCGACGACCAGGGTGGAAGCCCACGCCGTGGCTGAATCGTCAGCGCCAGCGGGTTCGTTGTTGCTGTTTCCGAGGTTCAACATACCGTCCAAGGTAACCCAGACATACTTGGTTCTGATACCACCGACACCGGCGAGTTTCCAGATCGGGGAGTATTCAGTGCCTTCAAGGCCGAAGTTGGAGGGGGTGTTGATACCGAAACCCCAGTACCAAATGCCGGCGCGGTATTCGATATCCAGCTGCGCGACTCGTTGATAGAGGTTACCGAAACCAAGCATAATGATGTGGTTGTTTTCGTTAAAACCTAACAACTGGCTGGGGTTGTAACGGGAAGCGCCGAGAGGCTCGGTGTGACCCGCGGTGATCTGGAAGTCACCGAACTTATAGAAGCCGTACAATTTACGGAAGTTGGTGTCAGCGCCGCCAGAGGACGGTCCGCCACTGCCCATTCCGAGTTCAAAGTAGGCACCTGAGTTTTCTTCAGACCAACGGCCATACAGACGTGAATGTCTGGCCAAGTCGACGAACGCGTTGTACTGGCTGTCGCCACCGGAGCTGGGACGATCTTCGCTGTCAAACATATATCCAACGTCCGTGTAAGCCATAACGCCCATGTGAAATTCCGCCGCGGCGGGCATGGCGAACATGACCACCAGCGCCACCGCTAGTGAACCTATGAGTAACCTTTTCATTCTCTCTCCTCCTTAGAAAGTTTTATATAAAAGTATTTGCCCTCAAAAAATGGGTTTATATCGCCGGCTTCTCACCTCCCTTCTGCCCAATTTTCCCCTAACTGCTTAATCTATTTACGCTTTTCTCAATTTGCACAAAAATCATTCACACGCTAACATTATACGAACATGTTGTCAAGATAAAATTCTTATTTAAGCAGAAAATTAGCAACTTACAGGCCTTTATCCTTGTGAGCGGCCATATTGGCCAGCGACGGGAACGACTCCAGCTTGGGAGAATTTTTCCAATATACGTCGGTCATTCGTTTTATTCTCCTGAAATAAGGCAAATAATGTTTGACCCTGCCAAAAGCTATTTTCGCCACTATGAAGATAGGAATAAATGTAAACGTGTAACCTACCGTATCCCCGAACAGCGGCAACTTTACCGGCAGCGAAAAAGTGACCTCGGCAAAACGGCTGTTCATCCATGCGAGCGCGAAGCAGGCGGGCCATAGAGACGCCGCCGAGAGGGTTATCATCAGGAAAAACTGCTTGCCGAACAGCTCGTTCGCCAATTTGTTGCAAGATGTGTACCCTTGCTTGTTCCCACTTTTCAACGCGCTCACCGATAAATTGTTCATCTTGACCAGTTCGTCATTCACGCCTTCGATACGCCTCCGGTTGGCCAGGTAGGCGACGGACATGGTCAATTCGCCTACGATAACCGCCAGCAGCGCCAGGACCGCCGTGCCCAGGTAATAGTCCAGCAGCGTAACGCCGGTGAGGCGGTAAAAGAAGATCAGAAACCCGTCAATGTCCGTCAGAAATCCGTTCATACCATGCGCCCGGAATTCCCTGCGATCTCGTTTAGTACGGCGGTACTATACTATAACCGAGAAAGCCCTTGGTGGTGTACCGCAATCCTACGTAAAGAGCCAGAACGACGAAAATGCGCAGCAGCCATATGTCCGGTATATACTTGGACGTGCGAGGCCCGATCATGGACCCCACAAAAATACCCACCAGTTCCGCGCCGATAAGCGACCAGTCGACCGGCACGTTTTCAAACGCCATGTACGAAATGATGGAAACGGCCATGCCGATGAGGACGGTCAGGGCCGACGTTCCGGCCACCAGAAACATGGGCAGTCCGGCGATGGAGGTCAGAAAGGGCACGAACAAGAAGCCGCCGCCCACTCCAAGAAACGACGCCAGCGCCGCGATGATAAAGCCGCCGATCACCGGAATGATGGGCGTAAAGCTGAACTCGACGCCGTAAAAGGTAAAGCGGATTTTGCTCACGCTCCACGACAGCACCTTGACTCCCTGCTGTGTGGACTCCTCGCCGGGAGATTTCTTTTTGGCTTCAGCCTCAAAGCGCGAAGCGGCTTCCTTGGCTTTTTTCTTGCTCCGCTGGCCGCGTTCGGTGGTTTGATAAAACAGGAACCCGCCGATGAGGAAAACGCACAGCCCGAAATAGCCCATATACCCGCTGAGGCTTATTTTTCCGGCGGTCAGCCAGGGAATGATATAGGAGCCGAGGACCGAGCCGATGGCCAGGCATATGCCCAGTGGAAAGACCAGACGCCCCATGCGGGCGTAATTGATGGAACTGATAAGCGCCGAAAGACCGACAAGCCATTGATTGGAGACTCGAATGGAGTCGGTGAGAAGTTTGTTGAGGGGAGTTCCCTTACCAAAGGATTTGGCGTAATCGCCCAAACCGAAAATCGTCAGGTGACCCACGCCGGCCATGATGCCACCGAAAGCGCCCACTGTGGAGAAAATCCAGCCCACCCAGACGGCCCAGAGGAATCCGTAAATGAGGTTTAACTGCACGCCTCCCGGTAATCCCAGATAGCCTTTGGGCGCGTTCGGATTCAGCTGACCCTTGCCCTCGCCCTGAGGCGTTTGAGCAATGGCGTCTTCCAGAGCGCCGGCGTGCGCATTGGAAGCCAGGATTATGGGCATGGCCAAAAGTACGGCCACAGCCAGTAATGCGACCCACGCCTTCGATTTCATGGACATCTCATACCTCCCCAACAGTGCGAAGCCCCCCCGGCCACACCCGCCATGTACAAGCCACCCCAAAAGAAAGACCGGGCACCGGGTTTATTAAAGAACTTGTGAACACGAGATTAACTTACATGTACAAAATATTATCCCGGATTGTCAATGTTGGAGTTTCCCGTCACCGTTCTTTTAACAATTGGTTCCGCCCTGTAACCCCTCAAGAACATTATCGACAAGTCCGGCGTAAGCTTTAGCGGTTTCCGTTTTTCGGTCCTGGGTGAGGTAGGGCCGTCCCTGATCGCCGCTTTTCACCATCTCCGGATCCAGGGGAATCCGGCCCAGAAAGGGTATGTTTTCCGCCTTGGCCAGCGCTTCTCCGCCGCCGGTGGAGAACAGATCGATATGCTCGCCGCATTTGGGACAGACCAGCCCGCTCATGTTTTCGACGATTCCCAGGATGCTCAGATTGACCTGGCGGCAAAAATTAATGGACTTTCTGACATCTGCCAGGGCGATTTCCTGGGGAGTGGTCACGATAATGGCTTTGGCCTCGCCTATGGTCTGCGCCACGGTCAGGGGCTCGTCGCCGGTCCCCGGAGGGGAGTCGATGATCAGGTATTCCAGGTCGCCCCATTCCACATCGGAAATGAACTGGCGTATCATGTTCAGTTTGAGCGGGCCTCTCCATACAATGGCGCTTTCCTTGTCCCGAACGATCGATTCGATGGACAGCACCTCTATTTTGGATCCAAACGGCACCGGGGTTATGTTGCGGTCTTTGTCAACCATGGCGTTGGCTTTCAAACCCAGCATGCGGGGAACGCTGGGGCCATGCAGATCGATATCCAAAAGGCCGGTCATGCCCGTGGTGGTTTTCGATAGAGCCAGCGTCAGGTTTACGGCCACGGTGCTTTTTCCCACTCCGCCCTTTCCGCTCATCACCACCAGTTTATGTTTGATACGATCAAGCGCCCGGTGAATCACCATGTCCTGGATTTGCCTGAACGCTTTCTTGGATTTTTTTGGTTCTTCCTGTTCAGTCATTGTGCGGTCCTTATCCTTCAGAGTCTGAAAAATAGTGATGCGAACAGCAGGTTTTCTGAAAACGCGCCGTCAGGCCCAGTTCCCGGGCCTTTTGCAAGGCGCTTTCAGACTGGACGGCTATCCGGTTGACGCCGCCGGTCAGCGCCAGTTCCTCCAAAATGTAGCCGTCCGCGCCCCTGGGCCTTTCGCATCCCAGGGATTGCGACGTTTCCGGCGTCAGGCCGCGCGCGTACGCGAACAGGTCCGCCACGCGGTACGGATCGGGTGGCGTCGCCTTGGCCATGGGAGTGTTCGCAAAAGGAAACAAGACCACGAACACCACACACCGGGGCTGAAATTCGCTGATGATTTCCAGCGCCCGGTATTCGCCTCGTATTTCCCCATGGTGAACGCCGGCCACCACATGGGGGATAAATTCCAGCCCGGCGTCGCCGATAGCCTCCAGGGTCCGGCGGAGGGCGTCGGCGCCGTTCTTAAGATGAAAAACCTCGGCGTAGGTCTCGTCATCGCCGACCACGTCGAGCAAAGCCTGCGTGATCCCGGCCGCGCGGAGTCCGCGCGCGGTCCGCGCGTCAAGAAGTCCGGAATGGACGCTCAGTATGAGCCCCGTTTCCTTTTTTATCCGGGCGATGGCCGGCAGAAACGGTTTCCAGTCGATCCGGCCTTCCCGGTCGGAACCGCCGGTCAGCAGCGCGCCAAGGGCGCCCCCGCGAGCCAGCGCGACGGCTTTGCGGTACAGTTCATCGGGGCTGTCCGCCGCTATCATGGGTTTGAGAAGCTCGCCCCGGCAATGGTCGCATTGCAGTTCGCACCCGCGGCCGCTCAGCGAAAGGGCCGGATAGCGTCCCCGTTCACGGCCATATCTTACCATACCGGGCAGGTAAAAAACGATTTGCTTTCCCAGATTTTTCCAGGAAATCTCCGCGCAAGCCGAAAGTTTTTCCGTCAGGGCGCGGGGGGCTTCGATCAAGGCGGCTTCACGGAAAGCGCGCGCTGAAAGCGTTTCAGGCTTCATATCACTCCAGACCGAGCCCTTGCCTGATCATCGCCAGCTCTTCGTCGTTGGGCGTATAAGGGTAGTTCCATTGCCGTGGTCCGGGCAGACAATTGCCGAAAGGCCGGTTGCAGGCCACTTCGCCGTTTTCTCCCGGACAACCGGAGGTTACAAACGGCCTGCCGCTGTTGACGATTTCCAACAGCCGGGGGCCGGTAATTCCCCAATCAATCAGGTTTCCGGCGGGATCAAAGGCAAAGTCGCTCAAACGGCGCATATCCTCTTCAATAAGATACCGCGCCAGTTGAAGCCGCAGATAGCGTTCCCAGAGAGGCTGACCGCGATCCTGCAAGACCGAGCCGGGTTCGGCGAAGAATGAAAACAGATGAATAAGCGCGCCCCGGTCATGAACGTTTTGGAACGTCAGGGCCAGCTCCAGATCGGTTTCTCCCAGGCCGACGATCAAATGGACGCTTACCCGGCGGGGTCCGAAAACGCTCAACGCGTCGTCCAGCGTTTTCCAGTAGCGCTCCCATTTATGCGGGCCGTTAACGCCCGCGCCGCGATAGGCTTTGAAAAGCTCCTCGGTGGCCGCGTCGATGGCCACGCCGATCATATCGCCCCCGGCTTGCTTGAATCGAACCAGGTCTTCCTTATCCATGATAGTGGGGCTGATAAGGATGGACAGAGGCTGCGCGATCCTTGCCGTAACCTGACGGGTTACGGCAAGGGCGTCCTCCACACAGCGCCGGTTGGTGATCATGGACAAGCAGACCCGTTTGACCCGCCCCGCCCGCTCGTCGATCCGATTGACCAGGGTATCGAGGTCCACCGTGGGCCAGGGGACCTTAATGAAGCTTTTACGGTCGTAGGAGCCCGGCCGGTTGCGAGCCAGCCCGCAATAGGCGCAGTTGGCGTAGCACCCCTTGTCGTAGGTCAGCAGCATGTTGACGCAAGGGTTGGTCGCGCCGCGATAAAAGCGGCCCTGTTTAAGGTCCAGAGCCATGGCCGAAGCCGTGGATATCTTGAGATGCGATGGGCTTTCCATAACGTATATGAAACCTGCGCTCTTGTTCAGGATTGAGCCAGCAGACGCTCCTTGGCCAGCAGGATGGCGTCCGCCAGGTCCTCCCTGGTGACTCCGTAGATGACCCCATCCCGCCACACGCTTTTCAGGTTTTCCAAAATCCGCTCCCGCTTGGCCGGGGTCCATTTCAAGGCCGCTTCGATGCGGTTGATATCGGCGCCGGTGGAGAAAAAATCTCCGGTGATGACCACCTGATCGATGACCGAGCCGGCCAGCGCCAGATAGATCTGAAGCAGGCCGCCGGGGGTCTTCTTATAGGCCTCGCCCATTCGGCTTCGCGGGTGTTTGTGCGAGAAGATCCATTCGGGGTTTTGGTAGCGTTCCTTTTCCAACTGTTTGGTCCTGGCCTTTTCCCATTCGCTGAGCGGGGAAGGCTCAAACTGCGCGCCGAACTCCCGTTCGAAGGATTCCACGATGGTTTCCATCACCGTATCCACGCCGACCGGTTTACCCAGTTCCCGTTCGATGGTGGTCAGGCGTTGGCTGAAACAGCTGTATCCTTTGTCGTACAGCTTTTCCGAGGGAAGGTTCATGATGTCGAGCATCAGGCCGATATCGAAATCCACCAGCATGGAGCAGTGAAACAGCAGGCATGAGCCCACTTCGGCGGAAGCGGAAAGTCCGGCGATTTTCTTTCCTTGAACCTCGATGTCGTTTTTGGGTCTGAAAACCGCTTCGACCCCCAGGTTGTTCAGCGCCCGGATCAGCAGGGAACTCATGATCCCGAAAACCGCGTCGATGCCCTTGCCCATGGGCCCGTAGTCCAGGGGAACGCCGAAACCCAGCGCGACGACCTTTTCCCCCATGATCACCGTGCCGCCGCCGGTGGATCTCCGGTTGAACTCCACACCCAGCTCACGGCAGCGGTCGATCTTGAGCGCCGCCTCGATATCCTGATACTTGCCCACGATGGCGGCGGGCTTGAACCGGTACAGATGGAGGATCGGCGCGGAGCCTTGCTCCGAAATGGAATGGGCCAGCGCGTCGTCTATGGCCAGTCCCTCGGACGCCGAAACCATGCGGTCCCAATGCCTGAAAAGGCGCCAAACAGGTTTCACGATTATTCCGCTTTCGCTTTTTCCTCTTCGGCCCTTTTAATTTCTTTCTCGATCCAGGGTTTGACCGTATCGCCGTGGAGGAGATTCTCCAGGTCTTCGTCCAGGTTGGAGGGCTGAATTTTGACGATCCAGCCGTCGCCGTAGGGGTCGCTGTTGATCAGTGAGGTGTCGTCTTCAAGGTCTTCATTGATTTCCAGAATTTCGCCCGAAACGGGCGCCACCAAGGTGCCGATCCATTTACGGGATTGGATTTTGCCGCAAACCTCCCCCTGTTCCACTTCATCTTCTTCTTCCGGCAGGTCGATAAACACAATGTCGCCGGCCTCTTTCTGGAAAAAATCGTTCATGCCGATGGTCACCACGCCATCGCTTTCCACTTTGGCCCAGCTGTGATCCTGGTGATAGTACAACTCGTCGGGAAGGTTATAGCCAGCAATTTCTACCATGTCTCGCCTCCTTGGAACTTTGGTTTCTTAGGTCATAAATCTCGCCTTCGCGAGGAAGGCGTTGTTTTCAGGTTATTTTCAGACGTTTCGAGGCAGGGGATCAAGGCCGCTCAGCAACTCCTTAAAGGCCGCGATCTCCTTGCTTAATTTTGCCCCCATGTTGGAAGCCAGCGCAAAAAATCGGATTCTTTCCCGTTCCCACCCCACGGACTCCAGAATGTCGGCGGCGACGCCGGTCTTGCGCTTGGCGTACCCGGTTCCCACGCCGGATTTGCAGTTGTCGGGGTGGCAGCCCAGCGTCAAAACTCCGTCCGCGCCGCCTTCGGCGCCGAACGCGCCCAGCATGGCCTTAAGTTTGATATTGCCCGCGCAGGGAAACGCTACGACCCTGACGTTGAGTTCCTCCCTGACGGAGTCGGGCAGGGATTGATACGCCGCGAAGCCTGATTTTTCACAGCAGAGAACCACCACGCGCGGATCGCCGTTTTTGCCCGGCGACGGGACGGCCTTGTTCGCGCCGTCGCCGTATCCGGCGAGCGTCAAAGCTTCGCCCGGACACTCGCTGACGCAGACGCCGCAGGCCTGACAGGACCAGGGCGAAAACAGCGGCTTGTTGTTCCAGGAAATAGCGCCGTGCGGGCAGAGCCGGATGCAGGTGAGACAGTAGGCGCAGCGGTCCTGATCGTAGTCAACCTTGGGGAAGGGGGAACCGCCGGCTTCCGCGCGCAGTACCCGCGTGATTTCTTCCACCGCCGCCATTGTCGCGCCTTCCAGCGCGGCGGGCGCCAGGGGGCCGGCCGCGGCGCCCACGGCGAAAATACCCAGCCGGTTGGTCAGAACCGGCGCCCGCAGCAGATTGTCCTCCTGCAGCCAGCCGTAGGAGTCCATGGTCAACCCGAGCGGCCCGGCGAGCGCGGCCAGACGCTCCGGCGCACGGTCCGTTTCTCCCACAATGGCCAGATCCGGGCGCAGGGTGAGCCGCGCTTCAAGCAACGGGTCTTCAAAGGTAAGGATCGCGCCCTTGTCGTCCTGACGGACTTCGGCCTTTTCGGGCCTCAGTATTATGACGCCGCGATCGCGCGCCTGACGGTAGAGCCGTTCCAGCCCATGGTCCGCCACTTTGATCTGCGGGCTGAGCAGGTAACATTGGGCGCCGCCCGGTTCCTGCAGGTCACGCGCCAGCCGCAGAAGCCGCGCCGTCTGCCAGGGAGTTCCGGTTCCCGAGGGATGGTCCAGAAGCAACACGCGCTGTCTCTGTCCCTGGGGCGGGGTCGCTTCCATCTCGGTGATCGTCACAACCGATCCGGTGAGCTTCAGACCCCACTCGGCGGTCAGGGGCTCCATGGCCGGGTCGGGAGCGACCACGACCACGCCCACCTCCCGGACAATCGTTTCTCCGCCGCGCCGGATAACCGCCTCGTACCGCCCCAGGTCTCCGCTCAATGTTTCCAGACCTGCGTTTTCCAGGAGTTCGAAATCATCCCGGTCGCTCGCGCCGGTTTGCGGTCCCGGTTGCGCGGCGTTGTTCTGATCGACCACCACGGCGCTTATACCGGCGGCCGACAGTTCCCGCGCCAGCAAGAGCCCCTGCGTTCCGGCGCCCAGAATAAGCGCGGATTGAAGAGGCGCGGAAGGGCTGCTGAGCGTGTCCGTCCGATAACTCATGACGCCCCCTCCAGAAACAGAGTCAGGCGGCGCGCCGCCCGATGGGCGTCTTCGATACATTCCTTGATGCCCAGAGGGCCGGTGGCGCTTCCGGCCGCCACCGCTCCGGCGGACCCGCCGGGAGCCAGGAAACCGTCATCATTAAGATCGAACCCCAGTTTTTCAGACCACTTTTTATGATCGGCGCCGGGGGTCATGCCCACGGACAAGGCCAGCAGATCGAACGTTTCCTCTCTGGCCCCATCGGGATAGGGAACCACGACGCCGATACGGTCGCCTTCCAGCCGATAGTATTCGCCGGGCATTTCGCGGATCATGCGGATCTCTTCGCCCACATCCGGCCAGATGGCGGCGAAGCTTTTGCCGAACGTCTGTACGTCCATATAGAAAAAGGTTATGTCCAGGCCGGGGTTTTCGCGCTTGAGCAGCCGGGCGATCCGCAAGGCGTAAGCGCAGCAGACGCGGGAGCAGTACACGTTTCCCAAAGCGGCGTCACGGCTTCCCACGCACTGCACAAAAGCCATTCGTTCCGGGGGGCGGCGGTCGGAGGGGCGGACGACGGAGCCGGTATCCCGCAACATTTTTTCCAGGTCCGCCCCGGTTATCATATTGGCGATACGGCCGTACCCGAGATGAGGTTTTTGGCGCGGATTAAAGGGGATGAAACCGGCGCTCAACAAAACCGCCGGAAATCCGGTGCGTTCGCGGCGGTCTCCTGACGCCAGTTCGGCGCTGAAGCCTTGTTCATCACGTTCGATATCGGTCACCTCGGTGGACAGCGCCAGGGTGATGAGAGGCTCTTCCTCCACCTTGCGCGCCATTTCGTCAACCAGGCACGCGCCGCACTGCTGGCAGCGGTCGGTGGCTTTGCAGCAGTAATTGGCCGCGTAGCCGCCCAGCGTCTTCCGTTTTTCAACCAGACGCGCCGGTCTGCCTATGGCCGCCAGGTCCAGCGCGGCCGTCATTCCGGTGACCCCACCGCCTACGATCAATGTCTCCTGCAATCGCGCAGTCAAAGGACGTCTCCCGCTCGTTCGGTTCTGAAACTCGCAAAGCTGTCAGATTGATTTGGGTTTAGCCGAATCTTTTTTACGATAATCCGATTTTTGTCAACCTGTAAGGTCCGAAAATCACGATAACTTCTTCAAGGCTTCACAATACGCGGCGTACGCGTCGTTTCCAAACAACACGAACCGCACCTTTTCCAGGGAAGGATTTTGATCCATAAACTCCTTGACCGTGGAAAGAGCGATGGCCGCGGCCTCCTTCAGCGGGTATCCGTACGCGCCCGTGCTCAAGCTGGGAAAGGAAAGGGATTTGACGCCCTTTTCCACGGCCCGCTTCATGCTTTCGCGGTAGGCGCTGGCGAGCAGGGCCGCTTCATTGGCGCTCCCGCCGCGATAGATGGGACCCACGGTATGGATCACATATTTTGCCTTCAGCTTTCCGCCGGTGGTCACGACCGCCTCCCCGGTGGGGCATCCGCCGATTTTCCGGCATTCCTCCATGATAGCGGGGCCCCCGGCGCGGTGAATGGCCCCGTCCACACCGCCGCCTCCGGCCAGTCTGCTGTTGGCGGCGTTCACGATGGCCTCGGTTTCCTCAGCGGTGATGTCGCCCTGAACCAGTTCCAGCGTCCGTCCTTTAACCGTCAGCTCCATTGGTTTCCTCCTCGTTCCCCGTCTTCCGCGCGGAGGCGGAACGGGATTATGAGAAATCCTGTTTAGCCAGCCAGCGAACCGCGGCTCCCGAGATCTCGTCGAGCGCCTGCTCCGGGGTTCGCGGATCGGCCTTGGGGAGGTTGTAGGAATGATCGCCGCCTTGGATGACGACGAGTTCCGCCCCATGCAGTTTGTTCAGAACAGGTTCGAGCAGATCCAGCCTGCAGAACGGATCGCGCGTACCCTCGATAAACAGCATGGGCGCCTTGATATCATAGAGATGGCCGTCCCGGAGATGGTCAAATTTACCCGGAGGATGCAGCGGATACCCGAAAAAGATCAGACCGCCCGCCCTGGGCGCGGCGCTGAAGATTTGCGAAGCTATCCGGCCGCCCATGGACTTGCCGCTCAGGATTAGCGTTCCCTCCCGAACGGGAACCCGCGCCACGGCGGCTTCGATCGCGGCCAGATAGGTTTCTTCCAGAACGGGCTGGGTGTCGGGTCCGCCCCGGCCTTCCTGCCGGTACGGAAAATTGAAGCGAAGCGCTCCGTACCCCGCCTGGGCCAGCCGCCGGGCAATACCCACGATGAGCGGATTATGGCAATCGTTACCCGCGCCGTGGCCGATGATCAGGGTCGCGCGGCTTCCGGAGGCGTTTGGCGATGGTTCATGATAATAACCGGAAACCGATTTCCCCTTTTTCAGGCGGATGTATATTTCGCGGGCTTCTACCATACCAGCCGGTTAAAATTTGGATTCATCTTTGGAGAGCAGCCGTTTAATGTTTTCATGGTGCCTGATTACAATGAGCAGCGCCATGACCGCTCCGGCGGCGACTAAAAATCCATTATAACCGAAAAGAGCCGCGAATATGGGAAACGTAAGGCTGGAAATCATGGAGCCCAGCGAGATGTATTTTGTCAGGATCACGATGAGCAGAAAGATCGCCGCGGAGGGTAGAACCGCCCAGGGCGCCAGGGCGATAAAAACCCCCAATGCGGTCGCCACGCCTTTTCCGCCCTTGAAGTGGAGAAAAACGGAAAAAAGATGGCCCAGAAACGCCGCCAGTCCGACCAGGGCCACCCAGACCACGTCGCCGGCGCCGGGAACGGCCAGACCCTGGGCTATCCAGACCGGTATGGCGCCCTTGAAAATATCGCACAGCAGGGTGACGACGCCCTGGAGTTTTCCCACCTGCCGCGCCACATTGGTGGCCCCTATGTTTTTACTGCCCACGGTCCGGATATCCACGCCCCCCCAAAGCTTGGCCACAACCACGCCCGCGGGAATGGAGCCCATCAGGTAGGCGACGACTATGAGAATGAACCAGATCAGCATAGTTTACCTTCACGGCGCCCTTTAAGCGCCAATAGTCAAAGCGAATTTAAAGAAACGTCAGCCTAGCACGAAAATAAGTTAATTTCCACACCGGCGGGACGCGGGCGCCGCTTGATTAGGCGAGCGCGTTTCTATATAGTCTCAGGTATCAAATCCTGGGGGCTTTCTCGTGAAAATCTGTGTAATCGATGGACAAGGCGGCGGAATCGGAAGCGTAATCATAAAACGGATCAAGGAAGTATTCGGGGAAAGCGTCGAGGTGATCGCCTTGGGAACCAACGCCATCGCCACGGCGCAGATGATGAAAGCCCGGGCCAATCGCGGGGCGACCGGAGAAAACGCCATCGTCCGCACGGTGCGCAACGCCGATGTGGTGGTGGGGCCTATCGGAATCGTGCTGGCTCATTCCATGATGGGCGAACTGACGCCCAAAATCGCGGAAACCGTGGCCAGCTGCGACGCCTGGAAACTCCTGCTGCCGCTGACTCAGGAAAAGGTCGATATCGTCGGATTGCGGCCGGAGCCGCTTCCGCATCTCGTGGAAAATATGGTGACCGAGAAAATCAAGGAGCTTATGGACAATGTGTGAATCGAACGCCTTCATTCTGCGCAACGGAAAAGAAGAACCGCTCATGGAAAGCGTCGACGCGCTGGAACCCAAGGGAAACGAGATCCATCTTACCAGCCTTTTCGGCGAAAAGATGGTTGTTTCAGGAGTCATCAAATCGGTTTCCCTGGTGGACCATAGAATCGTAATCGAAGAAAAGTAAAAGACGATTCGGGCCGGCCGGACCTCCATGCCTCCCTTGAGGCGCCCGCGTCGCCCGGCTTCCGACCCGTTTGAAAAACATTTCCGTTCGACCTGTTGACGGACCGCAACCGCCCGCCACCGGAACATTTTATTCTTTTCCATTGGCAAAATCGCAGTTTTCCAAAGTCGTCTTTCCAAATTTTTTCATATAGCGATATAATGAGTTATGTCCCCTTACACCCTCATAGACCATACCGCTGATTTGGGAATACGAGTCACCGCAGGCAGCCTGAAAGAGCTTTTCGCTGAAGCGGTCAGGGCGCTGTTCAACCTGCTGCTGCGGTCGAACCGCCATCCGAGAACCGAAAAACGTTTCATAGCGGTAGAGGGGCTGGACTTGGAAGACCTGATGGTGAACTGGCTCCGGGAAATGCTTTATCTGTTCAACGGCAAGGACAAAGCGGTCGCGTCGGTATTCATTTCGAGCGTGGAGACAACGCTGATCAGGGCGGAAGTGGAGCTTTACGAAATCGATTTTCTGCGGGACGAGATACTGGAAGACATCAAGGCGGTCACCTACCATCAAATCAAGGTCGGGCCTTTAAACCACGGCTATGTGGCCCGGATCATTTTTGATATCTGATAGATAGTAACGGAGGCCTTCATGGCTGCGAACGTTTTGGAGTTGAAAAAACTCGACAAATACCGCTGGACGCTTCCTCAAAAGGGGAAAATGCGCGTTCCGGGTATCATATACAGCAGTGAAAAGCTGTTGCGGGACCTCACCACTGACGAGAGTTCCCAACAGGTGATCAATGTGGCCCAACTGCCCGGAATCGTAAAATATTCCCTGGCCATGCCCGACGTGCACTGGGGCTATGGATTTCCCATAGGCGGGGTGGCGGCTTTTGAGGAAGACGAGGGGATCGTGTCTCCGGGCGGCGTCGGGTACGACATCAACTGCGGAGTACGGCTCCTGACCACCGGCCTGCGCTCCGAAGACATCGGGGACCGTATCAAGGAACTGACCCGGACGCTCTTTCGGGATATCCCCTCGGGCGTCGGCTCCATGGGCAAGATCAAACTGTCGAAAAAGGAGATCCGCCAGGTCCTCGTAAAAGGATCGCGCTGGGCTGTCGAGCAGGGCATGGGAGATAACGAAGACCTGGACCGGACTGAAAGCTCGGGCTGTCTGCCGGACGCCGACCCCGACGTTTTGAGCGACCGGGCCATGGAGCGCGGGTTTAAACAGCTCGGCACATTGGGCGCGGGAAACCACTTTCTGGAAGTCGGGGTGGTCGATCACATCTACGATCAGAAAATCGCCCATCATTACAATCTGTTCGAAGGGCAGGTCACTATTTTCATTCATTGCGGATCGCGCGGACTGGGCCATCAGGTCTGCGACGACTTTCTGCAGATCATGGGTAAGCTGGCGAGCGCCAGCGGTTTTGACCTTCCGGACCGCCAATTGGTATACGCGCCGCTCGGCAGCGACAGCGCGCGCCGGTATTTCGCGGCCATGGCCTGCGCGGCCAATTACGCCTGGGCCAACCGCCAGGCGCTCATGCACTGGACGCGGGAAGTGTTCGAGCGGACGCTGGAGCTGACCCCGCGAGAGCTGGATATCAGGCTGCTGTACGATGTGTGCCACAATATCGCCAAGATGGAGACGCACGAAATCGACGGCGTCCAGCGCCGGTTGTGCGTGCACCGGAAGGGCGCCACGAGAGCTTTTCCCCCCGGTCATCCGGAGGTCCCATCCATTTATAGAGCGGTAGGCCAGCCGGTGCTGATTCCCGGAGATATGGGCCGCTACTCTTACGTTCTGGCGGGTACGCAAAAGGCCATGGAAGAGACGTTCGGCTCCACCTGCCACGGCGCGGGACGGCTGCTCAGCAGGGGCCAGGCCAAAAAGAAAGCCAAGGGCAGGGCCATCGGCCGGGAACTGGAGGACAAGGGCATCTATGTATCCTACACCGGACGGACCACCATGGCCGAAGAGATGCCGGAAGCCTACAAGGACGCCAGTGAAGTGGTCGAAGTCGCGCACGGCGCGGGCATTTCCCGCAAGGTGGCCCGTCTGCGGCCGTGGGGCGTGGTGAAAGGCTGATTTTCCGTCTGAATGTCCCCCCCTCTTGTCAGATTCTCAAAAACCGGTATTATAGGCGGCGGTCAAATAAGCTCGGCCCCGACGCGCGCTATCGCTTTGCGGGCGGCCTGTCGGTTGGGAAAGGATTGATACCACATGGAAAAAAGACTGCGTACGTTGGCGAGCATTCGCGCGCCCCATTTTTCGGCTCATCTCGATCAGGTGGAACTTGTTACCGGCAAAATCAGCGAACGGATTCGCATTGAGCATCCGCTGGCCTCGGCCGTGCTGCCGCTCACCGACAACAATGAAATCATCATGGTGCGCCAGTACCGGTACGCCCTGGGGCGGGAGTCGCTGGAAATACCGGCGGGCAAGGTTGATCCGGGGGAAGAGCCCCTGGTGTGCGCCCACCGGGAACTGCTGGAAGAAACCGGGTACAGCGCCCAAACCCTGACGGAGATTTTCGAGTATTATCCGGCCATAGGCTATTCCAATGAAACCATTAAAATCTATCTGGGCAGGGGGCTGGAACACGTAACGCGAGATATCGACGAGGATGAAATCACGGGAGTGGAAATCATTCCCGTGGAGCGAGTGCGGGAAATGATCATGGAGGGCGCCATCCGCGACAGCAAGACCGTGCTGGGTGTGGCGCTCCTGAACAGGGTGGAGATCTGAAAACGTCGAAAATCGTCCGGGGACATCCGTCGCCGGACGCCTGATTCAGTCCCGCCGGTCTTTCATCAGTTCCCGGACCGCCTTCATCAGCATAAGGTTCTGACGCTGGAGGCGGTAAAGCTCCTTGCGGATGAGCGATATGTTTATGGCGACCAGCCCAAAGGAGAACATGAAGAGCCCGGACATCACCAGCAGCGCCATGAGGCTCATAAAGGGCCGGGTGGGATTGAGGGCCGAGTGGAGGTAGAGCGCGAACATATACACGCCGATCCCCAACCCGCTCAGAACCAGCGCCAGCCCCAGCAGGCCGAACAGAAGCATGGGGCGCTCGATAAACGAGAAGAGCAAATGGGACACGGTGGTCCGTCTGAACCGGAAAGTGCTCTTTCCTTTTTTCCGGCTGGTAAGTGTGGCCGGTATTTCCCGGACTTCCCATCCCAGCGCGAGCGCCTTGGAGAGTATTTCCAGGTGAATTTCCTTGCCGTCGGATTCCAGCTCCATGCCTTCCAGCGTTTCCCGCCGGTAGCCGCGGAACACGCAGGTGATGGTGTAAATTTTTACCGGCAGCGTGGCGCGGAGCACCATATTGCCGAGCCTGCTGATCCAAAGGCGCAGAAAGGGCACGTCCTCGGTCGATCCGCCGGGCATATAGGGCGAGGCCAGGACGATGTCGGCGCCGCCGGAATCCAGAACCTTTACCATTTCCCGCATGTACAGAGGATCGTAGCTGAGATCGGCGTCAGTGGCGATGATGTAGTCGCCCCGCGCCGCCTTGAACCCCGTCCGTAAGGCGCGGCCCCTTCCCTTGTTGGGGGAGTAGGAAACGGGGTGAATATGGTCGAACCGGCTCGCCAGCTCCTCCAGAACTTCCGCCGTGCGGTCCACGCTGCCATCGTTGACGGGTATCAGTTCCCATGAAATACCGAGTGGATCGATAGCTTCGGCTATGCGCCGGGCCGTTTCGGCCGCGTTTTCCTCTTCGTTATACATGGGCACGACAACGGAGAGCCTGGGGGTTCCGTTTTTCGAGCCGGCTTGCGGATCAGTTTTCATGCGCGTATTGGCCTTTTCATCCGGGGTAGGTCCAGTGTTTGCTGATTACCACGGGCGCCGATTCTTGTCAACATGCTGAATTTTATAAAGATTCAACCACTCCGGTCATGGCCGGGCCGCTGGAGTGATCGACCGCGCCGGTAAGCGTGACGAGAACCAGGTCATCGGCGCGGTCCGCGGAGAGTTCGAACAGGACCGGGACATACCGTTCGGAGAGTCCCCGCCATAAACCGTTTTCGTCCGGCCCTTCCTGCGCAAGGACCTGCGCCCGCGAGCCGATGAGTTTTGCAAAGTAGGTTTTCTTCTTTTCCACTCCCAGTTCGCGCAGCAGAGCCACCCGCCGTTTTTTCTCGTGGTCGGAAACCTGATCCCCCATGTTCGCCGCCGGTGTTCCTGTGCGCGGTGAATAGGGAAATACGTGCAGATGCGCCAGGGGAAGCCGTTCTATAAGACGCGCCGTGTGTTCGAAGGCGGCGGAGTCTTCTCCGGGAAAGCCCACCAGCGCATCGGCTCCCAAAGCGATATGGGGTATGGCTTCATTCAGCGCAAGCGCCACGTCAGCGTACTGTTCCGGTTCGTAGCGCCGGTTCATGCGTCTTAAAACAGCGCGGTCGCCGCTTTGCAGCGGCAGGTGCAGGTGCGGGCATACCAGACGCGATCGTTTCAAAAAGTCGATCATGTCGCCGCTCACCTCGGTGGGCTCCAGGGAACTAAGCCTGATCCGGCCGTCAAATTCCTCGTCTTCGAGCGCCCGGAGGAGTTCCAGCAGCGAGGCGCCTTTGGCCAGATCGACGCCGTACATACCCAGATGGACACCGGTCAACACGATTTCCCTGAACCCGGCGGAAACCAGCTCCCTGAACCGCTTCAGAACGGTAGGGGGGTCGAGGCTGCGGCTTGGCCCCCGCGCGTAGGGCACCACGCAGTAGGAGCAGAAAGAGGAGCAGCCGTCCTGCGCTTTTAAAAACGCCCGTGTTTTGGAGCTCAGGTATCCGCTTCCGATCTCTTCGAATGCTTTTTCCCGCAGTATGTCGCCCACATACGCGCCAGGGGAAGCCTGTTCCAAACCGCCGGCGATTTGGGCGATCATCCTTTTTCTATTGGTCCCGACAATGAAGTCGACCTCTTTCCGCCGGACCAGTTCCTCGCTCAGCAGTTGCGCGGAGCAGCCGGTGGCGATGGTGGCGCCGCCCGCCCTGGCCATTCTCAACAAGGCCCGGCGCGATTCGGCTTCGGCCTTATGCGTCACCGCGCACGTGTTGACCACCGCCAGATCCACGTCCGTTGAGGGAAATCCGAACACCACCTCATACCCCATTTGTTCCAGCAAACCGGCTATCTGGGCGGATTCCACCTGGTTTACCTTACAGCCGAGGGTGTGGATGGCCGCCTTTTTGCGTCTGGGTTGAGGATTGTCAGTCTTCATGGGTTTTTCTTATCACTGTTTCTATCCAGCCCCCGCCCAGCGTGACCGGGCCGTCATAAAACACCGCGGCCTGACCGGGGGTAATGGCGCGCGCGTCGTCGTGGAAAATTACCCGTGCGACCGTTTCGGCGAGCGGCGTTACCGTGGCGGGCGCTTCCTTATGACGGAACCTGATTCTGGCCAGAACGTTTATCGGTTTTTGAGGCGCGGGGGCGATCCAGTTGATATCGCTTACGATCATCTCCCTGCCGAGCAGGTCGTTCTTTCTGCCCAGAATCACTCTGTTGGTCGCGCTGTCGATGTCGACCACATAATAGGGTTCCGTGGAGGGCAGGTTGAGGCCCCTGCGCTGACCGATGGTGTAGCGGTGGATACCCTTATGGCGGCCCAGGGGATGGCCTTGCAGATCCGCAAATTCGCCGGGGCGCGGATCGATGGAAGTCTCCATGAACTCCTTGTAATTTTTTTCGCCCATGAAACAGAATTCCTGGCTCTCCGGGGTTACCAGGTCCGCCAGCCCCCGCTCCCGGGCCATGGATCTGACTTCGCTTTTGAGAAAATTCCCCAGCGGAAAAACCGCTTTCCGCAGTTGCTCCTGGGTAAGCCTGCTCAGAAAATATGACTGATCCTTACCCGAATCCCTGCCTTTAAGCAACAGATGGCGCGCGGAGGCGGCGTCGAATTGTACGCGCGCGTAGTGGCCGGTGGCGAAGGCGTCGGCTCCCATATGGAGCGCCCGTTGGAGCATGGCGCCGAATTTTATGGCGGGATTGCAGGCCACGCAGGGGTTGGGCGTTTTCCCGCCGGCGTACGAACCCACGAAATAATCGATCACTTCCCGTTTGAATTCGGTGGAGAGATCCCAGATCAGCAGGGGAACGCCGAGAGCCTCGGCGACCCTGGAGGCGTTTTGAATGGAGGGGGCTGACCCGTCGGCGCCAAAAACGCCGGTCAGCATATGAACGCCCGTGACGGCGTCATAGTGTTCTTTTAAAAGAGCCGCGGCGACGGCGCTGTCAACGCCGCCGCTCATGGCTACGAAAACATGCGACATAGAGTATGTAATGGCGTACCGCCGGATAGGGAATCCGGCGCCGGGGCTATCCCTTCACTTTCTGCACGGCTCTCTTGAAGCCCGGGATGGACTTTTCGATGACCCAGTCCGGGATGCAATAGGAAAGGCGGATATGGCCGGGACCGCCGAAGCCGCTGCCGCGGACCGTCAGAATTCGTTCTTCTTTCAGTATGTCCACGAATTTTACGTCATCCGCGATGGGGGTTTTGGGGAACAGATAAAAAGCTCCCAGCGGTTTCTTGATCTCGAATCCCGCCTCGACCAGCCCGGCGCAAAGTGTGTCCCGCTTGTTCTTATACTTGGTTATATCCACACACTCGCCCTGCAGCTTGCCCACGATACGCTGCATGAGCGCGGGCGCGTTGACAAACCCCAGGATGCGGTTGGCCAGGGTCATGGCCGCGACCAGCTTTTTCACGTCGTCCGCTTCAGGGTTGGCGGCGATATACCCGATCCGTTCCCCGGCCAGCGAGAGGTCCTTTGAATAGCTCGTGCCCAGTATGGAGTTTTTATAGACCTTGAATATGGACGGCACCACGGCGCCGTCATACACGATCTTCCGGTACGGTTCGTCGGCTATCAGATAAATGGAACGGCCATATTTCTTTTCGGCCTGGGTAAGCAGATCGCCCAAGGCGGCCAGTTGCTGTTCGTCATAAATCGCTCCCGTGGGATTGTTGGGAGAATTTATGATGATGGCCGCCGTCTTGGCGGACAGCTCCTTCTCGATAGCTTCCATGTCCAGGGAAAAGTCTTCCTTGGTGGCCGCCAGCTTGAGAACCCCGCCGTGATTGTCCGTATAGAAAAAGTACTCGGGGAAGAAGGGTTTCGGCGATATGATCTCGTCGCCCGGATTGAGAACGGCCTTGAGCGCGATATTGAGCGCCCCGGCGGCCCCGCAGGTCATGATGATATGATCCGCGGCGAAAGCCTTTCCGTGAACGGACGACAGATATTCGGCCAGGGAAGCGCGGACTGAGGGGTAGCCGGAATTGGGCATGTACTCATGGTACGCGACGCCGCGCTGCTTTACCGCTTCCTCGAGTGTTTCGTAAAACGATTCGGGCGGGTCTACATTGGGGTTTCCCAGGGAAAAGTCGAATACATTTTCCGCTCCGTATTTTTGTTTCATCACCGCGCCTTCTTCGAACATTTTACGAATCCAGGACGCTTGTTCAATGAAGCCTTCCATTTTCGCTGCTATAGCCATAACTGCGTCTCCTCTCAATAGTGCCGGGAATCAAACCTTTCAGCGGCGTTGAAACGCCTGAAAGAAATATATCAACCAAAATCCGGTAGCGTTCTTCGCTCTTTCTCGCCTTGCAAACGTGACGCGCAATGCGTATGTTACGTGGGATTATAAAAATTTATGCTGGGAAAAGGGAAGCTCTAAAAATAAAAGCGACTGGGGTAACAATAATAAAATCGTACGGGATAGCTTATGACTGAGAAAGAAGCCATACTTGGATTTATGATGGGAGAACGGATCAAATCGAGCCTCATTGCCGCCAACACACTGATTTCTCTGGTATCCGCGCTGCCGCCGACGGACAGAAAGGGCGGAGAACAGACGGTATCCGCCTACCTGGGTTATATCGCCAGTGAGGTCGCTCTGGCCGGCCGCGTATCGCCATCGCCTGAATGGCAGGCTGTATCAAAGTCGGTGGAGCGGGCGCATGTAAAAGTAGATTCGGGCATCTCCTCGGAAGCGACCACGGACCTGACCGCGGCTATCAGCCAGGCGGTTACGGTCAGCCACAGAACAATGTCTGAACTCCAAGAAAAAGGGCTGCTTTAAACCCTGATCGCCTGAAAAGGGCTTGCGCCCGCGGTATATAAAATTTATTGACAGAGTTTAAGCTACGGTCTTTGAAACCGTTCGATGGCAGGAATCACAAAAAAAGTAGTTTGGTCCGTCGATGACCTGACCGCATTTTCGACAGATTCTTTTTTTGCTATTCAAGTTTGCTTTCATTCGGTTTTCTTTTCTTATGGACTTGACTGATTTCCTTCTGCTCATAATTCTATCTATTAACCCCCAAACCAAGGATTTTCTTTTGGCTAACAATGAAAAAACCTGCTGAGGCGAACCATTCCACCTCTGCAGGAGTTTTCCCTAGAGTTCCCAAATAATTTACGCTATACTAGTGTAATATGTCGCGAATGTCAAGGTTTAATTGAAGTCTCTTTATATATCTTTAACTGACGCTTAAATCATGGCCAAGGTTTTACATTTTAAAGGCTCGGAGTTTCCTCCTCCCAATATCATCATAGAAAGGCCCCTTCAGCTCCGCTGGGCCGACTGGGAAAGCGGCGCGGCCATTCTGGTGGTGAGCCAGGAAGCGGCTCGCTTTGAAGAACACCGCAAGATGGTCCTGACCAAAAACCATTCGCACATCGCTTATGTCCCCAACCATCTAACCATAAAGGACGGACTGGAATATACGCTCCAGGCGCTTTTCCGGTACCGGGATCAGCCCGACAACATGCGGGACGTGTACTATCTGGCCGGACTGATGGAGTGTCTCACCAGTGTTCCTCAACCCGTGCTCAGGACGGCGCTGGTGCGGGGCTTCTACCAGACGGTAATCAATCTGAAGACCAAATTGTCGGTGAACTGGCACGGTCATGTCAGCCATTTCCTGTTTCCGCTGTTTCCCATGCACTACAATCCCAACGAATTCTCCCAGAGTATAATGAAGGCGGAAACGCTCAAGGATCTCTACGATCGCATTCGGGAGGGAACCGAGGAACAGTTTCTCATATTGGGCAGTGAGTACGTGTTTTATCTCCCCCGGTGGAGACAGGCCTAAGCCGCCGCATGGGGGCCGCGGCCCCGCATGACGCCGCTCCGGAGGGGCTCCCCGGGCCGCCCGCGCGCTTTCCATATTGTCGAACATCTCCGGAAGCGCCCTTGACAGCCTCATCGAGCCATACTACAAAACCAATTTTCCATATTTATTTGACCGTCGGCACGCAATGGTGGAAAACGCGCCTGAAGTCATCGTTCCGTTTACGGAACCAATCATTTTCGATCTTACTGAGGAGATAATAATCGTGAAAGTACTAATCAGCGACAATCTCGCGCCCGAAGCCGCGGAAATTCTGCGCGCGACCGGCAAAATTGACGTGGACTCCCGTCCCGGGATCAGCGCGGACGAACTCATCTCCGTGATACCAAACTACGACGCGCTCATTATCAGAAGCGCCACCAAGGTGACCGTCGAGGTGATAAACGCCGGCGTGAATCTCAAGGTCGTAGGCCGGGCGGGCATCGGACTGGACAATGTGGATATCCCCGCGGCCACGGCTCGTGGTATCGCGGTTATGAATACGCCGGACGGCAACACGGTGACCACGGCCGAGCACGCCATTTCCATGCTGCTGGCGCTGTCCAGGAATATTCCCCAGGCTACGGCGTCGATGAAAAACCGCAAGTGGGAAAAGAAGAAATTTCAAGGCAAGGAAGTGTACGCCAAAACGCTGGGTATAGTCGGGCTCGGCAAAATTGGCAGCATCGTGGCCGACCGCGCTCTGGGGCTCAAAATGAAAGTGCTGGCCCACGATCCCTTCTTGAAGGAAGAAGCCGCCCGGAAACTGGGGGTTGAACTCGTTACCTTTGACGAACTGCTGAAACGTTCGGATTATGTGACCATACACGTTCCCCGGACTCCCCATACCGTGGGACTGATTAACGAGGCCGCCATCGAAAAGATGAAGGAAGGGGCCATGATCGTCAACTGCGCGAGAGGCGGCATGATCGACGAGAAAGCCCTGTTCAAGGGGCTGGAAAGCGGCAAGCTTCGTGGCGCGGCGCTCGACGTGTTCGAAACCGAACCCCCCGGCGACAATCCGCTGCTGGACCTGGACAGTGTCATCTGTACGCCTCACCTGGGGGCGTCCACGGAAGAGGCGCAGCGCAATGTGGCCATCGATGTGGCCAGACAAGTCGCGGACTATCTGCTGAGCGGCGCCGCCAAAAACGCGGTGAACATGCCTTCCATAGACGGTGAGGCGATCTCCAAGCTGGGGCCCTACCTGAAGCTCTGCGAAAAGCTCGGCCGGTTTCTGGGCCAGTTGGTCAAGGGCGGTCTGGGCTCCGTGGAAATTTCATACCGGGGCGACGTTTCCCGATACGATTGCAGTCCTCTGACCATTGCGACCCTGGTGGGACTGCTCTCGCCGCAGCTCAAGGATATGATTAACTTCGTCAACGCCCCCCATATCGCCAAGGAACGGGACATAGCCGTGTCCGAGACGAAAAGCGAGTCGGCCGAGAATTTCCTGGATCTTATTTCCATACAGGTCAAAACCGATGAGGGTGAATGGTTCATCGCCGGCACCCTGTTCGGTAAAAAAGAACCGCGGATCGTGCGCATAGGTCAATTCCATCTCGAAGCCGCGCCGGAAGGGCATCTTGCGTTCATAAAATCGGTGGACGCGCCGGGGGTAATTGGAGAGATAGGTCTTTTTTTAGGCAAAAATGATATTAATATTAATCGAATGAACGTCGGGCAGGATCTAGTGAATAAATTGAATCTTGTTCTCATTAATACCGACGTAGCCGTACCGGGCCCGGTAATGGATGGATTGCAAAACCTTTCCAATGTAATAACGGCTGTTCGTTTTGAGATGTAAACCGAGAGCGGGAATCAATCGGAGGAGGGAAATCGATGGGTGAAGAAGATCGTGGTTTTGTCATAAAAGACCGGCGGCAGTTTACCTCTGAAGGCGCCGCCAGAGAACAGGCGGAAGAAAAAACCGAGAAAACCGAGCCAAAAGCCGAACAGGCAAAGCCTCAGCCGCAAGCGGAACAGGCCGAGGCGCAGCGAAAAAGGCCACCGTTGCCTGAGGTTACTTTTTCAACCTTCATTCTTTCACTGGTGTCCTCAGCGCTGGTCAACATGGGCGAAGCTCCCAATCCCGGTACAGGCGCCACCTCGATCGACTTGGTTTTGGCCAAGCATACCATCGATATGATCGCCATGATTAAAGACAAAACGAAAGGTAACCTCTCTGACGACGAGCAGGCGATGATCGACAGTGTTCTATACGATCTGAGGATGCGTTACGTCGCAAAAAAGTAAGGAGTGACTCATGCGTAGCAAAGTGGAACTTGTTGGCGGAATGAAAACTCGATCGGTTTTGGCCGCACTGACTCTATTTTTTCTCGTAGGTTTTATGACGTTGCCCGGCCAGGCCTCCGCCGCGGCACTGGCGCCCGATTCCTTTGCCAATCTGGCCAAAAAGGTGGGCCCTGCGGTAGTTAACATCAGCACCGAACACAATGTGAAGAGTTCGGAATTTCAATTTCGCGGCCCCATGGGCAAGAACGATCAGTTCGAGGATTTTTTCAAGAAATTCTTCGGCGATCAGGTTCCCCGCGAATATAAGCAGCGCGGCCTGGGGTCCGGCTTTATCATCAGCAAAGACGGGCTGGTTATCACCAACAACCATGTGGTGGAGAAGGCTGACGTCATTAAAGTGAAACTGTCCAATGGCGAGAGCCATGACGCCGAGGTGGTGGGGCGCGACCCCAAAACGGATATCGCCCTTATAAAGATCAAGGGCGGCGGCTCATTCCCCTTTCTGCCGTTGGGCGATTCCGATAAAATCCAGGTCGGCGACTGGGTGCTCGCGGTGGGCAATCCCTTTGGCCTGGAAAGCACGGTGACCGCCGGTATCATCAGCGCTAAGCAGCGAAACATCGGCGCCGGGCCGTACGACGATTTTCTCCAGACAGACGCGCCCATTAACCCCGGCAACAGCGGCGGACCTCTGGTGGATCTGGACGGCGAGGTTATCGGCATCAATACTGCCATTGTAGCCTCGGGTCAGGGAATCGGCTTCGCCATTCCCTCCAATATGGCCAACAACATCATCGCGCAGTTACGGGATTCGGGCAAAGTGGTCCGCGGCTGGCTGGGCGTCATGATTCAACGCATTACGCCTGAACTGGAGAAGTCCTTTAACCTTAAGGATGACCAGGGCGCCCTGGTAGCGGATGTCCCGGAAGACAGCCCGGCCGCCAAAGCGGGCATCAAGCGGGGAGACGTCATTGTCGAATTCAACGGCAAGGCGATCAAGGAATGGTCGGATCTGCCCAGCATGGTGGCGAACACCAAGGTCGGAGAAACCGTACCCGTGAAGGTGATGCGTGACGGCAAAGAGAAAGTCTTCGATGTGAAAATCGGAGAATTGAAGGAAGAGATGACCGCGGCCGCGGGTGAGGAAAGACACGAAGAGGCGAAACTGGGGATGACCGTCGAGGAGATCACCCCTGATGTCGCGGCCCGGCTGGGTATTGAAAAAGAAGAAGGCGTGATCGTCACCCGCGTGGATGAAAACAGCCCCGCGGCCGAGGCCGGATTGCGCCCCGGTGACATAATCAAGGAAATCCAGCGTGAGCCGGTTAAGGACATGGATTCCTATAACAACCTTATCAACAAGCTGGAAAAGGGAAACGCGCTTATCCTGATCAAACGCGGAGGCAGCACCTTTTTCGTAACCCTGGAATTGAAGTAGCATGAACCACGCTGGCGTCGAACTGCTCTGCCCGGCCAAGATCAATCTGGGGCTTCGGGTCGTCGGGAAACGGGAGGACGGCTATCACGACCTGGAAACTATTTTTCAGAGAGTGACCCTGTTCGATCGGCTGCGGGTGGAGTGGCGACAATCGGAAGGCGTCCGTCTGGCCTGCCCGGACAGCAATCTGCCGGAAGATCGCAAGAATCTGGTCTGGCGCGCCGCGGAAGCCTTTCTGAATCGTGTGGGCGCCGAGCGTGGAGTTTCACTGACCCTCTGGAAATCGATTCCGGTTTCAGCCGGCCTGGGCGGAGGCAGCAGCGACGCCGCCTCCGCCTTGCTGGCGCTCAATCAGCTTTTCGGAAATCCCCTCTCACGAACCGACCTTTCGTCATTGGGCGTGTCGCTGGGCGCTGACGTTCCTTTTTTTATAATGGAAACGTCCACGGCGCTCGGTGAAGGGATCGGAGACCGTCTCACGCCGGTGACCCTGCCTCGGATGTGGTTCGTTCTGGCGCACCCGACGTTCGAAGTTTCCACCGCGATGGTTTATGGATCGCTTGATTTGCGGTTGACAAGACAAAGCTGGGACGTTAAAAGAACCCTTTTTAATCAAAGCTCTTTTAAAATCGAAAATCTCTTGTATAATGACTTGGAGACGGTGAGCGTTAAGGCTTATCCGGAGATCAACGCCATACGCGACGCGCTTGTTTGCGCGGGATCGAGCAAGGCTTTGATGAGCGGAAGCGGGCCCACCGTTTTCGGGCTGTTTCCCGGCAGGGAAGCGGCGGTCAACGGAAGCCGTTACCTGAACGAGACCCATGCGCTGAAAACGAGCGTTGTGCGGAGCTTTTAAATCGCTTTGATAAAAGAGTCCCGGCGACCGGTTGACACCGCGCCGGAGAAATTTTTATCTGCTGGGGCGTCGTCAAGTGGCAAGACACGGGTCTTTGGCACCCGCATTCGCAGGTTCGAATCCTGCCGCCCCAGCCAAACCATTGAAGATTGTTGAAGGGGCCCCTGGATTTTGCGCCGAGGGGTTATTTTTTTGGGGATAACCGAGTTATCGCCAATATAATCGAAGAGTCTGTATTTATTAAAGTTTCTTCGGCCAACGTTCGTTTGCCGGCGCGGTAGCCGAATCTATCCACTAAAAGAGAATAAGTCGTGAAGACTCCCTCCAGACAACTGAGTGAAAACGATCTTCTTGTTTTTTCCGGCACGGCGAATCCTGAACTGGCCCGGGAAATCAGCGAATTCATCGAACTGCCCCTGGGAGGCGCGAGCATCCGTTCTTTCAGCGACGGTGAGATATTCATAGAAATCAACCAGAACGTGCGCGGCAAGGATGTGTTCGTCATTCAGCCCACCGCCGCGCCGGTCAATATTAATTTGATGGAGTTGCTGATTATGGTCGACGCGCTCAAGCGGGCGTCGGCTAAACGGATCACCGCTGTTCTCCCGTACTACGGCTACGCCCGGCAGGACAGCAAGACGGCCCCCCGCGTGCCCATAAGCGCAAAACTGGTGGCCGATCTTATCACCGTGGCTGGTATCAACCGCGTTATAACCATGGACCTGCACAGGGGGCAGATTCAGGGCTTTTTCAATATTCCCGTGGATCACCTTTTGGCGGCGCCCGTGCAGATGGCGCATCTGAAAAAGGCGTTCAACGAGGAGGTGGTGATCGTGTCGCCGGACGCGGGTGGGGTGGAGAGAGCCAGGGATTTCGCCGAACGAATGGCCTCCGATCTCGCCATAATCGACAAGCGTGAGGATGAACCCGAAAAAGCCCGTCATTTGGATGTCATCGGCGACGTCAAAGGCAAAACAGCGGTCATTTTCGACGATATAGTGGATACCGGCAATACGATTATCAAAGCCGCGGAGTCGCTGATAGACCATGGCGCCCGGCGAGTCTACGCCTGTGTGACGCATCCGGTTCTTTCAAATTCATCGGTGGACATGATAGAACGGTCCCCTATCGAAAAACTGGCGGTCACCAACAGCATAAAACTCTCTGAAAAGGCTTTGGGCTCGAAGAAAATTGTCAGGCTTTCGGTGGCCCGGCTCTTTGCCGAAGCGATACTCCGCGTGCATAGAAACGATTCGGTAAGTTCACTTTTTGTTTGATTTGTATTGTTAAAAATGCAATTAAACTGGGCTTGATAACGAAGGCCGGGCGACGCAGTTCGCCCGCGCATTTCGTGTCAGGAGGCAAATACCAATGGATTACGCAATATTAGAGGCCGAAAAGAGAACAGACTTCGGCAAAGGCGCCGCGAGAAAGCTTCGCGCGGCGGGGCGTCTGCCCGGCATCTTCTACAGCTCAAAATCCGAGCCGGTACCGCTCATCCTGAATCTGTACGATCTGGATAAGATCTTGCGAAGCGGGACCAGCGACTTCATCAAGCTGTCGGTCAAAGGCCTGGATCAATCATTCGAAAAAATGACTCTTATAAAAGAGATTCAGCGCGACATCCTCAAAAGGACCCCGATTCATCTCGATTTCTGGGAAATCGACATGGACCAGGAAGTTGAAATGGAACTTCCGGTGAAACTTATCGGCACCGCCGCCGGGGTTAAAAACGGGGGCGTTCTGGAACAAATTCGACGTGAAATCAATGTCGCGGGCCGGCCGAGAGACCTGGTTGACGTTATTGAAGTGGATATCAGCCACCTTGAGATCGGCGATGTGATTCACGTGCTCGATATAGACCTCGGTGATAAGATGCGGGTCGTGTCGGATATCAATTTTACCATCGCCACAGTCGCGGCGCCCACGGTAGGCGAAGCTGGGGGAGCCGGAGAGGAAATCGGCGAAGGCGAGGAAGAAGCGGCCGAGGAAGCGGCGGAAGATCAGGACTAATCGACTTCCGCGCGCGCTTATGGAGCCGGAGGAAGCGTGCGACTGGTTTTTGGGCTGGGTAATCCGGGGAACCGATACGCCCATACACGGCATAACGTAGGTTTTGCAGTTCTTGACCAGGTCGCGCGCAACTTTTTTATTGAAGTAGTTCGGGAAAAATTTCACAGTTTATGGGAAGAAGCGCGAATTGACGGCGATCGCGTGACGCTCATCAAGCCGCAAACCTATATGAATCGCAGCGGCTTGGCGGTCCGAGAGTGGGTTGGATTTTATAAGGTCGACCTGGAAGACGCGCTGATCATCCATGACGATCTGGATATGGACCCCGGAAAACTGAAATTTACACACGGTGGGGGTGCCGGCGGACACAGAGGCGCCGATTCCATCATCAGGGAACTGGGTGCCGGATCCATACCGCGGTTGAAGATAGGAATCGGACGCCCCCGTTTCGACGAACCAATCGAAGAATTTGTGCTTAAACCGTTTTACCCGGACCAATCGCAGGAAATGCAAGAGGTTATAAGTAAGGCTGCCATGGCTGTGGAAACCTGGTTGAAAGAGGGGATATCCAAGGCCATGAACCTTTATAATTAACTAACCTTTAAAAGGAGGTAGGATAAAAGATGCTCCATCTTACGGTTTACGCGCCATACTTAGGTGGCCTCGGCATCGTAATTGCCTTCCTGATTTATGCCCACGTAAAGGGGCAACCGAATGGCAATGAACGCATGCAAGAGCTTGAGGAAATGATTCATGCGGGCGCAATGGTATTTTTGAAAAAGGAATACACCATACTCTTTTTCTTTGCGGCCGCGGTTTTCGTCCTGTTGGGCCTTGGAATCAACTGGGAAACTTCCATCGCGTACGCCGCGGGCGCCGTATGCTCCATGCTGGCCGGCTTCTTCGGCATGAACGCCGCCACCAGGGGTAACTCGCGCACCGCCGAAGCCGCGAACAAACACGGCCAGGCGAAGGCTCTGAACATCAGCTATCTCAGCGGCTCGGTCATGGGTCTTTCCGTGGCCAGTCTGGGCCTGCTGGGCGTCGGTATCTTCTTCTTCATCTTTGGAAAAGACCCCGCGACCGCTAACATTATTAACGGTTTCGCCATGGGCGCCAGCTCCATCGCGCTGTTCGCTCGTATGGGCGGCGGTATCTACACCAAAGCGGCCGATGTCGGATCCGACCTGGTCGGTAAGGTCGAAGCCGGTATTCCCGAAGACGACCCGCGCAACCCCGGCGTTATCGCCGACAACGTGGGCGACAACGTGGGCGACATCGCCGGTATGGGCGCCGATATCTTTGAATCCTATGTGGGATCGATCATCGCCACCGTGGCCATCGGCGCCACAATGGTTCTGCCCGAAGGTTCCGAAAATCTCCGCTCCGCCTACATGGCGATTCCGCTGCTGGTGGTCATGGGCGGATTGCTAGCGTCCTTTCTGGGCGTGGCTTCCATCAAGATGCTTCAGAGCGCCGAACCCGCCGCGGCCCTGCGGTACTCCACGTTTATCGCCGCCGCCGGTCTCATTGTGGCGACCTATTACGCGGTAACCATGGTTGGACTGCCCCTGGGCGTGTTCTGGGCGGTTGTTTCCGGCTTGGTTGTGGGTATCATCATCGGTCTGTTGGCCGAGTACTATACGTCCGGCAAGCCGGTACGCGATATCGCCGCTCAATCGGCGACAGGCCCGGCCACGGTTATCATCACCGGTATCGCCGTCGGCTTTGAGAGCTGCGCCCTGCCGCTGGCCGGTATTTGCGTGGCCATGTTCGTGGCTTACAAAATGGCGGGCGTTTTCGGAATCGGCATCTCCGCGGTCGGCATGCTTTCCACCGTTGGCGCCACCATGACCGTGGACGCGTACGGCCCCATCGCCGATAACGCGGGCGGTATCTCCGAAATGGCCGAACTCGGTCCCGAAACCCGCGCTATTACCGATAAACTGGATGCGCTGGGCAACACCACCGCCGCCATTGGAAAAGGCTTCGCCATCGGTTCCGCGGCTCTGACCGCGTTGGCGCTGTTCGTGGCCTATACGCAGGCGGTCGGTCTGACGACCATCGACATCACCAATCCCTATGTGGTAATCGGCGTTTTCATCGGCGGTATCGTTCCTTATCTGGTGGCCGCAATGACCATGACCGCCGTTGGTAAGGCCGCCGGACAGATGGTGGAAGAAATTCGCCGTCAGTTCCGCGAAATTCCGGGCCTCATGGAAGGCACCGGCAAGCCCGATCCGGCCACCTGCGTCGCCATTTGCACCACCTCCTCGCTCAGAATGATGATCGCTCCCGGTCTGGTCGGCGTGCTGACGCCCGTCGCGGTCGGCTTCATCATCGGTAAGGAAGCGCTGGGCGGCATGCTGGTCGGCGCCACGGTCACCGGTGTTCTGCTGGCTCTGTTCATGGCTAACGCCGGCGGCGCCTGGGATAACGCCAAGAAATACATCGAATCCGGCCATTTCGGCGGCAAAGGGTCCGACAACCATAAAGCCGCTGTCGTGGGCGACACCGTGGGCGATCCTTTCAAGGACACCTCGGGACCGACCATGAACATCCTCATCAAGCTGGTTTCCGTTGTATCTCTGGTCATCGCGCCCGTATTGCTGCAATACTGGAAATAAGCGCTAGACCATATAGCTCATAAGGCCGCTCCCCCAGTCGGGGAAGCGGCCTTTTTTATTGGTCCGCCGGGTGTGAAAAGAGGAGACCGCGCGGCCGCCGGATCACCAGGGCGTGATATATTCCACCCACAGCGCGATTACCACGGCGGCGAGCGTATTCATAATCAGTCCGGTCACCAGCATCCGCCACAGGGAAACGCCCCTCAGTCCCCCGAAAGCCAAACCGTTAACTCCCGTGGCGATGGGACTCATAAACGCGCAGGTGCAGGAAAGCGTGATTACGGTCATGACCTTAAGCGGCGAAAAACCCAGGCTCTGCGCCATGGGGGCGACGAGAGCGAACATACCGATTTGCGCGGCGGTATTGCTCAGGATTTCAGTGGAAAAGGAAGTGATCAGCGCGGCCGCCAACAGGAAGAAAAAGAGTCCCATCTGTTTTGGCGTCAGGGATACCAGCCAGTGGGCGATGATTTTATTCGCTCCCACGGCGTACAGTACCCCGGCGATGACCACCGCCGCCCCTACAAAGGCAAAACCGCGTACCGGCAGGTCGCTGTAGCAGTCCCGAATGGTGAGCAGGGGGGCTTTGCCGGTCGCGCCTCCCCTCGGCGTCAGGGGGGCCAGGAAAAGGGTAAGCGAGAACAGAGCGGTGAACGCGCCCGAAACAATGAGGATGGCAGTCCCGTAATCTTCATAGACGAGCATGAGGCCAGATAAGAAGGTGGAAGACAGAAAATAGAGCGCGGCGAAAAAGAGCGCCCAGCGCCGCCGCAGCCTGTTGTCTATGTCGGGCCTGGGTTGAAAGACTATCGATTCCTTTACGCGCCAGGGCCGCAGCGCCGCCGCCATAACCAGCCAGGACAGAACAATCAGACACAAAACCAGCGGAACGCCCCACTTCAGCCAGGTTACGTATTGCACGGCTTTGATTCCGGGTATGGATTCGGCTTCGGCAAAGGCCAGCATAATGCCGTTTGCGGGGGTTCCGGTGATGACTCCCATGCCGCCGATATTGGAGCCATAGATAACGGAGAGGGCCAGTAACGTCGGAGTGACCGGATGGGCGCTCCCGTTCCTGTCGAACGCGTCCCGGAGCAGCGTCAGGATGGGAAGCATGGTGAGAACAGTGATGACATTGGGGACGAAGAATGACAGGAACGCGGAAATGGCGATCAGATAGAAGACGAGCCTGGGCATGCCGATGTGCTTCCGGCCGATGACATAGCCCACGATTCTCTCGGGCAGCCCGGCGGCTATGATAAGCCGGGATACAAGAAAACCGCTTATAAAGAAAAAGACGATCTGAAGTTTATCCATGACGGCTGTTCATCTCAATCCCGATCCGAGCGCAGGTCCAGAAGATACACTCTTCCGCTGAAACTCGCAAACGAACTCTCCGTTCGCGTCAAGAGGGCGCAGGACCGGATTTTTGAAATTCGGGATAGTTCCCGGACGTTGAAGCGGCGCCCGTGTTGTCGCTCGGGCTAAAAAGCCTTGGAAGGGGCCTGGCGAAAGAGAATACTTTCCTTTTCGCTATTTTGTGGTTATAGTGCAGGTTTTCCGGCCATTGTCTATTCCTTTCTGGCCACACAATCACAAGTGACGCTGGTGACAACATGAAAAAGAAAGTTACGCTTCAGGAAGCTGTCGGCCTTCCCCTGGCTCACGATATTACTGAAATTCGACCAGGAGAATTCAAGGGAGTCGCCTTTAAAAGAGGATATGTTGTCCAGGAGAAAGATCTGGACCATTTGAGACGGCTGGGCAAACTGAATCTGTATATCTTGTCGGTTGAAGATGACGAATATCATGAAGACGAGGCCGTGGAAATTCTGGCCAAGGCGTTGTGTGGAAAGAATGTGGGCTGGCGGGGAACGCCCAGCGAGGGAAAACTGACCCTGGTGGCGCTGACGGACGGCCTCTTCAAAGTCGATGTCCGGACACTGATGCAATTTAACATGGCCGGGGAAGTGATGTGCGCTACCCGCCATACCAACACCGTGGTCAAAAAAGGTCAGCAGGTGGCGGGCACGCGCGCCATCCCGTTGACAATCAAAAAGGATGTGGTGGAACGCGCGGCGGCCGTGGCGGAAAAGGCGGGCGGCGTTCTCACGGTAAAAGAGCTGAAGCGGCAAAAAGTGGGCGTGGTGATTACCGGCAACGAAGTGTTCCACGGTGTCATACAGGATAAATTCGAGCCGATTATCCGGAAAAAGGCCGCCGAGCTTGGGTCGGAGGTTTTTCAGGTCCGGTTCGCCCCTGACAATGTGGATCTGATAGCCGACGCGGTGCGAGGTCTTATCGAAGACGGGGCGGAGGTTATTGTAACCACCGGCGGCATGTCCGTGGATCCTGACGACCTCACCCGCACGGGCATTCGCGAAGCCGGCGCGGAAGAAATTCTTTACGGGAGCCCCGTGCTTCCGGGGGCCATGTTTCTGGTAAGCCGCATCGGCAAGGTACCCATAATCGGCGTACCCGCGTGCGGGCTGCATTATGAGGCCACGGTGTTTGACCTCATGTTTCCGCGCGTGCTCGCGGGGGAGAAAATCAGCCGTGAAGACCTGGCCGCACTGGGCCACGGCGCGATGTGTCTGCACTGCAAGACCTGCCGGTTCCCCGAGTGCTCCTTCGGGTCCGCTGGCGAGTGGGTCAGCGAGATCTAAGGCTCAAGAGTTTTTGGCCTAAAAGCGCGCCCACTTCCTCGACGTTCTTGGGAACGGGTTCTCCCCAATCTTCATCCATGGCGATAAAGGCGTCGTCAGCGGTATGCATGCCGGTCAGCCCTGAATGACCGAACAGCGTTTTGCGGTGAAACGCGCCCTTGGGGTCGTATCCTTCATTTGTTCTGACAATCAGATCGGGGGCCGCGTCGAGCAAGGGGCCGTCATAGAGTTCCTCTTTTTTCAGCGCTTCCCTTACCACCGCGTCGCCTGTTTCGGGGTCTTTCAACAGCGACAGTCTTCCCGCTATCTCGTCCCTCAGCTCCTCATAGCGCCGTCCCGGCTCAACCGGGCCAAGCGGGAATTTGCCTTTGACGCGCAGGTAGATCCGCGACGGGTCCAGCGCGAACGCCCGGCTGGCGTCCGCTACGTCCTCCACCTGAACCGCGCCCGGATATTTTAGCTCCAGGTATCGGTTTTCCTCCAGCCAGCGATTCAGATAAAATTCCTTTTTCAGCGTTCCGAATCCATGGTCCGACAACAGAATGGTGGAGGCGATGGGTTGCAGCCGCGCCAGCAACTGGCCAAGCAGTACGTCAAGTTTGCTGTAAAAATCGAAAAATTCTTCATGCAGAAGATGGGCGGGATCGTCGCCCGCGTTCCACAGGAAGTGGTGAAGCCGGTCGGTTTCGGTGATGACGGCCATCATGAAGTCCCAGGGCTCCTTGGCCATGAGACGCAGCAGGACTTCGCCTCTGACGCGAAGCACGTCGAACAAGTCCTGCATGAAGGCTTCCGGGTTCCGGACCGCGTTACCGGTTTCGGGATCGGTCCGGTAACCCCGGTCAGCCAGATAGTCCAGGAGCCGCAATGGTTGGACAGCTTTTTTCAGATCAGGAGCCACAAAACCCGAAATCATGGTCCCCTGTATGGGCTTGGCGGGGTAGGTCTGGGGAACATTGAAAATCAGGGAGCGCAGTCCCCGCAGACCGGCGATATCCCAAAGGGTGTGAGCCCGGACATGGCTGAGATTGGTGAAGTAGCTCCGGAAGGTCGCGGCGTCGATATCGTGAAAACCGAAGATTCCATGCTCTCCGGGATTCTTGCCGGTATAGAGCGAGGCCCAGGCCACGGAGGAAACCGGCGGCGTTGAGCTCGAAAGCGGACGCATGGGGCGCGACCGCAGCCACCGGGAAAGATTCGGCATGACGCCGTTATCGACCATAGTTTGCAGCAAATGGATTGGAACCCCGTCCAACCCCACCAGCGCTATTCGTGATTTCATGGCCCCTGTCTTTGTCCTTATCAGGCGCCCGCCGTTTACATGTAACCCAGATCGGTCAACTTGCGCCGTAATTCGGCTTCCTCCTCGGGGGTGAAAGCGGAAGAGGGAATGGAAGGAAGAAGACCAAGGATCTCCAGGACATGGACGATCTTGGCCGCGCTCTCTTCAGGTTCTTCCAGGTCCGTTCGAACTTCCACTTCGGCCCTCTCGGGCGGCTCGTAAGGAAAATCGATCCCGGCCACCCCGGTCACGCCTCCGCTTTCCACCAGGCGGTACAAGCCGGACGCTTTCCGCTGTTTGCAGACTTCCAGCGAACAATGAGTATATACTTCGATAAAAGGGTTCAATAGCCGCCGCATCTCGGCGCGTCCGTTTCTTAAGGGAGACACCGCCGCTACGAGCGCGTTCACGCCGTTGCGGTTCAGCAAATCGGCCATATAGGCGAGCCGTTTCATATGCAAGGCGCGATCGGCCGGGCTAAACCCGAGCTCGGGGCTGATCTCCCGCCGGACCAGTTCGCCGTCCAATATTTCCGCCAGCGCCCCCCGTTCCAATATAATGTCTTCGACCAGTCCGGCCAGAGTGGTTTTTCCGGACCCGGACAGGCCGGTAAACCAGAGCGTAAATCCGCGCCGCATAAAAAAACTCCGTTTACAATTCGTCAAGCTGACGGAGCGCCGGGGCCGAAGAAACGCTCGACCGTTTCGGCGACCTCCCGCAGCCACTGTTTTCTCTGGTCTTCGGAACTGGTGACCACCACCCCGAACATCCGTCGGTAAAAGGTGTTCACGCCGCAAAATTCGAACAGGCAGGTTTTCCACAAGGTTTCCAGCGGGTCGCCGAAGACCTCAAGCTCGCGCCGCGCGGGCGTATTGCCGGTGTTGAACACCAGCGCCGCCCGCGCCTTGAGCAATCCGAGGGGAACGCCTTCTCCCTCGTCCCCCTCCAGAAATTCGTACGCCACGCCAGGACGGAAAATGCGGTCGATCCAGCCTTTCATAACGGCGGGCGGCTGACCCCACCAGTTGGGATGGACGATGATGAACCCTTCGGCGTCGGCGATGTCCCGGCAATAGCGGTCGATTTCAGGAGCAAGGGTGTCCGATCGCGCTATTTCACGCTGCGGCATAACAGGATCGAAACCGTCCTTGTACAAGTCGTGCTCGATTACTTCAAGACCCAGCGAATCCAGGGCGTTTATAGCTGTTTCCGCGATGGCGTAATTAAAGCTCGCGCGGTCAGGGTGCGCGATGGCGACCAGAACCCCCATGTTGCCGCTCCTTTGTCTGTTCAGAGTGAAATCTGTTGGCGAAAATTCACGGTTGGAAACAGTCCGTTCAGATGCGCGAGTATCGCGCGCAGGCCGGCGCCGGGTGTTAGGGGGCTTTTTCGGAGCGTGAGGACGATTGGCGATCCAGATCCTTCATCATCGAACGGATGAGGTTGATTCCTTCGCGCGCCTCGCTCTCCGAAGCGTCCGGACCGATCTCCAGTATCCGTATTTCAACGGAACGAAGCTTGTCCAGCAAAACCCGGAAATCCAATTCTCCCTGTCCCGGCGGCAGATGGTCCCGAAGTCCCTTGACATCGTGCAGGTGAACGCCGATGAGGCGCTTCTCAAAACGGTTCAGCCATTCGTCGGCTTTCCATAAGCCGTACTTTTCCATCCTGACCGCGTGACCGGCGTCGTACCAGAGCCCCAGGGGGGCGCCGTCGAATTCGCTCAGGATTGTTTCGAGTTCCTCCAGTCCGACCAGCTCCCGCAGCCAGTCCCGGTTTTCCAATCCCAAATACACATCCAGGGCTTCAGCCCGTCTGACGATTTTTTCCAAGCAGAATTTCAAGCGGTCCAGCGCGCGGGGCGCGAGTTCGGCCCGTTTCTCCCGGTTGAGCCGCAACCGCTCCAGCGCCTGCTCGTCGTTTGCCTCCAATCGGCTCCTCCACGCGCGGTCCAGGATCTCCATTTCCTCAATATACCCGCAATGGAGAACCACCCTGTCCGCTTCGAGTTCGTGAGCCGTCTCCAGTGTGCGTATGGTGTATTCGACCGCTTTTGCCCGTTCGCCGGAATCCGAGGACGCTAAATTGAAAAGGTCTCCCGAGGCCCGGCCGGGCGCCAGATCGGAAGGGACGGGGAAAAAATTATGAACGGAGGCGACCCGGAAATCGCCGGCTTTGAGGGCCGGACGCATCTCCAGCCATTTGGGCGTGGTAATGCGAAATTCCAGCTCCAGCGTGTCAAGGCCCAGTCTTTCCATGAATGCGAGCAGTTCGTCCCCGCTATTCGCCTGAGCCGAACGCCAGCAGGTCGAGGCCCCGAGAACCGCCTTTTCCGAGTTCACGCGGAAGCCCTTTTTCTTATGTAATCTTTCCAGAACGGCGATATTTCACGCAATCTGACGATGATGTCGGGAAGATTCTCCAGCACGAAGTCGATTTCCTGTTCCGTGTTATAGATGCTGAGGCTGAAGCGGATCGAGCCATGCGCCGCCGTAAACGGCACACCCATGGCCCGGAGCACATGCGAAGGCTCCAGCGATCCCGAGGTGCACGCCGACCCGGACGAAGCGCATATGCCCAGGTTGTTCATGAGCAATAAAATGGATTCGCCCTCCACGTATTCGAACGATACGCTCAGCGTGTTGGGAAGCCGGCGATGTTTGTCCCCGTTTAAAAACACGTTGGGAATCGAGTCGAGCAGACCTTTTTCCAGTTTGTCGCGCAGCGCCTTTACCCGGGTGTTTTCGTCGTCCAGATTTTCAAGGGCCAGTTCGGCCGCCTTGCCCAGGCCTATAATGTAGGGGACGTTTTCGGTTCCGCCGCGCCGGCCGTGCTCCTGATGACCCCCCATGATCAGAGGCACGTAGGGGGTGCCCTTGCGAACGTACAGGACGCCGATACCCTTGGGCGCGTGAAGCTTGTGGCCGGACAACGCCATCATGTGGATGGAGTTATTGGCCATGTTTATGGGGATCTTCCCCACCGTCTGCACGCCGTCGGTATGAAAGACGGCCCCCTTTTCATTGGCCATTTCGGCTATGCGCTCCACATCGAAAATGACCCCGGTTTCATTGTTGGCCCACATGACGCTGACGATGGCGGTGTCCTCGGTAATGGCCTGGGCCACACCGCGCATATCCAGATTGCCGTCGCTGTCCACCGGAAGGTAGGTTACGCGATAGCCTTGCTTTTCCCAATACTTGGCCGTGTTGAGAACCGCGGGATGCTCGATCCGGGTAGTGACGATGCTCCGCCTTTCCGGATGGGCCTGCAACGCGGACCAGATGGCGGTGTTGTCGCTTTCCGTGCCGCAACTGGTAAAGATGATCTCTTCCGGCTGAGCCCCGATCAGGGCCGCAGTATTTTCCCTGGCGATTCTCACCGCCTTGGCCACCTGTCCGCCGAAGGTGTGCATGCTGGACGGATTACCGTACAGGTCGCTGAAGTAGGGGATCATGGTCTCCACGACCTGTTCCGCGGTCCTGGTGGTGGCGTTGTTGTCCAGATAGATTGTACTCACTGCTTGACCTCCTCCACCACGAGATCATCGGATACGAGTTCGCGCAACTTGGCTTCGACGTAATCCTTGAGCGTTATCTGGGCGGCCACGCAGGTGGAACACGCGCCTCTCAGCGCCACCAGCACGTTCCGGCCGTCCACGTCAATGAGTTCGATACTGCCGCCGTCCGCTTCCAGCGCGGGTTTTACTTCGCGTTCCAGCGTTTGCTCGATCAGTTTGATTTTCTGGATGTTGGTAAGCTTCTTGCCGGCGCCGGGCGCTCCCAAAGCCTGTTCCTGCTTCTGCTCATCCAGGATACGATCCAGGATAGCCTGTATCTTGCCGTGACATGATTCGCAGCCGCCGCCCGCCTTGGTGAAGTTGGTGACTTCTTCCCTGGTCCGCAGCCGGTTTTCCCGCACCACCCGTTCGATTTCCCGGTCGGTGACGCCAAAACACTCGCAGACGATCTCGCCTTCCACCTTGGGTATCTTGACTCCGCGGTAGTCGGCTATGGCCGCCTGCAGCGCTTCCATGCCCATGACCGAACAGTGCATTTTTTCCTTGGGCAGCCCGCCCAGGAAATCGACGATATCCTGGTTGGTGACCTTGGCCGCTTCATCGATGGTCATGCCGATGATCATTTCGGTCAGCGCCGAGGATGAAGCGATGGCGCTGGCGCAGCCGAACGTTTCGAATTTGGCGTCCGCAATACGCCCCTCGTCGTCGATCTTCAGAGTGAGCCGCAGCGCGTCGCCGCACGCCAGCGATCCCACCTCTCCGACCCCGTCCGGTTTTTCGATCTCCCCCACGTTCTTGGGGTGTTCAAAGTAGTCTTTGACCTTGTCAGTATATTCCCACATGTTTTGATCCCCTGTTGCAAGCCGTTCCGGCCTTCAGACAGTTGATTTTAGTGCCCTTCGGGGTATTCAACCAGTTCGATCAGGACACCATGCGTGGCTTTCGGGTGCAGAAAGGCGACTTTTGAATTGTGCGCGCCGGACCGGGGCTCCTGGTCGATCAACTGCACCCCGCGTTCCTTGAGTTCCCGCAGCGCCCCCTCGATGTCTTCAACCTCAAAAGCGACATGATGAATTCCTTCGCCCTTTTTGCCCACGAACTTGGCGATGACCCCGTCTTCCTGAGTCGATTGGACCAGTTCCAGGTTTGTTTCTCCCACGGGGACGAAAGCGACTTTCAATTCACCGACCATTTCTTCGTTAGCAACCTGAAGATCAAGGTTATCAACATAAAGTGATTTAACTACCTGATTATCCGCGCAGGCCAGTCCCAGATGCGCAATGCGTTTGATTTTCATGAAGTTCAGCTCCTTTCCATCCCATGTTCGAATAGATGTTTGTATCGTAATGATGAATGTATTGTCAACCAGCCCGGCCGCTTGCGCGCGCTCATGACTCGATCGGTATACACAAAAAAACGGGTTCCGGAGATCAATTAGACTTTAATACATTTAAGCCGTTTATTCCACGCGCTTATTGCGGTATGTTTGAAAAAACGGACCTTCTCCAGCGGTGAATGAATGTTCATTTTTTCCCAAATTCCTTGACAATAAGGCTGTCCGCTCCTTATACTGGCTCTTCCGATTTCTGTTTATTTTGCAAGATTCAAGCGTTTTGAGTAATAACGCGCAGGTTGCGACGAGGCTCATGAAGCTTCGCTTTTCTTTCCCCATGCGGGCATGGAGGCGTCGATCAACATGGCGGAGGACTTTAAACCCAAAATTATCGCGTTTTGCTGTAACTGGTGCGCTTATGCGGGCGCCGATCTGGCGGGGGTAAGCAGGCTGCAGTATCCGGCCAACTTGCGGGTTATCCGTGTGATGTGCAGCGGCCGCGTGAATCCCAATTTCATTTTGCGGGCTTTCGCCAAAGGGGCTGACGGCGTTTTGGTGGCCGGGTGACACCTCGGAGACTGCCATTACCTGGATGGTAATGTTAAAGCTCAAGAGATGATGAAACAAACCGAAGAACTTCTTACGGTTCTCGGGATTGATAAGGGACGGGTCAGACTGGAATGGATTTCCTCGGCGGAGGGACCCAAATTCGCCGAAACCGCCCGTGAGTTCACCGAACGTGTCCGCGCCCTGGGACCCTCGATGGCGAGGGCGGCGTGATGACAGCGATCGAACAACTGGTCAACCAGACCGAAACCTTTTATTGCCTTGATTGCGGTGTGTGCACCGGAAGCTGTCCGGTGAGCAGGGTCTTCCCCCAATTCTCCCCCCGTTTGATCGTCGAACGAAGCCTCTATGAACTGGAAGACGTCTCCGACGAAACCATCTGGAATTGCCTGACCTGTTCCCGATGTTTCGAGCGCTGTCCGGCGAACATAAATTTCCCCGAATTCATCAGGCTGATCCGCGATGAAGCCACTCTGCGCGGCCTCAGCGGCACCCCCGCCCATCACGGTATCATGCAGAGCATCATGGCGCTGCATACCAGCGGAGTGAAACAGAACCGCAACTTCTGGATCGACGATTCCATCAAGGTGAACCCTCAGAGCGATACCATGTATTTCGTGGGTTGCCGTCCCTATTTCGACATCGTTTTCCGCGACGTCAACGCGGGCGCCATAGCGGGCGCGCGCAACGTGGTAAAGCTGCTCAACGCCGTGGGTATCGAACCGCTGGTCAGCAACGAGGAGCGATGCTGCGGTCACGACGCGCTCTGGAACGGCGATGAAAACAGATTCAGGCAGTTGGCCCGGATGAACGCCGAACTGATCAGGGCCAGCGGCGTAAAACGGGTCGTGCTGAGCTGTCCGGAAGGCTATCATACCTTCAAGGAATACTATCCCCGGTACGTGGGCGACCTGGGCGTGGAGATTGTCCAGATCAACCAACTGCTGGCCCGAAGCAACGGCCGGTTGAAGCTCAAACCGGCCCAGGGCGTGGTGACCTATCACGACCCCTGCCGATTGGGCCGGATGAGCCACATATACGACGAGCCTCGCGAGCTGATAACCAAAATTCCCGGACTCAGCCTGGTGGAAATGGAACGCAGCCGGGAAAACGGGGTGTGTTGCGGCACATCCGCGTGGATGAACTGCTCGAGCTGCTCCAAAGCCATTCAGGTGGAACGTTTGAAGGAAGCCAAAGCGACGGGCGCCTCAACGGTGGTCACCAGTTGCCCCAAGTGCGCCATCCATTTCAACTGCGCGGTGAAATCATTCGATCTGGACATTGAAGTCAAGGAATTATCCGATTTGTTGGCTGAGAACTTGACGGAGGAATAACGTGAGTCAGGACGTATTAGTGATAGGCGGTGGAATTGCGGGGATTCAGGCCTCGCTCGACCTCGCCGAAATGGGACTCAAGGTGAAGATGGTGGAGCGTCTGCCCAGCATCGGCGGCGTAATGGCCCAACTGGACAAGACCTTTCCCACCAACGACTGCGCCATCTGAATCCTTTCGCCGAAGCTGCTGGATGCCGGTCGGCATCCCAATATCGATCTGCTGGCTTACAGCGAAGTGGAAAAAGTCGAAGGCGATGCGGGCAATTTCAAGATCACGGTACGCAAAAAGGCCCGGTACGTGGACGATAGCAAGTGTACCGGGTGCGGGTCGTGCGCGGAAAAGTGCCCTACATCGGTCATCGACGACTACAATGAAGGCCTGGCCGAGCGCAAGGCCATCTATAAGTATTTCGCCCAGGGAATTCCTTCCGTTTTCACCATAGACGCCCCCCATTGCCGCCAACTGGGCCAGGGCAAAAAGTGCGGCGTGTGCGCCAAAGTCTGCCAGGCGGGCGCGGTCGATTTCGAACAGAAAGATCAGATAATCGAGTTCGAAGTGGGGGCCATCATTTCGGCGGTGGGTTATCAGGTCTTCGACCCCTCCGTCATCCCCGAATACGGCTACGGCAAAATCGACAATGTGGTGACGGCCATTGAGTTCGAACGTCTGTTGAGCGCAAGCGGCCCCACCGGCGGACATCTTGACCGTCCTTCGGACATGAAAACAGAAAAGGAAATCGGCGAGCTGAAAAAGCAGGTAAATAAAGCGGGCAAAGGGCTGCAGCGGTTTGAGGAAAAATTCCGGGAAGCCTCCGCGGAGTTCCACAAGAAGGTCGAATCCGGGGCGGTTTCCCCTGATGACGAGCAGGTGGAGTGGATGACCAAATACGCCGAATTCGCCGGCATGGAAAGTCGGCTCCACAGCCTGGAAGAGAAAGCGGCAAAATTCGATGTGGCCACACATCTGGCCTTTATTCAGTGCGTGGGAAGCCGCGATTTCCGTTTTTATCCTTTTTGTTCGGGATACTGCTGCATGCATTCGGTCAAGGAAGCGATCATAGCCAAGGAGCACGAGTCACGAACCAACTCCTTTGTTTTCGGCATGGACATCCGCGCCGTGGGTAAGGGGTTTGAGGAATACAAGGTCCGCGGGGGCAAAGAAAGCGGCATCCAGTACATCCGCGGCCGCGTGGCCGAAATCACCGAGGGGCCGGACAACAACCCGCTGGTATGGTACGAAGACACGCGAGTCCGCGAAGTCAAGGCCAAGGAAGTGGATATGGTTATCCTGGCCACGGCGTGCAGTCCGGCTCGCGGTCTGGACAAGCTGGCCGGTATTCTGGACATTGAGCTTGATGAGTACGGCTTCATCAAGACCAATCCCATCAATCCCCTGGACACCACCCGCAAGGGCGTTTTCACCTGCGGATGCGCGCAGGCGCCCATGGATATTCCCGAATCGGTGGCGCAGGCGTCCAGCGCCGCGGCCAGGGCCGCGGAACTCGTGATTCAGATCGAGGAGAAACAAGTTGCCTGATAAAGAAGAGGTGAGGATCGGAGTATTTGTCTGTCACTGCGGGTCAAATATTGCCGGTTACATCAATATCGACACCTTGGTGGAATACGCCAAAACGCTGCCGAACGTAGCTTTTGTGCAACCCAATCTCTATACCTGCTCCGAAGGCGGCATAAACGAAATCAAGAAATCCATCAAGGCGGAGAATCTGAACCGCGTGGTGGTGGCGTCCTGCACCCCCCGAACGCACGAGCCCCTGTTCCGCAGCGCCTGCGCCGAAGCGGGACTCAACCCCTATCTGTTTGAAATGGTGAACATCAGGGACCAATGTTCCTGGGTCCATATGCAGCAGAAGGAGGAGGGAACCCACAAGGCGGCCGACCTCATTCGTATGGGCGTGGCCAAGGCCGCCGCGCTGGAGCCGCTGCAGGAGAACGAGCTGTCCATAACCAGGGGCGCGCTGGTCATCGGCGGAGGCATCGCCGGCATGAGCGCCGCGACCTCTCTGGCCAGAATGGGCTATCGCGTTTATCTGGTGGAAAAACAGGACCGCCTGGGCGGCATGCTCAACAATCTCGGGACCCTGGCCCCCGGCCATTTGCCGGCGGCGGACGTGGTCGCCGAGAAGATAGGCGAGGTCAAGGCCCTTTCCGGAATCGACGTCAGGACATCCTCCACCGTGACCGCCCTGGACGGATATATCGGGAATTTCAGAGCCACCATCGAGACCGGCGGCAAGGAAGATTCGGTCATGGTGGGAGTGGTGGTCGTGGCCATCGGGGCGGACGTTCTCAAGCCCGAAGGATACTACAAGTACGACGGCCAGCGGGTCATTTCCCAATTCGAACTGGAAGGCCGCCTGCGGCAGGGGCTTGATGAATCGATCAGGAGCGTGGTGATGATCCAGTGCGTGGGCGCGCGTTCCCCGGAGCGCAAATACTGCTCCCGCATCTGTTGTCAGACGGCGGTCAAGAACGCCATGCTCATCAGGGAAGCCAATCCCAAGGCCCATGTTTCCATCCTGTACCGCGACATGCAGATGTACGGCGTGGAAAACGAAACCCTGTTCAGACAGGCAAAGGCCAAGGGCGTGCGGTTTATGTATTATGACCCCAAACAGCCTCCCGAGGTCGGCGGGGGCCATGTAAAGGTTTTTCATCAGCTTATGGGCAAGGAGATGGATCTGCCCGCCGATCTGGTCACGCTTTCCACACCGCTGGTGGCGAGGCCTGACGCGGACCCCATCGCCAAATTGCTGCGCGTGCCCCTGGATGAAAACAAATTCTTCCTGGAAGGGCACGTCAAGCTCAAACCGCTCGATTTCGCCACGGACGGCGTTTTTCTCTGCGGAAGCTGCCGCTATCCGGCCAACGTGAGAGAAGCGGTGGCCCAGGGGCTCGGCGCGGCTTCGCGCGCGGCCACCTTGCTGTCCAAGGAAAAAATGTTCACCAGCGGCATTGTGGCCCGCATCAACGACGAAACCTGTATCGGCTGCCAGGGCTGCCAGGATGTCTGCCCCTATCAGGCCATATGGTTTGACGACAAGGCGGGCGTCTGCAAGGTGAACAGTGTCCTCTGCAAGGGCTGCGGGGCCTGTTCGGCCACATGCCCGTCCGGCAGCGCTCAACTGAAAGGCTTTACCAGTAAACAACTCATGAACCAGATCGACGAAGTGCTCGCGGCGTAGGCCGATCGATCGAGGAGACGTTCCATGTCCGATGAGAATTTCAAGCCGGTTATCCTGGCGTTCCTGTGCACGTGGTGAACATACGCCGCAGCTGACCTGGCAGGTGTCAGCAGGTTGCAGTATCCCCCCAACATCCGCGTTATCCGCGTTATGTGTTCGGGGACCGTTTCGCCCCACCACATCCTCAAAGCCTTTCAGAAAGGTGTGGACGGCGTATTCGTGGGCGGCTGTCATATCGGCGATTGCCACTATATGTACGGCAATTACATGACGCGCAAACGGGTTGTTTTCATGCAAAACCTCCTGGCGTTCGCGGGCATCGAACCCGAACGGTTGCGCGTGGAATGGATCTCTTCGGCCGAAGGCCCCGAATTCGCGGAGCATGTGACGAGCTTTATCGAGCAGGTAAAGGAGCTGGGGCCGTCTCCCATCGGAAAAACTTCGGCGGCCGCGTAACGCGGGATGGATTGGGCGTATGTACGAAAAAATAGTTGAACACGTCAAAGGCCTTCTCAGTGAGGGCGTGATCCAGGGGTTTCTGGGGCTCCGCAAGACCAGTAGCGGGGTGACTCCGTATTTCTTCACCAAACCGGAGGAACTGGACGATTTCAACGCCGGGGATGTGGAAAAACCGGGAGACGCCCGTTACCCGCTCAACAAGATGATGCTTCAGATGATCCGCAGGGACCCCTCGGCGGTGGTCGCGGTGCTGGTCCGCGGATGCGACGAGCGGAATCTGGTCGAGATGATCAAGTGGAATCAGATTAAAAGCGAAAACGTGGTTCCGGTGGGCATTGGGTGTCCGGAAGAGTTGGCCGAGTACTGCGAATGCAGGAAACCCTGGCCGGACGCCATGATCGAGGGAGATCAGATCGAGGGCAAGCCCAACAAGAGCGTGGAGGCCATTGAAAAGCTGGGGCTCCATGAGCGGCTGGAGCATTGGAAAAAGGAATTCCGCCAGTGCATCAAGTGCTACGGCTGCCGGGATGTATGCCCGGTCTGCTTCTGCAAGGAATGCACGCTGAGCAGTGAGGAAATTATTCCGTCCGGGGAAATTCCGCCCGCCAACCCCATGTTTCATCTGGTCCGCGCCACCCATATGGCGGGGCGGTGTATCGACTGCGGATTATGCGAGGAGGCTTGTCCGGCTCACATTCACCTGAGAACGCTCTACAAGGAAGTGGCCGAAATAGTGGACAAGGAATTTCAGTATCGTCCCGGCTACACCAAGGATAAAAAGTCGCCCTTGAATATAATCGGCGATCAGCCCGAATGCTGAGCCAAGCTCATAAACGCAAAAAAGGCGGATGAAAAATCCGTCTTTTTTATTTCCAGCGCCGACACGGGGGGCGGCAATTGTTCCATGGGTCTAAGGTCAGGCTACCATCAGCATGGGATCGAGACTTTTTTCGATGAGTTTTTCGCCGCTCACCCGCTCGCCATACTGGTTTTGAGCCAGCCGGTTCAAAGCCTTTCTGACCACCCCCTCGGGCTGGTTGTCGTCGGGATATTCGGAATAGCCGAAATAAGCTCTTTTCTCATGCGCATTCCAATGGGGCATGTCCATTTCGTCAATCGCGCCCTCGATCCTTTTGCTGAGCGTTTCAGCGCCGAACGATGAGGTGTTGGGCAGGATAAGCGCGAACATATCGCCCCGGAAGCGGGCCAGAAAATCAGAGCCCCGCACACACTCCTTGAGCAGATGGGAGACGTTTCGCACCACCGAGTTGACCTGTTCGATGTCCAGATAGTTTGAGCCGCGATCATGCGTTTTCTTGGAGAAATTCAGCTTGACGAACAGCAGGGAGAACCGTGAATCGTACCGTCTCGCCCGTTCGTATTCCTGGGTCAGCCGCGCGTCGAATTCGGGCCGCACCAAAAGCCCGGTCAGATGGCACCGGGTGGCTTCCGTGCCCTCCAGGAAATTGACCACATCGGGAATGGTGGAGTTAAAGAAATCCCGCGGCTTGCCTTCCAGAATGATTCCTCCCTGGTTTACCATGGCCACCCGGTCGGAGATATCGAAAATTTCCGGTATTTCGTGGCTTACGATCACCGCCGTATATCGATACAGCCGCTGGCTCACCTGAATGAGGTCATGAACTTCGTTTTTCCGCACCGGGTCCAGCCCGGTGGTCGGCTCGTCGAACAGCACGATTTCAGGACGGGTGACCAGGGCGCGCGCCAGACCGACTCTTTTTTTCATGCCTCCGCTCAGCTCCGAAGGATGCTTTTCGATCGCGTCTTCCAGACCGACGAGCCGGAGCTGTTCGATGACGCGGTCGCTGATATCCGCTTCCTTGAGCGAGGTCTTCTCTCTGAGGGGAAGGGCCACGTTCTCAAAAACATTGAGGCTGTCGAAGAGGGCGGCGCTCTGAAATAGGAATCCCATGCGGGAACGCACCTTATTGAGTTTGCCGGTCCGCGCCCTGCCGATATCGGTTCCATCGATGATCACAGAGCCTGAATCGGGGCGCATGAGCCCCATGATGATTCTGAACAGAAGACTTTTTCCCGCGCCGCTTTTCCCGATAATGCTCGTTATAAGCCCTCGTTTGATGGAGAGGTTTACTCCTCGCAGCACCTCCTGATGTTCGAAACCTTTTTTCAGGTCTATTATATCGATTATGCTTTCGTTGGGTCTCATTTCAATGTCTCTCGTACAAACTCTGATATCGTGACGGCGGATTTAGTTAAGTAATCGGCGCTCGTCCAAAATTCTTGAGTAAGTATCACTACTTTTGAAGAATAGCTCCCTAAAAAAATACAAATAATATGGGATGGTCGTTTTATTTATCCGGCCTGTGGACAGGTTTGGGGACGTATATTAGGAATATCGCTCTAAATAAAGCTTTTCGTCAGTTCTTGGAATCGGAGGCTCGACTATTGAGAGCTTTTGAGAATCGACGAGGGCCTATTTGCCGTTTTATATCGGCGCGATAGGGCGTAATGGGCCGAAAGGCGTCAAACACAACGAAATATTTGTATCCGTGGGCGGCGCTATGTTAGATTTCCCCCACCCTTGCTTATGAGAGGTCTTTGAAATGAACGAACTGCGTTTACACGGACGCGGCGGCCAGGGCGTGGTGCTCGCGTCTGAAATTCTCGCCCACGCCCTGTATTTGGAGGGTAAGGAAGCTCAGGCGTTTCCCCTTTTTGGCGCCGAGCGGAGGGGAGCGCCGGTAACCGCTTTCGTCCGTTTTGACGAGGAGCCGATAAGCGCCAGGACAGAGGTTCGAAACCCGGACCATGTTCTGGTTATGGCCCCGGCTCTCATCAAGATGAAGGTCGATTTCTGCGCGGGCCTCAAACCCAAGGGGGTTCTGCTTATCAATTACGCCGGAACGGACCGGGAACTGAGCGCCTATCGGGACTACACGGTTTTTGCCGTGGACGCCACAGCCATCGCCGTCAGATACAAGCTTGGCGCAAAGACGGCGCCCATTGTCAATTGTGTCATGCTGGGAGCGTTTCAGGGCGCCACGGGACTGGTTTCCATGGAAAGCCTGGCCAAGGCCATTCCGCTCAGGTTGTCTACCCGGCCCGAGGAAAATATCAAAGCGGCCGCGGACGCGGCTCGGGAAGTTCGTCGTGTCGCTTGGGAGCTGAACACATGAAAGAAAAGGACTCCACGGGCGGTTACTCGCCCTATCCCATAGCCAGGTTCGGTATGCTCGATAATCTCACCGGCTATTGGCGGGAGATGAGGCCCTATCGTGAGGAACGCCTTTCCTCCTGCCGGGCGGCCTGTCCGGCCGGAGAGGATATTCCCCGTTATGTGGCCCTGGCTCTGAAGGGCAAGCTGGACGAGGCCTTCTTTACAATCGCCCAGGAAAACCCGCTGGCCGCCGTCTGCGGAAGGGTCTGTTACCATCCCTGTGAATACAGTTGCCTGCGGAAGGATTTCGACGCGTCCGTCACCATTCACCGGATGGAACGCTTTATCGGCGATCACGGTTTGAACCATCTCAGGTTTGAAAACCTCCCCGCGCCGTCGGGAGCGCGGGTCGCGGTGGTCGGAAGCGGTCCGGCGGGGCTGAGCTGCGCCTACCAGCTTCGCAGGCTTGGCCATGAGGTGACTCTGTTCGAGGCGGAGCGCGAACTCGGCGGCATGCTGCGTCTGGGTATACCCGCCTACCGGCTGCCGCGCGGGATATTGGATAAAAACATAGCCATGATCCTGGATCTGGGTGTGGAGGTCCGGACCGGTTTTCGCCTGGATTCATCCGCAGGTTCAAAGGAGCTTGACCGGTATGACGCGGCTTTCCTGGGAATCGGGGCCAGCTGTTCCGTTATGCCCTCCCTGGAAGGGTCCGACGACTCACGGGTCATAAGCGGCCTGGATTTTCTCAAACGCGTAAACCGGGGAGACATGAGCGCCCCCGGCGCCCGGGTGGCGGTGGTGGGCGGAGGCAACACGGCCATCGACGCGGCCAGGGTGGCCCGCAGGCTCGGTTCGGAGGTCGTTATCCTTTACCGGCGCGCGCAGGGCGATATGCCTGCCTCGCTTGAGGAAATCGGCGACGCGCTCGGCGAAGGCGCGCGTCTGATGGACAGGACGCTGCCGGTGGCCGTGGAAAAGACCGCCGGAGGCGCGCTGAAGCTGCGGCTCGCAAAAACCGAACCCGCAGGCGTTGACGCCCAAGGCCGCAACCGGTTCGAAGCCGTTCCGGGCGGCGAATTCGAGTTGGAAGCGGACACGCTGGTGATGGCGGTGGGGCAAACCGTGGATCCTTCGAGCGTGCCGGAAACCCTGTCCCGGGGGGCAGACGGGATCGTGGTGGACAAATTTCTGGGCGTGGGAAGCCGCGCCTACTATGCGGGCGGCGACGCCGTGGCCGGACCGCGGCGAGTCTGTGACGCAATCGGTTCGGGAAAGCTGGCGGCGTTGTCCATTCACGCCCGGCTGCGAAATCTGGAAATGGAAGAAATTTGGCCCCTGGTCCGGTTAGGCGCGGGCGCCACGTTTTCCATGGAACAGTTTTTCAAGGGGGAAACCGCTCCGAACCCCCGGATACACAAGGAGGTGGATGAATCGGAAGTAAAAGCGGACCGCTTCGAATCCGCTCCGGCGCCTTCCGCTCCACGGCTGGAACTCGAGCAGGCGGTCAAATCCTTCCGGGAAGTTATCGGGGATGTCGATAAAGAGGAACTCAGGCTGGCGGCGGAGCGGTGCTTTTCCTGCGGGACCTGCGCCCTGTGCGACCTCTGCTATGAATTCTGCCCGGACATGTCCGTTAACAAGCGGACCGAGGGCTACGAGTACGACTACGATCATTGTAAGGGATGCGCCATCTGCGCCGAGGAGTGCCCGCGCGGTGTGATTCATATGGAGGCTGAGGAATAATGAGAGAATTCATGGAAGGCAGCCACGCCATCGCCGAGGCGGTGGGGCGGTGCAGAATTCAGGTGATCGCGGCCTATCCCATCACGCCGCAAACCCATATATCGGAACGGCTGGCCGAACTGACCGCAAGCTGCGAGGTGAACGCCCGTTTCATCATGGTGGAATCGGAACATTCGGCCATGGCCTGCTGCATCGGCGCCTCTTCCACCGGCGCGCGCGTTTTCACGGCCACCTCCTCCCAGGGGCTGGCCCTGATGCATGAACTGCTGCACTGGGCGGCCGGCGAACGGCTTCCCCTGGTGATGGCCAATGTCAACCGCGCGCTCGGTCCGCCCTGGAATATCTGGTCGGATCAGACCGATTCGCTGTCGCAACGCGATACCGGTTGGATGCAGTTCTACTGCGAATCAAGCCAGGAGGCTCTGGACAACATCATTCTGGGCTATAAAATCTCCGAACAGGTCCAGTTGCCCTCCATGGTGATTCTGGACGCGTATGTGGTATCACACATGAATGAGCCGGTGGATATACCGACCCAGGAGGAGGTGGACGAGTTTCTTCCGCCCCGGAACGCGCCCTTTAAACTGGACCCAGACGATCCCATGGTCATAGGGCTCATGACCGGATCGGACCACTACATGGAATTCCGTTATGAAATTCAAAAAGCCATGAACGAAGCCATTGAGGTGACGCGTAAGGAGTTCGGACTGTTCGAAGAACAGTTCGGCAGACGGTACGAACTCGTGGAAACCTATATGGCCGACGACGCGGACACCGTGCTGGTCGCCACCGGAGCGGTGGCCGGGACCTGCAGGCGGGCCATCGACCGGCTTCGTTCGGAGGGAAAGAAGATCGGCATGGCGCGTCCCAAAATGTTTCGCCCCTTTCCTCACGCCGATATCGAAAGGACTCTGGGCGGACGGAAGACCGTGGTGGTAGTGGACCGTAACCTTTCCCCCGGCGCGGGCGGGGTTTTTGCGCAGGAAATAAAGGCCAGCCTGAGCGGTTTGCCGAAACGGCCTTTGGTTTGCGGAGCCATCGCCGGGCTCGGCGGGCGTGAAATCAGCGAGGCCGATCTCTATGATCTCGGCCTAAAAGCTCTGTCCGGAGGACTCGAAGAAAGAGGTATCACATGGATCAACGTGCGGCCACAATAAAAGAAACCATAGACCGGTTCCTGACTCTGGGCCATACCGCCTGTGGAGGCTGCGCCGCGGCGCTGGCCTTGCGGCATACTCTGGAAGTCCTGGGCAAGGATACCGTGGTGGTCCTGCCCGCCTCCTGCACCGCCGTGTATATAGGTCAATACAACAGGACCGCGCTGAAGGTACCCGCCACCATGGCCGCGTTCGAAACGGGCGGCTCCATGGCCGCCGGCGTGCGCGCGGGACTGCTCGCGCAGGGGAAGGATCATGTGCAGGTGCTCTCCTGGGCGGGCGACGGGGGCACGTTCGATATCGGACTGCAGTCGCTCTCCGGCGCGGCCGAACGCAATGACGACATCATATATGTCTGCTACGACAACGAAGCGTACATGAATACGGGCGTGCAGCGGTCGTCCGCCACGCCAAAAGGGTGCTGGACCACCACCACGCCGCTCGATTCCACCAAGCGGGAGATAAAAAAGAACATTGTGGAGATCATGGCCGCGCACCGCGTCCCCTATATAGCCACGGCTACGGTGGGCTTTCTGGACGATTTCAAGCGTAAGATCGCCACAGCCAAAAAGATACGCGGGATGAGATTTTTCCATATCCTCACTCCCTGCGCCACCGGATGGCGGATACCGACCGCCAAGACCATACGGTTCGCGCGTCTGGCGGTGGAAACGGGCCTCTTTCCCCTGCTGGAAATACGGGACGGTCTGGATTGGAGCCTTTCCTACAAACCGGAGCGGTTAAAGCCGCTCCGGGAATATCTGAATCCGCAAGGCCGCTTCAAGCATCTCAGCGAGGATGAGCTGAATTTCGCTCAGGACGAGATATTCAGAAATTGGGACAGGATCGTCGCGCGCTGTTCGGACCGGATGCCCGAAGCCTCCTGACGGGACGCTTCGCATGGTCGCCGCGTCTGTTCAAAGCCGAACCAACGCGCGCTCCCGCTCGAAAGGACGGTCATCATGGATATGAAGGCCCATTTAACCGCGGCCTGGGATCTGTGGCTGAAGAATATAACTCCGCTGGTTCTCATGACCGTTGTGATGTTCCTGGTGGGAATGGTCACGCTGGGAATTCTGGCGCCGGTTCTTCTGGCGGGATACGTCGATTCAATCCTGCTTCTGACGCGGGACGGGCGTCAGCCCAGGGTCGGCGATCTGTTCGGCCAGATGAGGCTCTTCTTTCCGCTTCTGGTCTTCGGGCTGGCGATGGTCGTCATTTCGGTCATCGCTTTTTCGTTTTTCTTCCTGCCCGGCGTTGCGCTGGGGCTGGCGGTGACTTATTTTTGCCTCTATATGATTCCGCTCATGGTCGACCGGAACCTGCCTCTTATGGAAGCCATCAAGGGCAGTGTATCCATGGTCGCCGGGAAGGGCGTGGGCGATCAGATCGTCGCCGCGGCCATTTTTATCGGGATATCGGCTGTCGGCGGTTCTGTTCCGTTTCTGGTCCTGTTCGCGCAGCCCCTCGCCACGGTGTTTTTAATGCGTGTGTACGACGAGCGGATCCAAACGTTCGATCCGGTGTAGCAAGCGGAGGCCGGTCAGAGGCTGAGCCCTGGAGGGAAGGAGCGAGTATGGTGGCGCGCGGCGAATTTAACGGATTTTCTCCGCAAGCGATTCAATTTTTTGCGGATTTGTCGGCGAACAATAACAAGGCCTGGTTCGACGAACACAAGGAGGCCTACGAACGCTTTGCGCTGGAACCGGCGAGGCTCTTTATAGAAGAAATGGGAAGCCTGCTGCGGACCTTGTCTCCCGGTATTATCGCCGATCCGCGGGTCAATAAATCGATTTTCCGTATCAACCGGGACACGCGCTTCAGCAAGAACAAGTCGCCCTATAAAAACCATCTGGGAGTCTGGTTCTGGGAGGGGACAGGCGGCCGGATGGAGTGTCCGGGTTTTTATTTTCAACTGGCGGCCGATGGAATCCTGCTGGCCGCCGGTCTGCACGATTTTCCCAAACCGATCCTGCAAGCGTACCGCGACGCGGTGGTTCACCCGGAGCTGGGCCCGGCGCTGGCCGCCGCGGTCGGGGAAGTCCGGAAGGAAGGCTTTCACATCGGAGTTGTAACGTATAAAAAAACTCCGCGTGGCTACGACCCGGAACATGAAAACGCGGAGTATCTGCGCTACGGCGGACTGGCGGCTTATTTCGACGCGGGCTTTCCGGATGAGCTGAACTCAGTCAGATTGCTGGATTACGTGTTTTCCCGCTATGAGAAAATGTCGCCTCTGTTCAAGTGGCTCTTGGACGTGAAAAAAACGATGAACGGCTGACGCGTCGGCCCGGGCGTCTCGGCCCGGCCCTCGTTTGCCGCTTTAGCTCAGCAGCTCCATGGCCAGTTGCTCCACCATGCGCCGCTGATCCTTCAGGTTCTTTTTTATCCCTTCCCAGGCCTGCGGCGACAAGCTCAACCGATCGACAACCAGGGAAGAGGGCGGGTCAGGAATGGAGTTGCCTGATTGTCCCAGCTTGATGCGGTGAACCACGTAGTCGGCGAAGTTGACCACCGCCTCTTCCGCGATATACTGGTCGCCTTCCTGAACGTTGTGATGCTTCTTCAGCACCGCGCACACCTTCTCGGGCACATTCCATTTTTCGGCTATCAGCCAGCCGAGCTGGGAATGGGAGAAGCCGATTTCCCGTTCCAGCCGGTTTAGTGAAATCTTGTTGTTCTTCGCGGTTTCCAGCAACCTCTGGAAAAATTCAGGCGTTTCGTTGAGGTACATCAGTTTTCCGATGTCATGAAGCAGCCCCAGGGTGAATATTTCATCCGGTTTACAGATACCGGTCTTTTCCGCCACCAGTTTACTCAGATAGGCCACGCCGATGGAATGAAGCCAGAATTGATCGACCCGCACCTCCCCCACGGTGTGGCTCCAATCGAACACATTGGTTATGGAGGCGCTCAGCGCGACGTTTTTCAAGGTGTTGAAACCCAGCAGCGTAATGGCGTGCGAAACCGAACTGATATTGCTGTAGCCGTACATGGGTGAATTGATCAGCTTCAGCACTCGCGCGGTGATGGCCTGATCGAGCTTGATTATCTTTTCCAGATCGTGGGCTGAGGATCTTTCATCCTCCACCAGCGAAATGATTTTTTCGAATACCGTGGAAATGGTCGGCAACTGATTCACATTGACCAGTTTTCGGCGGATTTCATCCTTTCCTTCCGGAAAAAGTCCGTTCATATTAATCTTGTTTTGCGGCATGAATAATCCTTTGACCACTGCCTCCCGGACGTCCCGGCGCGGTTACCGGCAAACCATCTTTTATCCGCGACGCGGGGATAATCCTCTGCGGGCCTTTAGCGGGACGCCTGACTGTCGGGAACCTCGATCCCACCGCGCAAAGGCGTGTGGATGAACCGGCGTCGACCGGCGGTTACTCGCGAGCGCGTCGAAGCCCGGTTATGAACATGCGGTTATTTAAGTAATCGGGTCTTTTCGGAAACAATTGAGTCAAATATGGAACTTTTCGAAAAGATTCGAAAAACTCGGCCGGATTCGGGCGGTGGCCGGAACTGTCCAGGCAATCAGGCGCCTAAACTCGACAAGGGGCGGCGCCAAAGGAAGGAAGCAGCGCAGGCGGGCCCCGGGCGGGTCCCGCCGCTTATGTTCACGCGCGTCGTGAAGGGATACCCAGTATCCGTCTGGCCTCCTCGCAGCTCGCCACCTCTCGCTGCGCCAGCGCCGCCAGCTTGACCGTACGTTCCACGAAATAGGCGTTGGTACTGGCCATTACGCTGCGGCTCTCATAGATATTGTCTTCAAAGCCGACCCGGACATGGCCGCCCATGAGCATGGCGTGCGTGGTCATGGGGAGCTGACGCTGGGCGACGGACAGGACGGACCACTGGCATCCCTCGGGGAGATGGTGTTTCATGGCGAGCAGGGTTTCCATGTTGGCTTCGGCGCCGTACTGAATCCCGAGACAGATTTGAAAATAGGGCGGAGGATCGAGCAGACCCTTTTTTTGCAACGATTTGGCCTGGTTGATGTGGCCGAGATCGAAGACCTCCATTTCAGGCTTCACGCCCTTTTCGCGAAAACGGGCGGCCGCCAGTTCCACCCAGTCCGCCGGATTGATGAACACCCGGCCGCGAAAATTAATACTTCCCACGTCCAGGGAACAGAGGTCGGGACCGAGTTCGGCGGGCATGAGGCGTTTTTCCCCCACATCCGGGCCTTCAAGATTAAAGGCGCTGGTGGTAAGATTGATGAGCATATCGCTATCGGCGCGCACCCGCTGCACGACCTCTTCAAAAAGCTCGCGTTTGAAATCGGGTTTGCCCGTTTGCGGATCTCGCACGTGAACGTGAACCACCGCGGCCCCCGCCCGCCAGCACCGCAGCGCCTCCTCGGCGATTTCCTTGGGGCTGTAAGGAACATTGGGATTTTGATCCCGCGTGGGGCCGGAACCGGACACGGCCGCAGTAATGATGAGTTTCTCCATTTCGCTCCCTCTCTTTTCCGGACGCGTTTGCGCAGGCTCATTTGCATACGGCATGCAAAAATGTATACAGAAAACTTGACAGCAACGCCCGGATAATTTATCAAAAAAGTAATTTTATAATTAATAAAAATCAAGCGGCTTTTTAGGACTAACAACTCTTGCCGGCGCCGCGCGTGTACCCTGAAGGCGCAACAAGCGTGGGCGCTGTCGTCATCACGTGATCGATTCTATGAAGGGCCCCGATTCCTTTGCAGAAAAAGCATACCATACCATAAAGCGTATGCTTTTAACCGACGAGCTGGTGAGCGGCCAGAAAATCCTGTACCGGGACATGGCGCATCGATTGGGTATGAGCCAGACGCCGGTTATCCTGGCTTTGACGAGGCTGAAGGACGAAGGTCTGGTCCGTTCCGAAGCCAACAAGGGGTTCTCCGTTCCCGAACTCGATCTGGATGAGGCGCAGGAACTCTATGACATACGGTCCGCGATCGAGGAGTTTCTGATAAAAAGATCCGCAAAAATCGTTACCGACGAACAGCTAAAAACCCTGCGACAGATCATGGAGCGCCATCAGACCCTGCGAGGTGAAGTCTATTGCCGCGAACGTTTGTGGAACGACGCCCGGCTGCATCTCGCCATCGCCTCATTCGCGAACCATCGCACGGGAGAGCAGTTCCTGCGTCAGATATGCGACCGGATTTACCTGCGGTACCGGCCCGACCGGATGCCCGTGGTGCGGCTCGTGGAGGCGGAACAGGAACACGAACAGGTGTTTCAGGCGCTGGAGGAACGGGACTCCGCAAAGGCCGCGCGGATGATGCGGCGCCATCTTAAGCGGGGGGCGCAGCGTATTGTGGAAGGATTGCGGCGCCAATCGCAGCTGAGGGAGGCGCTTACTTTGTGGGAATAACCTGCTGAGCCTTACAGGTAGAATACGCCATACCAATGGCGGCGACATTTATAATTAACCACAAAACATGGAGGTCAAGATGGCAAGGAAGGCTCTGTTCTTCGCAGTGATACTCGTGGTCGGGCTTTGTTTGGCGGCCCCGGCGGCTCTGTCCCAGACGGCTTTTTTACGCATGTTCTCAGGGCCCGAAGGCGGTTCCTGGTATCCCTTGGGGTCGGCCATGATGTCGATTCTGGATAAGAACCTGCAAGGGGTGTCCACTTCAAACGGTCCCGGCGGAGGCGTGGGCAACTGCAAGGCGGTCAACGCGGGCCGCGCCGATCTGGGCTGGTCCTATACGCACACCGCCTACAACGCGTATGAGGGTCGAGGCGAATTCGATAAGAAAAACAGCAACCTTCGGCATCTCATGTCGCTGTACCCGGGCGTTTTTCAGATGGCCGTTCCGCGCAGCAGCGATATAAAAACGCCGGCCGATCTGGCCAACAAAAGAATCGTTCCCGGCAAAACCGGATTCACCGGCACGGTTATCGCGGAAAACGTACTCAAAGCCTATGATATTACCTTCGACAGCGTCAAAAAGAACGGCGGTTCGGTGAGCATGGTGGGTTACGCTGACTCGGCGGCCCTGATGAAGGACGGCCACAGCGACTGTTACATGGCGGTTACTTCCTGCCCGCAGTCCACCATCATCGACCTGAACTTCCGCCCCGGCATCCGCTTGCTGCCCATTGACCCTCCGCATATGAAGAAAATCCTGGAACTGGAACCCGGCATGATGGAAATCACGATTCCCAAGACCGCCTACAAAGACATGGAAGCCGACGTTCCCGCGGTGGGTACCGTTACCTGTATTGTGATCAACAAGGACGTCCCCGATGATCTGGCTTACCAGATAGTCAAAATCCTCTACAGCCACTGGGATGATCTGAAACAGATCAAGAAGCAGGCCATTGAAGACTCCAAGCCCGAACTGGCTCTGAGCGGCGCGCGCATTCCGGTTCACCCGGGCGCTCTGAAGTATTACAAGGAAATGGGTTACGTAAAGTAATATCCGTATCATGGCCCGGTTTCCGCGAGCGGCTACCGGGCCCCTTTTTATCACATGTTAGTTTTATGCGTTTGGGACTATCTTAGTCTGCGCGGTCGCGGGAGGGTATGAAGCGTGCCGAAACAGGACCAACAAAAGCTGGATTATCAGGAAGAACGCTCACAAAGCGTTTTGGAGTGGCTGGTAGCGCAGAAAAGCGGACTGCTGCGGCATCCTGTCGAGTTGATAGTGGCGGTGACCGCGATTACGCTGAGCGTCTACCATTTGTACGTGGCCTACTCGGGGGCTTTAGAGGCGCACGCGTTTCGTTCCACTCATCTGGCGTTCATTTTGGTTCTTTGTTTTCTTCTGAGACCGCTGGGCCGCAAAAAATGGACGGATCCCCGCAATGGCTGGTTCGCCGTCGACCTGTTATGCGTGATCCTGGTCATTGTCACCCAGCTTTATACCCTATGGGATATTGACGCTTTAATTCAGCGGCAAGGCGACTTGACCCAAATGGACATCTACATGGGGACCATTTTTCTTATCCTGCTGCTCGAAGCCGCCAGGCGGGCGGTGGGATGGGCCATGGTCATCATCGCCGGTTTTTTCCTTATCCAAACAAACATGTCCGACAAGTTTTTCGGTATCCTTTACGGTCCTCCCAGTAGTTGGTTTACCATTATCGATTACCTGTGGATGCGGGAGAACGGCATTTACGGTATTCCGCTGATGGTTATGGCCACCTATATCTTTCTCTTTATTCTGTTCGGCGCCATATTGGTGCGGTCGGGCGCGGGACGTTTCTTCATCAATGTGGCCATGGCCCTGACCGGCGATAGAGTAGGCGGTCCGGCCAAGGCGTCGGTCGTGTCCTCCTGTCTGATGGCCACGGTGTCGGGATCGGCGGTGGCCAATGTGGTGACCACGGGATCGTTCACCATCCCCTTGATGAAAAAGATAGGATACCGCCCTTATTTCGCGGGAGCGGTGGAGGCCTGCGCTTCTTCCGGCGGCCAGATCATGCCGCCGGTCATGGGGGCGGCCGCGTTCGTCATTGCCGAATTTTTGAACATGCCCTATCTAGATGTGGCCATCGCAGGCTTCTTTCCGGCCTTGATCTATTTCTATTCCATCTTCGTAATGGTTCATTTCGAAGCCAAGAAGCGAAACCTCGGCACCATTCCCAAGGAATCGCTGCCCGGGTTGAAGGAAGAGATAAAACGAGGCGGACATCTTTTTCTGTCCATCGTGGTTATCGTCGTGCTGATGGTGCTCGGATACACTCCCATGTACGCCGCGTTCTGGGCCATCTTGTCCATCTTCGCGCTCAGCTCGCTGCGCAAGGAAACCCGCATGTCTCCCCGAGACATCCTGAGCGCGCTGGAAGAAGGCGCGCGCACCGCCGTTCCGGTTTCCGTAGCCTGCGCCACCGCCGGCGTCATTATCGGCTGTGTGTTTGTGTCCGGCATCGGGTTGAAATTCACCACCGTCATCGTGACGGTGGCGGGCGGCACACTCTGGATAGCCCTGATTCTTACCATGATTGCTTCTCTGATCTTGGGCATGGGATTGACCACCACCGCCGTGTATATCACCCTGGCGGCGCTGGTCATTCCGGCGGTGGTAAAGATGGGAGTCGAGCCCATAGCGGCCCACCTGTTCGCGTTCTACTTCGGACTGGTTTCGGCCATTACTCCTCCGGTGGCGCTGGCGGCCTTCGCGGCCGCGGGTATCGCGGGCTCCAATCCCATGCAGACCGGGTTCCACTCGTTCCGCCTGGGTATCGCCAAATACATTCTACCCTTTGTGTTCGTCTACACGCCGGGAATGCTCTTTGTGGGGGACTGGCCGCATATCATCATAGGCATAGCGGGAGGATTCGCCGGTATCTACGCGCTTACGGTGACCACCGAAGGGTGGATGATCGACCGCGTGGGCTGGCCCACGAGAATTGTCATGGCCGTCTGCGCCGGTATGTTGTTTCATCCCGCCATAATAACTGACCTCATCGGATGGATCCTGCTGGCGGCTATGTATCTGTACCATTGGAAACAGAGTCGGAACACGACCCTTGCGACAGCGTAGGGCGGCGCAAAAATCGAGCGAATATTTGAATGGAGTGGACAAGTGAAAAAGGAGAAGCGCGCAAAAAAGAACAGCGTATTGGGCTGGCTGGTGATCGCCGCCACCGCGCTGCTGCTGATCTATTTTAAGTATCTGCATATAGGCGTAATCCATTACAATATCTTCGTGCTTCTCCTTATAGGCTGGGGCGCTTTTCTCGTGGTATGGTTCCGCTGGCTGGGCGCGGAGGGGCGGCGCGAGTCGGAGAGCTGACGGCCCGCTTCACTCGAAATACAGGGATGGCAAAGACGGGGAAGCCTCTCACGTCTTTCCCCGTCCATGGGCCTCGTTGAGCCGCCGGCGTTTCAGTCGCTATAGGGGCCAAACCGGGACCATGACTGAGCCGGCCAATAAATGTAATCCACCCGACCCCTGACATCCGCCAATGGAATCGGACCAAAGTCTCTGCTGTCCTTGCTGACGCTCCTGTTATCCCCCAACACAAAGCAATACCCGTTCGGGACCGTTTGCTTTGCAAATGAGATGGGCGCCTCCTGTGTGTTGAGCAGAATCTTATAACGCGCTGGATCGTTCACTTCCTCAAAAAACGTGGCGCCAGGCTCTTCTTTTCCTTCCGTTTCAATGGGCCCCAGTTCCCGATACTGCAGAGGCCGGTCATTGATAAACAGGACGTTGTTTTTAATTTCCACCGTATCCCCCGGCAGCGCGACGATCCTCTTGATATAATGAATCCGCCGGTCATTGGGATAGATGAAGATGACCACATCGCCTCTTTGGGGGGTCGAAAGGTTGTACGCCGCTTTATTTAATAACACGTAATCCTTTGGAACCAGCCCCGGCTCCATACTCGCGCTACTGATCTTGTACGCCTGAACAATGTGGCTTTTAATGTTCTGGGTAAGGCTGGAAGGGTAACTGACCGAGACAATAATGAACAGCAGATAGATATACCAGCGATTATACTCCCGCAATTCATAAGGCCCGGTCATTTTGCGCGCCATGATATACGCGTCAATGGAGGCGTATATAAAAACCGCCACCAAGATAAGAATCGACACGATTACCAAAGCCAGGGTGGATGCCGACGATATACTTTCCACTGAGGAGCCGATTATGGGCGCGAACACAAAACCGATAAAAAACAGAATGAGGCCTTTGGACAATTTGCCGCAGTAGATATGGCCGAGTCCGGTAGCCGCCAGGGAAAACAGCAGGGCGATAATCGGCTTTCTGGGGTTTCCGGGCGAATGTATGGTATCCATTGATTTTTCCCCGTTCATGGAACAAGTATGTTTACGGCTATGTATGAAATTCGGAACACTCCCAGAGCGCCCAATCCGATCATGACAGCCCAGCGAGCGAACCGATGAGTAGGTATCATGACCTCGGCTCCGGAGAATCCCCAAAGCGTTTTGACTTTCAAAGCCTCGAGCTCATGAATTTCCTTCATCACCGTCCGCGAGAATCCGCGAGGCGGTTTCAGCTCTGAATGTGATCGCTTCCAATCGTTGTAAATCTTGTCTTGCATATGCGTTCATCCTTTGTATGGTTTCAGGACAGATCGTATTCTCTCTCTCGCCCTTGCCAGGCGTGACTTAACCGTACCGACGGGCGCATCTTCGATTTCAGCGATTTCGCCGTACGACAGACCCTCAAACTCCGCCAGCACAAACACACTCCTCAGGTCAAAGGGTAACTGGTCTAACGCCCTGTCGAGAGTCGCAAACGCTTCTTTGTCCATGAGGCTCGCCTCGGGAGTTATCGACGTTTGGATAGTTTCCATCTGCCGCGGCGCGCAAATTTCCTTCTTTCTGTTCATCTCGTTCAAACACTTGTTTCGGGCTATGGTAAAAAGCCAGCTGGAAAAACGCCCTTTCAAAGGGTCGAAAGATCCGAGATTGATATAAGCGCTTAAAAAAACATCTTGGACAAGATCCGGTGTTTTGTGTGAGTATTTGAGCAGGTTACCGACCATGACAAAGAGCGGTCTTTCATATTTTTTGACAATATATTCAAAGGCCTGGACATCGCCTCGCGTAACTTTCCCGATTATTGTCAATTCAAAGTCTTCTGGCATGATGAGTAGCGCCGCCGAATCAAGGTGACCGTTAGTGTTCGAACTATCACTGGTGTTTTGTACTATATACAAGTCAAATGGCTAATGGTTCCCTTCTTTTTGGTCCGCCGTCGAGATAATCAGAAACCGTTGGTAGTAGTCCCCGGTCGCCATTGTCGGCAAACGACCTTTTTGGACTGAAGAAACAAACGCTTGACAGGTTAAGCTGTTTATGTAATCAAATGATTAAAACAATTGATTAAGATTTGCCGGAGAGCAGGTGACCTCATTGGAAAAAGAAGGGGTGAAAAATAAAATCTTGAAAGCCGCGGTGAACGTTTTCGCCGAAAAGGGATTCAAGGCCGCCACTACCCGCGACATCTGCGGCCGGGCGGGGGCTAACATTAACGCGGTGAGCTATTACTTTGGCGGCAAGAAAAAGCTGTATAAGGCTGTTCTCGAATATATGTTTGAAGTGGCGACTAAATTTTTACCCGACGATAATCAAATACAGAGCGCCGAACATGACCCTGAAGAGCTGTTACGGCTTTATATTCACACGTTCACGAAGGTCATACTTTCCATTGAAGACGACCTTGACGCGCGCCTGGCTGTTCTGTTCGGAAAGGAAGTCGCCAATCCCTCGCCATTCCTCGATGAAATGGTCGAAAAGCGCATTACGCCGGGGGAGCAATCGCTTCACGGAATTCTACGGAGAATCTTAGGGCCGGAAATTCCTCAAGGAGTGATCAGGGATTGCGCATGCGGCATAACCGGTCAGGTCTATTACTACGCGTTCGCCTGGCCGCTTTTTATCCGAATCTATCCGGACCAGTCGGATATGAATCGGAAAGTGGATCATCTGGCCACGCACATTTTCCGTTTTTCTCTGGGCGGACTGTATGAAGTCAAAAAAGCCCACCAAAACAATCAGTTCGAAGAGGAGGGCCGATCCCCACGGTAACGGGGTTGAGGCTTGGTTCCCTTGCAGTCTCGCGCTGTTTCTCCAAAAAACGCTTAACATTCAACTTCCACCCAATAAGGAGTTTTCACGATGCAAAACAATTCGGACCGCGAAATCTGGAACTGGAGCGTTTCGGAGATCGTTCGCGCCATAGGCGATAAAGAGGTTTCCTGCCGGGAAGTCATTCAGGCCCACCTTGACCGGATAGAGGAGGTGAATCCCAAAGTGAACGCGGTTACCGTCGTTCTGGAAGACGCGCTGGCCAGGGCGGACGCCGCCGACAAGAATAGCTCGCGGGGTGTCGATGTGGGCCCGCTTCACGGGGTTCCGTTCACGGTCAAGGAAAACATCGATGTCGCCGGGTCGGCTACCACTGGCGGAGTCAGGGCCATGGAGAACGCGCGTCCGGAGACCGACGCTCCCCTTGTCGCTCAACTGAGAAACGCGGGCGCCATACCCATTGCGCGAACGAACATGCCCGACCTGGGGCTGCGCATGCACAGCGTAAACGCGCTGCGTGGTGAAACCGTAAACCCGTGGGACGCCTCTCGCACTCCGGGCGGGTCGAGCGGCGGCGACGCGGCGGCCGTGGCCACGGGCATGACTCCTCTGGGTATCGGCAACGACTATGGCGGATCGTTGCGCGGCCCCGCGCAATGCTGCGGCGTGTCCAGCGTGCGGCCTTCATTAGGCAGGGTTCCGGATCACATGTCGCTTCTGCCCGCCGAACTGTCCATCACACTGCAGCTCTGGATGGTCGAGGGTCCCATCGCGCGGCGCGTAGAAGATTTAAAAATGGCCTTGGCCTGCATGAGTGGTCCTGACCCCCGCGATCCCTGGTGGAGCCCCTGTCCACTCTCGGGTCCGCCTCTAAAAGGTCCGCTCAAAGTGGCTGTGACGTTCGACCCGGCCGGCATGGGCGTCGATCCGGCGGTTTCGGAGGGAGTGAAAAAGGCGGCGGACGCGCTCGCTTCGCGCGGTTATGTGGTTGAAGAAGTGGAGCCCCCCTTGATCCAACAACTGTTCGATCTCTGGATCAGCCTGACGTCGACTGAAATGCGCGAGCTTACGCTGCCGTTTGTGAAGAGCTTCGTATCCGCAGATTCCCTGCGCGCGCTGGAATACTGGGTGGAGGCGTTTCCTCCGCTGGATCTGGGCGGCTATATGCGGGGGCTGGCCGACCGTAAAGGGATAGCTCGCGCGTGGGCTCTGTTTCAAGAAGAACATCCCCTGATTCTGGGACCGGTTCTGACCATGCCGCCGTTTAAGCTGAATTACGATGTCCGGGACATGGAAAGCTTTCGGGAAACAATCATCTCTTCACGGTTCAATATGGCGGCTAATGTGCTGGGGCTTCCTTCCGTGGCGCAGCCGGTGGGGACCAGCGAGGGGCTGCCGCAGGCCGTTCAGGTAATTGGCCCACGATACCGGGAAGACCTCTGTTTCGAAGCCGCCCAGGCTCTGGAAGACACGCTGGGGACGCTTACCCCTATAGACCCGCGCTCCCAATCGATGACGTGAAGCCGCTGGCCCGCACGCTCAGTACGCGTAGGGCGGCTCTTCCTCAAATTCGAAAATATAGGCCACTTCGGGCGGGGCGATCTTTTCGATGTGGTCGGCGACAAGAAGGTAATTTTCCTCCAGGGCGGTGAAAAATTTTCCGTTCTGCTGCACGCTGGTCAGCGCCTCCCTGGTGAGCGGTTCGGGCTTCAGCTTTCCAAACACATTCACCCAATCGCCATCCTTCAGGGCGGCGATATCGTCATATTTAACGCGAAATCCGATCGCTATCGCATCCGCAAGACAGCAGAACACGGTAAGCCGTATAACCGCGAACTCACCCTGGCGCTCCAACAGCCGGCTTTTCTTTACGATTCCCCGCACGACAAAGGGGGAGGCGCTGTTCGCCCCTCTTTCCCCTTGGAGGAGCAGGCTCAATTCAGCCACATTTATCTTGATATAATCCCGCCCGTCATAGGAAAGCGTGGGTTCGCCCCTGTCCGCGCCCGCCTGCCCCGCTTCCTTGTTCGCGTAATCCGGAGGAGGCGAAATGGCGGCGTCCAGTTCGACCGCGAACAGAGCGATAAGGAAAGCAAAGGCCACGATATTGGATATGGACGGCCGCCGGTTGGGTCTGACCAGAAGGGAGATCCCCAGAGCGATCAGCCCAACGGCGGCGGTTGCGGTGAGCCATTTGAATTTGGGGTTCATGAAATAGCCGTAATCCCCTACCCACGACAGCGCGGACATGTATAGCCCCATCGCCAGCAGGAGCAGACCTTCAAGCAAACCGCCCATTTTTTTCATATCATTGTCCCGTAAAAGGCCCCAGGAGCACGGAAAGCCCGTAGATAATCAAGCTAGGGGCTATCATGAGCGCCAGGACCACCCGTTTTCGAAACGCGGCCCCGTACATGGCAATGAGTTTCAGGTCCACCATGGGGCCGATACCCACAAAGGCCAGTTTGGCCACAGCGGGAAAGGAGGCGAAGGAAGCCGCCACAAAGGCGTCGGCTTCGGAGCACACGGAAAGAATGATAGCCAGGGCCATCATGGCCGCCACCGACAGGAAAACGTTCTTTTCCAGAAGAATCAGGATATCATAGGGGGTACAAAACTTGAACAGGGCCGCGGCGGTCGCTCCCACTATAAGATACTTGCCCATTTGAAGGAAATCCGTGGCCGTATGGGTCAGAACCAGGGCAAATTTCGAACGCGTCCCGGTTTCTTCATGATCGTGTTCGCAATGCGCGCAGGATAGGATTTCCAGCCCATGATCGCATCCGATTTCATGATCGTGTCCGTGGTCCGGTTGAACGCCCGGCCTTACAATTTCATCATAACGGCGGCCGGCCATGAGAAAGCCGATCAGGACAGCGGGCACGACCGCGAGGAAAACGCGGCCCGCCACCATCCACAGGTTGCTTCCAAACGCGATATAGGTGGAAGCGAGTACGATCGGGTTCACGCTCGGCGCGGCCAGCATATAGGCTATGGCCATGTGAGGCGGGACCCCTTTTCTGATCATGCGCAGGACAATGGGAACCACGCCGCATTCGCAGGTTGGCAGAACAAAACCGGCGGCCAGACCGGCGAAAACTCCCCCGGTGACCGTTTTGGGGGTGTATCGCGCGAGATTGTCGCGGGATACATACACTTCGAACAGCGCTCCCAGCGCCGAACCCAGGAGCAGGAACGGAGCCGCTTCCAGAACGATGGCGATGACGAGACTTACGAACACGGAGATATCTTCAGGCGCCATATGAGTTTTATCGCTTCGCGCTCCGCGGCCTCCTGGGCGAGGACACCGTGGTGAGGGCCAGAGAGGACCGGTAAGGATGTCCGTTACCTATAACAAATCGGCGTCGGGACGCCAAGCGGATCAATGGCCCGGATCGCGCAAAAAAGGCTTGACATATTCGTGCAACTGAGTTGCATAATAGATTATGCAATCGAGTTGCATTTATCTCCTAAATTTTTTCATTTTCCCTCAAGCGCCCCATGTATGGAGGATACTATGAAAAAGATTACCCTCTGCGCCGCGCTCCTGGCGACGGTTTTGACCGCCGGACCGGCTTTTGCCGAGCAAATTATCGCCTTTGTAAGCATACTCCCGCAAAAGTATTTCGTAGACCAGATCGCGGACGGGAAGGTCCAGGTGGAAGTCATGGTCCAACCCGGCTCCGCCCCTCATACCTACGAACCCAAGCCAGGCCAGATGGTCAAGCTGTCCAAGGCGGCGGTCTACTTCGCCATTGGCGGGGCCTTTGAAAAAGCCTGGGAGCCCCGCTTTATGGCCGCCAATAAGAATCTGCTGCTCGTACAGACCGACGAACAGGTAAAAAAGCGCGCCATGGCGGCCCACCGGCATGAAGAAGAACATGGCGAGGCGGAGGAACCCGGCCATGACCGTGGGGGGCTGGACCCGCATATCTGGACCTCGCCTCCGCTGGTCATGATTCAGGCCCGGGCCATTTTGAACGGGCTTTTGCAGGTGGACCCGGTGAATAAAGAGCATTACATGAAAAATTACCAGCGCTTCATCGATAGCCTGGCCGCGCTGGATATGGAGATCATGACCATCATCGGGACAGGGAAAGAGGGCCGCGCCTTTTTGGTTTTCCATCCCGCGTGGGGTTATTTCGCCGACGCCTATGGGCTGAAGGAAATCGCCATCGAGGTTGAAGGCAAGGAGCCGAAACCGGCGGAGCTGCAAGAGCTCATAGAAGAATCCAGGAAGATGGGAGTGAAGGCTGTGTTCGTCCAGCCTCAACTGTCGCGCAAGAGCGCGGAAACCATCGCGCAGGCCATCGGCGCCAAAGTGGTTGTGGCCGATCCCCTGGCCGCGGACTGGGCTGAAAACCTCAGGCGCGTCGCCACCGAATTCAGCCAGGCGCTGCGGTAATTGATCATACGCGCGGATAAGGCTATACAATGGAGTTATCTTGCCTGGTTGATCGCGCGGTATGGGCGTCATCATAAAGCGTAGCAGGAAGGATCCCCATGTGTGAATCATGCAATACGTCTCGTATGCTCGCCAACGCCGGAATTAAGCGAACCAAAAACCGCCGTCTTGTCCTCGACATTATATCCGAGGCCGGACAGCCGATCTGCGCTCACGAGATAGAGGACACAGCTTCACGGCGCGTCCCCGGCGCGCCGATGAACAGAGTCACCGTGTATCGCATTCTGGATTTGCTGGCCGAAAAAGGTTTGGTTAACAGGCTGGTCACGCCGGATCGGCTGGAGCGGTACTGTTTGGCGGGCAATGAGAATCATCCCTTGCACGCTCATTTTTTCTGCGAGTCATGTTGTCGCGTACAATGCATGGACCCGTGGTTGACGCGGATACAGCGCGTGGACCCCGCCCAATCGCAGTACGGGCGGGTAGTTTCGGTTCAGATTCTTTATGACGGCGTCTGTGGAGATTGTCTCGGAAAATAGGCGCGTCGGCGTTGCCTGATGGAATCCCGCCCGGCGCCCTGCGGCTCGGGATCAGCATAAAAACGGTTTAAACCGCCAGAAAAAAACGTTATAAAATATAGTGACGTTTCGTCGCGGGGCCGGGAGAAAATAAGGAAAGCTCATCAAAGTTCGACCTCGTTTTAACGCGCTCTTTGCGTTCGCGTGATTAGGAGAATAGTCGGAAAATTCCTCGAAACCCGCATCTTGCGCCTCGGCTCCAATGACCTTATACGCGGATTCGAAACGTAATTTTGAATCAGGATTCGATTGCCACTTCAAATTGCGGCTATTCAACCGCGACCGGTGGAGAGACGATGCCCGAAAAAATCTATGACACGGTAATAATCGGAGGAGGCCCCGCCGGCGTGGCGGCGGCCGTGTACGCCTCGCGAAAAAAGCTCAGCACCTTGATCATCGCCGAGTATTTTGGCGGCAAATCGTTTGTCTCAAGCGGCATTGAAAATTGGATCGGCGATATAATGCTGTCGGGAGCGGACCTGGCCGAACGGCTCGAAGCGCACGCCCGCGCGCAAAAGACCATCGATGTGAAAGTTCCCGATAAGGTCCTGAGCGCGAAAGAAGCCGGTCCCGCCCTGTACGAACTTAAAACCGAATACGGCGATACGATTCTGACGAAGACACTTATCGTGGCTTCGGGAGCCCGCAGGAAGCGGCTTAACATTCCCGGTGAAGACACGTTCGAAGGCAGAGGCGTGGCTTTTTGTTCCACCTGCGACGCGCCCTTTTTCAAGGATTCGATCGTGGCGGTGATCGGAAGCGGCAACGCGGCGCTGGAGAGCGGGGTGGATCTGCTGACCTACGCCAAAAAGATTTATATGCTAATCCGGGGAGACGATTTTAAAGGCGATCCCATCACCCAGGAGAAGTTGTCGCGGTCTCCCAAGGTCGAGGCGCTGCGAAATGTGGAGGCGGTCGAGATCGTCGGCGGCGACGGTGTGACCGGGCTAATATATAAGGATAACCGCGATGGCGGAATCAAGGAGCTCCCGCTGGAGGGAGTCTTTGTGGAAATAGGCTCAACCGCCAACACGGAGTTCCTGGGCGGCCTGGTTGAAACCAACGCGTACGGCGAAATCGTCATAAACAGCAAAACAGCCGAGACGAGCAGACCGGGAATATTCGCGGCGGGCGACGTGACCGACGACCCTTACAAACAGAACAACATCGCCGCCGGAGACGGCGTCAAGGCGGCCTTGTCCGCTTACGGCTATCTGATTAAAACCGTGCGGCACAGCCCGTGCGAAGAGGGGTGTGAGGAATAAGGAGCGCGTCTAACTCGCCGCCGGCCGATTCCGCAACCGGCCGCCGGGGTGTTCGGAGACGTGTAATCCGTTTTCCCGATCAATAGTCGGGCTCCCGCCCGTTCCGGCGACAATTCGCTACATTCCGCACCAGGCTTCCTTCCCTGATCCCGCGCCAAAGCCGGAGCCTCCGGCTTGCGCGCTTGCCCAAAAAAAATATCGAACAAAAGATATATATATGATAATAACAAATGCTCGGACGTCTGTGCGAACACAGGCCATGAATACGGGAGGACAGATTTGCCCGGCGGCGGGAACGGTTAAGGGGATTTACAGAGATCCCATCTGCGCCGCTTTTTTTTAAGATACTTTGTTAACTTTTTCACGTGCGGGATGCCAGGAAAAATTCTGAAAACTCGCTTTCCCCCCGGCGGGAAAATCAGGCTGTTGAAATTCAAAATTGTGAAAGAAGAAATCGCCTTTTCCACATGGAGAAAATGCCATGCAGCAAATGAAAGTAAAAGACTTGATGGTTCCTCTCAGCGGATACGCGACGGTCTCACAGGACGCCACGCTGTACGAAGCCGTTTTGGCCTTGGAGGAAGCGCAGAGGAAGATCACCGAGGGCTACAAGCACCGGGCCATACTGGCGCTGGATAAGGACGGCAATGTAGTGGGCAAGGTCAGCCAGTTGGATGTGCTCAGGGGTTTGGAACCCAAATATAACGAGATCGGAGACGTAAAGTCGCTTTCCAAATGGGGCCTCACCGAAAAATTCATTCAGTCGATGATGAAGCATTACGAGCTTTGGGAAAAGCCGCTCGACGACATCTGCACAAAAGCGGCTGAACTGAAGGTCAAGGACGTGATGTACAAACCGGTGGAAGGCGAATATGTATCCCAGGACGCCACCGTTGACGCGGCCATACATCAGCTCATCGTTGGACACCATCAGTCCCTGCTCGTGACCGACGGTCAAAAGATCGTGGGCATATTGAGGCTGACCGACGTGTTCAAGGCTGTCTGCGAGAGAATCAAGACCTGCAGTATCTAGCTGATTGGAGTTGCTTCTCGAACGACAATTCTTCATGAGCCTTGTTAGAGAAGTAAAAGGAGGAATTTGGCAATGAGCGCCGCCGTTGCAACGGATACACGCGAAAGAAAGATCAATTGGTCTCGCCTGTTTTTTTTATTGTTAGGGGTATTTCTTTTTGTTGTGGTGTACTTCTATCCGCCCTGGCCTGACGCCGTGGACCCCGCGGGCAAACATTTCGAACTATCGAGAGAGGGGAAAGGGGCGCTGGCCGTTTTTCTCCTTGCCGGCACCTGGTGGGTGTTTGAAGTGGTTCCCATCGGAGTGACCAGCCTCGCCATTGGCGTGCTGCAGGCGCTGTTTCTGATCAGGCCCGCCAAACAGGCGTTCGGCGACTTTATGGAACCCTCCGTGCTTTTTATCTTCGCTTCCATCGTGGTCGGCTCTGTTTTCACCAAGACCGGCCTCACCAGACGTCTTGCATATAAAATGCTGGCCATAGTCGGTGAAAGAACGAGCATGATATACCTCGGCGTTTTTGTGGTTACCGCGGCGCTCACGCATATCATGGCGCACACCGCCGTGGCCGCGACCATCTATCCCTTGCTTATGACTATTTACAGTCTGTACGGAGAAGGCGACAAGCCAACCAAGTTTGGAAAGGGATTGTTCATCGGCATGGCTTATGTGGCGGGCGCCGGCAGCGTCATAACCCTGCTGGGCGCCGCGCGCGGCGCCGTGGCTATCGGGTTTTACAACGACATCGTGGGACGAAATATCAGCTTCTTCGAGCTGTCCAAATACATGTTCCCCGTGGGGTGGTTGATGACCCTGCTGCTCTGGGGCTTTTTCATGGTCTTCCTGAAACCGGAGAAGAAGGTCATCCCCGGTCTGCGGGAAAAAGCCCGAATGCTCAACGCGGAATTGGGAGGCATCACCAAGAAGGAAGTTTTAGCCGCCATCATTGTTTTCCTCATGATTGCGACCATGTCCCTGCGTTCGGTCATCCCCGCCTTGAAGCCCATAGACAAGACGGCGATCATCCTGATTTCCACCATACTGTTCTTCATCCTGAATATTCTGGACCTGGAAGATCTCGAAGATATACCCTGGAACATTATTCTGCTCTTCGGCGGCGCCATGAGCATCGGATTCTGTTTATGGGACACCGGAGCCGCCAAGTGGCTGGCCATAAACTGGCTGGCTATGTTCCAGAACGCGAACTGGTTTGTTTTCGTGCTGAGTATCGCGTTTTTCGTGATGGTAATGACCAATTTCATCATGAACGTGGCGGCCATTACCATTTCTCTCCCGGTTGCGCTGGTTATTGCGCCGTACCTCCATGTGGCCCCCGAAGTTATTCTTTTTGCCTCATTGATGACGGCGGGCATGCCCTTCCTTCTGCTGGTCGGCGCGGCGCCCAACGCCATTGCGTATAATTCCAAGCAATTTACCAGCGGAGAGTTCTTCATGTATGGCGTACCGGCGAGTATTCTTCTTATGTGTCTGGTCGCTTTCGCCACCCGTATCCTCTGGCCGCTCATGGGTATGCCGATAACCATACCGTCATAACGACTCTAATCCGGGTTTCCCGGGAGTTCAGCTCCCGGGGCCGGATTTTTTTGCCGGTCCGGGAGAGCCTTGCGCAAAATCAGCTCCCGGACAAGGAATGAGGTTTTCCGTGATGACAAAAATAGAAGCGCTTCTTGAGCGCATCATCGCTCGGGTTAACATAAACCTGCGAAAACCCGAGTTTGATGTCGGTCCGTATGTGCGGGGAGTGGTCCCCTTCGAACAATACAATAAGTTCTACGCTTTCTACGGACTCACCACCACCCACCCCCTTCTTTTTCATTTCAGCGATTCCAGCCTGGCCGGCAGCTATTTTCTGGGAAAATGCATTGTCAAACGCTCCATTCTTTACAAAACGGATGTGCGGGGCGACGAATTAAAAGAGAAAGGGGAAATCTTTCGAAGCCAGGGTTTTGAAATACCGCTCGACGATGATGAAATAATCCGGATCAAGGACAGCTATCTCATCAAGACGCTGGTGCACAGCAACTCCCACGATCCGGAGAACCCCGAGGAGTTCGTGATTCAGAATACGATTTCCATGCCCTACGCCAATATACACGGGTCTCCCGCCGAGGGCAGTTTTTTCGGCCCCTTCAGCACGGTGGATCTGACCAAGTCGCATAACAGCGTGGTCGGGGATTATTCATATGTGCAGGTGGGCGAGCTCATTCATTCGGTTGTGGAGCCTGGCCGTGTGTGGATAAATATCCCCAATGTATGCGACTTCAACTACCAGTACCCACGGGAGACGCTCGATCGTTACGTCAGGTCGCGAGTCGGCCGGAATCCCGACGGCGTGTTTATGGATTTTGTGGAAGCGCGCAAGGAAGCGTTTCAACCGATTTACGACACCTTTTACATCGGCGACGTTTGCGATCTGCCAAGAGGGTCGCATCTCAGCCAATACGCCATGATTAAAGGCAGCTCCATTGGAGATAACGTGCTGATAGCCCAGCGCGCCTATGTGGAGGACAGTTATCTGGGGAGAGGCGCCAACGCCCAGGAGAATTGTTACATTATAAATTCGCGGTTGGAGGGGAACAATGTTACCGCTCATGGCGGGAAGGTCATCAACGCCCACCTGGACAAGATGACCTTCACGGGATTCAATTCCTTTTTGCGCGGCGGCGATGGAACTCCTCTTAAAATCGGCGCTGAATCGATTGTGGCCCCGCATACCATCATCGATCTGGAGGAAGCCCTGGAAGTGCCTCCTCGCCACCTGGTCTGGGGACTCATCCGCAACAAAAAGGATCTTGCGACGAATTCTATCGCCTTGGAGGCGTTGACGCGGTTAAACGGCGATTATGAGCTGGGGGCCATGCGGTTCCAGGGAGACGGCGGTCAGTTTGCGAGCGCGTTCAAAAATCGCATCGAGCACATTCTGGAGGCCAATGGAGCTTACTTTGACGGCGAGCAAAAAATCGGCCACGCGCAAAAGAAGCAGCATATATCCTTTAACACCATTCAGCCTTACGCGGTGGGAGAGCAAATAGGTATCTACCCCACTATCAATATTACACCGTAAGCGCGGGAATCTCCCGGGTATCGAACAGAGCCGGTTTCTCGGTAAAATGGTTTGCCGGGAGCTTGTATCCGGGAGATTGGGTCGAACGTCGCCGACCGTTCCCCCTGTTTATTTCAGATAATAGACCCCATAGGGATCCACCTCTTCGTTCAGCGCGGCGTCCGTGAGCAGATCCCGTTTGCCACGCAGGTGGGAGGGGGCGGTTACGGCCGAGCCGCTGATATTGATGAGCGCGTAGAAGGTTTCGTCCCAGCGCTGTCTGACGATCACCGCCAGCCGCGGGTCGGAATCAATCACTTCAAACGCGCTTTCCGGATGAAACGCGATGATGTGTTCCCGGATGGTTATAAGGCGCAAAAAACTCTCGAACACCCGCGCCCGCAGCGACTGGGGATCGTCGAGCGCCGCCTCCACCTCGCCGTACTCGAGCCGCTCCCGGTTGATCATCCGGTTAATCCCTGTTTGTTCCACGCCTTTATAGTAATTTCTCGAACCGAGCAGACTGTGGATGTAAATTCCCGGGACCCCTTTGAGCGATAGTTTGATGGCCTGCGAAGCCATAAACCGCTCCACGGCCACGGGGTTGTCGTGGTCGTGGGGATCGTTGATGGCGTCGAAGTAACTGATGTTCAGTTCGTAGGGCTCCTTGCCGTTGGCCGAGGCCTTGTAGGAGATGAGGCCGTTGTGGTTCTTTACGACCTCGATCAGCGTGGCGAATTCCTCTTTGCTGAGAATCTCCTTGACGCTCAAAAGCCCGATCCCGTCGTGCGAGGCCAGGAAATCGAAGAACAAGAGATCCTGCCGCGTGCGGTTGGTGACGTCGCGGATGTGCGTGGTGTCCTCGCGGGCGAACGCGTCCACCACCATGGGAGGCAGGGTGAAGTTGTACACCATGTTGGCTTCAAACCCGTTAAGTTCGTAGGAGACGTTGTCCTTGTAAGGGAAGTTGGCCTCCGCCAGGAGTCCGGCGTAGGGCGCCGTGTATTCGAGAACGCGCCGGAGGAGCTTGACGATATCATGGGTTTCCTTCAGATTGACGCAACTGGTGCCCGATTTCTTCCACACATAGCCGATCGCGTCCAACCGAATGATTTCAGCTCCCTGGGAAAGGTAAAAGAGGAGCGCATCGGTCATTTCCAGCAGGACCTGAGGATTCTTGAAATTGAGATCCACCTGATCCTCACTAAACGTGGTCCACACATATTTGTCGCCGTCCGCGGTTTCGAACTTGGTGTACACGGGAAAGTTCCGCGGCCGGAACACTTCGGGTTTCTCCACATAATCGTCGCGCCAGATGAAATAATCCCGGTAGCGCCGGTCGCCCTTGAGAAAACCCTGAAACCATTGAGAACTCTTGGACACGTGGTTCATTACCAAATCAATCGCCAGACGGTAGTCCGAAGCGATATGACGTATATCGTCCCAATCGCCCAGCCGGGGATCGACCTGTTTATAATCGATAATGGAATAGCCGCCGTCGGAACTGCTGGGGAAAAAGGGAAGAATATGGACCCCGGATATGACGTCCTTCACCCGGTCGTTCAGGAAACGGCGGAGCGTTTTCAGCGGTTTTTCGTTTTCCCGATTCAGCGTGTCGGCGTAGGTGATGAGGATGGCGTCCCGTTCGCTCAATTCAAACCGATCGTGATATTTTTTTCTTTTGGCGATGATGACCGCGTTATCGCCGTATGAATCCATCAGGCTCTTCAGCCTTGGCAGAGTCTCTTCCGCAGCCTCGGAATCGTAGATATCGGCAAGAATTATTTTTATATTGCGCAGGACAAGTTCTTTGGATAAAAGCATCAGGCTCTCCTGTCGCGCTGTTTCAATCGCGTCTATGCATGTATAATCGTATGCCCTTGCAATGGCCTTAAAACTTTTTTACCATGCGATGGTTTTCTACGCAAAGCGCAATATGGGCGATAACTGAAGGAGGGGTTCCAATGGACGAGGTTAGAAAGAATTTTTACGCGAAGTTGGCCGACCAGGTAATTAAGAAATTGAAAAAGCGGCGAATGGACGCGGATTACGCCGCCACGGGCAGGGAAGCCCTGGAACGGGTCATGGGTATGATTCCCGCGAACGCTTCGGTGTATCGCTCCGGTTCCATGACCCTGGTCGAACTGGGCATAATTGACGCGATCAACGCCCGCTCCGATCTCACCATAATAGACCCTTTCCGCCCCGGATTGAGCAGAGAAGAATCCCTGGAAGAACGGCGCCGCGGGATGCTGGCGGACATCATGGTGGCCAGCACGAACGCCATCACGTTGGACGGCAAGCTGGTAAATCTCGACGGCATGGGCAACAGGGTGGCCGGAATGACATTCGGCCCCAAAAAGGTCATTCTGGTGACCAGTGTTCACAAGGTGGTCAAGGATGTTGACGAAGCCATGAAGCGGGTTCAGCATTGGGCGGCGCCGGTCAATAACATTCGGCTGAATCTGGACAATCCCTGTGTTGAAGCAGGCGTGTGCGTCGATTGCAAATCCGCCTCCCGCATCTGTAATGTATGGACGATAATTGAAGGCCAGATGATCGAAAACCGTATTCACGTCCTGCTGGTTGGCGAGCCGTGCGGCTATTGATGGGAGGCGCCTGAACAGTTGGAAGGGTTTCGCATTAAGGTCGTTACCACGGATTCCGAAATGAACGACGCGTACCGGGTGCGCGACGAAGTGTTCACCAGAGAGCAGGCCATCGACGCCGCTGAGGACCAGGACGGCCTGGACCCTCACGCCGAGCACGTGGTCGCGTATGCGGCCGGCCGGCCGGTGGGAACAGGCCGGGTTGTCATCCGGGCGGACGCTTCCCAAGCCAAGATCGGCAGAATGGCCGTGCTCAAGTCCTACCGTCGCCAAGGCGTGGGGCGGGCGATCATGGAAACGTTGGTCGAGTTGGCCCGGCGCCGCGGCGCGCGCGCGGTTACCCTGGGGGCCCAGGAAAGCGCCTCCGGGTTTTATGAGCGCGTGGGTTTCTTACGCACCGATGAAACCTTTATGGAGGTGGGAATTCCCCACGTGACCATGATCAAGGATTTGGCGGGTTGACTAGGGCTGAGTCAGGCCTCATTTTTAAAAGCGCCGAATAAATCGGCGCGCGCGGATCGTAAAGATTTAAACCGACCCGCGCGGCCGTTTTTCAAAAGTGATAAAAAGATAAAGAGGGAGAATCGGAATCTATGGGTAACACCTTGAAAACAACCGTTTTATTGGCCGGGTTGACCGCGTTCTTTATTGTCGTGGGATATTATCTCGGCGGACAGAACGGAATGATCATCGCTTTGTTGTTCGCGGTGGTTATGAATCTCGGCTCCTATTGGTTTTCGGATAAAATAGTATTGCGGATGTACGGCGCGAAAGAGGTAAGCCCATCCCAGGCCCCGGAATTGTATGAGATCGTAGGAGAACTGGCTCAACACGCGGGCGTCCCCACGCCCAAGGTATGTATTATTCCCACGGAAACACCCAACGCGTTCGCCACCGGGCGCAACCCCGAACACGCCGTGGTGGCGGTGACCCACGGTATAATGAACCTTCTCAGCCGCGAGGAATTGAAAGGCGTGCTGGCGCACGAAATGGCGCACGTCAAGAACCGCGATATCCTGATCGGATCGGTAGCGGCCACGCTGGCCGGCGCGGTTATGGTGCTGGCGAATATGGCGCGCTGGGCGGCCATTTTCGGAGTCGGAGGGCGTGACGACGAGGAGGGCGGCGGCGGGATCATCGGACTGATCGCCATGTCCATTCTCGCGCCCCTGGCGGCCATGCTGATACAGATGGCCATAAGCCGTTCGCGCGAATACCAGGCCGACGCCAGCGGCGCCCGGATAGCCGGACATTCCGAAGGATTGGCGTCCGCCCTGGAAAAATTGGACTACGCCTCCAAGCGTATCCCCATGCGCGCCAATCCGCAGACCGCTCACATGTTTATCGTCAATCCGCTGAAGGGAAAGGACATTACGAGCCTGTTCAGCACCCACCCGCCTATTGAGGAGCGGGTCAAACGACTTCGAGCCATGAGATAAGATCCGGATATGTCGGTTAAATCGTTTTATTCCGCCCTGGCGGCGCTGCTCCTGCTGTTTTCGATTCAGGGCGCCGCGCTTGGCGCTCTGAATCAATCGCGGGAAACGCCGGTCGTGCGTGCGGTTCGGGAGACCAGCCCCGCGGTGGTGAACATCCGCACGGTCAGCGTGATCGAGCAGCGGGGCAATCCCTTTTATTCGTTCGGCGGCGATGAAATGTTCCGCCGGTTCTTCGAGGACTTTTTTGAATCCTCCCCGCGCCGGCAGACTACGACCAGCCTGGGTTCGGGCGTGATCATAGACGGCAAGCGCGGTTATATCGTCACCAATCAGCACGTGATCATGCGCGCGTCCACCATTCAGGTTTTTCTGGCCACCAACGAAGAGTATGAAGCCAAGGTGGTGGGGGCCGATCCTGAATCCGATCTGGCCGTTTTAAGAATCGAAACCGATAAAGAGCTTCCGTCGGCGCGCGTGGGCACGTCCAGCGACCTTATGATCGGTGAGACCATTATCGCCATCGGCAACCCGTTCGGCTTTTCCCATACCGTCACCACCGGCGTCGTCAGCGCCGTGCAGCGATCCATCAAGGCCGAAAACCGGGTCTACCACGATTTCATCCAGACTGACGCCCCCGTCAATCCGGGGAACAGCGGCGGGCCGCTGCTCAATATCAACGGCGAGCTCATCGGCATTACCACCGCCATCTACTATAACGCCCAGGGCATCGGCTTCGCCATTCCCATCGACCGGGTCAAGAAAATTGTCGATCATCTTATCAGGTTCGGTGAGGTGCGGGCGGCCTGGATCGGTATGGACACCCAGGATCTGACGGCCGAATTGAGCGCGCATTTCCCGTCGCCCGATAACAAGGGCACGCTGGTGGCCAGAATTATCAAAGACGGTCCCGCCTATAAGGCGGGGTTGCGCCAGGGCGATATCATAACTTCCATAAACGGCCAGGCCGTGCGGGACCAGAGTGATTACGACCGCATATTCACCGCCTCCATGGCCGAGAGCGTCCTGGAAATGGACTATTACCGGTCCGCGAAAAAAGGGCGCGCCAAGATCACTGCACAGGTCTTTCCCGAAGAGCTGGCCGAAGACTGGTTTTACGACGTGACCGGGTTGCGCCTGAAGGACTATGGGCGAGGCGGAGACGTGGGGATGGTGATTTCCGCGGTCCGGAGCGGATCAGTTTCCTCGGAAATAGGCCTTCAGCCCGGAGATATAGTCAGGGAAATAAATGAAATAACCATTCACGGCCGGAAGGATCTCATAAAGGCCGTGCTGACGTACCGTCACAAGGGCCCGGCCACTTTCGTGGTGCAGCGCGGCCGGTACGGGTACCATCTCACCATCAATCTGTAACGGAAACTCACCCGAGAAAAGAGATTTACATGGCGATGAAAATCAAGCGGAAAAGTTTGTTGAGCGGAGCGGAGCAGGCGGAAGGCGTCACCGTGATCATCGATGTGTTCCGGGCGTTCAGTTGCGCCCCTATTTTATATGCGCTGGGAATTAAACGGCTCGTTCTAGAGCCCGACCCCGAGCGGGCCTTGTCTTATAAGACAGGGCCGGATGTGGTCCTGATCGGGGAAATCAACGAAGTCCCCATTGAAGGTTTTGATATGGGCAACTCACCGTCCGAGATCGCGGCGCGGGGGCGTGAGTTTTTTGAAGGCAAAACGGTCTTTTTGCGCACTACCGCGGGCGTCAGAGGAGTACGGGCGGCGCTGACCGCGGGGGCCGAAGAGGTGATACTGGGCGGTTTCCTCACCGCCCGGGCCGTGGCGACCTATGTGAGGAAAAAGGAGCCGCCAGTGGTCACTATCGTGGCTATGGGCATACGGGCCCAAAGTCCGGCGCCCGAGGACGAAGCGTGCGCCGATTACCTGGAAAGCCTGTTGACCGGCAAACCATACGACCATCTGAAGGCGCTGAAAGAAGTGACCTTCCATGAGACGGCGCAGAAATTTCTCCGCGGCGACAAAACGCATCTGCCCAAGGAAGAGCCGGTATTCTGCCTGCAGCGCGACGTCTTTGATTTTGTTTTGCTGGCCGAGGAAAAGGACGGGTTGATCGAGGTCAGAAAAGCGGTTTGATCGCGTTCAGACGCTCTTTTTGGTCTTGTCGGGAGTGGCGCCGGCGCCTTCGAAAACCTTGTTCATCTCCTCCCAGGAGGCTTCAACCAGCTTTGGCAGCTCCCGGTGTATCCGCAAAAACGCTTCCACCACATCAGGATCGAAATGGAAATTCCGCTCGCGCATGATGAAGCTCACCGCTTCATCATGCGCTTTCGCGCTTTTGTAACAGCGATTCGAAGTCAGAGCGTCGTACACATCGGCGACCGCCACGATACGGGCGGGAAGCGGAATATCCCGGCCCTTCAGACCTTGAGGATACCCGGCGCCGTCATACCGTTCATGATGGCTGTAGGCGATCTGGCATCCCATGCGCACGAAGCTTTCATCGCCCAGCATTTCGTCGATGGCCTTGAGCGTGTCTCCACCGATGGAGGCGTGCTTTTTTATGATTTCGTACTCGCGCTCCGTAAGCCGTTCCTCTTTCAGCAGGATGGCGTCAGGTATAGCCACCTTGCCCAAATCGTGCAGCGCGCATGAGTCGGTTATGTTTTCGATGAATTCATCGTCGATTTGGTCTTGGTAGGCTTCAAAAGAGCGCATTTCCTCGGCTATCCGTCTGCAGAGCACCCGCATGCGCAGCAGGTGATCGCCGGTATCCTTGTCACGTGATTCGGCCAGTTTTGCCAGCCCGAAGATCGCGGCCCGCTGCGTTTCCACAAGCAGATTCTGCCGGTTGCCCAGTTCCTCCACTTTCAGCAGAAGCGCGTTCTGCTTCTCGTCCACCATCTTCTCCAGATCCTGCGAATAGGCGCGTAAATCCCTCTGGAGCTGTTCCAGCTCCACCCGATGGACGAATTCCCGCCATCGCAGCAGATGGTTGACATGCGCCGCGACGATGACGATGACCAGCGTGGAAATTACGAACGAGTTGTTGGCCATAAAGGAGATGATGCTTTCCGGCCAGTTTATGAGAAAGACCATACCCACATACATGACGTAGAGCGCGGCGCAGTGCAGGGCAATGCGGCTGGCCCGGATGGGCAGCACCGCGCAAAACCCGATAAATACCAGGTTCATGCCCGCGTAATAGGGCGTGGCGTAGCCCCCCAGATCCACAATCATCTTGATGATGGCCAGTCCGACCAGATAGAAGGCGATCACTCCCAGGTAGAAACTTTTCAAACCAAAGTCGTAACGCAGGTTCAAACCCAGCAGCAGCAGGCACCCCGCCGCGGATACGCCGCGATAGCTCATGAATCGGACGAAAAATTCAGGGTAGAGATAATAGTCGATGACACCGTACAGCGGCACCAGGAAGACGCCCATGAGCAAAATGACATTCACCCTGCTGCGCAACAGGGTTTTTTTGTCCTCTTCAAACAGCCGCGCGAGGTCTGGATTTTGACTCATCGGCGTATAGGTGTTGAATATGCGCATAGCTTTAAGTTCTGAAAGACGCAGGGCGCCGCGGCCCTGAAATCTCACGGGCCGTTAGCTGTTCTTTTCGGCCACCGCGAAGAGGTTTACATGGTTGGGCTCGGCCAGAACGGTTACATTTCCATTGAACCGCGTCTGGGCGAACAGATTTTTCAACTCTTGCTCGTCCCGATGGATAAGATTCCAATGGAGCAGATTATCCATAAAGGCGCGATTGGGATTTTCTCCCCCAAAATTGCCCACGATAAAAACACCTCCCGGTTGGAGATAATCGTAACAGCGGTCGGCCATGGACACAAACAGCCGGTTATCCAGGTAATCGGTCAAGCCTGAGGAGTATATGATATCCATTGAGCCGAAATTGTGACGCACGCGTCCAAGCGCCCATTTAACGATATTGTCCTGCATCAGCCGGATCGAAGCGTGGTGACGTCTATCGTCTACCTGTTGGTTGGTGTATTCCAGAGCTTCGGGGTCGGCGTCAACGCAGATGGCTTCCACGAGTTCGGATTGGTCGAACCGGTTCAGAAAATCGAACAGTTCGCGGCTGGAGCCGCAGGCCAGGTTGAGAATCCGCAACGGGTTACGCCGCTGTATAAACCGTTGGCAGTATTGTTCCAGCAGGTCGGCGAGCAGCCAGCGCCGCGCGCGAACGGCTTGGGCGGCCCTGGTTTCCAGGCACCACTCGTCCACCAGTTTTCCCAGTTTGCCGTCCCCGTCGGGCTGGTTGAGATAGATCATTTCCATCATCACATAGTCGCCCGCGTATCCCTTGGGCTTATAAAAGGCGCGTTCCGCAAAGCGGCTGCGCATGAAATAGGGGAAAATCTCCTTGAAAATTAATCCCCACATGTACTCTTTAATCTGAGGATCGTCAGCCATGGCGTCGAATTCCTGAAGACGCTCGTTGAATTCCTGAAAGAGCCGGTGGCATCGGTCCCTTAAGTCTTCCGGGATGAGTTCGGAGGAATCCCGCTGCAGGGAAAAAGACAAGTCGAAACAAGAGGACTTGAATCTTTCAATCATATCATTTACATATCGCCAATAACGGGAGCGGTATAAATAATCGGGAAGCGGCTTGGACTCGCGAAACGTCCTGCGCCCGGTGGAAAGAGAGGCGGCGAACGTGGTGAGCGGTTCGCGATCCTCCAATATTCTGCGGAACTTGGCGCAGATGGAAGACGCCATCAGGTTCAGGAACATCCCGTACAGGAGAGGATTTTCCCGCTGCACGTCCTTGATGCGGTCGCGTTCCCAGATTCTGATAATTGAGTCTTCGGTCGCCTTGATGGTCCTGACGCGGTCCCGGCCGTCAAAAAAACCGATTTCGCCGAACAATTCTCCGGTCCCGATGAGCGCCACAACAATGGTGGCGCCTTGCGCGGTATAGGAAACTTCCACCGCGCCCTTTTCAACATAATAGACGGAACCGGGCTCCGCCCCGCTGGCGATAACCAATTCATTCTTTTTGTAACGGACAGAACGGGAAAGTGAAAGGATTTCAATAAAATCCAGGCGGCTCACATTGGGCGTCACAGGTGAGGGAACTTCAACGGAAAGGGCTTCAGGGTTGCGCATAACGCCATACCTTGCTACGTTCGGCCACCACGGCGCGTAACGCGAACACGCGTCATCTCATGCCGCGCCTGGCGCTTAATCGGCGGCGAAATTAGAAAAATTTAATCAACAAATAAAAACCCATCGGCCATATGCGCTATACTTATACCAGAATATTAAAAACAATGCAAAACGATAAACTGACGAGCTTTGAGAAGTAATTCGATCTGTAGTGGATTTTGCAAATCCCAATAACTTCCGGACAGCTCGTGAATCCGGCAAAATGGCCGCGGAACAGGTTCAAGGCGCGGTCAACCAAACGATGAATCGTTAGGTTAGGATTCCCTAAGGAATATTTCTAATGCAAAAAGCGTGAAAAACGTTTATATGTCGCCGCTTTTTCTTGCCATCGCCGAATCCGTATGATTTAAGGTTTTACCACCCCAGCTTGAGGCGTTACGAGGAGTCTATGATCAAAAACATTCAGTCCATAATGAGCCCCAAATCCATAGCGGTTGTGGGCGCTACCGACCGTCCCGGCAGTGTGGGCCGCACGGTGTTCGAAAACATCCTTTTTGGCGGTTATCAGGGAGTCGTGTACCCCATCAATCCTAACGCTGGGTCCGTGCACAGCGTAAAGGCGTATCCCAGACTGGCGGACATCCCGGAACTGGTGGACATGGCCGTTGTCATTGTTCCCAGAAAACTGGTCCCTTCCATAATCGAGGAAGCGGGAGAGTGCGGGGTAAAGGGCGTTGTAATCATAACCGCCGGATTCAAGGAAGTGGGCGGCCAGGGGGTGGAACTGGAAAACACTGTCAGGGATTTGGCGAAACAGCACGGAATCAGAATGGTCGGCCCCAACTGCCTGGGCGTTATGAACACTCATCCGGATGTGCGGATGAACGCCAGTTTCGCCAAGCAATCGCCGCGTCCGGGAAATATCGCGTTCATTTCGCAGTCCGGCGCGTTGTGCACAGCGGTGCTTGATTACGCGGAAGCCCGGAACGCCGGATTTTCGAAATTTGTGAGCTTCGGAAACAAGGCCGACGTCAATGAAGTCGATCTCCTGCGATACCTCAAAGACGATCCTCAAACCGACGTGATTCTTATGTATCTTGAGGATATAAGCAACGGCCGCGAATTTATCGAAGTGGCCAGAGAGATTACCTGGGACGCCAAAAAGCCGTGCTTCGCCGCCAAGTCGGGCCGTTCGGCGGAAGGCGCCAAGGCCGCTTCATCCCACACCGGCTCGCTTGCGGGTTCGGATATCGCTTATGACGCCATTTTTTCCCAATCGGGCATCCAGCGAGTGGAGTCCATCGACGAGCTGTTCCACTACGCATTGGCGTTAGCCCGGCAACCAGTGCCCAGGGGAAACCGCATAGCCATACTCACCAACGCGGGCGGCCCCGGTATCATGGCCACCGACGCCGCGGTTCGGGGCGGTCTGAAACTGGCCACGCTTTCGGAGGAGACCAAAGAAAAACTGAGGGAAAATCTGCCGCCGACGGCCAGTGTGCAAAATCCCGTGGATGTTATCGGTGACGCCAACCATGAACGGTACGAAAACACACTCAGATTAATCGTGGAGGCGGAGGAGGTCGACGGCGTAATCGTTATTCTGACCCCCACCGCCATGATCGACATTCTGGAAACCGCGGAAATCGTTCCGCACGTGGCGGAGAAAACGGACAAGCCTATCCTCGCTTCGTTCATGGGAATTGTGGACGTGTCCCAAGGCGTGCAGTACCTGGAGCGGCACGGAATACCCAATTACATGTTTCCCGAAGCCGCCGCGCGGGCCATGGCGTCCATGGTGAAATTCGGCGATCTCTTGCGTCTGGAACGACGCACCGTGCGACGGCTCGCCGCCGATCGTGAATCCGCGGCGCAGATCATTGAAAACCGTCTATCGGGCAGGGAATCCTACTATATGTCCGAACTGGAAGCCACTGAGTTGCTGCAAGCTTACGGTTTTCCCGTGCTCAAAAGCCGGTTGGCGGAAAAGGAATCCGATCTGGAACAGGTGGTCGAACAGGTCGGTTTTCCCGTGGCCATGAAGATCAGTTCTCCCGATATTATTCATAAGTTCGACGCCGGCGGGGTTATGCTCAAGATAAAAAGCATGGAAGAAGCCCAAGTCGCGTATGGAAAAATCCTGGAAAACGCAAGAAAATTTAACGAAAAAGCGCACATAGACGGCGTGCTGGTCGAAAAAATGGCGCGGGGCGGCGTGGAAGTCATATTGGGCGCCACCCGTGATCCCAAATTCGGGCCGATCTGCATGTTCGGGTTGGGCGGCACCTTTGTGGAAGCCATCAAGGACGTAACCTTCCGTCTGGCCCCCATGTGGGAGGTCAGCGCGGAAAGAATGATCGAGTCCATCAAGGCTTACCGGGTTCTCAAAGGGCTTCGCGGTACGCCGCCATCCGACATTGACGCCATAAAGGACTGTCTTCTGCGTCTTTCCCAGATGGTCAGCAACCACCCGGAGATCGCCGAATTGGACGTCAACCCGCTCATCGTCTACCCGGAGGGTGAGGGGTGCGTGGTCGCGGACAGCAGGATTCTGCTCAAACCGGTGGATGAGTAAAAAGGAAGCGGTGCGGCGCTCACGTCTGTTCGGCGTATGATTTACGCGTCCGCGTCCGGCCCCTGGCTCGCGCGCAGCGCGCAGGAAGCGAGATGTTCTTCGGTTTCGACGCGGGTGATAACCGGGATCAGGTCCTTGTTCGCGGTTATCTTCCTGGACAAAAGAAGCGCAATCGCAAATCCGAGCGCGACGCCCAGCGCTCCCAGAACAATAGCGGCGAGATTCTCATCCATGCCCAGCGAGGCGCGCCAATGGGCGCCGGCCGTGGCCCCCAGAACCAATCCGACGGTCGGGATGAGATACGTTATGGCCGCGCCCAGGAGCGAACCCGATCCGTGGACAATGGAAACCGCGTCTCCGGTTTTGGCCCCGGCTTTGTTTAAGGCCCTGACGCTTTTCCCCGGGCTTGAACTGAAAGCGCCGCAACTGACCATCGCCCCGCAATGGGGACAACCGGGTTCCCGCCGGACCGTGACTTCGGCCCAACCTTCCTTTTCCACGCCGGTAACCAATCCTCGTTCAACCACCACAATTCATCTCCCGCGCATTACACGCATGGCAGGTTTCAATACTATAATAGACATTCACGCGCCGATCTTCCAGCGATCTCTGTCCGATCAGAGGATTTTATCAAGGAGGGCCATTCCTTCACAGGAACTTTGGCCGCGCGTGATCCAATGCGGTCCATAGGAGAAAATCCGCCTTGTAACCAAACAATACCGTTCCGTCTCCAAAGAGAACAGCGGATCTGCCTATCGCCGGCGTTATACGCCAACATCCGCTGTGTATCCTCGCTAAGAGTAATGCGGCGGGATTTGGAGCAAGGAAATAATGAGGCCAATATCACAAAGGGGTTGACAAGAAGTTGGTATTTGGTTATTTTGCCAATAAAGAAAGGATGAGTCCTATGGATAGCGCTGTAAAAGCAAAATTTGAAGCCCGGGCGAAAATCATGAAAGCCATGGCTCACCCCACGCGGCTGTTCATAGTCGACGAGCTGTCCCGCAACGAACGATGCGTCTGCGATTTGACGGATATGATCGGCGCGGACATTTCGACTGTGTCCAAGCACCTGTCGGTTCTGAAAAACGCCGGTCTGGTGGAGGATGAACGGCAGGGCACGCAGATTTTTTACCGGTTGAAAACCCCCTGTATCCTTAATTTCTTCGGCTGCATCGAGACTGTGCTGGAATCCAATGCGCGGGAGTTCCTGCGCATGGTGAAATAAAAAAATTTTCGCTTTTATTTGGCTGTTTTGCCAAATACTCCGAAGTTCGAAACTACATCGCTGGGAATTCATGAACAAGGGAAATAGACAAGGCTTCTTCGGTGGGCTGTGTTTCAGTGTTAAATTTTGGGTAACTTTGTCAAATATGCAAAAGGTCGGTCACCATGAAAGACGGACCTATAAACGAAAATAAGGTAAGTTAAACATGATTTCAGGGCTTAGTGATCGTATCCCGCTGTTTTTGGTTC